>Ga0116138_1000409_pt1 | contig 26355 bp, 21 predicted proteins | sample June2015DPH_20_1_2_FD_88971 | JGI IMG/M metagenome (GOLD analysis project Ga0116138, IMG submission 88971) | Peatland microbial communities from SPRUCE experiment site at the Marcell Experimental Forest, Minnesota, USA - June2015DPH_20_150 | ecosystem: Environmental > Terrestrial > Soil >... | reverse complement strand
TGAAATTCGTTACGGCCAATAAGCTGAAATCATTAGCCGCCGGCAAAATGGGCTACAGCACAAACCAGGTCGGCGACCTTGTTGTAGAAAATATCAAGTAGTACGCTAAAAATCAGTTTCTGATTTCGGATTTTTAGAAGATGCCTGCTAATCTTACGCCAGCTTATTTCAAGGCGGAGCAGTGGTACCGCCAGGCAACGACGGCGGAGGAGAAAATCCTCGCGCTGGAGCAGATGCTTGCGGTAATGCCCAAGCACAAGGGGACAGATAAGCTCAAGGCAGACATCCGGCAAAAACTAAGCGCAATCAGGGAGGGGGAGGAAAAACGACGCAAAAGCAGCGGCGTGGATATCTTTCACGTCCCGCGTGGAGGTGCGGGCCAAGTTGTTTTACTTGGAATGCCAAACACCGGCAAAAGCTCAATTGTGGGATTGCTGACCGACGCGAAGGTACACATCACGGATTTCCCATTCGCGACAAATGTGCCGGTTCCGGGAATGATGCATTTCGAGGACGTCCCGATAGAAATTGTGGATATGCCGCCTATTACCGCCGATTTCAGTATGCCCGGACAGGTGGGGACGTATCGAAACTGTGATTTAATCGCAATTGTGATTGATTTGTCGGCTGACGTTGAAGAACAGTGGAAGGTCTGCCTCGATTTTCTTGAGACGAGAAATCTGCTGCCGAGCAAAAAGACCGTATGTATTTGCACCAAAAGTGACATTGCGGTCGAGGGCGCGATTGATAAGATTAAACAGTTGTGCGATAACCGTTTTGAAATTATTCCAGTTTCGGTGGAATCGGGAGAAGGAATGGGCGAGCTGCCCAAACAGTTGTTCAGACCTCTAAACATCATTCGCGTATATGCGAAGCCACCCGGCAAAAAGCCCGATATGAATGAGCCGTTTACGATACCGGAAGGGTCAACGGTGCTTGATTTGGCCAGGGTGATTCACAGGGAGCTTGCGGAAAAGCTCAAACACGCACGGATTTGGGGAACGGGTGTTTACGAAGGCCAGAGTGTCCAGCGTAACCACGTCCTAAACGACAAGGATATTGTCGAATTGCACTTCGGTTAAACACGCCTTATAATCTGCTCTAAGCGTTACTGAATTTTGTTCCAATAAACATAATTGCATTGGAGGCATTATGAACGGAAAGCATATAACCGCGATTTTGACAATTCTCGCAATTGCCATTGGACTTACAGCAGGCGGATGCGAAACCGGAGCATCTCGCGGCAAATTAGTTAAGCTGAAGAAGGATTACCCAATTGAGGCGGTGCCGCTGACGGACGTTAGTTTGATGGACAAGTTCTGGAAGCCGAAGATTGAAACGAACCGCAAGGTAACGATACCGCATATCCTCAAGATGTGCGAGAAGTCGGGGCGGATTGACAATTTCGCCGTAGCAGGCGGGCTGAAAGAGGGACAATTCTGCGGCCAATATCCCTTCGATGATTCGGATGTTTATAAGAGTATTGAGGCGGCATCTTATTCGCTAAGCGTGTATCCGGACCCGAACCTGGAAAAATATCTCGATGAAGTGATTGCCAAAATCGCCGCGGCACAGGAGAAAGACGGCTATTTATACACGGCAAGAACTACGAAGACCAAACGCTTAGAAAGCTGGTTCGGCAAAGAGCGATGGTCAAAATTAGATGGAAGCCACGAACTATACAACGTCGGGCATCTGTATGAGGCAGCTGTGGCGCATTATCTGGCGACTGGCAAACGCAATCTGCTCGACATCGCGATTAAAAACGCGGATATGCTGGATAAAACTTTCGGGCCGAACAAGCTGCACAAATGGCCTGGGCACCAAGAAGTAGAAATGGGGCTGGTAAAGCTGTACCGGGTAACGGGCAACGAGAAATATTTGAATCTGGCGAAGTTCTTTTTGGACGTGCGCGGGCCTCGCGGCGACAAATATAACCAGGCGCATAAAAAGCCCGTTGACCAGAATGAGGCGGTCGGGCACGCGGTGCGGGCGATGTATATGTATGGCGGGATGACGGATATCGCCGCACTGACGGACGACGAAAGATACGCAGAGGCAGTCAAGCGGCTATGGGACAACGTCGTCGGCAAAAAGATGTATCTCACGGGAGGACTGGGGGCAACCAGCAACGGAGAGGCATTCGGAAAAAATTATGAGCTGCCGAACGCAACGGCCTATTGCGAGACGTGCGCGGCAATCGGCAGCGCAATGTGGAATTACAGGATGTTCCGACTGACGGGTGAGGCGAAGTATCTCGACATCTTCGAGAGAACGCTTTACAACGGCCTTATTTCAGGAGTATCGCTTAGCGGAGATAAATTCTTTTATGTGAATCCTCTCGAATCGAGCGGGCAGCATAAACGCGAACCGTGGTTTGGCTGTGCCTGTTGCCCGCCTAATATAGCAAGATTTATCGCGTCGCTGCCGGGATATGTCTTCGCTAAAACGAATGACACAATATATGTGAATTTGTTCGCCGCGTGCGAGGGGACAATCAGGTTGAAGAATAACACCGTTCGGATAAAACAGGAAACGTGGTATCCGTGGGATGGGGCGGTGAAGCTGACTATTGAGCCGGCGCAAACAGGAAAGTTCGCAGTGGCGGTGCGAATTCCCGGCTGGGCACAGGGCAGGCCCGTACCGAGCGATTTGTATCAGTATGTTGACAGCAATGTATCGCCGATCGAATTCAAGCTCAACGGCCAGATTATTCAGCCGGATATTAAAAATGGATTCGCTTTCATCGACCGGCAATGGCAAAAGCGTGACGTTATAGAGATGGAGATGCAGATGCCCACCAGATACGTCGTCGCGAATCCTAACGTCGCCGCGGACACCGGCAAGATGGCGATTGAGGAAGGGCCGATAGTGTATTGCGCGGAGTGGCCCAACAATGATGTGAATGTTCTCAGTTTGTCTCTGGTTGACAGCGTGCCGTTGTGGTCCGACGCGATTAAGGACTTGTTAGGCGGTATCGCGATAGTGCACGCCAAGGCATTGTCGCCTGACGGCTCACGGCACGATTTAACAATGACGCCGTATTACGCCTGGGCGAATCGCGGTCAGGGGCCAATGGCGGTGTGGCTGGCGAAACCGACTGAAGAAATGCTGACAAGAATTGAAATCGACGCGGGCAAAACCAAAGAGCCAATATCAAAATACATATACGGGCAGTTCATCGAGCACCTGGGTCGGTGTATTTACGGCGGAATCTGGGCGGAGATGTTGGATGACCGAAAGTTTTTCTACCCAATCAAGGATGAATACAACCCGTGGGGAACGGACAAAAACCCGCAGTGGAACGCGGGGGAATATAAATATCTCAAGGCGTCGCCGTGGAAGGTCATCGGGCCAGCGGGCACAGTAACAATGGATACGAATAACCCATACATAGGCAATCATACGCCGGTTATTCACCTGACAGGCGACGGTAATGAGGCGGGAATCTCGCAGGATGGTCTGGCGATTGTGAAGAACAAGGGATACACAGGCAGGATTATCCTCGCCGGAGATAAATTTGCCGGACCGATTATTGTGCGAATCGTGCCCGACAAAGGTGACGCAATCAATATCCACGTCGGCAAAATAAGCCCGGAATTCAAACCGCATCTGCTGGCTTTTACGGCGTCTGAGTCGAGCGACAACGCTCGTATTGAAATCACAGGCAAAGGCAAGGGGACATTCAGGATAGGGACACTATCGCTTATGCCTGCGGATAATATCAAGGGCTGGCGAAGCGACGTCGTGACGTTGCTCAAGGAGCTTGATTCGCCGATATACCGCTGGCCGGGCGGGAATTTCGTAAGCGGCTACAACTGGCGCGACGGCATCGGAGAGCGAGACAGAAGACCGCCTCGCAAAAACCCTGCATGGAAAGGCATTGAGCACGACGACGTAGGCATTCACGAATATATGGATCTTATGGAACTTATCGGAGCAGAGCCCTATGTCGCGCTCAATACCGGTCGCGGAACTATTGAGGAAGCAGCCGCGGAAGTTGAGTATTTCAACGGCTCGACGGACACGCCGATGGGTAAACTGCGGGCGCAAAATGGTCATCTGAAACCGTGGGGTGTGAAATGGTGGGCAGTTGGCAATGAAATGTATGGCAACTGGCAGATTGGACATATACCCCTCGAAGAATACGTTAAAAAACATAACCAGATAGCCGAGGCGATTCGGAAGGTTGACCCAAACGCCAAACTCGTCGGTGTCGGCAGCGTTGGAAAGTGGAGCGAAACGATGCTGAAGGTCTGCTCGGATAATATGAACCTTATCAGTGAGCATATTTACTGCAAAGAGATTAAGGACGTTACCAGACATACTAAGCAGCTCGCCAATGAGATAAAACGCGTGGCGGATGCGCACAGGAAATATCGCAGGGACGTTAATGAACTGGTGGGCAAAGACATCCGCATAGCGATGGATGAATGGAACTACTGGTATGGCAATTACATCTACGGTGAGCTTGGGACACAATATTATCTCAAAGACGCCCTCGGCGTGGCGACCGGCCTGCACGAGTATTTCAGAAACAGCGACATTTACTTTATGGCCAACTACGCCCAGACAGTCAACGTCATCGGCGCAATTAAGACATCTCGAACGGCGTCAACGCTTGATACCACGGGAGTTACGCTGAAACTTTACAGGCAGCACTTCGGCCAGATACCCGTTGAGGTTACAGGCAGTAATATAGCGCCGCTCGACGTTGCCGCGGCGTTAAAGAACGACCGCAAGTCGATAACCATCGCGATTGTCAACCCGACGGATAAACAGCGTGAATTGCCGATTGAACTGAAAGGCGTTAAGGTTGCCGATAAGGGGAAACTATGGGTTATCACGGGCACAGACCCGCTTGCGCATAATGAGCCGGGAAAAGAGCCGAAGGTTGTGATTGACGAAAAGACCGCCGAAGGATTATCGAATAAACTTAAAGTGCCTGCGCTTAGCGTCAGTATTTACGAATTCGCAATAAAATAAGCTAAAAGGTGAAAGATGGAATGTCAGAAAAAGGAAAATTTGAAGAATTGCAACTGCACGTATGCGGGCTGCGATAAAACAGGTATGTGCTGCGAGTGTATCGCTTATCATTTGTCGGCCAGACAATTGCCCGGCTGCTGTTTCCCGCCCGAAGTAGAGAAAACCTACGACAGAAGCTTCAAGGCATTCGCCAAGGCGTGGAAATTGTAGAAATGCAAAAGGCCGGGCGTCTGATGCGTCCGGCCTTTTTATGGTCACTAAAAATCAGTAATTGAGAAGCTCGTCCGGCCAGTCCTTGCTCAAAATTTTCACGAGTTTGCCCTCTGTATCGAGAATAACGATTTCCTTTCGCCGATGAGGGGTGTTCGGGTCGGTAGTCAGATAACGGGACTTTTCAGAGACAAGGCAAGAAAGCTGATTAGGACCTTTCCATTGCGAGACGAGTTTTGGCGGCGAGTCATCCCCGAAGGACTCGTTTGTGTCAACGATGACTTTCGTTTTATCGAGGTCTGGGCCGAGAGCGTAAATGGCAAGTGTGTTTTTATTTCCCGGTACGAGGATTTTGCGGGAATCGCCGGAAAGCGCGAAGAGATACAAATTTTCCTGCCAAAGCTCGGGGGCGTGAGGCGTAATTTCACTGATTGCGTAGGTTAACAAATCCAAGCAAAATATGGTTTGCTTTTCTTCGTCGAGTTTGCTGGATGGCAGTGACATTTTTGCAGATGCGAAGAAGATGCGATCTTGACGGGCATAAGAAACGTGCATCCAAGGGCGATATAAGACGCCGGCGAGTTCCGTCGTGTCGCCTGTGCAGACATATATCGCGGGGGAGTCGTTGCCGTCGAGATGTTCAAGAGAGGCGAGGAATTTTCCGTTGGGGTCGATGAGGGTCCGCTCGACAAGCGAGCCGAGAGGAAATTTCTGGGTGTCGAATAATTCATCTTCGGGCTTGATATACGCGATTGCACGGGAATCGGATTTGAAGTCGTAACCGTCGGCTGTGGCTGGTGCGATAAGCGCCGCGGGAACGTTTTCGGCCGGTGCAACGACATAAAGGTCGAATCCGACTTCGAGTATTTCACTATTGCCTTTGATACGGTCGGCGCCATAAGCGATAAGTCGGGAGTCGGGCGAGAAGCGGATGCGCCAAAGCGTCTGTTCATTTGTTGCGAGAATTTTCCGATTGTTGGGGTCGGTGGTCGGAGCACAAACGAGCCGGCAGTAAGTCAAGGCATTGGATTCGGTTTTATTGATAAGGTTGGGACCTATTTTTTCGGCAAGCCGTTTGTCCGCATTTTCGACGAGGGATCTCTGGACCCAGGCGACGTGCTGAGGATTGAAGGAATCTTCAGATTTTCCGATGAAAGGGAAATTGCCGTCTTTGATTCCTTCGGCAAGGATTTTTTGCTTGAGGATTTCAGCGTGTGCCCCGATAAGTTTGGCCTGGTTCGGCGGGAGCTGCTTCAAGGCATTGTTAAAGTTATCAACCTTGATAACTTGGCCAAAGGCAATCAGGGAGCCGTCCGGAGAAATGGCGGGCCAGCGCGTAGTGGTATCGTTGGGGGCGACTTGTGTAAGAGAGCCGGTATTGCCATCGACGATAAACAGGGCACCGGCTTTGCTGTAGATACCTTTGGAGCCGTCTTTGGACCATTGGAGGGAATCCTTTGGGAAGCAGCCGGCGATAAATGCCGCGAGAATATATGAGGCGACAAGTGATAATTTGATAAGGTTTTTCTTAGTCATAGTGTTTCTCCTTGAGGTATTGTTTATAGACGTTAAGTAAAGCGGTTTGGGAAAGCTCGTTTTGAGAGTAAGGTTTGGGCTGCATCGCGGCCAGCGCCTTTTGCTGCCAGAAACTGTCGGGGTTTTTGCCAACCGCCGGATATGCCGAAACTGGCTGGGCATAAGAGGCAACCTCAGGCAATGAAGATGTTGGCGGGAACGGTTTTGACCATCGCCCCGCGGCGAACACAAGAATTATCACCGCCGCGGCCGCAAGCAGTCGAAGCGGGGTAAAAAACCATTGTTTCGGCTGGGCGATTTTGAGGGCAGAATCAAAATTCCGCGATGCCCTTTCGGCAATCAGTGTGGCGTTCGGCGGAACATCTGCCTGGCCGATTTTATTCAGGATTTGTTTTAGTTTTTCTTCATTCATTTCAGGACTCCGATATATTCATTACGGCGAGATTATTTCTGAGTGTACTAATCGCTTTTGAGACGTGCGAACGGGCGGTATCCTCGGCACAGTTCAATTTATCGGCGATTGCTTTGTAATCGGTCTGTTCGATATATCGCATCACAATCGCCTGTGCCTGCTGTTCGGGCAGTTTGGCAATTTCCTTTCTTACAAGGTTGAGTGTTTCCTCATCGGCGGCTTCCCCGGCTGCAGGGTTTTTAAACACGTTTGGTTTTGGTATTTGGCCGTCTTTACCGGTGCGATTCCGCCAGGCCCTGGAGTTGGCGGAAAGTGCGATCCGATATATGTATGCGCCCGCCTGCGGGCCGGTGAGCTTTTCGAGATTCATCCAGATAGCCAGAAACGCGTATTGAATCGCCTCATCAAAGATGTCGGTGTCGCAGGTGAGTTTCCAAAGGGTGGTCGTAAGATAGCCGATGTGCTCATTCTTTAATTTTTCAAAGAGCTCCAATCGCTTTGAGTATCTCATTCAAAAAGGCCCTTTTTAACTAAGCACCGCAATATTTTACTCCTACATAATAATAACCGGCATGGTCAGTGCTTGTGTAAAGATTTATGCAAAAAATTAAAACAAAAAAACCGGCGGCTTTTGACGGCCGCCGGCGGGATTACAAACCACATTACTGGATGCGGCTAACCGGGTGCGTAACCAAGCGTGTTCTCGAAGTAATCACTGATTGCGCCAGGTACATCTGCGTCGCTGGACACCAGTTCTTTAGTAATCTTAGAGTTCAATGTCAATGACACCGGGCCTCCGCCGACGTCCTGACTTGCGATATCTCCATAGATTGCATAGCCGCTCAGGGTAGCAGCGACAGTATATGTATCGGTGCCAATCTTTGTCGACTTTGCCTGGCCCGATACCATAACGCGTGTGTTAGACTGGTCACTTGAAATACCCTCGGCAATCCACGTATTCTTCTTCGCAATCGTCGTTTGTAGGAAACTAATAGTGTACGGGCCGTCTACTGTGTAATATTTGGTCGTTTCGCCGGTGTCTGCGTCTTTTTCCTTCCAAGTGTCAACCGCCCAGATATTGACGGAGTCAGGAGAGCTACTGTCCACCTGAATAACAACGTAACTCACGTAGCTTGACTTTGTCGGAGCCCAAGCGTCCTTGTCTGCGTTGTATCCGAACTCCACACCGCTCTGCTTCAAGTTGTAAACAAACACGTCCGCGATTGCCGGAACCGACAGTCCCAGCACCAACAATACCAACAACCATTTCTTCATTTCACGCCATCCTTTCTCAAACCCAAAAACAATAATATCAGGTGCCCTCCTCGATTACACTGAAGCGTATAATCGGTCATATTGTTTGTCCGTTGCAACAAAAATCTACTGAATACATAGGGAAGTTATTATACCAAACTGCCGCCATCTTTTTCAAGCCATTATCGGACCGATTTCCCGACTATTTGCCCGCCTGTTTTTGAGCAAGGGCGGCATCGAGGTTTTCGCGGGCCTTTTGGAACTTGGGGTCGATTTGCAGGGCCTTTTTGTAGGATTCGATTGCCTGGTCGAGTTTGCCCTGGTTTTGGAGCAAAATGCCGAGGTGGGTGTGCATTTCGGCGTCGTCGGGGCGGGCTGCGAGGACAATCCGGCATTGTTCGATTGCGGCGTCTAAGTTACCTTTAGCGGCCAGCGCAACACTGAGATTGTAACGTGCAAAGTCGGCTGTCGGCTCAATTTTCAGCGCGATTTGGTATTGCTCTATTGCCTCGTCCAATTTACCAAGGTTTTGTAATGCTTTGCCGTAGTTGTTACGGATTTCATACGAATCAGGCAGACCTCGAACCGCCTGCTCCAAAACTTTCGCGGCTTCTTTGTGTCTGCCCATCGCGCCAAGAGCATTACCGTAGTTGTTGAGTATGTGAACGTTATTTTCGGTGACTGCCAGCGCCCGCTCAAAAAGCAAGCCGCTGTCTTTCCAATATATCAACTGCACAGTCGTTAAAATGGTGCAGGCCAAAAGGATTATGGTCGCCGAAGTCGCGAGAATATATTTTTTGAACGGGACATTCTTGAGCAGGTCCGCGGAGGCGAAAGCACATATTATAAAAAGCCCCGTTAATGGAACGTATGTGTACCTGTCGGCAAAGGCCTGCACGCCCACCTGGACGATTCCTATGACGGGGACAAGCGTGCCTAAATACCAGAGCCACCCGACGATGAGATATTTGCGGCGACGATAGTTATATAGAACCAGAACGGTTATCAGGACAAGAACTGTCGCGGAAAGCAAAACTTTGACGAGGGATATACCGTGAATTAAGTATGGATACAAAACAGCCAAACGAACCGGCCAGAACATTTTTTCGATATAGACAAAATAAGAACATATCGCATTGGCCAATCGAACATTAAAAGGCACTATATCTCCCGAGAAGACCGCCCCGCCTTTTTGCTGAACAACGAACGTGATTACGCTTGATAAAATAGAAAGGAAGAAAAAAGGAAGCTTTTCGATAATAGAATTGCGAATTGAGAATCTGAAATTTGAAAAGCGGTCAAGGGGCCAGTAGTCGAGAAGCAGCAGAACAAAAGGCAGGGTGACGAGCATCGGCTTGGCTAAAAGGCCGAGCGCGAAAAAGATAAGCGCAAGAATATAACGACCTGCCGAAGAACGCTCAACATATCTCACGTAAGCCAGCATCGTTAACAGCCAGAACAGCGTGCTAAGAACGTCCTTTCGCTCGGCAATCCAGGCAACGGATTCCACGTGCAGAGGATGAAGTGCAAATAGCGCCGCAACAAAAACGCTTTGCCAAAGGGCCTTTGTCATACGGTTGAAAACAATGAATAAAAGCAATGTGTTCACGATATGAAACAGGACGTTGACGAGGTGAAGGGGGCCGGGTTTGACGCCGAATAACTCGCAATCCAGCATAAGCGACAGCCACGTAAGCGGGTGCCAGTTGGCGCCGCGGTCCGTCACAAACGCCCATTTGATACCCTGCCAGCTTAACCCCGACTGAACCTCCGGATTATTGGTGACATAAACGTCGTCGTCGTATCGCACAAAATCGTGATCGCGAACGGGCAAATAGACGACGAAGGTCAACAAAGCAAGAATTAAAAAAACTGGCAGTTGAATCTTTTTATTACTGAACGCCATCATTATTTATATTAGTGTATATGAGATTGGCCATTTAAGGCAAATTAAAATATCAGCTAATTTGAGGTATTCGATAAGGTCGCTCAATACTTTCCCAAAGATACCACCTGTGCCTATAAACTCGCCATTCAATTTCATTGAAATCTTATTTACGCACATCTCTCTTTATCAAGCCCAGGTTTCACTGATTCGGGGGCAATTCTTACTTGCCCGCCTGTTTTTGAGCAAGAGCGGCATCGAGGTTTTCGCGGGATTTTCGGAAGTTTGGGTCGATTTGCAGGGCCTTTTTGTAGGACTCGATTGCCTCGTCAAGTTTGCCCTGGTTTTGCAGCAGCATACCGAGATTGTTGTGCATTTCGAAGTCGTTGGGACGGGCTACGAGAACAATGCGGCATTGCTCAATCGCTTCGCTGATTCTGCCAACGGACGCCAGCGCAAGGGCCAGTCGCCCGTGGGTAATCACATTATTGGGGTCCTTCGCAAGCACTTTATTGTAATATTCCATTGCCTCTTTCGGCTTACCGCTCTGCGCAAGGGCAAAGCCGAAGTTACTGAGAACCTCCGCAGAATTGGGTTTGACAATGAGGGCCTTCTGGAACTGGCCCACCGCATCGTCGGCCTTGCCCTCTTTGGCTAACTGCGCCCCCAGACCCTGATGAATATCAGCCACATCCACGGAGGTGCCCGCGTAAAGCTGGTATTGTTGAATTGCGCCTTCATAATCACCCTTGGCCGCCAGAGCCAGCCCGAGATTATAGTAGGCCAGGGTAAAATCGGGGTTGAGTTTGATGACAATTTTATATTGCGCTATTGCCTCGTCCAGTTTGCCCATTTCTCGAAGGGCATTGCCGTAGTTATTGTGGATTTCAGGAGAATTCGGAAGGAACTTGAGCGCCTCGGAAAGTTGTGCAGCCGCCTCTTTGGGCCTGCCGAGATCGCTGAGGATGTTGGCATAGTTATTCTCCATAATGGAACTGTCCTTGACGACATTGAGCGTGTGCTCGAACAGCGACAAGCTGTCCTTCCAGTATTTTAACTGGCCAGATGTAACGACCGCGCAGGCCGACAGAAAAATACCGGCAAGGATGCCGAGGGCAATCTTCCCAAACGGCTTTTCTTTCAACAACTCGGTCACGCCGAAAGCGATTATTATAAAAATACCGATTAAGGGAATATAGGTGTATCTGTCAGCCATCGCCTGCGAGCCGACCTGCACTATGCCTATGACTGGAACAAGCGTTCCCAAGTACCACAGCCAGCCGACTATCAGGTATTTGTGTCGCCGGCAGTAACAAACGAAGAAAATGGTTATCAGGACAAGTATCGTGCCGTATATCACGGCTCTGGAAACCGGTATGGTATTGACCGGGTGCGGGTAGAGGACCGCGAGCTGAGTGGGCCAAATCATTTTGCCGATGTATGTCAGATATGAAACAATCGCGTTGAGAACCCGCTCGTCAAGCAGCAGTCGGTTACTTGCGATTACCGCGCCGCCATGCTGCTGTACTATAAACGTGACTACGCTCGATGCAATAGACAAAATCAACAGGGGAAGCTTTTCCAGCAGCAGCCCCTTTACCGATAATCCGGGACTGGAAAATCGACCAAGGGGCCAGTAATCGAGCAAAAGCAAAACAAACGGCAATGTCACGAGCATCGGCTTGGCCAAAAGCCCCATCGCGAACAAAACCAGCACAACGATGTATCGGCCCGCCGATGAACGCTCGGCGTAACGGGTATAAGCAAGCATGGTGAGAAACCAGAACAGCGAGCTTAAAACATCTTTTCGTTCTGTCACCCACGCGACAGATTCGACGTGCAGCGGATGCAATGCGAAAAGGCCCGCCACAAACACGCTTTGCCAGACACCCTTTGTCATTCGAGCCAGGACAACAAACAAAAGAATGGTGTTCGCGATGTGAAACAGCACGTTTACGATGTGCATAGGGCCGGATTTGACGCCGAATAACTGGCAATCCAGCATAAGAGACAGCCACGTCAGCGGGTGCCAGTTGGAGCCGTGCCCCGTCGTAAACGCCCACTTGACACCCTGCCAGCTTAGCCCCGATTTGACTTCCGCGTTATTGGTGACATAAACGTCGTCGTCATAATGAAGAAATTCATAATTACGGACAGGCAGGTAAACAGCGAAAGTGACAACCGCGAGAAATATACAAATCAACAAACGCCGGTGATTGTATAGTCGTTCAGTCATATTTGCGGATTTAAGTCAAACGCCCGGCAAATCAGAACTTGAATTTTTTGCCCGTAAGGCGTTCGTAACATTCGATGTATTTTTCGCCCGTCTTTTTGACGACGTCGTCGGGCAGTTTCACACCCGGGCCGGATTTGTCGAATTTAATCTCTTCGAGATAATTGCGAACGAACTGCTTATCAAAGCTCTCTTGGTCTCTGCCCGGCTGGTATTTGTCCGCGGGCCAGAAACGCGACGAATCGGGCGTCAAAACCTCATCAATGAGGATTATTTTGTTGTCAACTTGTCCCCACTCGAATTTCGTATCGGCTAATATTATCCCCTTCGATTCGGCGTATTTCGATGCCTTTTTGAAAATCTCGATGCTTTTATCGCGCAGGTATCTGGCGTTTTTGTCCCCGATAATCTCAACGCATCTATTGAAATCAACATTTTCGTCGTGCTTGCCGAATTCCTCCTTCGTCGCGGGCGTAAATACCGGCTCAGGAAGTTTATCACACTGCTTTAGACCCGCGGCCAGCTTTGTTCCGCAAACAGTTTGCGACTGCTTGTATTCCTTCCACCCCGACCCCGCTAAATAGCCGCGAACAACGCACTCGATTGGGAACACCTTCGTCTTTTTGACCAGCATACTTCTGCCGGCCAATTGCTTCTCGAACTTGTTGAACGGGGCCGGAAATTTGCTCACGTCGGTCGCGATAAGATGATGACTGATTGAAGATGACAAAAACTCGAACCAGAAAAGCGATATCTGCGTCAGCACGATGCCCTTTTTCGGGATGGGGTTAGCCATCACAACGTCGAATGCACTTATGCGGTCGGTCGCGACGATTAACAGCTTATCGCCCAAATCATAAACATCCCGCACTTTCCCTCTTTTCGGCTCAACGCCCCCGATTTTTGTCTGCAATACTGCTTCCATCGAATGCCCTTTCAATCGTTTATGGACGGTGCAGTATGCTAATCCGCCAACCCTCTCTCGTCAAGGGTGGATGCGGAATCCGAATGATGCTTAGCCCCCAGGCCGTGCCTGGGGGGTCATATTTTCGTTGGTCATTCCCGCGAAAGCGGGAATCCAGTGTTTGTCATTGCGAGGCCAACATCTTTGGCCGTGGCAATCTTATTTATTTGGGGCAAGCCATCCCACGTAATGAAGGATAGCAAGCAGTGCCGCTAAAAAGGAAACAAGAAGATAAATCCAATAGGGTATTCGCCTTAGAATCCCTTTCTTTTTCTCCTCACCCACGACCTGCTTATGAGCAGAGGCATTATCGCCGGTCTGTAATGTTTCGACTTGTTGAATGTCTCCCAATACCCCCAATTTATTTATGTTGATTATTGTCGTAGGAGTATCTTTCTGCTCTGCTTCTGCTTGCTTTTTCGGCGGCAGAACCTCAACTATTCTCTTTAGCTTTCTAAATTCATGAATAATATGATCTAAGTCTTCGGGCCGATTAGATTCGATAGCTTTCCATAGCGCCATCGTATGTCCCAACTCATAAGAAAGATATAATTCACCACTAATCCTCATAGGAGTTATTGCGATATCAATTTTATTTATTAATGGTTTGATATTATTTGCCCAATAATCATCTCTGATGTTTTGATTATGCGCCTCGACCTTTCTATTTTTATGTTCAATCTTTTCATTTAATTCGGACTCCGCAAGTTGCTTAATCCTGTATAGAGGTGTTCCAGTCTCAGCCCGAATGCCCTCCTCTATTTCACTTTTATCTTTTAAAACAAGAATTTTGTTATCTGAGATAAACTTCGGCAAATCTTCATTTAAAAATCGTTGGAGTTCGCTTATAGATTGTTTTTCAAATCGCTGTTTCAATAAATCAATTGCTGCATCCCCACCGAATAACCTTGCTGCTACTTCGTCTTCTGGTCCGTTACATATCTCTTTGATTTGCTCTTCTTTGAGTGTGAATTTGTCATTGAAAGCCAACTTAAGAAGGCAATCGAATGGAAGCTTGTTATGATTATTTACATCTTGATCTAATGCCTCTTTAACGACGGGATCCTCTATTTTCAGATTGCGGAAATTCTTCTTTTCCTCTTGTAATTGTTCAAGAAGCGAAATTATCTTGTCGTATGCTTTCAATGTTTGCTCATCTATCATTTTCTGCAAAACCTTCCACTCCTCACAGCCAGCTGCAATTCGATACACTATTACATTTTTTTCTCATAACCTAATTTGCTCATTAAAGCCGTCTGTATTACTCCTATTTTGGTTGTGGGCGTTAGAGACATTAGAACTAAAGTGATAACCGGCCAGAGAGAAGAGACAACTCCAAGAAGATACTTCCCGTTTAATAGGAAATAGATTCCTATCCCGATTGACACAGGCCATTTTAGAATAATTACCAACGGGCCTAATCCAACTAACACGGTACTCACAAATTTATAGCGTATGAGAATCCATCCCCATGTTAGAACTACCAATGCTACTGTAACATACCACCAAGGAAACGTCAAAAACAGAAGAGGTGCTATCAACTGTCCAATAAATAATGGCCATTCCCCCCATTCGCATGACCGTAACCAACACCATCTTAAGTTTTCCTCGTCGGTATAGAGGGACGGATCATGTACCACCCAATCCTTGACTTGTCGCCAGATTCCTTCGTTTGTCATCTGTTTAGGCTTTCTTAAGGTCGGTCTGGGCAGAGACGACCCCATTGGTTTTTTACTGAAAAACTTTAATTTTTCCTATTTCCATAACGAGGCAATTTACTACAAATTTGGGTTTTATACAACCGTTGCTTACCTTTTTCCTTGATTTGTCAGCTATAACTTGAGTAGAATGATGTCGATAAAGGCAAGATGGCGCAGGAATAATAATGTCCATTTTTCGTAAAAAACCTAAAAATCCTTTTGACGAGTTCAAAGGAAAACCTCCTGATGAAGTTCCCCCTGATATCCGTTCCAAGTCAGCATGTCTTAAAATGTTCTGTTGGGTGAAAGCTTGTCTTTTAGATATTCATGCAGATCATGAATTAGCATTGTCTCCTCGAGCCAAACTTGCTGTAGATATATTCTTTTTAGGAGGTATTGACTATCTATGCCAATGTCACAATTTAGACGATGAATGGTATGGAATCACAGCCGATGAAGTCTTCCGCACAATCAGCCCCTTCTCAGAATTAGCTGGAGCCACTCTGATTATAAATTATAACAACTTTCACGAACACGCTTTCTCATCCAAAATTCTTGATGATGGTTTTAATCTGTGCCAAAAATGGTTCTCCCGTGAAAATCCTCGTGCTTCTATGGCACTTTGGTCTTTCGTTAATGAGTGGAATGAAACACCCGAACTTCCCCAAGGATTAGAAATGAAGGACTTATTTCGATATTTTTGGGATCACGGTGGTTCTAAATTTGTTAATAATGAGTCTGGTGATTCCGAATAATACTTAGGGCTGCATCTATTTTCACCCTGTTTCTTTTAACTTGTGTCATTTTGTGTTTTTTCGCGGCTAAATCCGTGTCCATCAGTGTTAATCCGTGTCTAAAAAAAATTCTGCGTTCTCCGCGGTAAAATATCTCGTGTCTTAGTGTCTTTGTGGCGGGTTATTTGATACGTGAATCGACGTAAGCGAAGATTTTCTCGCGGACTTTGCGAATATCGGGAGTATCTGGCAGGAATTCAAAAATCATTTCGAGATGTCGTCTCTGTTTCAATCGGCTAAGCGTCGGAACAAAATTAACATCATAAACCCAGCCGAGTACGCACAGCTTCATATCGTTCATGGTTCGCAGTGCCTTATAATCAATCCGCCCACCCGTAAGAATCGCGTCAAGCACCTCAGGCGTGCACCTCGGCTCATCGGGCAATTCAATCTCCAGCTTGAAATTATCCGGGTCGTCTCTTTGCTGGATATACGCCTTTATAACCACGTTAAAAATATCTAACTTGTCCGCGTCACGTATCATTTTGGATAATAGCAGCGTATCGCCCGCCAGATTATTTGGCAGCTCCTTGTCGCCGTGGTAGCGAATCGCGGTCTCGATGATTTGCCGTTCATCGTCGGGCAATTGCGCCAGAATATTTTCTTTTTGCAGGACCTCTAAGCCGAGCAGACTGTGGTTAACGCTCCGCGGGTCGTTATATGTCTGGTATTTGAGAAATTGCGGGAATCGCCCCACGTCGTGAAATAGCGCAATCGTCTCAGCCAGCAATCGTTGATTGCCGACAAGGTGCAGTTGGTCCGCAAGGTAAAGCATCTCAGCACACACCCGTGCGCTGTGCTCTTCTTTCATCTTTATATTGGCGTTGATATATTCGTTATCGCCATAAAACCCCGCGACGAATTTATCAAACCATGCCTTAAATGCGCTTAGTTGTTCATTGTTCATAGTTCATTGCTCAGTGCGTAGATTTAGAAAGCGAATAATGTAAAGCAAAACCGCCCATTTTGCCAGAATGATTAAACTAAATTCGCCGGCGGGTTTGCAAAACAAAACAGACGGGATATAATACCCCCAGCGAAACCGAGACAAACCATAAAGGAGCGCAATATGCCGACGGCAAAAGACATTGTGGTGCGAAAGCCCACCAAAGACGAAGAGAAAACCTGCAAAACCTGGCCGATATGGACCTGCAAGCCGAGCGAATTCGACTGGGCCTATACCGAAAAGGAAACCTGCCTGATACTTGAGGGCGACGTAACCGTAACCGACGGCAAAGAATCTGTCAGCTTCGGCCCCGGCGATTTCGTCATCTTCCCCGTTGACCTCGAATGCAAATGGAAAGTCAAAAAGGCCGTAAAAAAACATTACAATTTCGGATGATTCACCCTTGTTGATAGGAACTAATTGTTCCCTGAATATAAGCGCTGAGACAAATGGCACAAATATAAATGATGAATATTAGATTTTATCATGTTAGGACGTTGTTTTGGACATACTTAGTGTGGGTAGTTCTAAACCTATTGTTTGCTTTCTTATTATGCATGCCAAGAGAACAAATATTTATGCACACTAACAACACTAACTATCCGTTAACACTTGTGCCATTGACTTGGGCGATGTTACACATCGCTCCTTTATGGCAGATATTAACGGGTTACGGTGGCGCTGGCATGTTTATATTTTTTACTGTCCCTGCGGTGGTTGCCGGGTTATCTGTTGTCGCCGGCCTTTTAATAAACAGACGGTGGGCTTGTTTTTTGGTAATTATAGGTATGAGCCTTTGGTTTTTTGAGGCATTTTGTATTCTTGGAATGGGGGTGTAGTAGTTTAATGACGAGAGGCACAATTTTTTGGGAGACAAAATTATGATGATAGATTATGTGACGCTGATGCTGATAAATATGGCTGCGGGGTTGTTCCTGCTCGGCTGTTTCGTCTGGGATGATTTGGATACGCCGGAAGATACCGGCCGATGGGTCCCTGCGTTCGCAATCTGCGGCCTTGTCGCAGCGATAGGCGGATTTGCGATTACGTTTACCTGGCCGCTTCCTAAACCCTATAGTTCGGCTTACGGCGAAATGTCGGTGTTATTGGGCGTGCTTTTACTCGGCCTGGCTTTGGCATTAGCTAAAAGATGGGAACTTTTGCCTTTGGCGATTTACGCCGTTTTCGCAGGTGCGGCAGCAACGCTTCTTGGCGTGCGGATAATCGACCTTGGCCTGACAACGCATCCGATTCTGTCGGGCGTCGGTTTTATATTGAGCGGAATATGCGGCATTTTCTCACCGCTCGTGGTTTGGCAAAACGACAAAAAGGGCCTGCGTATCATTGGCTCGCTTGTATTGTTCGCCGCCTCGGCGATATGGGCTTGGACGGGCTACTTGGCTTACTGGATGCACATGATGGTGCCAAAGTAGAAACGGATAACTACCGGTTCTGCAGTTTTTCGATTTCAGACCGGCACATCAATAACTGGGCGGGGTCGATAATTTTCCTCTCGGCGACGCGCAGATGATTAAGCGCAAGGTCTGGCTTTTCAAGATACCGCGAATATATTATCCCCAGCATCAGCTCAACCTGCTCAATATGCTCGTAATTCGCGTAGTGAGTGAGAAACTTTTCGTAAACCGAGGCGGCATTGTTGTATTCACCCTCGCTGGCAAACTGGTTGGCAATATCGAGCAAATGCTGGCGAGGCAGAACCTGCTGACTATCGAGCGACATAAGGTTAAGATACTGTTGAGCGGCAGTTTGAAGGTCGTGCCGATAAACGCTGTTGGCAATATCCTCGCGTAACTGCCTAATCTGCGGCTCATCAGGCCCCGGCTTTGTTACATCTCTCGCTGTAATCCGTTTTGTGCCGCCCATGCCGGTATATGGGTCGTAGCCGGTGGAAATCGCGTCACGGTATATGCGCCGTCGGTTCCACTGCTTGAGCATCGCCAAAAGGTCGAATTGCGAACTGCTAAGCAACCCCGTCGCCAGCAAAAGCAGCGACGAAACGATGCCGAACGTGTAACCCGCAAGATGCGCATCATAGGCGACATTTGTCGTATATCGTCCGATGACGTTATCGTAAATTATCATCTTGAACGCGATAAAGTAAAGGGCCGGAACATCAACCGTGCCGATGAAGATGAACCAGTAAACGATAGTTATAAGGGTCTGCGGAAACAGCACAAGATATGCCCCCGTCACCGCGGCCACCGCGCCGCTTGCGCCCATAACGGGGCTGCTGCTTACAAGCGTATGGCCGACAGCGCTGAATACCGCGCCGGCCAGATAAAAGCACAGGTAGCCGAAATGCCCCAGCTTATCGTTTACGTTATTGCCGAATATGTACAAAAAGAACATATTCCCAAAGATGTGCAGAAGACCGCTGTGCAGAAAGGCGTATGTAATGAACTGCCAAAGATACGGCCTTGCCGGCATAAGCACAAGCTGTTCCGCCCAGGGTCGCAGAATCTCTCTCGCCCGCTCATCGGGCCAGTAAGTTAACAGGAATACGACTATATTTACGGCTATGAGGGCGTAATTGGCATAGGGCGTTCTGGAACACCTGATACTTGTGCGAATTGGCAACAGCATAATAGAATCAGTTTACCTTTGAAAAAGCCGGACGATTCAAAGGGCAGCATTGTAATGGCTTTCCGCCGGGCGGGCAAGACATAAAAAAACAGGACGGCTTTCCCGTCCTGTTTTCAGGTGAAATGAGGCGTTGAAATTATGCACCTTTGGCCCCGGTTATAATTGCGAGGCATACACTCTATTTTTAACCGGCTTCCCCCCCAGCCGGATAAACCTTCCCAAATAAAATATACAAAAAGATCCCCTCTTCTCCAAACCAGCGCGGAAAAAATCTTTATTTTTCCCGTCCGCGCTGTTAATACTGGCAGCAGGTTTTTGACTGGAGAATTTTGCGAAATGGACAGATATACACATAACGTCCGGCTCAGGGGTATCCGGGCTGGAATTGCCCGGCTAAAGGCCGATTGCCTTATCGCCACAAAACCAGCCAACGTAACTTATCTGACCGGCTTCACCGGCGAAGACAGTTGGGCGATTGTTTTGCCCGGAGCGGTTATACTCGTAACCGACAGCAGGTACACCGAACAGGCCGCGGCCCAGTGCCGATTCTGCAGTATTGTTGAACGCAAAGAGGCAATGGCCAAAGCAATCGCCGAACTGCTGCGGAATCGACGCGGAATAAAAACCGCCGCCGTCGAGAAATCAACCTCGCTTGCCGTTTTCGAGTCACTGCGGAAACATTTGCCCTGCCGGCTCAAGGGGGCCGAGGGAATTGTCGAGTCGGCACGCCGGAAAAAAGATAACTCAGAGGTTTCGGCCATTCGAGCCGCCGCCAAAATCGCCGCACGGGCCTTCGAGCGTGTGCTTCGACAGGTAAAACCGGGCTTGACGGAAAACAAGCTGGCGGGAATTGTCGATTTCGAGATTCGAAAAGCCGGAGGCAATAACAGCTTCGAAACGATTGTGGCTTTCGGCCCAAACGCCTCAAGACCTCATCACCAGCCCACCTCTCGCAAATTACGGAAAAATGATACCGTCCTCATCGACTTCGGCTCGCGCCTCAACGGCTACTGCTGCGACCTGACCAGATGTTTCCCCGTGGGAACCGCCAGCGAGCTGTATACAAGAGTTTACGCCGTTGTAAAGCAGGCGCACGCCGCCGCCATAAGAATGGTCAAAGCCGGAGTCGAAATCAGCCAGGTCGACACAACTGCGAAGGAAATAATAAAAAAAGCCGACCTCCCTGCTTACGGCCACGGAACCGGGCACGGACTTGGCCTGGAGGTACACGAACTGCCCGTTGTATCGAACAGGACCAAAGGGAAATTGCAGGCGGGCGACGTTATTACAATCGAGCCGGCCGTTTATATCCCCGGATGCCTCGGCATCAGGATTGAAGACGATGTCCTCGTCACAAATTATGGGGGGGTTGTCCTTACCGCGACTTGCCCTCGCGGATAGTTCCCCCGCTCTTACTGTTGCGGCGGCCCCCTCCTCGGCATATTATCTTCCATCAGGCCGCCCCTGTCCATCGGCCCTCCTCTCCTCATACCATCGGGAACAGCACGCTGCTGCCCTTCCAACACGCCGGTACTGCTCCAGGCACGCCATGGTTCCTTGGGCCTCTTCTCAAGCGCCTTCAGCTCGCCATACTTCAAACGCAGTTCCTCAGGCCAGTACATCTGTTTCGCCGGCAATCTCTCCACACTCGTCCCATCAAAACTGAACAGCATATCAAAATACTGCCGCGACTGGAGAGTTTTGTCCCCGAACCAGTCGTTCATCGCTACCAGGTCCACCACAACCGCCCCCGTAGTGTAATCTATCATCTCAGGCAGTTTCACGTTTGCGCTTTTATCTTTATCACTCGGCTCGACCTTCGCTACCCTGCCTATCATGTCCCCGCGCTTGACCATAAACTGCTCACTGTGCCAATAGCCCAGCACGTACTTGCAAACCTGCACTTCCGCCGCCTTGGCTGCCTCCTGAACGTTTACCGGGAAGAAATACAGCCGCTTGTCTATCACCACTACGTCCGTCACATCCGAAAATTCGCTCCATAATATCACCTTGCTGTCATTCGCGGCGTCTTCTTCACGCACCTGGCCGGTCCCGGCTACAGGATTGAACACCCCAAGCCGGATACGATACTGATAACTCGCACCTGGCTCAACGGTATCATCATAGGCCCAGAATGTTATCGTCTCACGCAGCTTGCTGATATCCTTACTCGCCAGCAACATTTTTCTCATCTCGTCATATATCGTCGCCTCCGTCACCACCGGCTTGGTGGTCTTTTTCTGCTCAGCCGCCGTTGTCGATTCAGTCCGCCGGTCACGCTCCGGTGCCCTGTCCGGCTTGGCCGTCGTCGTTCTCGAAGGACTGCGAGCTGCGCCTCCCCCCATTTCCATTCCGCCTCGGCCCCCGCCACCTGCCGCTCCTCCCCGGTACCCGGTGCCGCCTGCCGCCCTGCCCGGCGTCGTCGTTCGACCCGTTTGTTCCGTCGTGCCACGGGGCTTTTCTGTCACCCCGCGATCCTCTCTCGCCGGCCGCGCCGCCGCCTTGTCACGTTCCTCCGCTGCCTTTGCCTCACGCTCCGTCGCTATCGTCTCCCGCCGATCCTGCGCCTCCTTCTCCCGCCGAACCGCCAAAAACTTCCTGTGCAGCAAAGGCGGCAGCCAGTCATCCTCAGCCGACGCTATCTTATACGGAGCCGGCTGCAGCAATTTAACCTGTATCTGCGGGTCACTGAACTTCGCGAGCTGAACCATAACGCCCCCGCTCGGCAGGCCGTTTACATCCTCTATTATCTTGTAGTCGTCTCTCTTTGGGTCTATCTTCACGCGGGGCACATCCTCCCACTGGCCCCACTCACCATTATCACCAAAACGCTGCCTCTGTAACTGAACCACCGCAAACACTGGCTTGGCCAAACCAGCGTCACGCCATCCCTCAGGAACCTCTTTGCCCGCAAAGCACTCCTGAAAACTGTCTATTAACGGCGCAAGGTCGAAGCTCGCCTGAACGGTGACCAAATCCAGGTCGTTCGGTTCATACGTCTCTTCTAACCCGACGTTCTCCGTCGTAACCGCAACTTTAGGCACATAGGCCACTGCCCTTATGTGTTCCACGGAAACATCATTCACGGAACCAATAACGGGCATGCGGTACTTCTTATCTACCATCGTCTCCACCGAACTCGGCACCGGCCAGAGAACGTTCAAATCCTTATCCAGCACTGAATTTATCTTCGCCAGAAAACTAACGCTTTGGGGCACGTATGGGGGCTTGGGAATCGGCTCCCTCGCCAGCCGCTCTTTCAGTTTTTCAGATTGCTCCGCTATGTATATGTCAAGCTGACCGGGACGAAACTTCTGGTTATCGAAAACCAATTCCGGGCCTCGCAGCGCAAACGCATACAAAACGCAGATAGCCGCCAGGCCGCCTATTACCAGCGCCACCTTTTCGATATGCTCATCTATGAAATTACTTTGTTTCCTAATCATAGTTCTAAAACCCCAAACCTGCCCAGCTACGCCGCCTAAATGCCTGTCTTTGCCACAGGGTTCTTTATCAACTCCGGCTTTACCGCGTCATACCCCTTCTTGTTGAATATGTATTCACAAACAAGTTCAACTTCGGCAACCGTGTCCGCCCCATATCTATAATACCGATGGTCAGCCGACGTCAAATCCACCGGCCTTACCCTGCTCTCCAAAATGGTTATCTGGTTGTGCTTGAATACCTTCGCCGGCTCCTGACCCGTGAATCCCGCAAACCTGTGCTCCTTGGCGCTGCACAACTCCCGCATAAAAGGTATTATTGCCTTGCTGCTCAACACCACCACCATACTGAAATGTACCACGTCTATGTTCTCGTTGCTCACTCGACCAGTGAACGACTCAGTCAGCTGTTCTTCCGGCTTGGTTACATATTTAGGCCGTTCCTGAGACGTTTTCCCGGTCCCAGCGTTAAAAAGAGCATCCGGCGTCACAAAACCGACTCGCTCCACACGCTTTACAGGCGACGTTAACACGCTGCCCGAACCGGCATTCATCACCCCTGCCGTCGAAAACACATCCTCAATTATCCAATAACCAATCTGCCAAAACCAGCAGTCCTTGACACTGTCGTCCATATTGGAGTACTGGTATGCCTTCCAGAAATCGTACCCGCTCACCATTTCTGGATTGGCATATACGGACACCGACTTGGCCCTGGCATAACAAATCCCCTCGACTATCCTTGACGATGCCGATACCCCACCCGCTCCGCTCAACCTGGAAAACCCCGGGCTGCTCCCCGTCTGCCGGGCGGTATTCAACTCATCCGCGCTGGGACAATCGCCCCCACGAATCTTCGCTATCAAATCCTCAACCCCCTGACGAAACCTGGTGCCAAACCTGGTGAACAGCAACGTCGAAGTATCCTTCGGCTGAGGAAATATGTCGTAACTGAGCAGTTCACGTTGAGTACTCTCTACCGATAACAACTTTATCAGGTTCGCGTCCTGCCGGTAGGCATCCTGATACTGTCTCTCCACCTCTGCCTGACCGGCGGCGGGCAACTTTTTCAACATTTCCCTTACCCGGTTGCCCATCGGCACACTTTCCCTGTCCGCCTTCTGTTTTAAACTGCTGCCCATCAGCCAGGCCGCGGTCAGAACCGCGCCGCACGCCAAAAGTATCACCGCGGGCCAAATCAACACGAGATACACCCGCAATCCCCCCAACCCCTTCATTAAATCCTTCAATTTAGACAAGTCAATCTTGCCCATCACTCATCCCCCGCCCTCAATTTGGGCTTGCTGATTTTCTTCTGCGGAGCAGGCGCTTTGGCAGGACTTGGCGGTGGCTGGCCTGCATTTGGCGGCGGCTGGCTTGCACTTGGCGCCGCCTCTGGGCTGCCGCCCGCCCCGCTAGCATCTGGTGCATCTTTCCACTTCAACTTAAAATTCAGCACAAACCAGGAGTCATTAACCTTCGCAACTTTCTTGCCACCATCGTCGGTATCCGTAACCTTGCAGATAATCTCGTTGGTCATCGGGTCAACAATCACGTCACCCTTGCCCTCAATGTTCTTTTTTACACCGATACCCAGAGGTATCTCCGCCGCCAAATCCACATCCCCTGTCTGCAGGTTAAAATGCTGTTTGTCCGTTTTCTTATAAAGCTCAAAGGGACTGTTGCCATCAAACATACTGTCCAAATGCATAAGCCGGGTGACTAATCCCCACTTGTTCGGATCGTCCTGCACTTTAACAGGGTCGAGTAGTTCGGTAATTGCCTTATACGGACTGTAACCGGAAATCGTTACTACAAAACCGCGAGCCGACTCGGCGCCCGGCACCGTCGGCTGAATTCCCGCCATCCTGCCTCGCGTCACAGGCGAATATCTACTCGGCGCCCCGCCTCGTCCGCCCCCGCCCCTCATCATCATATCTCTCGACACCATCTGACCGCCTGAACCTGTGTCTCCGAGCGTCTCTCTGGAATCAAGACCTTTCTCGAAACCCATCGTCCCGAACGTCGCGGTCCCCACGTCCAGCGTGTAGTAAATAGACATCCCGGTTACAAAAATCTGCTTGCGCTCCCTGCGGTCCGGAAACTTCTCTTTTATCGTCTCCGCGTCGCCGCTGGCAAAAGCACGGTAAAGCCCCGCCTGCTCCGGGTTGCTTTTGGCATTCGGCAGCGTCCCTATCAACTTCTGGTACAGCAAAGGCACCATATCACGATACTTGAACAGGTCGAACTCCTTTTTTATCACCGCTTCCGACTCGCCGGTCCTGGCCTCTTCGGCCTTGAGGTCGCTCTCCGCCTTCTGTGCGGCATCCAGCACCAACTTTGTTGCCTCTCTCTGCGATACCTTGCTGGTATAGCTGGCGCGGTCTATAAGCATCCTTGCAAACGCCAGCACCGACGCCACTAATATCAGGCACGCCGCCAGCACAAAAAACTTCGTCTTGCTTGCCCATACCATTGACTTGGCTATGCTCCGGGGCAACAGATTGCTCTCTATCCGCCCAAGACCAAGCGCCTGTACTCCTAACCCGTACACAACGCCAAAATCACATACGCTTTCATGGAACTTCGCCGCCGACACCGACGCGTTTATCCCGACCTGCTTGAACGCGTCTGGCCGCTCTATCTGCATCTGCAAGCTCTGCTGAAGATACTGGAGCAAACCGCGCATCTTCGTACCGCCACCCAGCGCGATAATTCTCGCCAGCTTCACATTCGAGTGCGAACTGGTATAAAAACCGAGCGAACGCTGAATTTCCGACGCCAGGTCCGTAAACACCGGCTTCATCGCCTGAAGAATCTGCCTGGCGTATTTGCTCATTGGCGCGGTCCGCTTAAGCTTCTCCGCCTTTTCAAAATTCAGCTTGAACGCGTCCGCTATCGCTTTGGTAAAGGCATTGCCCCCCATCGCTATCGTCCGCTGCCAGACGTCTGATTTCGTGCAGACCACAAGGTCGGTAGTTTCCGCCCCGATGTTCAGCACAACCGTTGCCTGCGTATCCGACTGCATCAGGTCAGGCCTGTCGTAAAAAATATAGTTATAAAGCGCCATCGGCGCTATCTGAACGTATGTAACCTCCAGGTTCTCCCTGCTGAAATGCTCGAGTTCAGCCGTCACCACGTCGTTTTTTATCGCGAATATCCCGACCTTCGCCTCCGCCGCCCCCGCCTCCGTCATCAATTGCCAATCCCATGCTACCTCGTTGATATCAAAAGGAATCTGCTGGCTGGCTTCGAATTTGACGATTTCAGGAATGCGTTTTTGCTCGACGGGCGGGAGGTTGACGAAACGAGCGAAACTGTTTGCGCTTGGGACGGCGACGATGATTTCGTCTCTGCCGAGGTCGTTGGCCTGGACAAACTGGCGAAG
>Ga0116138_1000400_pt1 | contig 26617 bp, 17 predicted proteins | sample June2015DPH_20_1_2_FD_88971 | JGI IMG/M metagenome (GOLD analysis project Ga0116138, IMG submission 88971) | Peatland microbial communities from SPRUCE experiment site at the Marcell Experimental Forest, Minnesota, USA - June2015DPH_20_150 | ecosystem: Environmental > Terrestrial > Soil >... | reverse complement strand
CAAGGTGCCGGTGGTCGTGGCGGACCTCGAGGGCAGCGTCCTCACGGTCTCGTCGGCAGTGGTGTCCATGTTCGGCTGGGACCGGGAGGAGGAGCTGGTCGGCCACCCTGTCACCGAGTACGTCGCGCCGGAGGACAGGGACCGCGCCGCCACCAACATTGCCCGCACGGTCTCCGGCGAGCTGCTGGGTCCGCTCGAATACCTTGCCCTGCGCAAGAACGGCGTCGCCATCGCCATAGAGGTGAGTTGCGAGCTCATTCGGGACGACGGCGGGAAGCCGGCGGGTGTCGTGCTCCTCGTCCGCGAGATGACCCAGGGGCAGCGGGCGGAAGCGGAGCTGGCCCAGGAACGGTCCTTGCTGCAGGCGCTGATGGACAACACCCCGGACCACATCTACTTCAAGGATGCCGACTGCCGCTTCATCATGATCAGCAAATCCCACAACGAGTTCTTTGGGCTGAGCGAGCCCTCGCAGGCAGTCGGCAAGACAGACTTCGATTTCTTCACGGAAGAACATGCTCGGCCTGCCTTCGAGGGCGAGCTGGAGATCATGAGAACGGGCCGGCCGATCGTGGACCTGGAGGAGAAGGAGACGCGGCTGGACGGCGTCGAGACCTGGGTCTCAACCACCAAGGTAGCCAGAATCGACGCCCACGGAAGGACCCTCGGAACCCTGGGCATCTCGAGGGACATCACCGGGCGCAAGCAGACCGAACGGAAGCTGCGCGAAAGCGAAGAGAAGTACCGCACCCTGGTCGAGAAGGCAAATGAAGCCATATACATAGTCCAGGACGGCCTCATCGTCTTCGCCAACCCCAGGATGGCCCAACTCGTGGGCGTGCCGGCAGAGGAGCTCAAAGGCAAGCCATTCCTCGATTTCATCCTCTCCGAAGACAAAGAGCTAGTGAGCAGCAACTACGCGAGACGGATCGCCGGCGAGGAAGTTGGCGACGCCTACGATTTCCGGATGATCGGGGCGGGTGGCAAGACCATATGGATCTTCCTGTCCGCGGCGGTGATCCAGTGGAATGGGAGACCGGCATCGCTAAACATGTTGAGCGACATCACCGCACGCAAGCAGGCTGAGGCCGAGCTCGCACAAACAAACCGTGCGCTGGCGGAGGCCACTGCCAGGGCCGAGTCGGCCAATCAGGCCAAGAGCGACTTCCTGGCCAACATGAGCCACGAGATCCGCACCCCAATGAATGGGGTGATCGGGATGACCGGCCTGCTGCTCGACACGGAACTCGACGAGGACCAGCGCCGCTATGCGGAGACTGTGCGCACGAGCGGTGAGTCCTTGCTGTCGCTGCTAAACGATATCCTCGACTTCTCGAAGATCGAGGCGGGCAAGCTCAAGCTCGAGACGCTGGACTTCGACGTCCGCGCCCTGCTCGACGACTTCGCCGCTTTGATGGCGCTGCGCGCCCAGGACAAGGGGCTGGAATTCATCTGCGCCGCCGCACCGGAGGTACCCGCCCACATTTCCGGCGACCCGGGGCGCCTGCGCCAGGTGCTCCTCAACCTCGCCGGCAACGCAGTCAAGTTCACCCACCAGGGCGAGATCGCGGTACGGGCAAGCGTGGTATCGGAGACCGACAACGCGATCGTGCTGAGATTCTCGGTAAAGGACACGGGCATCGGCGTCCCGGCCGACAAGCAAGAACTCATGTTCCAGAAGTTCACCCAAGCGGACGCCTCGACCACTCGCAAATACGGCGGCACCGGACTCGGGCTGGCCATCTCGAAGCAACTCGTGGAAATGATGGGCGGCGAGATCGGTCTCGTGAGCGAAGAAGGACGCGGCTCGGAGTTCTGGTTCACCGCGCACTTCGGCAAGCCAGTCGGGATGGCACGAAACGTCGCGCCGCCGGCACAGATACGGGGGGTCCACATCCTGATCGTGGATGACAGCCCCACAAATCGCGAGATCCTGGCGGCCCAGCTGAACGCCTGGGGCATGCGCTCCGAAGAGACCTCCAACGGCCCCGAGGCGCTGCTGGCGTTGGCTCGCGCCAAAGATACAGGCGACCCCTTCGCGGCCGTGATCCTCGACATGCAAATGCCGGGCATGGACGGGGAGGACCTCGCCCGGGCCATCAAGTCCGACGACGCCCTGGCCCATACCATCCTCGTGATGATGACTTCGATCGGCCAGAGGGGCGACGCACGGCACATGGAGGAGCTCGGCTTCGCCGGCTATCTGGTAAAGCCCGCGCGACAATCCGACCTCTTCGACTGCCTTGCTACCGTGTTGGCCGGTGCTGCCGCGGCGCAGCCCGTGAGGCCGATCGTGACACGTCACGTGATCCGTGAGATGCATCGGGGCGCGCTTCGCATCCTGCTTGCCGAGGACAACATCACCAACCAGCAGGTGGCTCTCGGCATCCTGCGAAAGCTGGGACTGCAGGCCGATGCCGTGACCAATGGCGCCGAAGCCATCGATGCACTCGAGTCGGTCGCCTACGACCTCGTGCTGATGGACGTGCAGATGCCGAAGATGGACGGTCTCGAGGCCACGGCCCACATTCGGGATCCGCAGTCGGCGGTGGTGAACCACAGCATCCCCATCGTCGCCATGACCGCCCATGCCATGGAGGGCGATCGGGAGCGGTGCCTGGAAGCGGGCATGAACGACTACGTCACCAAGCCGGTCTCGCCGCAGGCGCTGGCCGAAGCGCTGGCGAGATGGCTGCCCGGCGAAGACACCGCGCGACCGACGGAGCAGTCCGCCGAGCCGGCGGCAGCCCAGGAAGCCGAGACGCCTGTATTCGACCGGTCGGGCATGCTCGCTCGGCTGATGGATGACGAGGATCTCGCGCGTGCGGTCGTCGGCGGGTTCCTCGAGGACATGCCCAGGCAGATCGATTCGCTCCGGAGCTACCTCGATGCCGGCGACGCCGAGGGCGCGGTCCGCCAGGCCCACACCATCAAGGGCGCGTCTGCCAACGTGGGCGGCGAGCGGCTCCGGGCAGCGGCCTTCGAGATGGAGAAGTCCGCCAGGGCCGGCAACCTCGAGGAGGTCACGTCCCGTCTGCCGGACCTCGAGTCCCGCTTTGCACGACTCAAGGAAGCGATGCGAGACTTCGCCGACGGGAAGAATCCCAGCACGAGTGACCAGTCGTGAAGAGCGCGGCGGACGGGGCTGATCACGCGATCTGGGGGCTGCCCCGGTGAAGATCCTCATCGCCGACGACGACGTCACCTCGCGCCTGGTCCTCGCGGGAGTGTTGCGCAAGCACGGCCACGAGGTCGTGGAGACGGTGGACGGTGTCGAGGCCTGGCAGGCCATGCAGCGACCCGACGCACCGAGGCTGGCCATCCTCGACTGGGTGATGCCCGGGCTGGCCGGGGTGGACGTGTGCCGCCGCGTGCGCACCGCCGAATCGAACCAGCCGCCCTACATCATTCTTCTGACCTCCCGCAACCAGAAGACCGACATCGTGACCGGACTGGAGGCCGGAGCAGACGACTACCTGGCCAAGCCCTTCGACCCCGGCGAGCTCCTGGCCCGGGTTGATGTCGGACGACGCTTGATCGAGCTGCAGGCGAGACTGAACGAGGCGCGCGATGAGCTCGCCCACGAGGCAATGCACGACCCACTGACCGGCGTTCTGAATCGACGGGCGTTTGCGGGCGTCCTGTCCCGCGAGCTCTTGCGCAAGCAACGGCACCAGAACGTCGTGGCCGTCGGAATCTGCGACGTCGATCATTTCAAGCAGATCAACGACACATACGGTCACCAGGCCGGAGACGAGGTGCTGTGCGGGCTCGTCCGCCTCATTGACAGAAACCTGCGTGGGCACGACGTCCTGGGTCGCCATGGCGGGGATGAGTTCGTGATACTCACCGAGCACACCGGAGAGGACGGCGCGGGCATCCTGTATGAGCGATTGCGGGCCTCGGTCGCGGACAGCCCGATGCCCACCGGGTCGGGCGACATTCCCATCACGGTCAGCTTCGGGGTGAAGATCGGGGCCGTGGGCGAAACCGAGGCCGAATTGCTCGCCGCGGCCGACAGGGCCCTGTATCAGGCCAAGAGCGGTGGGCGGAATCAAGTCTGGCTCGCCAACGAGCCGCCTCAGCCGAGCACGTAGACGCGAGAGGCGCGAGGGGCACCGGGGTCGGCACCTGGCCGTGGCTACGGCCGCGCCACTCCGCAAGAAAAGCGGCCCGGCTCCGGCTACTGCGGCCCGGGTTGAGCCGGCGTCAATCTGGATCGGATTCGCCACTCCCGCGGACGTCGACGCCGGGGAGCGGGAAGCCAAGGGCAAGGTCTTCGGTGGTGGAGACGTCTTTGCGGCGGAGCACCTGCGAGATCGTCATCGCCAGGATCCGCATGTCGAGCCGGAGGCCCCAGTGGTCAACATACCAGACGTCCAGTTTGAGCCGATCTCTAAACCGGAGCGCGTTGCGCCCGTTCACGACGGCCCAGCCGGTGATCCCCGGCCGCATGTCGTGCCGCCGCCGTTCCTCCGGTGTGTACTTCTCCAGATACTCGGTCAGCAGCGGCCGCGGGCCCACGAGGCTCATGTCGCCCCGGAGAACGTTCCAAAGCTCGGGCAATTCGTCCAGGCTCGTCGCGCGCAGGAATCGCCCCATGCGCGTGAGGCGCTCGTTGTCGGTGAGGTAGTAGACCTCGCCCGGATGCGTGACGCGCATCGTGCGGAACTTGTAGATGGTGAACTCGCTGCCGTTCAGACCGGGCCGGCGCTGGCGGAACAGGATCGGACGGCCTTCCTTTACCGCGACCGCCACCGCCACGCACGCGACAACCGGCAAAAGGAGCACTCCGGCCGTCGCGGCTCCCGTGATGTCCATCAGCCGCTTCATCTTGAGCCGCGACGCTCTCGGGCTGGCCCGGCCGGACTCGCGCACGTGCACCAACCCTACTGCCGCTGCGCCCAGCTGACCAGCACCGCCCCCATGCCCGCGGCTCGCCCGACGCGCCAGAGCGGGCGCAGGAGAGGCTGACTCCGCGCGCGGGCCATATTGTGCGACGTCACGTAACGCCAGTCCGTGGGCATAGTCGTGAACGTGGTGCGTGGTTCGAGCCCTGCCCGGCGCATCGTCCGCACCAGGGAGCCCGGGGCGAATGAGTGCAGGTGATGCGGCGGTGGGACCGTTGCGACCAGTGAACGCCTGCGCCGCAGGGTGCCCCGCACCCTGGTCGCCAGACCGCCCTCATTGGGGGTGACGATGAGCGAGACGCCGCCGGGGGCTAGTAGTTCCCCCACCTTCACGAGCACCTCGAATGGGTTCGGGAGGTGCTCAACCACGTCGCGGAGCTTCACGAAGTCGAAATAGCCCGCAGGCAGACCGCACTCCAGGATGGGAACGCAGCGCAGGTCCACGTCAAGCTGTTCGCGCCCCTCCCGGATGAGTTGGGGGTCGATATCAATCCCCAGAGCCTCCCACCCGAGGTCGAGGGCCGCGCGGACTGAGGCTCCGGAGCCGCAACCGATGTCCAGGAAGCGGACCCGCCGAGCAGGGTCGGCGCTGCTGGAGACGAACCGGGAGATGACCGCCGAGTTGGCCTCGAGCTGCCGCCGCTCGAACGCCAGAATGGCCTCCGTGACGGGCTGATGCATGTACTCCGTGTACTCGAACGCGCGAGAGACCTCCGAGAACTCGTCCGTCGGTTCGAAGAAGGGCGCCGGGTTCACGTAGACGAGGCCGCAGGCTCCACAGCGCCCGATCGTCCACTCATCCACACTGGACAGGGCAGCAAAGCGGTCGGCTCCGCACGCATTGCAGACGATCCGCCGAGTCTCCATCATCTCGCTCTTCTTCTCCTCTTCTCCACAGGTCAGCCCTGCCAGGGCCAGGGCGGCACACGCACCGACGGTCGGGCATGCGCTCATTTGTGCGACAGAGACATCCTCGCCGTCCGGCCCGCGATACTCAGGAGTGACCGGAGGCGCACCCAAAAGGGCCCCATGTCACGACGATCGAAGATCGCGTCGCAATGACGCCGAGCGTACGGCGCCAGGTATTCCACTGGAGTGTGTCGCTCCGACCGGAGGTAGGCAAGGCTGTACCCGGCGTCACGCACGACGTCGGTCCAGTAGATGCCGGACCGGTACGACCCACCGCTCGGCATTACGCCCTCGGCCAGGTGCTGGTACTGCATCAAGGGGAAGTTGACCCCACAGCGGACGGCGAGGAGACCGGAGAGGTTGTGCCGTCCATTGACCTCCATCAGCTTATACACGCCGTCGCGGGGATCCAGCTTGAACTCGGTGCATGCGAAGCCATGGAACTCCATGGCCGCAAGGATCTTCCGCCCTGGCTCGATGACCTCGGGGATCCGCTCGCTGATCGCGACCCGCGGCGATCCGAAGGCTGGCGGTGCCTTGCGGAGCTGGCGCGCGGTGAACTCTGCTACGGGTTTGCCGTCCCATACGTAGGCGTTGTAGTTCACGACCGCAGAGTCGTCCCCGGGAATGAGCTCCTGGAGCATCACCGCCAATCCCGCCTCGACAGCCTCGCCGTACGAGGTCTTGAGCGCCGCCATCGTGTCTGCTCGGACCATCTTCGTCTTGAAGCGCTCGTAAAAAAGATGGCTCTCGGCAGGCTTCAGGAGCAGCGGAAACCCGATCGACTGAGCCTGCGACTCCAACTCCTCCAGGGACCGGGGGACGAGCGTCCGCGGAGCCGCGATGCCGTGGGCATCGGCGAGCGCGTAGGTCTGCGCCTTGTCGATGAAGCGCTGGGCGATAGCCCACTCAGGGCAGGCGACGGTGCAGTACTGCGCAAGGACGTCCCTGTTGCGCGAGACGCCAACGACGCTCTCGTCCGACGCTGGGATCAGGATCGAGCCGCCGAACTGGCGAGCCTCCTCGACGAGCGCGGCTACGAAGCCCGCCTCGTCGTACAGCGGATGCGGGATCCGGACGTCGGCCACGACGTACCTCGACGCCTGGGCCATGTCGCGGGCATCGTAATGGAGGACCGTGACTGGCACCCCGGCTTCGCCGAGGGCCCGCACGACGGCGAGCGCCATCGTGTGGCCGGAGACGACGAGCGCCGGGGTTCCTCCGATGGTCAAGTGACCGCCTCAACGAGCGCCGCGGCGGCATAGCGTACGTCCTCGTCCGACAGGCGGCTCGAGAACGGGAGCGCCAGGGTGGTCGAGGCTACGCGCTCCGTGACCGGGAAGTCGCCCGGCTTGAATCCGAACGTCGCACGGTAGAACGGCTGGAGATGGAGCGGCGCGAAGTAGGGCCGCGCGGACACGCCGAACTCGGCCAGCCGCCCGATGAGTCCGTCCCGATCGATCTCCGGGTCCAGCCGGACCACGTACACGAACCAGTCCACGGACTCGTCGGCTCCGGCACGAGGGAGCGTCACCCAGTCACGCCCGCCAAGGACACTCTCATACGCGCGGGCGACTCGCGCCCGGCCGCGGCGCAGCTCGTCCAGGCGCTCGAGCTGGGCGACCCCGATGGCCGCCGAGAGCTCGTCGAGGCGGTAGTTGTACCCGAGCCTGACGTGGCGGAGCCACGTCCCGTCGGTATCCCGGCCCTGGTTGCGGAGACTGCGCATCACGCCGGCCAGGGTCGGATCGTCGGTCACGACCATCCCGCCCTCGCCCGTCGTGATCTGCTTGTTCGGGTAGAAGCCAAAGACGGCCACGTCCCCGAAGCTGCCCAATGGCCGCCCGCCGATCGCCGATCCCAAGCCTTCGCAGGCGTCCTCGATCACAGGCCAGCCGTGCTGCCGGGCTATCCCAGCGAGGGCGTCGATGCGGCAGGGTCGCCCGAATACGTGGACCGGCAGGATCGCGCGGGTCCGGCTGGTAGCCGCGGCCTCCACGAGGTCCGGATCGATCCCGAGGCTGTCCTCCTCGATGTCGACGAAGCGCGGCACCGCTCGCTCGTACAGCAGGCAGTTGGCCGATGCGACGAAGCTGAAGGGGGTCGTGATGACCTCGTCGCCCTCCCCGATCTCCAGGGCGCGGACGCCGAGGTGAAGCCCCGCGGTCCCGCTGGAGCAGGCGATCGCCTCGCGTCGACCGGTCAGCGCGGCGATCGCCGCCTCGAAGCGCTGAGCGAACGGCCCCAGTGCCAGCACATCGCTGCCGAGCACCTGGGTCACGAGCTCTAGCTCGCGCGGACCGATGTCCGGCCTCGCGAGCGAAATGGTTCGTCGGCCGAGCGCCGGGACGTCGGCGATGCGACTTCGGAGAGACGCAGCGGTTTCTGGTCTCGTCTGGATACGAACGACGCCCGACGACGCTGGGCCGGAGGGGTCCCGCTGCCCGGCTCCGGTCTTCGGCGTCATGGAGCCACTTCCTCGGAACGACTTTCGGCAGGGGCCTCAATGGAAAGACCCGGAGGCGCTGCTGCCCCTAAGAAAGACCGCCGCCGCGCCACCTGCCCCTGTCGGTCACGGGTCCAAACTGCGCGCGACCCAAGGTGTCCGAGCGACTCGTCGTCCGTCTGGTCGCGGATGAGAGAGTCCCTTACTATGCCAACTCCCTCGCCGGTCCAGGCGTAATCGAGCAGCGCTGCGGCGAGCTCCGGCTCCCGGTCGCCCGTAGCGAGGGCCAGGATGCGCTTGACCTGCTCGCGGAGGTCCGGGGGCGGTGGCGGTGCGATCGCCCGGAGAACCCTGGCACTGGCAGTCGGCTCGACCTGCTCCGAGTTGTAGAAGAGCTCCTCATGGAGCTTCTCACCCGGACGGAGACCGATGGTCTCGATCGGCTGGCTGTCGGGATCGCGGCCGGCAAGACGGACGAGATCGCGGGCGAGGTCCATGACTCGGACCGGCTCGCCCATGTCGAGCACGAACAAGTCGCCGTCACGCCCCAGCGCGGCCGCGTCAAGAATCAGCCAGCAGGCCTCTGGGATCGTCATGAAGAAGCGCGTCATGTCGGGGTGGGTGATTGTCAGCGGCTCGCCGGCCTTCAGCTGCTGCTGGAAGATCGGGACGACGCTGCCGGTGGAGCCCAGGACGTTGCCGAACCGGACCGAGACGTATGGGCGCCCGGTGCGCCGGGCCGTGTCGGCCACGAGCATCTCGGCGATCCGCTTGCTCGCGCCCATCACGCTGGACGCACGAACAGCCTTGTCGGTCGAGACGAAGACGAAGCGCTCGACTCCCGCGTCCGCCGCCGCGTCGAGCAACACGAGCGTCCCCCGGATGTTCACATGGGCGGCGTCCGAGGGGTGGCTCTCCATCATCGGCAACTGCTTGTAGGCGGCCGCGTGAAAGATCACGCTGGGCACCTCGGCGGCGATGAGGCGGTCCATCGCGGCCTGGGATGCCACGTTCGCTAGGTGGACGCGCAGCTCGCCGTGGGCGCGCCCCCGCCCGCGGCGCATCTCCAGTTCTCGCTGCACCAGATACAGCGGGCTCTCCGCCCGGTCCACGAGGACCAGCCGCCGCGGCCCGATGGCGAACACCTGCCGGGCGAGCTCCGACCCGATGGAGCCACCGCTCCCGGTGATGACCACCGTATGGTCGCGGATGATTTCCTCCACCCCGCTGGCCCGTTCCTTGACCGTCTGGCGGCGGAGGAGGTCTTCCACGTCGACCGGCCGGATGCTGTAGGCGTCTGCGGTCCCGTCCAGGAGATCGGTCATCGAAGGGACGGTGCGCACTTCCAGGCTCAGGTCGAGCGCCGCGTCCACGACCCGGCGGACCGTGCTTCCAACCGCGCTCGGCATAGTGATTAGAAGGGTTCGGGCGCCGGTCTCGGCGACCGCCCGCTCAATTGACTCAAGGCCCCCGTAGACGCGGATCCCGGCGACGGTCCCTCCGCAAAGCGTTGGGTCATCGTCGAGGAACCCGACGGGCAGCACGCCTGATCCCGGGTTTCGCCGGGCTGACCGGGCCAACAGCGTGCCGGTCTCGCCGGCGCCGTATAGCAGGGTCGCCCTGTTGATCGCCACGCCAGCGCGGCCGTGCCGCGGCGTCGCGTCCGACACCGCCCGGATCCCGAACCGGACGCCGCCCACCGCGGCGGTGCTCAGGAGCAGCTCCACCGGCCAGAAAGAACGCGGGAACCCGTCGGCCCAGGTAGTGCCGGCAAGGGCCGACACGCCGTAGAAGATCGCCATGCTGGCAAGCGATCCGAGAGCCACCGCTCCTACGATTCCCTCGAGCTCTGGGACGCTGGCATAACGCCACCGACGGCTGTAGAGCCCGAACCGGATGTTGACGATGGTGCGGAACACGAGGAGGACGCCCACAACCAACGGGAATGCGGGGACCAAGACCGGCCCATCGATCCGATCGAAACGCAGCGCCACCGCGAGGTAGGCGGCGACGACGATCCCCGCCACGTCGATGCCGAGCAGATAACGCCCCCGCAGCCGGCCAGCCAGTTGCGCGAATGCGCGATCGGACGACGCCGAAGTCGCAGCGGATGCCCACCTCCGAAGCGCAGACCTGATCAAGCCGAACGATGCGGACGGTCGATGGAACGCCAATGCGCACCCTCCTGCGCGTCGACCCTACCCCGTACCCCAAACCCCGAACTGTGACGCGCGAAGTCACAATATAGACAGTTTGGACCATGGCCAACTAGTACTAGTTGGGTGGGCCCATCTGATGGTGCGCGCAGGCACCAGTATTGGCCGGTCGTCGAGGCCGCGACGCACCTTTCGCGGGTCGTCCGTGTGCGGCGGACCCGGGCGGCGCAGGACATGTGCGACTATTATGAGCCCGAGATGCCCGCTGTTGAGCGCGAGGTACCCGATGCGCCCGCTTGCCCGCTGCTGGGGATAGCGGCGGATCGCCGCACGCGCTACACGTTCCCGCACCCGGACCACCGGTGCTACGCAACCGCCGCTCCGGCTGTCATTGGGCCTTCGCACCAGGCGGAGTTCTGCCTCAGCCTCGGCTTCATGCCCTGCGACCGCTACCAGTCCTGGCAGTACGAGTCTGGCGCTAGCCCGCAGCCGAGCGCCCTCCTGGAGCCTCCGGCCATGCCCACCGCCCCTCCGGAGCCCGTCGCCCCAAAGAGGCCCGCTCGGGCGCGGCGATCCGCAGCCCGCTCGTCGGAAATCGGTGGACCGGGTAAACCCGCCCAGTAGCCGCCTGCCGTGTCCCCCAGGCGGGCGGATCAGGTTGACGGTACCCAGTAACCGGGTCGATGATCTTGGCGATCCAGGTTGTACGAACGCTCCGGGGTCCGGAGCAGAGAGGATGAACCCTTGGACCTGCGGAGCCAGATCGCAATCGTTCGAGCGTGGCTGCCGCTCTTCGTCGCGAGCGTCCTGCTGGCCGCCATCGCTGCCTACTTCGTCAGCATCCAGCTGCCCAAAGCGTACGAGGCGAAAGCGACCCTGGCCGTCGGCCAGTCGCTCTCGGCGGCGAATCCCGACTACAACCAGCTGCTCGTCTCACAGCAGCTGTCCACGACCTACGCCCGTGTCGCGACCACACGTCCGATCCTGGAAAAGGTCATCAAGCAGCTCGGCCTCGCAGACACACCTGACGACCTCGCCGCGAGGGTGCGAGCCGATGCGTCGACGGACAGCACGCTCCTGACGATCACCGCCCAGGACGCTGACCCTTCCCGCGCAGCGGCCATAGCGAATGCCGTCGCGGACCAGCTGATCGCCGCCTCATCCACAATCCAGGGTCGGCAGGCCGACCTCCAGAAGTCGATCGACGCCGACCTGCAGGCCACCCAGGACCGGATCGCGTCGGACCAGGAACGGGCGGCGGCCCTCATCGCCATCCCCAACCGGACGACGCAGCAGGATGTGGTTCTACAGACCCTGGAAAGCGAGCTGGTCACCCTCCGCGCGACCTACGCCACACTCCTCTCCTTGTCGGCCGGCAACGACTCGAACCTGCTGAGCGTCGTCGACCCGGCCGTGCCGCCGACATCGCCTGTCTCACCGAGGGTCTTCCTAAACGTGGTGCTGGCCGCCTTCCTGGGCGTGCTCATCGCCACGGCCGTCGCCTTCACCGTGGAGTACCTCGATGATCGGGTCAAGGATGCCGATGCCGTCCAGGAGGTCGCGGGTCTGGGCACGCTCGGCACCGTCGCGCGCATGAAGAGCAGGCGGGGCCGGAGCGAACTCTATCGGCTCGCCGCCCTTCGTCACCCGCGCTCCGGCGTGGCCGAGGCATACCGGACTCTCCGAACGAACATCGATTTCGCCTCGGTCGACGCGCCGATCCGGAGTCTACTGGTGACGAGCTCCGTCCCTGGTGAAGGAAAGACGGTCACCGCCGCCAACCTGGCAGTTGTCTTCGCCCGCGCCGGCCGACAGGTCCTGCTCGTGGATGCCGACCTGCGTAAACCAGGCATTCATCTCATCTTCGACCTGCCGAATGCGCACGGACTCACAACGCTGCTGCGGAGCGACGAGGTCGGTCTCGATGCGATCGCTCACGAGAGCAAGCAGGAGAATCTGCGGATCCTCACCACGGGCCCGCTACCTCCCAACCCGGCCGAACTCCTCGGCTCGCAGCGGATGCGCACGATCATTGAACGACTCAAGACCGGCAATGACCTGCTCATCTTCGATGGCCCGCCGCTTCAGGCCGTGACCGACTCGGCGGTCTTGAGCTCGTTTATGGATGGAACGCTCCTGGTGGTGGACGCCGGACATACCCATCGGCGCTCCGTCCGTCAAGGTCGGGAGGCGCTCGCCAAGGTCGGTGCCAACGTGCTCGGTGTCGTGCTCAATCGACTCGCGGCAAAACGCAATGCTGGCGACGCCGACTACTACGACGGTTACTCGGCGAAGCAAGCGCCCGGCACCGACGAGTCTCCGGAGCGAGTCTCTCCCTGAGCCTGGCCTCCGCTCGACGCTCGTCCGGACCAACGGGTCGTCCGGCATCGAGCACCAATGCTCGATCCCGGTCTCCAGCGGCCAAGGAGACGTCCCGCCCTCGGAGGCTCTCCGGTTGCGGGCGCGGCAGCTCGGTTCGCGGCGGCCGAGACCGCAGACAGGTGCACCGGAACTGACCTTCGAACTCCGCCGCCCCCCGATCGCGCTGGCTCCGTGAGCTGGACACCAGGCGTCTCCGGCGGGTGTCTTCCGGAGTGCGCGGGATCTCGTCGCGGTCATCTGCGCCTTCAGCGCTCTCAACGGCGCAGAACCCCCAGGCAATCCTCTGACGGCACTCCGTCGAGGCGAGCATGGCCAACGGCGCCATCTCCGTGCCATTCTTGAGACGGCGCGGTCGAAGGCGACGCCGAGCCGGGGCAGCCAACTCTCGAATCGTGTGCCACTCCGGCGCTCCCCTGCCCCGAAGGCTAACCCGCTTTCGCCGGATGCCAGAACACCTCCGGGCGAAAGCCCATTCGCATGCGCCCGCGGTGCGTCACGACGGAACCCAGTTCACTGCGCGGGCTTCGGGCATATGCCCGCCTCCCCCATTTAGAAGGCTGGCCGAGACCTCCGACCGTATGACCGGGCATGTCTCACTGAGCCTGGGGAACTACACTGGCGGTTCACTCCCGAGAAGCGATCGAACGCCTGACGTCGCAAGCCGAGCGAACGCTATGACGCATGCACCAAGGGATATCATCGCGGCGACCAGCAGCGTCGAAAGGCGGGCGCGGCGCCCGGCACAGCCCGAGAGACGGCTAAGGGGCGAGACCTGGAGGGCAACCCGAGCAGGGCACGATGATCGAGTGGAGGGACGCCGAATGCCGGCCGATGATGCATAGATCGGCGGCGTCGCCGCCCGTACACTCCGACTCGGCGATCGTGGGGCCTGTGCGTCCGAACGTCGGGTGCTGTTTGGTCCGATGGCTGCCCAAGACCCTAAGCGAGACAAGGTAGACATGGCGGCGGCCATCGCCACGGATCAGCACACGTCCCTGGGACTGCCTGCGGGCACTGGGGTCGCAGGCCGTACCAGCTCGCTGGCGTCGGACTATCGGACCGTGATGGTCGCAGGCGCCATTTCTGCGGCCATCGTCGCCGGCATGGCACTGGATCTGGCGCCATTAACCATCGGCGCCGCATTCGCTGCCTTCCTCGCGGGAATCGTCTCGCCCCCAACTGGTCTGGCGATCCTGGCGTTCATGGCGCCGCTAAGACCCCCGCTTGTCATTCCGGCACCTGGGCTCAACGCGCTCCTCGTTGGGGCGACCGTGCTTGGTTGTGTGTATCGCCTGCCGCTGGACAGGCCCACAATCCGGGTCCCCGCTCCGCTCCTTCTCCTACTCGGATTCGTCGCATACGTGTCGCTCCAGCAGCTGCCCGAGCTGCTCTCTGGCTACTCGGGCGACGTGGGCCACCTGGTCGGGTACAACTTCGGCCAGCTGCTCACGTCCGTCGGCCTTATCATTGCTGCGGCGTATGTGCTCAGAGGCCGGTCACCCGGTCCGTTCGTAGCCATCGCCCTCGTCTCTGCCTTCATCGCAGCCATCCTTGCGCTTGCAACGTTTGGTCACCCTGCGGTCGGACCGTTGAGCAACCTCGTCGGCACGTCAAACGCCGTCGCCCGTGCCGTTGGGCCGTTCGGGGACCCAAACTACTTCGCTGTCTACCAGGCATCGGCCATCGCCACGGCCCTCGCATGGATGGCCGTGGTCCGGTCCCGGCGGGCCCGACTACTCCTCTTCGGGACGTCGATGGTGCTGGCATCCACCTTCGCAGTGTCGCTATCGCGGGGTGGCCTGCTCGCACTCGTGGCGGGGCTCGTCGCCCTCGCGTTCACCCGAAGCCGTCGGACCGGAGCCATCGCCCTCCTCGTTGCCGTCGCGCTCATCGCTGTCGCTTACCCGGTCTATGTCCAGTGGAGGGTCACGGCAGACACGAGCGGGGCATCGGCCCAAGCGTACGCGGGCTTGGCTCAGAGCGATCAGGCGCGACTCGGGGCCGCACTGGCGGCACCTCAGCTGTTTGCGACCTCGCCGCTCTTCGGCATCGGATTCAGCCACTTTTCGTTCATGAGTGGGTGGTACGTTGGCTTCCCCATCGAGTCCCACGACTGGTACCTCAATGTTCTCGCCGAAGAGGGGATGGTCGGGGTTGCCCTGTGGATCCCGATGCTCGCCGCCGTGGCAGTTGCTCTCCATCGTGTCTCGAGATCGGCCCGCACCGTCGGATACGCGGTGCTCGTGACATACGCGGTCGGCTGCGCAACCCTCCAGCCCCCGGACTCATTCCAGACCTCAGCCCTGACGGCATTGGTGATCGTGGCGACTCTGGTAGGCAACTGGACGGAGGTCCCCACTGCCTACCGATCCCACCAGACCAGCGGACGGGCAAGGGATGAGCGGCGATCCCGAGCATGACCCCATGCTGGATCTGCCCCGTCCGACAACTTGGCGCGTGGGGACCCAGCGATGCCCTTCGCACGTATGGCGAGGCCAGGGATCGGCGCGTGGACCATGCGAAATGGTGGGTCCCGATCGCGAACCCAGGAGCCGGCAGCGTCCGCCTCGCTCGCTCCACGCGGGGACGCTCACGATCGAGACAGTCGTGACCCCAGACCAGAGTCAGGTTCCGGCCCCCCGGGCGTCGGCACCATCATCGTTGCAGTCCGCGCCTATGGATACGCGAGCTGAAGCATCCGTGGCGGCGCTGCCGAGCCAGTGAACGCCTGTCACAACGCGGGGCTTCCGTGGGCCCGTACGGAACCGGCACCAGCGTAGAGAGCCTCCCACATATCGACAACTACCTCGATATCGAACGTGCGACAGATGTGCCCACGGCCTGCAGCACCCATGGCTTCGCGGTCACGTACGCGAAGCTCCATGACATGACACATCGCTTGCGCCAGGGCCACTGGATCTCCTGCAGGAGTCAGATGGCCCGACACGCCATCAAGGATTGCGTCGCGACCCCCACCAACGTCCGTCGCGACTATCGGCAACGAGCTGGCTCCTGCCTCCAGGAGGACCATCGGGAGCCCCTCCCATTTCGACGACATCACGAAGGCGTCCGCCGCCTGCATAAGTGCCGGAACATCCTGCCGCAAGCCCAGCAGGGTGACGCCGTGCTCGATGCCGGCCTGGCGTGCCGTCGTCCTTATCAACTCCTCGAGGGGCCCGTTTCCGGCGATCATGAGTACGGCATCGGGGTGATGCTCGCGAACCTGCCTGAACGCGGCGAGCATGTCGAGGTAGCCCTTGGCTTCGACCAGGCGGCCCACGGCCAGCCAGGTGAAGCGGTCGCCGAGCCCGAGCGAGGCACGGATGCGCTCGCGAATGGACGCGTCTCGAACGTATGCGCTTGTTCCGATGCCATTGGGCACGAGAAGGATGGAATCCGGGCGGACGGCACCGCGACGAATTGCCTCCGCCATCGCCACCTGACTAACCGTGGTGGTTAGGTCGGACAGCCGATCCGTCAACCGGTATGCAACGTATCTCCACTGCGCGCCCTCATCCTGGCTATGAATCGTGGAGATCACGACGGGGGTTTTCACCACCAGTCGTGAGAGCCTGGCCAGGAGATTCGCATGCACCATGTGCGCGTGGAGCACGTCGGGTTGCCAGCGCCGGATGAACCCCCGAAGCCTGCCGAGCGCTCGCGGATCGGGCAGTCCCCGTCGCATCCCCAACGACGACGTATAGATGCCTTCCGCTTCAAGCTCGGAAACGGGCCGCTCCAGCGGGAGCATAGAGATCGCCGCGACCTCCCAGCCACGGCGGTGGAACGCCTGGGCCAGGTAGCAGACTTCGCGCTCGGCTCCGCCCATCCCGCTCGAGGTAACTAGATAGGCGACGCGCCTGTCGCGCCTCTGCTGGCTCGAAGTCTCGGTCACAGGTTGTACTGCAGAAGCCGTCTACGACGCCTAGTGGCGTCAGACAAGCCATCGTCTAGGACGCCGACCTTGAGCCGGGGGCCCTTCCGACCGTGCGGCCCGGCGAGCGGGCCTGTGTCGAAGTCGGCTGGATCAAAGGCGGCGACGATCACGACCGAGGGCGGTCCCGCGGGCCGCCAACCACCCGAAACACCTGCTCCGACCTCGCCCACCTGGACAGACTAACCTATCCCCGCTGCAACCGGGAAGAGGTCCGCTACACTACCCGCATGCCCGGCGTCGGTCACCAGCACGGTAGTGTCCTCGTGATCCCGCCGCGAGTTGCTGACGAGTCGCAGAGCACGTTTCGATGAGAGCGCTGGTCACGGGCGGGGCCGGGTTCATCGGCCATCACCTGGTACGCTGCCTGTTGGAACGGGGAGACCAGGTCAGCGTGATCGATGACTTCTCGACCGGGCTCCGATCGCGGCTGGACCCGTTTCGCGCCGACATCACCCTCGTTGAGGGGAGCATCCTTGACCCGGCAGCCCTGGATCGGGCCGTCGCCACGTCAGAGGTGGTCTTCCACGAAGCCGCGCTCCCGTCGGTCGCGCAATCACTCGTGACGCCGAGACTGACGAACGAAGCAAACGTCGCGGGAACAATCGATGTCATGCTCGCCAGCGCGCGTCACAGGGTGAAGAGGGTGGTATTTGCGGGCTCTTGCGCGGTGTACGGGATCCCGGAGCGGCTCCCCTGCAGCGAAGACCAGCGCCCAATGCCCACGTCACCGTATGGAGTGAGCAAGCTCGCCGGAGAACACTACGTCCATACGCTGGGGCAGCTCCACGGCGTCGATACTGTCGTGCTGCGGTACTTCAACGTGTTTGGGCCGGGTCAGGACCCGGCATCTGAGTACGCCGCAGTGGTCCCGAGATTTGCCACGGCAGTGCTCCAGGGAGAGGCCCCGACGATCAATGGGACAGGCAGCATTTCCCGTGACTTCACGTATGTCGATAACGTTGTCGCCGCGAACCTCCTGGCAGCCATGCCTGGCTGCCCGTCGGGCCTGACCTGCAACGTGGCGACTGGCTCGCGTCACACCCTCATCGAGCTGTTGAACGCGATATGCGCCGCGGTAGGCCGCGAGGTCGATCCGATCATCGGACCTCGGCGGGCGGGCGACATCATCGATTCCCAAGCCGACATCACAGTCGCTCAGCGGGAGCTCGGCTACAAAGCGACGGTCTCGTTCCAGGAAGGGATCGCCAGGAGCGTGGACTGGCTTCGCGGCGTGCCACCAGCGTGAGCGCGCGAGGGTGCGCCGTCTGATGGAAACAGACGCGACTGCCGGTGGGGGTCAGGGCCTCTCGTTCAGGGCCATTGGCCGCTCAGCCGCGATCCTCACTGGGGCGGCGGCAGGCGCCCAGCTGCTAGGCGTCGTTCGCGAGGTCTTCGTGGCCGCCCAGGTCGGGCTCTCATCCGAATACGACGCCCTGCTCATCGCGCTTATCCTCCCCACGACACTGGCAGGGGTCTTGACTGCCGGTACGGGCACGGCCATGGTCCCCGCCTACCTCAAGGTCCGGGACGACCGCGGCCGCGAGGAGGCTCGACGGTTCGCCGGGGCGATAGCTACTTGGGTGGGTCTGGGCGGCCTTATCGTCTGGGTATCGCTCGAGGTCTTTGCGTACGTAGCTATCGAGATCAGCGGCCCGGGGCTCGCTCCCGCAACGCGTGACACTGCATTTGGCTACCTGCATCTCGTGGCGCCCCTGACGTTCGCAAGCGCTGTTTCGGGGGTCTTGTACGCCGTCTGTCAGGCAGAAGAACGCTTTGCCGCTATCGCCTGGTCCAGCTTTGCAGGATCGGCGGTCACTCTCGTGGCAACGCTCCTCCTGTGGCACTGGCTGCGGCTTGGCGCGCTGGCGGTGGGGAATCTGCTCGGTCCGATCGTTGGGGCGCTGATCCTGCTCGTCTCGGTCGCGCGTGCGTCGATCGCGCCACGACTCAGGCTGTGGACGTCACGTGGAGAGCTCACGGCTTTCGCGCGACACGCCGCGCCGCTCACCCTGAGCAGCGCCATACTCCAGCTCAATGGGATCTCGGACCGAGCGATCGCCTCCCTCATCGCTCCGGGGGCGGTGAGTGCGCTGCGCTATGCCGACGTGTTGGTGAGAACTCCCATCGGCGCGATAAGCCCCGCCTGGGGGACTGCCCTATATCCGTCCTTCGTCCGCGTTGCCCTGGAAGCTGGAGCTGGTCTCTCGAGCGCCCTCGAGCGCTCGCTTCGCTACGTGGTTGCCCTGTTCATGCCGGTGGCCGTTCTCACCGTTGCGGTCGCCCCCGTGGCAGTGGCAGTCGGCTACGGACGCGGCGCATTTGGCCCACCCGAGGTCATTCGCACAGCCCAGGCCGTGGCGGCCTTTGCCCCGCTCATTGTCCTTCTGATGTGCTACGCACCGCTGACCGGCGCCCTCAACGCCCGGCGCCGTGGCGGCGTGCTGCTCGCCGCAGGCCTGCTGAGCGTATGCCTGAACTTCGTCTTGGATGTCATCCTTGGCATCTGGCTGGGAGCCGCGGGAGTAGCGCTCTCATCCTCGGTCACGGCAATGCTGGTGCTGGCGTTCTTCTCCTGGCGTCTGTCCCTATCAGAGACGGCCTTCACGCTGGCTCCGATCTTGCGCACGCTGCTACGCTCGACGCTCGCAAGCCTCCCAGTCGCGATCCCGATTGCCGCGCTCTCCTGGTCCGGGATGGTTCCCTCCGGGACTCTCATCGGCCTTGCTGCGTTGCTCATCTTTGGCATTCTCGGAATCCTGGGCTACGTGATCGTCGCCGCGTCGCTTGGCCTGGATGAGGCGCGAGAGCTCCGACAACTCGGCATTGAGTGGAATGCTCGCCGTCGCCGCGCCGCTGGTGCGTCGCGATGACTCCCCTTCGCGTCGCCTATCTCCCACCAAGCCTGAGTCCGGCGGGGGCGGAGAGGCAGATGCTCGCCCTGGCCGAAGGGTTGCCCCGAGATCGGTTCTGCGTCGACTTCCTTGCCATGTCAGGCCGGGGGCCGTACGACGAGAGGGCGCTCGCGGCGGGCGCTGGCTTGCGGTATATCGGGTCTCTGCCTCGCGTCGGAGCCTCGAAGCTAGAGAGGATGGTTGGTCGCGGCTTCAAGGCAGTGCGGTATGCCTACTTTGCGCGCGCTGGCCATTACGACGTCGTCGATGCCTGGCTGTACCCCGTAGACGTCATGGCCGTGCTCGGGCGCTCCATCACCAGGACCCCTGTCGTCGTCACGGGGCGATACAACCTCCGGGACTTCAATCGGCCGATGACTGCCCTTGAGCAGCGGATCAACGCACTGGCCAACCGGAGGGTCGATGCTGTCGTCGCAAACTCGGATGCGGTAGCCGCTGACGCCCTCCGGCACGAGACGATCGATCCAGCCAAGCTCAGGGTCATCCGGAACGGGGTGGAACCGATCGAACCCCTGACCCCGGTGGAGGTGGAGTCCCGCCGCCGCGCGCTTGGTGTGGCCAACGACGAACTGCTGGTCGGCTGCGTCGCGAACTACCAGCCAGTCAAACGGCACGACCTGCTCATTGAGGCGTTCGCATCACTGCGCCGTGAGGGCCACAAGCTACGTTTGCTGATGGTGGGCGAAGGCCCGCTACGAGGTGAGCTGCAGCGTCAGATCGACGCATATGGACTCCAGGACTGTGCGCGCCTTCACGGGCGGGTGACCGACCCGAAGCCTTTGTTGAGCCTGTTCGATCTCGTCGTGCAGACCTCGAGGAGCGAAGGGCTTCCCAACGCGCTCCTCGAGGCAGCCGCAGCGGCACGGCCGATCGTCGCGACGGCCGCCGGCGGCTCGGGCGAGATTGTCATCGACGGCGACACGGGCCTGCTGGTGCCCGTCAACGACGTCGACGGCATAACCGCCGCCATGCGGCGGATGGTGATGGATCGTGACCTGCGCGGTCGACTGGGCCTTGCCGCTCGTCGGCGAGCTGACACTACGTTCCGTATGTCTCGGTTCATCGGGGAGTATGCCGCGCTCTACGAAGAGCTTGCGGAGGCGAAGGGCCTCCTGCCCGGAACCTCGCGGCCTTCGAGGTGACCGAAGCGGGCACAACAGAAGCCCCAACTGCCCCGCAAACCCTGGCCCGTCCTGTGGCACGCGTGGGGCCCCGCCGATCATCTCACGGAAGTAGCCGCGGTTGCGTCCGCTCGCTGCGCCGCGCCCGGAGGACCGGCATCAAAGCGGAAACCGCCATCAAGATGTCTCGGGCCAACCCACAACATCGGCAGTCGCGGGTCCGCGGTCAAAGGCGCACGCGGCGCTTCGCGCCGGAACGCCCTACCCGTTTGACGTCAACTGCAACAGCGGCTGCGCCTAATGGAAGCGTCAGCAACCAGAGCAACCTCGCTCCAGGGCTCCTCAGCTGGTGGAGTTGTTCCAGCGGACTCTGGCGATCCAGCGATGAGAACCGCGTGTACCGCACTGCTGAGAGAACGAACCTGATGGGATCGTAGCGGAACCAGCCGAGGTGCCTGTTCAAGACATAGAGGTTCCAGCGGGCGAGGCCCCGAGCGTATAGGGAGGCTGCCTCCGATCTCTCCCTTGAGCCTGCACGAGGACGAATCCAGGCGATGAGCATCACCTCGTTCACATACCGCGTGCTGTACTTCGTTGCTATCTCGTCCCAGACGACACTTTCAGGAATGAACTTCGTGCCGTCGGCCGGAAATGGAAAATCCCTCAGAATATCGGTCCGGGTGAAGCCCCACTTATCTCCCCGCACCTTGTAGCGGTAGACCAGTTCGATCGAGTTTGAGTCCAAGACATCTCTCGGAAAACGATCGCCGATGATACGGCCATTCTGGTCCATGCATAGTCCAGTGACTGCCGCAAAGCAGCTCCTCGAGGCGCTGGGGATTTCGTTCCAGTGATACATGAGTCGCTCGAGCGCAACCGGAACGCACTCATCGTCTGAGTCTATCGTGAGGAACAGCTCGCCCCGTGCCAACCCTACCCCACGATTGAATGCGACGTGCTTTCCCTGGTTCCGTTGCCACACATAGCGGATCGGGAAACTACTTGCCGCACGCCAGCGCTCTACGAGTTCGGCCGTCCCGTCCTCGGAGCCATCGTCCAGTATGAGCCATTCGAAGTCCCTGAGCGTCTGCCGCTGCAGACTCTCATAGACCCGGGCAAGCGTGGCCGCTCTGTTGTAAGTGGGAGTAAAGACGGTGAAAGAGTACTTCTGAGGCTCAGCATCACCGTCCGGCATACATTAACGTGTACGCCCATGAGCCGAGCATGTCAAGCCTCGGCGAGACGCTGGCAACCGCCCGGAAAAGTGACGACCCCGCCTGCGATGAGCTCAGGTCACGGTGCTGGTGGAGTTGCCAGATCGCCAGCGTGTCCTGTCGACATCCTTCTCCCCGTCGCGCCGTTTGCCTTACGCTGGGCCCACCGGTCCGACTCTACCGCCCGAGACTTCTGCGAAGACTGCATCCCAACGTTCGAGCACTTTCGAGAGCGCGAACCGGTCGACGACCTCCGGCGCGCGCGAAGCGAGGTCCCGCGCGAGGCGCTGATCACTGATGAGACGCTCCATCCCCGCAGCGAGGGCTCCAACGTTTTCCGGTGGGACCAGCAGGCCGTCGATCCCGTCGCGAATCATTTCTCGTGGCCCACTGGGGCAGTCGACACTGACGACCGGGAGGCCACAGGACATCGCCTCGCCGAGTACGGTCGGAAAACCCTCGCGCCGTGAGGACATCACGAACAAGCTTGCACGACGCAGGACCTCGTACGGCTCCCGCGTCCGCCCCGGCAACATGACGCGGCTGGAGAGCCCGAGCGAGTCTCGAAGGCGTTCGAGCGCCCCACGTTCAGGACCTTCCCCCCAAATCTCGAGGCACCAATCGCTGTGCACGGCTGCGACCCGCGCAAACGCAGGCAGGAGGATGTCGAACCCCTTTTGCGGAACGAGTCGGCCGATCGCGACGATGACCGGCGGATCGGACGGGACGGCCCTACTGGGAGGAGGCGGCATCACGGGATTCGGGATCACCCGCCCATGCCGCCCTCGCGCCAGCCCGAGAGCAGCGAGGGCGGGCGGAGTCAAAGCGATGACACTTGCTGCCATGGGGTAAGTCATTAGCCGGAGCAGTCGCCAGGGCAGTCGGAGAGGAGGCCACGCCGAATAGATGTGTTCCTCGACGACTACGGGTATTCGGAGTCCGAGCGAGGCCAGGATGGTCAACACGTTGGTGTCGGTCATGAAGGACAACACCGCGTCCGGTTGGCTGGAACGGATCGCGGCGCGGATCACGCGAAGGCGTCGGAGGTTGCTGACCAGCGCGTCTACGGCGCCATGGGACGGACGATAGAGGTCCAGGTACTGCACGTGGATGCGCGGGTCGGGCTCGAAGAATGCACTGTAGCTCGGGGCAGCCAGGGTCAGCAGCAGTACCACATCCCATCCCCTCTCGACCCAAGCTGCGGTGAGGAGAGCCATGATCCGCTCGGCACCGCCCGCATCGAGCGAGCCGATCACAGCGGTGAGACGAGAAGGCCGTACGCGAACATCGCGAGGGTCCGCCATTCTCAGTGACCTCCGAATTGACGTGCCGTGACATCCTAACTCGCGGCACTCGCCCGTCGGCGGTTGGCTGCCGGCTCGGACTAGTCCGGGAGGGCCGATCGAGACGCGATGGAGCCGCCTGGTTCAGGCCCGTCGTGCTGAATCCATGTCCCATTGAAGGCTGACCAGGACGATGCGTCCGCCGAGCCCTGGCGGGCATCGCTGCCATCCGAGGACCTCGATCGCGAGTGGCTGGCCGATCTGGCTGCCGCCCGACCGCGGTCACTACCTACGCTGGCTGCTGCTACTGCCACCCACGCCGGCCGAACTCTCGTCGGCACCTCCTTCAGATGGCGACTTCGCGGTGTGCCCTCGCCCGCTGACAGGGCCGATCTGATCGACCCTATCCTCGCCGAGTGACCTGTCTAATCTTGACCGGGCAGACCAATCGAGCCGCATCGATAGACCCGGAGAGACTCCAGCCGACGAACCAGCGAGGCGGCCTCGTGTCAGGAATACACCACCCCGGTGCAGTTGGTGATGCTCGCGAGCGGGCCCGAGGAGAGCGGCTGGACGTTGCCGGTCACGGTCAGGCCGGTCACATAGGCGAAGCTGAGAGCGGGACCGGGCACCGCTTGGGTTGACGTGTTGTTCGTGAACACGATGTTCTGGCGCCCGGCGGTCATAACATAGGTGTTGAGCCCGCGAGGCTGGCCGTCGTAGCCTTCATGCGGATTGCCTGTCACCTTGTTCCCGGTCACCGTCACGTCGCGGACGGTCGACCCGGCGGCGCCGTTGGCGGCGAAGAGGAACCCGATCCAGTTGGTGGTCACTCCGTAGGTTCCGACGGTGTTGTTGCGGAACGTGACGTGCGCCACCGTGTCCTGTGCGAAGTCTGGTTCGATGTTGAGGACGTGCATCCCGATGCCGTTGAACTTGACTCCCTCGACAGTGACGTTGCCGCCGCCCGTGATCGAGACACCACTGCGTCCGGTGCCCACACAAGTCGAGTCGTGGAACCAGAGGCCGCTGACCCCGACATGCGAGGAAGTGATGCCCGAGTAGATGCAGTCGGACCAAGGATTCTCGATTGTGACGTGGGCAACCTCGACGTTGCTGTTTCCGTGCAGGAGGATGCCGGCCTGACCTTCGCTCGTGAGTTGGCCCGGCTTCGGGTTGTTGCCGATGATGGTGAAATCGCGTATGACGATGTGGTCGTTGCCCGTCCAGAGCGCGAACGGGCTGTCGCCTGGAGCGGTCCCTGAGCCGTTGGCACGAAGCGTCGCACCGTTCCCATCGAACGTGAGGTAGTGGCGGTTCGAGAACACCAGCCCATGGTTCATGCGGTACACGCCGCCGGCCTGGAAGACGACCGTCGAGCCGTCGGGAACCGTGGCGAGCCAGCTATTGAGGGCGGCGCTCGCGTCGCTGGCCCCCGTCGCGTCGATCGAGGCCGGAACGGAGATGCCGGCGGGCGCCGGGACAGGTGTCGGCGCCGGGGTCACGATCGGCGTCGGCATAGGCGTGGCCCGGACCACGGCAGTCGGGGTGGGCGTGGAGGCTGGTGTCGACGTGGCGGTCTGCGTCGGGGCGGGCGTCTGATCGGGCGATTCGGCCGGCCCAGGGTCGAGGCTCGATGACGGAGTTGGATCGGGCGCCAGCGTTGTCTGCACAAGGCCGGCCGAAGCAGTCTGTGCAGGGAGATCGCTCATCCCGGTGGCCGCGAAGGTGGAGGGCTGGGCCGATCCGCCGCTGACCGAACTCGGGCTGGCAATGTCGGGCAACCACGCCAGGAGCAGCAGCACCGGCACCTGGACGACGATCACCAGCGCGAAGAACAGGCTGGAAAGGCTCCGCCGAAGACGGGCCCTTCGGGGCGCTGGCGCCTCGCCTCCCTCGACTGAGCGGTGGTCGTCCCAGATCACGGCTGTGCTCCTCCGCGACCCCCGATCCCACGAAACCGCCTCGAGTGCAGTGGCGCTTCGTGAGTTGTCCTTGCAGGGGTCGATCATGCCACGCCGCGCACCGGTTGCTGCGCATAAGGAAGGTATCATTCCCGAGCTGGACGGCCAACCGCCCAGAGCCTCGAAGCGGTGAAGATCTGGCTCGATACGATCAACCCAACCGGCTCGGGGCAGGCGCGCTCTGGGGGTCCAGCCGGCCAGCGTGATGATGCAGAATACGGGCGGTCGGGAATCGCGGTAGAAGGGAGAGTTCCCATCCGCATCCAACTTCTGGGGGCCGGCGACCCGGCATGGGACGACTGGCTGAGCGACGTCCCGCGAGACGTCTATCACACAGCCGGCTACCACGCCTACTCTCACGGGTCCGGCGAGGGCGAGCCGTACCTTATCGTCGCTGGCGATCGGCGGTGCGGCCTGGCATGGCCGTACCTGCTGCGTCAGGTGTCGGAGGTGGAGAACCTGGCCGGCTCGGGCGCGACCGATGTCACTTCCGTGTACGGCTACTCAGGTCCACTCGCCTGGGGTTGCACGCCCGGCGACCCATTTCTCGCCACGGCGTGGTCGGAAGTCGTGGCGGTCTGGCAGGATCAGGGTGCCGTTTCCGCCTTCACTCGGTTCCATCCACTCCTCGGCAACGCGTCGCTCATGTCGGGCCTCGGAGGCTCTCGTGACGATACCGACGAGTCGGAACCTGTGGCAGCAATCGGCCGGACGGTGTCCATCGATCTCTGCGTCAGCGAAGAGGCCGCGCGAGCAGGCTACTCGGAGTCCCTGCGTCGGCAGATACGGAACTACCGCCAGGCTGGACTCACGACGACCCACGACGAAAGCTGGGCGGATATCGGAGCTTTCGCTCACTTCTATCACGAGACGATGGCTCGCAACGCGGCCGCGGCCTACTACTTCTTCGACGCCGCGGATTTTCGTCGCCTCCGTGCGGCCGTGGACGGCAAGGTGCATCTCCTCGTAACACGGCTTGGAGACATTGTCGGCGCCGCCGGCTTGTTCACGGAATACCGCGGGATCGTCCAGGAACACCTCGTCGCGACCAACCAGGAGCTGGCCCACATCTCGCCGTACAAGGTCCTCGTCGACGACACCTACGCGTGGGCGAAGAAGCGTGGCAACACGGTGTTTCATCTGGGCGGCGGGCGCGGGGCTCATGAGGATTCACTCTTCGAGTTCAAACGCCGGTTCTCGCCACGACTACACCCGTTTTTCACCGGGCGGTGGATCCTCGATCGACCGGCGTGTCAAGAGTTGCTGGAAGCGCGTAGGTCGGCCACCAGGGGCGACGGTCTCCTGGATCCGGACTACTTCCCGGGCTACAGGGCGCCTGTGCTGGAGCCAGACCGGTTTCGCACCGGCTCGACGACCCATCGT
>Ga0116138_1000389_pt1 | contig 27154 bp, 31 predicted proteins | sample June2015DPH_20_1_2_FD_88971 | JGI IMG/M metagenome (GOLD analysis project Ga0116138, IMG submission 88971) | Peatland microbial communities from SPRUCE experiment site at the Marcell Experimental Forest, Minnesota, USA - June2015DPH_20_150 | ecosystem: Environmental > Terrestrial > Soil >... | reverse complement strand
TAAGACAAAATAAACCATTATTGGTACTATACCCGCCATGAAAGAGGTTGTCCCGCATAGCAAGGCTGCAAGAAGGTTTGAACGGTTTATGTCCTTGTGTAGGACTATGAACAAGTGCTTGACGAGCATCAACGACTTCTCTCGCTCAAGTTTGTCAGGAATGTCGCTCAAGCTGTAGTACATCAGCGTTTGAAGCGTTATCATGTCAGCCAAGTCCTCAGTTATTCCTCCAAGGAGAAAACTCAAAATTGGTTATGGCAACAGATGATAGCGCCAGAAACGCGGCAAAAGCAGCGGCCTTCACCGTCAAACCGGCAATGAAGGCTGAAAGAATAACCACAAGCCCGTGATTGAACCATCAACCAACCCTGCTACAACCTCAATTATAGGCTCTTTCCTCAACAACAAGCTTCGCCATTCCTTGCCAAGCTTGGCACCTTGCTCAGTAAGTTGCACCATTCCGCCCTCGTTGAGTATTAATCCTTCAGAAGCCATCTCGTCGAGGGTTCTGTCAAAGTCATCCATTTCAACACAAACGTAGTTCGCGCAGACCCTGTCCATCCTATGCTTGAGCAAAGCCTTCTGCAACCCAGCACCTCTGCTCAGGCTTATCAACACAATTACCCTGATAATATCCGGCAATTCCTGTATCTCAAACGACAAGCGAACTTATCCCCAACAGCGAAATGAAGACAGAGCAAAACCAATAACCACTCTTCCCAGGTATTTTGGGGTGCAGGAAGAAAGGTATTCGAAACTTGTCGAAGCTTATAGGTACATAGACCACCACTGACAGCACGGTCTCTTCTAACATGATAACAACACTGTTTCTGGCTCTTTCTGAGTGCAGATGCTTTGAAGAGATGCATTCAATGGTTGCATGCCCGCGATTTCGGTAAGCATTCTACAGAAGTAACATCCTCTGGCAGGAGCGAAATACAGTCGAATACGTGGAAATCGGCAGAGATGATTCAACTTCCGGATTATGGCCTATGCAAAATGCGGCAAAATTGTAAATTTGACCATGGCCTGCAACGTTCAGAAAACGGAATTGGCGCGAACTGAAAGATTCATAGAAGAAGAGAGTGACGCGCCTAAAACACGCCCGCCATTGAAAATAGACGGCGCGCAGTGTTAGATCTTAATGAAAAAAATGGTTGACAATGCCTTGAGTGATTCGCTTGTGCACTTCTTTTTTCAGTTGCAGTTTGTGAGAGCCCGGTTTCCACGTTGGGAGCCCCTTAAGAGGAAGATCACCTATTCTCACTGCACCTGCCACTTTCTTGCCGTAATGGTTTACCCTTACGTACAAAACTGAAAGCTCCATGTCAATCGACAATGCGCCTTGCTTCTGCAGGTTGACTAGAAGCAGTTTGTTTCTGCAAGGAAAAACTGAACCGTTGCGTGCAGGCCACTGTGCACTCTTACACCGAGATCCGCAACTGTTTTCTCGATTCCAACCCTTAGCTCTCGGGCAAGATTTTTGTCTGCCTTTGCTGGGACCTCAGCGGGAAAGAGCACCTCAGTCACTTTGTCAAGCCGAACGCGCGAAAGAGGCACGTTGATGTCAGCGTTTTCAACGCTTTTGCCTATGCCTCCCCCAGTCCCAATGAACACGATTTCCTTGGCGTTCTTGCAATGGCACAAAACGTAGCTTGAATCCGCGAAATTCGACGCACCCAGTCCACCCTCGCAGAACAGAACTCGTCGACTGTTGTTCCAAACCAAAAAGCCGTTGCCAGCTTTCTTAAACGTCAGCGCGTTACCATCCCAGATGGCTGGCAAATCCGGAAAAGTCTCTGCAATCTTAAGGGGGTTATGACGATGTTTGCAGGGATAGACGTCGGCTTAAGGCCAAAGGCACTCTGTGCCGGTCATTTCACGGCTTCTTCTTCCATCTCTCCGTAAGCCATCCTACTGCTCACCCATGACCTGCACAATCACTGTTCTTCTTCTTGGGTGAACGTCCGTCTCTACGAACATGAGCGACTGCCACGTTCCGAACTCCACGTGGCCATCAACCAATGGCAGTGTTCTGTCAGGAGGCAGCAGAACAGATCTCAGGTGCGCGTGCGCGTTAGAGGGGTGCGAATACTCCTTGTTTCTTGGGACCATCTTTTCCAGAAAGGCTCTAATGTCTTCTAGCAGGCCGTATTCGTTCTCCGTCAAAATAAGTACTCCCGTAGCATGGGGCGCGAAGACATGCACAACTCCGTTCCTGATTCGGGATTTGGCAACAGCCGCCTGAATCTGGTCAGTTAAGTCTATGAACTCTATCTCGCCCTTTGTGTCGAAACTGATGTTCGTGTTGAAGACCTTAAAGTCTGCCATGACAGCCTCACTCCAACAATTTGGTCATTATCACTTCGTCTGTGTATTTGCCTTCTTTCAAATGCTTCCTCGGTATGAAGCCAGTCTGCACGAACCCAACATTCTCGTAAACGTGGATCGCGCGCTTATTGCTCGCAAACGCGGAGAGAGTCAAGACCTTTAGACCCGTTTCCTGCGCCTGCTCGAGCAAGACACGCATCATCGCAGTTCCGATGCCTAAATCCCTGAAACCTCTTCTGACGATTATGCCAACAACGCCGACGTGTTTCTCGTACGCCCTCTGCCCATTGACATCAGAAGACGCAACGACTCCGCCATCGACCTCAGCAACCAAGAAAAAAGTCTTACCCTCCTCCAGCCGAGCAAGGACCCCTGACCGCCAATCAATCTCCTCATCTCTCGAAGCCTTCTCATCCCTGTATATCTCTGCTGCCTCGTCGACGAGTGAGTTAACGAGTTCGAGCAGATCATCCAAATCCTCCCATCGGGGGGTTCTCAAAACAACCTTGCGCCCGTCGTTGACAGAAAGCTCTTGAAAAACCTTCCCAGTCTTCATAATTCAGATTTGAGTCAAAACCACTTTAATACTTTTTAGCTTCCGCACAGTCGAAGAGCTCAGAGCTTGGAAGTCTCGTTGATGCTTTTGTATACGGCATCTCACCCTTTCTCTGAAAGAAAGTGCTGGTGACATGTAGAAGTTCTTGGTATTACTCATACAACCATAATCACCAAACAGTAAAGTCTGCATCTGAAGACGACGAAAACATTGGCCATATAGCCTATACTAGACAGTACAACTTGCTGCGCTCATGGAAGACTGCCAAGGAAAAAGCCTATTCAGACTCGTATCATCACACAAAAAATCCTGGTGAAACCTCAAAGCTAGCTTCCCAAATCGTATACAGAAGCATCGCCGAAGATCCCAGTTGCATGTCGCCATTTCCGGTCACTCTCAAAGAGAAGGAACACGGCACCTGTGAAGCATCCAAAGCCGAGTTTAGTTCCTTCTCAAAACCCTGAACCACAAAGATGATGCTTCGGTTTTCTTTTGTTCAATACTAACCATTCCACAACGCACCTCCTCTAGACAGACGTCAGTCGCCGGACTAAGAGCGACACTGCTAACGTGCGCCTCACTTTCCTAGGCAGAAAAGCTGGTCAGAAACTCGAAGCAGCCTCGAAGTGTGAGACGAAACTTTCGCATGGAGATTTTCGGGGGTTTTTCTATAGGGTCACGGTCAACTCCATGCCCAAGACCAGAAGGCTTGACAAAACGGGCAAAAAAGGGTTCCTTTCATAAATCGGAACCCAATTCAAGCTTTGCGATTTCGTCCTCGGCTTAGGAAACTTGCGCCTTTCTTGGTAGGCAGGCCTTCGAACAGCAACAGCTTCGAAGCACAGGACTTGTAGAGAAAAGGGCATGAAAAGCTGGCCAAACGGAAAAGGAGCCAAATCGGAAACTCGTTCAAGACACTGGTCAGAAGTCGCACTTCTGCATTTGTGCAGCAGTATGTTATCAGTTTCTTCATATTGCAGATTTTGAAATAAGCGCTTTAATTCTCCATCACGACGTGTTCTGATAGAGAAAGGTCACAGAGGGTGTCATGCTTGCCTCTCGACGGTTTCGGGAACGACGTTGAAACGCTCGAAAGGAACGTTAACGTGAGAAACGTAAGAGTACAATGGGACTGGGGGAACTTCAAGACTACCGAAGGCTTCCCAGTGGATGACAATCTAATAAACTGGGCAATAGGACAGGAACAAGCGCTCAAGGAATGTTTCTTATGCTTGGACGAGTGGGTGCACAAGCTCAAATGGCTAGATGAAAACAAGTGGTACGAAAGCTGGAGCACTGCGGACAAATCCAAACCTGAGGTCAAAAGCATCATCAGTCCGGGACCATACCTGCTCCTGCTGGGAGACCCTGGAACCGGCAAATCGCTTATCGGCAAAGCACTAGCAGAAAAACTCACCCAAGTCTACAAAGAGAATGGCATAAAGCTTTTTGACGCTGTCTGTTGGAAAAATCAGTTACTGCCGAGCCAACCCCGAGTGTCAATCCACAAAGCAGGAGAAGCAAAGAAAATCATCCAGAAAGAACAGCTTAGAGATCTTAAGAGAAAATTCCTTACAAAAGTGGGGTTCAAGGTTCTACAAATCTTCATGATTCTGCTGGGCCTATTCTTGATAGGCCTAGGATTCTACTTTATGTTTCAAGCTTGGCAGGCATGGCAAGGAGCAAGCGACGCCCTGCGTAGCACCTACGGCAGCTTCTCAGATTTCCTCGTACAAAAGTTCGTGGGCCTCGTACCCTTAACATTCATACCCGGTGGGAGCCTAATCTTCTTCGGAGTCTTCCTTTGGTGGTTCTCGAAAATGGGGGGCATGGGAAACATGAAGGGCATCGGTGGGGCTCAACAGACGGACGTCCCGAAACTCATCGTTGACAACAGCTCTGGCCACGCCCCGTTCATAGATGCAACTGGTCACAAAAGCGCGCAACTCTTCGGCTCAATCGCATGGGATCCATACCAAACAGGGGGCTTGGGAACACCTGAACACCAAAGAGTCAGCGCCGGAGACGTGCACATCGCATCCCTCGGCATCTTATACATCGACGAGATAAAAAACCTCGACCCTGATGAAGCAGTGACGCTCTTAACGGTGCTTGAAGACGGAAAGCTCCCAATAACGTTGCGAGGTAGATTCGGCGGCAGCGACACGGCAGCCATGGCCGTCTCAACAGAACCTGTTCCCACAATAACATTCCTCGTTGGCGCGGGCAACTTCGACAGCATAGGCCAGCTTCACCCAGCATTGATGGACAGAATCTACGGCTACGGCAAAGTCGTCAGAATGAACAACGATATGCCTAACACCATGGAAAATCGACGCAGATACGTGCAGTTCATAGCGCAAGAGGTGAAACGATTCAACCTCGTTCCATTCAGCCGAGAAGCATGCCTCGAAATAGTCGAAGAAGGCAGACGCAAAAGCGACAAAAAAGACGCGTTGACAACCCGTTTCAGAACTCTAATCTCCATAATAAAGACCGCCTCAACGCTCGCAACCAATGAGGGTTGTAAAAGCGTCGAAAGAAGACACGTGCTAGAAGCCGTCGGACAACACTGCAAGACCATTCAGATGCAAATGCTGGAACACGACATGAACGAAAGGGGAAAACTCCTGGAAATAAAGCCGAAAGGAGTCAAACTCGGCCAGATTCACGGGTTGGCAGTCGTTAAAGATCCTTACAGCGGCGAAATGACAGGCAGCGTCCTAAACGTAAAGGCCCAGATGGTCAAGAGAAGCGAACTTCCAAGAAACTACTCCATCAAAGGCTACTACAAAGTCACTGGAGTAGCAAAAGGCCAAAGCTTCATTTCAGACAGCATCGCCAAGGTCAGAAGTGTGATACTGCAAAAATACGGTGCCGACATAGCCCAGGACTATCTGACGCACATTGACTTCGCCCAGTCCTACGGTGTGGACGGACCATCGGCAGGCGTGTCAATGACCATACTTCTGTGCTCGCTCATCGAAGGAAAGCCTGTGAGACAAGACGTAGCAGTCACAGGGGAAATCAACCTAGGCGTCGGAGACTCCATTCACGTAACAGCTGTAGGAGGTGTTTACGAGAAAATAAAGGCCGCAGAAGCTTGGGGATTCAAGAAGGTGGTCATTCCGCAGAAGAACTTTGAAAACTCCATCGACGTGAACGACTACACGATAGAAGTTGTTCCAGCAGCAACCCTCGACGACTACCTTAGAGAATGCTTAATCGACAAACCAATGCTCAGAGTCCCGGTTCAAACTTATAAGCACAAAAACCATAGGAACTCTCAGAACTGAGGAGGCAGCAAGCAAAAATCAAAGCTGAAGCTCCTCCAGACTCGGAGAACAGTCACGAGTGAAGCAGGTTGACAAAGACGCCATTCGCAGATGGCGAAAGAGAGGCTTCTACACCGAAAACGCCCTCGTAAAACTTCTGCAAAAAAACGGGTATCACGCCGTACGTGTTCCGGTAAGCAATCCAAGCCTCAGCCCTCTGCCAGACATAATAGCCAGAAAAGACTCTGAGATATACGCCTTCGAAGTCAAAAACGCAAAGTATTACGCCTACTTTCCGAAACAGCAAATCGAAAAACTCTTCAGATTCCTGAATGAACTCGTTCCCGTCGCGAACGAACACAAACACGCCGTGCTCGGGGCGCACCTAGGCAAAAGATGGATCTTCAAAGAAGTAGGCTGGAGAGACTACGAAAAAAACAGGCTTCCAGAAAAAGCGAGAATCCTCAAAAGAGACAGGGGAAACCTCGATCTGACCAACCGGCACCAGATACGAGAATCACAAGGTGGCGTCACTAACCCCGGATCAGCTGAAGCAAAGCGATAGAAGCCCGTGGACTGCATTGACCTTCTAAGGACTTAACGCCTCTGGCGTACCATGACTGATTGATATGACTTGTGAGCAGCTCGGCCCATCCCAGAACGTAACTATCGCAACCTTCATTTTGATGCTCTTACTTCTTTGCTTTAGGTAGAGAAGAGTGAACTCCAAATGAAGGATATCAAAACTGTCGTATCGGCATCGTCATTGAGCAAGATTTACGGGAAAAATGAGGTTAGAGTCGAAGTTTTGAAGGACGTAGGACTTGACGTTGAAAAGGGTGAATTCACTGTAATCGGTGGTCCTTCGGGCTCAGGAAAGACAACCCTCTTGAACATCGTCGGAGGCATCGACAAACCCACGAGCGGGAGGATTATTGTTTTCGGGGAAGACTTGGAAACCAAGGATGAGGATTTCCTGGCAAGTTTCAGATGCAATAACATCGGCTTTGTTTTCCAATCCTACAATCTCGTTTCCACGCTAACAGTCGCGGAAAACGTTGCCTTTCCGATGGAATGGGCTAGGAAAGCAGAAAACCACGTGAGAAAACGGGTGGAAGAACTGTTGGGCCTCGTAGGCCTACAGCACAGAGCAGAACACTTCCCATTTCAACTGAGCGGCGGCGAACAACAACGCGTGGCATTTGCCCGGGCATTAGCAAACGATCCGCCGTTGCTTCTTGTCGATGAACCCACTGGAAACCTGGACGTCAAAACGAGCAAGAGAATCATTCAGATACTGGCAGCATTGAAGAATGAGGGAAAGACCATCATTGTTGCAACTCATGACGAGCAGATATCTGAGTTAGCCCACCAAGAATTGTATTTGGAAGACGGCAGGCTGACAAGTGAAAATGAGTGAAACTTCATTCTCAATAAACGATCTGCTACGCAGAAAGTTACAAACAACTCTAGTCATCGTCAGCTTGATGCTGTGTGTTGCCTCAACGCTCTTTCTGCTTCTCTTTGCCCAAGAAATAGGATTTGGCATCTCGATGATTACCGAGGGTAAACTGACTGCCGGCTTCTCCGTGATATTTTCTCCTTTCATGACACTGCTTACGATTCTGATTTTCCTCGCGGGAACAGTCATGATTTCGTTCACGGCCTTTATCATGACATCCCAGAGAATCAGGGACATTGGACTTATGAAGGCGGTAGGATGCCCAACTGACCTGCTTTTCGGCTATTTCTTCACCGAACTCATAATCGTGACGGTCGTGGGCTGCTTGTTAGGCACTGTTCTAGGTGTCGTAATGAACATGGCCTCAACAAGTCTCCTGAACGGTCTTGGTTTCCAACTCTCACAACAACCGACCAATCTGTGGATGCCTGTCGCGATATTCAGCGTTTTCTTTGCACTTTCGCTTGTTCTTGGGGCCGCGCCGATTCTTTCGGCGACCAAGACTGAGACTGCAAAAATTTTTTCACCTGCCTATTACCTCGGGCTGAGCAAAGAGCCAGGCTTTAAGGTTGTCTCAAAATCAGGCGTCACTCTGAAGATAGCAACAAGAACATTGGTTCGTCACAAATCAGCCACCATCAGAATCGTCCTTTGTCTAAGTACCGTTTTCTTTCTGGTCACTGTAGCTGTTGCAGGAGGACTTATCGCTGAAGGCACTACCAGAAGCTGGGTTGAAAGTGCCGTTGGCAGAAATACTGTGCTAATAGCGCATCAAGACATGGTTAACCAGTACAAACTGCTACTGTCAGAGTTTTATGAAGGAGGAAACGATACTCAGTTCAACTACACAGATGACAGATACCTTATACCTGCCGACCTCCTCAACCAACTGCGCCTATTAAACGAAAACATGAGCATAGACGAACGCCTGGTTTTAGAGGCGCCAGTTAGAGAGATTCAAGGCATCATCCTAGGAAGCAGCACGGCGGAAACACAGTACGTCGGGGATAGCCGACAAGGAAACTCTCTCGTGGTAGGCGTCGACCCGGACAGCGTGCTGAACAACTGGTCTTTGAACGGCATATTCTTGGAGAAAAATCAAAGCGCAGAAGCCGTTATCGGTGATTCACTCGCACAGAAACTCTTCTCCTTGCCATTGTATCAGAAGATAAGAATCTCCGACGAGGATTTCAGCGTAGTTGGTGTTTGCCTCGACCCGCTTAACAATGGAAACGTCACATATGTCCCTCTTAGTACGTTGCAGAGCATAACAGGCATATCAAGACCTAACGCGCTTATGATAAGGCTTGACCCTTCAGCAAATAGGGTGGACGCCTTGAATGGGATAAGCGCGGCTGTCAAAGAAGCAAATGCAACGGATTTCCAAGTTTTCGAGCTTGATGCGGTGCTGAACAAAAACCTAGGTTTTCTGGATTTCATCTGGTCTACGATAATGTCTCTGCCTCTACTTTCTTTGATTACTGCATCCTTGAGTCTACTAGGGTACGTGATGCTTACTATCAATGAACAACGGCAAGAGTTCGGCGTTCTGAGAGCCCTAGGAGCCAAGCCTGGAACCGTTTTGAGCATTGTCTCTGCACAGAGCTTGATAGTTTTGCTGGCCAGTTATGCAGTTGGAATAGCCTTTGGCACAATAACTACGTTGCTAATCTTGGTGCAAAATCCACTTATAACGCCCTACACGGTCATTCAAATAGCCGGTTGGCTTCTTCTAGCCTTAATCATCACATTTGCTTCGAGCATCTACCCTGCCATAAGGTTTGCAAAGAAGCCTGTGCTGGAGACTATGATCCAATCTTGAAGCGTGAGTGCGTTTTGCTGAAGTGTTTCAGCGAGTCTATGCACATTGGAAGCTGAGTCAAAAAGTCTTGCAATTGAAGGATCGGAACGATTGGTGTTCCATTGTGAAACTTGAACCTTACGGGCGTCAATGAGAGAATCATAGGAAAGAATTTTGCTTCGCTCCACGAAGCACAGTCAACTCTGACTGCAGGATTCGGCAAAGACTCAGAAAGCGCAAACGTCCGTCTCACCTGCTCTTCGGCAACTCTTTTCAGCGTCGAAGGGTACAAGCCGTGGCGCCAGTGTTTGCAATCCGCACAGACAACTAGCGGTTTTCTGCAGCCGACGATGTCTATTTCCCACCTGCGCCCGCCCTGCTTGAAACGCAAGTTTGTCCTAACTCTGTAATCATGTGACTCGAAGGCAACGGCGGCTATACTCTCGAACTCTTTCCACTCCAGAAAACCGGCCACTCGCTCATAATCAGCGCCCAGCTGCAATGCACGCACGGCCAGTTTGAGACGTTGCAGAGCATTAGTTTCGATGAATTCGTCATGCACATAAACCAGTTCATCATTTTGCAATCTTTGCAGCAATCCAACAACAACTGCGGACGGAAGTCTCAGGTCTTTCTTGACTAGTTCATGTAAAATAGGCTTGCCTTTCGAAAGTTTTAGAAGCGAAATTATCACTTCGCTCAAAACCTGCATTACTCAACCTCCTAGTCTTTACACAAAAATGTCAAGAAAAACCCCTTAAGCTACTATTTATATTAATTGCGTTGCATAATGACCGGGCACCAACTTTTGCAGAGCCTGACAAGTCGGGTTCTTCTTCATTCTTTGCAGTGAACATCATTAAACCGGGCAGACTTTTAATATTTCCTAATCGAAGCTGTGGTTACGGAACGAAGGTCGCCTGATGAAGATAGAGGCGTTGTGCTTCATGTGCCTGTGATGCATGCCTCTGGAGCTGCTTGAGTCAGGCGATGGAAATCATAATAAGGCCGCGTACAAAATTGAAACCGTGGCGAGCTAAGAATGCCCGATTATGTTTCAAGAACGCCCAATTCCCGAATCCTCTATGAGAGGGCAAAAAAGGTTCTTCCAGGAGGGGTTTCTTACGGCATACGCTACTTTGAGCCGTACCCATTCTACACTGCCCGAGCCCAAGGAAGTAAACTTTATGATGTCGACGGCAATGAATACGTGGACTTTTGGTTAGGGCACACTGCTCTCATCCTAGGCCATGGACACCCGGTTGTAATGAATGCTGTAAAGGAGCAGCTTCAAAGAGGCACACACTATGGAACCTGCCACGAGCTTGAGATCAAGCTGGCTGAGCAGGTTGCGAAGATGGTTCCAAACGCGGAAATGACTCGCTTCACAAACTCTGGGACGGAGGCGAATATGTATGCAACACGTTTGGCACGAGCATACACTGGAAAGGACAAGATTGCAAAGTTCGAAGGTGGATGGCACGGAGGCTACGACGCACTTCAAGTGAGCATAAAATACCCCTTTGATGTTCCAGAATCAGCTGGTCTGACAGCTGGAGCAACCCAGGACACCATCGTTCTACCTTATAACAATCTGGAAGGGGTAAGGGAAAAACTTAGAGGCAAAGAGATCGCTTGTATCATAATCGAGCCCGTTCTAGGCGCTGGTGGAGGCGTTCCCGCCGAAAAGGAGTTCTTGCAAGGGCTTCGAGAGTACTGTGATGAGCGAAACACACTACTGATTTTTGATGAGGTGATTACCGGTTTTAGGCTGGCTCCTGGAGGAGCTCAGCAGTATTATGAGGTAGAAGCTGACGTGACAGTGCTAGGGAAAATTCTGGGAGGGGGCTTCCCAATAGGTGCATTTTGCGGAAGAAAAGAAATCATGGAGCGATTAAACACCCTCGTTTATCAACGTCCGAGTTATTCTTTCCACGGCGGAACTTTTGCCGCCAACCCGATAACGATGACGGCTGGCCTTGCGACATTGAAACTGTTAGAGGACGGCAAATTGCTAAACAAATTGAATAGGGCTGGAGCCAGAGTCAGGAACGAACTGTCGAGCATTTTTGGAGCATACAAGATTGACGTGCAACTAATCGGAGCAGGTTCCATTTTTAACACACATTTCACAAAGGAAGGAGTAAGAGATGCAATTGCCGCCTACAAGGCAGACAGAAAGAGACTCATCAGCTACGATCTGGCGCTAATGGCCAATGGGCTCTTTTTCCTCCCAACGCACAACGGTGTTCTAAGCACCGAACACTCTAAAGTCGACATGGAAAAACTATTTGCAGAAACAGAAGAATACGCGAAACAAGAGCGCGCTGACGGGCATTGAATTATCTGGAAAGTGCAGATGTGCGTGGACTTGAACGTCTCAACGTCTGCTCCGCCCTCTTCAGGTCTAGAGGGGTGTTAATGTTGAAGAACGTTTTGAGCTCCGGGTCCAGTTGCTCCAAGACGAGGGTGGATACATAACGTATGTAGTGCAAATTGTCCAGCATGGCCTGCATGTTAAGCTTTCCAGCGCACAAAGCGACGTTTGAAGCTTCTAGGGCGGCTTCTGTGCAGTAAACTGCCTGCAGTGGCTCCACATAACCGTTGGGCCATCGAGGGACGCATGCATTTCTGCCTGTGCACAGTTCAAGGAGTAGGGAAAGAATGTCCCTTGAGGCGAAAGGGGTGTCACATGGAAGAAGAAGCGAATATTCTCCGTGTGCTTCTTCGAAACCAGTCGATGCTCCACCAAGCGGACTATGTACGTTGACCTTGTCAGCTACAACGTTTGCGCATGCATCAGTCGCCTTCAAGTACTCGTCCATGTGTTCCTTGCAGCTGACTACCACTATCTTCTCATCTACGACATTGTCGACTGCGTTCAGAACATGTTTTACGAGCGGCTTTCCAGCCAATTGGAGCAGCCCCTTATCCTGGCCAAACCTGCCAGAAAGGCCGCCTGCAAGGATTATCGCCGACCTGCTCAATAATGCGCTGTCTCCGTGACCACGTGAAGTCCTAACATTGTTTCTTCTGTTGTATAAGTTTTATGCGTGAAATATTACAAAGTCGGAATACAGTATATAGCCAAAGACTGAGACTAGCTATGAGCAAAGGGAGAAACGAAGCAAATGAGTTCAGAGGTCAGGGAACTAAGCCGGATAATATGCAATCGGTGTGACCAGAAGGAATATGAGAAATGCAGAGCTTGTAGGATCTATCTGCTCATAAATAGGATAGCCGCGAGATAGAAGCATTCCTAGCCCATTTTGTCTATCTTCGTCGCCATTTCGTCCAAGATTCTTGTGAAAGGATGATCCGGCTTCTCTTGGGCAAAGATGATTCCTCCTCTTGCCTTCAGAATGTCGCAGAAGCAAGGCACTATTCCTAACAGTGGAACCTGGTATACATCGTTTACTTTGGATTGTATCTCTTCTTTTCCCGCTTTCGAAGAAGCGTCAAGCACCTTGTTCAAGACAATCTCGGTCTTCTTTTCAAACAAGTCGTAAAGTTCGCGTAGCATACGTCTAGTCCCGTCTACGTCTGACCGGTCGAAGGTCGTTGCTACAAGCACTAGGTCAGCGCTCACGATTGCGTTTATGGAAGAGTATTGCAGTCCTGGGCTCGTATCCAGGACCAAGTAGTCAAAACCCTTGTCGTTCAGCAACGAAGTTCTGAGGGCTAAGAGTCTTCCCAAGGCCCGCATTTCCCATTTTCTGTCCTTAGCCGACATGTCTCTTATTGCTTCCGTTGCGGGATTGGCAAGTCCGACAAAGAGTTTGCCACTGTTGCGCACTTTGTCGTCTAGGTCCAATAACGCTTTGTCAATTTCGCATGCTCCATTCAAATAATCGTTGAGCCAACACTCTGCCTTTTCAATCTTTAGAAGCGTGGCGAGGCTTGGAGCTCGAAAGTCAAGGTCGAACAGACAAACCTTTTTGCCGTGTTCAGCCAAGGCCACAGCCAGATTGATGGAAATGAGAGTTTTTCCCGTTCCGCCTTTGTAAGAGTGCACAGCCACTATCTTGCCCATTTTTCATCACCCTTTATTCTCCCGGTCCACGAAAAAGTAGGCTTTCCTGCCGTTCCTCTCCTTCTTCAAGTAGCCCATAATAACAAGTTGGTTCAAATACGCGCTTTCCACGGCCCTGGCTCTCTTTGTCTGTTGAGAAATCTCATCAGCCGTAGCGCGGCCCATTCTACAAAGCGTCATAGCAGTCTTTCTCAAATGATCAGGAAAAGATAGCAGTGTCATCACATCCAACGGAGCATCAGAAAGAGGCTGCTGCACATCTTTCCTCCCATGCTTCTGCAATTCAATCATAACTTCCATCTTGTCGTTCAGTCTCTCCAAGTTCTCCCGAATCTTCTCCAGAACCTGCAAAGGCTTCTTCCCCACAACTTCTTGATTGGACACCGCGTTTTCCTCATCTTGTCTTACATGTCAACAGTAGGGTAGATGAGAAGGCGTTTATTAAATCTTACGACACCTGCATAATGATTCACAAAATAAATAGTCAAAACAAATGCAGACTTTCTGAAAAGACGTGACAACCGTTGCTGATGTTGCGAATTCCGAGGATATGGGGCACCTCGTTGTAGGACTAAGAGAATAGATGACTCTGCGAAAGCGATTTCGGCCTATATGGATGTTGCTTGCTTGCCACCGGAGTGTATGACAACAAACCCTACGAAGGTCGATTTTTTTCATGCAGAAATGTATAAGAGGAAGCGTAGCCGTGCAAAAATGGAGGGTTGACTAGTATGGTACTGGGACTCGGTTTCTTAGCTCTTCGACTATTGGCAGGACTTGTTTTAGTTCTCTGAAGTATTTGAGTACTGTTATGCCTCTCTGGGTTACGGCGTAGACGACTCGTCTCTTACCTACAGTTCTCTCTTCGACCAGGTTCTGTTTTATGAGAAAGCCTAAGTATTCCTTCAAGACGCTACAATTAACGTTAGCCTTATACATGATGTGTGTAAGCTTCAATGGCCCACGGTGCGCTAACACTTTGAGTATGTCGATATACATCTCAAGTTTGGAACGTCTCATCATCCAAACCTCTTTTTGCCATATTACCGCCTTTTTTATATAAAGCTTTTACGGATTCAAACTACGTCTTTTTCCTAATTACTCTACATTAGTAGCTCCTTTTTTCCTGTGCTCGAATTAACACGTTTATTCTATTTTGGAAAGCCGTGACCAAGTCGTCTACCAATATTCTTTGCAATTCTGCGGAAAGTCCCTTAATGTCTTGCTTGAAAACCTTGAACATCTTAGTGTTTAAGTCCCTTCGTTGCTTAAGTGTCAATGATTGCCTCAAGGACTATCCTCCAAAGGTTATGGCGATAAATAGAGTGTACCTATTTAACTCTCTTATGAATTCTAAGGAAATATTTAAAAACTAGATTCTGAATCTGTATTCAGGATTCATGTTGACCGTGAGGGGATGGAGATAACAGATCAAAGGTTGGAAGACTGGCTTTCCCAAGTGTGTGAGAGCCCCAAGACAAGAGGAATGTACCTCTTCGTTTGGGGAAACTTCGAAAAGTTCTGCAGGAGAAGAGGAAAGGACCCTCTGACGCTTGTTGACGACTTCAGGGCTGTCAAGTACCAGGGTGAGCTGCAGAAGGAAAGGTTCCTTGAAGAGTGGCAGGATGTTCTCCGGGCCTTCAACACCTGGCTGAAGCCAAAGTTTGCTCCCTTAACCGTGAAAAACCACCTCACCGGCGTGAGGAGCTTCCTGAACTACTGGAAAATTCCTCTTGGCGTGGACCTTCCTAAGCATGCCTGTGTCATCTGGCACAACAGGGACATCAAAAAGGAAGAGGTAAAACAGATCCTGACTTTCGCAACCGCAAGAGACAGGGTGATCTGGCTGGTCATGGCCGAATCGGGAATGAGGTCTGATAATGCAGTGAACCTGAGATACTCGCAGATCAAAGAAGACTTTGAAGCCAAAAGAGTTCCGATGAAGATTCTATTGCCGAGTAACACCTTGAAAGACCATGTTGGAGACCGCTTCACCTTCATAGGCGAAGACGGCTTCAGAGAGCTGAGCGGCTATCTTCAGAGAAGGCTGCCACTCCAGGACAACAATTTCGTCTTCGTCACTGAGAAGCAGGGAAGAGTGAAGGGCGAACAATTCACTCCTGGAAGCCTTTCCATGAAGTTCAACAATATCGTGCAGAAACTCGGGATCGACAAGTCTGTCACAGGTAAATTAAACAAAGACAAAGGAGAACGTCCCAAGCCTAAACAGATAAGGCTGCATGGGCTGCGAAAGTATTTCAGGAACAACATGAAGGCTGATTCTGCTTTCATAAACTTCTGGATGGGCCACAGCCTAGGCGTTGACCAACACTACATCAGCCGGGATCCCGAAGGCCATCGGAAAGAGTATGCGAACGGATACCAGCACCTCAGGATTTTCGAGGCCTCAGAAGAAGTCTCAAAGCATTATGTGACGCTGGGCCAATTCGAGTCCATGCTGAAAATGAAGGATGCAGAAGTCGCCGCCTTAAGAGCCGAACTCGAGCGGTACATGAAGGGAGCTGAAGGCTTCGAGAAGAGGCTTCAAGAGGTCAAAACAGAAATGCGCCGAGAGTTTGAGATGATGGTAGGCCCCAAAACGTTGAACGAGTTGAAAGAACTGTTGGAAAGCAGAAAGAGACTGCTGAAAAAGCTGCCACCGAAATACGTCGCCAAAGAGTAAACCTCAAAAATCCCCTTTTTTCTGTTTGAACGGACCTTGGCTCTTGGGTTCTGAACTGTGCGTGTTGGTGTATCATAGATACTTCAGCAATTTCCCTTGGGTTTCCATCCCGATGGACCATCTTAGAGTCTCTTCAACTATGTTCTGCAACTTGGAAGTGTAGCTCGCTAGCAATCCCGGATCTATGTCTTCTCCATGAACAAGGCTGCTCCTGTACCCAAACATTCTTCCAATCTCAAGTTTAGGTTCAACTGCAGAGATTGGGATGTTCATCATTTTTGCCAGGAATTGCTTTGCCAAACGGACGTCAGTTTTTCCTTGCATGGTGATCGCCTCCAAAGAAATCCACAATGCTAAAAACCTGTCCTCAACGACTTTTTCTCTTGCACCCTTGTAGAACCATCTGAGTGCGACATTGACCCTTTTCCGGTCAAGTTCGTCCATCTTCATATACTTAACGAACGAGTCGATTAGTTCCTTGACCCCTTGAGGAAAAAGATTCACAATGGTAAATGCAGCCTCATTTCGAATGACAGGAGAGTTCATGCAACATCTGCTAGTATAGTTCAATTTGGTTTTCCCAACTCCCTCTTCTACCGCTGCTTTGTCAAACTTGAGTTCCAGTTCTTGCGTGTCTTCAACTATCTTGCTATCCAAAGCCCTTTCTCCCAAAATAAGATGGATCAGGGCAAGGATAGGTTGCGCCTTCATTGAACCGTCTGAAAGTACTCTGTTTGTTGTCTCTTCAGTCGAAAATACGAACAGCTCGAGATAGTTGTCAGGTTGAAATTCTCTTCGACCTGCCTCAACCTTGATTATCCTCTCCTCATCTGGAACACTGTAAAATCCACGGTCCTGACACTCAATTCCGCTTACGTGAATTGCGAAAGACGGAAGCGCCTTTCTGGTCACTCTCAGCAAGAAATTTCTCGCAAGAAACAATTCCTCTTCAAAATCTACTGTTTTGAGGGAACGAAAAACAATACGATAGGATTTTGCAATCTTTATGACTTCTTCCATGACAGAGTATCCAGTTCAGTCGTTTAAAAGGCCTTTCCCGATTTGAGGCTTTCACTGGCGCAGGGTGTGGGATTCGCTTGATGTTCAAATCTCGCACCCATCACTGTGCAAACATAGCTTTGGTTAGGCTCCATTTCGGTTAACAGCTCCAAAATATGGCTAAAGTGGCGAAAGTGGCGAAAATGACGCACTAAATTTATAAACGAACAATACATACTTTTATCATGAGAATGGAAAGGGTGTGAAAAAACGGAAGAAACTATAAACCTTGATGACCGGCATGTGCTGATTAAAGTTTATCGTGTACGCGCTACTGGCGCCGGGAACGCAACCCTGGAAACAAGTATTCCACGAGAAGTTTTTGAGCGAGAGGCCAGGCGGGCTGGCCTAACGGTTGAAGAGGCATTAGAAAAACTTGTGGCCGTATGGCGCTATAACAGCTTCCCTGGAATCCACCTGACTTTCGAGCCTAAAAAGGAGAGGTCGCAATTATGACAAAGGAAAAACACCGGGTTTCTGGCCCGGTGACCCAAACGAAAACACCGATCAGGACCTAAGTTGAGCTTCGTGAGGGTAATTCTAAATGAGTAACTCTGTGCTTTATAAGTTTTCAATCGGGTCGCCTGTCAAAGGGTCCACCGGCCTTGGCTGGCCCCGTTATGTCCGGTGCCCATTACTTGAGAGATGGGTTTCGACGGATGTTTGTGCGCGTATGAAATGCCGATGTTCCGACATCGAAGAGAAAACCGCTACTGCTTACGCTGTCATGGCAAAGTCTTTTGGAGCGTGATTTGTATGAGTCAACAACCTCAGCAGAGCTTGGACAGAACCATTGTACTGGGCCAAGTGGAAGAGCTCAGAAAAACGGTTGAAGATGTTAGAGCGGCCTTAGATGAGTTGAAGCAAAGAATCATCAAGTTAGAAGCTGACGCAGGCGTGACGGAAACAGGCCTCAGCGCGGTTGCCAGCGCATTAGAGCTTCGCGGGATCCTCAAGAATGGTGAACCTGTTCAGGAAAAAGAGCCCGCAGCAGCCGTGAAAGAGGAAACCTTCGCAATCCTGAAGTGGGAGTCTCAGCAGGGCGCCAAGATAGGGTCCTATGATGTTGCCTACGAGGCCAGCAACCTCGAGGACAAGTGGACGTCAGCCTTCAACATTCTGAGGCAAAATAACAGCACGATAAAGGACAGGTATCACGGTCAAGGCTACGAATTTTCGTACTGGCTTTATGGCGAGGGCAAAATCTACAAGCAAAGATTGAAGGCGAAAACTTGAGAGTACATTGTACGTACGGATCTTCGGTTTTCATGGTTCGTATCCCAAAAGAGCAGGAAGACATGATCGTTCTAGTCTGTTTCGGATGTAAGAAGTCCTGGCCTGTGAAGGTTGACTGTTTGCCGAAACCTGAGTGTCCCAAATGCTCTTCTGTGACGTTCATTGTTCATACTCCACCGAAGAGCACAGCAACCCGCGACAAAATAGTATGGTTAATTTGCGATGAATGCCGGGCGCTTCAAAACATCAAGTTTGGCGAACTTACGGAAGTTGACTCTGGCGGCGTTTTGAAGAGGAAGGTGTAACATTGCCAGGCGTCAAACTTGATGATGATTTTTACATCGAGAAAACAGCAGAGGGTTATGTTCTTCTTGATCCCGGCGGCAAGGCTGTCCTGGGTCCATTTACGCTGACAGACAAATCAATAATGAAAAAGATTGAAGAGCGCACGGGGGCGTCAGAAAAGGCTGTGGAGAGTGCTCTGGCCGAGCTTGCAGTACTATCTGCTGAAGAAACTAAAAAGACAAAGGCGGACAAGGAGAAGAGAGTCAAGAAAAAACTGAAGGATTCAGGGCTCACGGTTGAGGGTTCCTTTGAAGCAATTTACTCAGACGATAAGCCCTGTTTTTTGTTGAAGAATGGTGAGAGCTTCAGTATTGTCGAGAGCCTTGACAGTGATGGAGAAAAGGTTTTCCCGAAAGAGGCGAGAAACGTCCCTTACGAGCCCTATGGCTATTTTCAAGGTTCTGTTCCAAACAGGGAAGACTTGTTCTGGCGGGTCCGGCAGGAGTTTGACACATGGATAGATGTGGAGCCTATCTGGAAAGATGTCTTAACCGCGTTAGTAATCTTGACGTACCTTCAGGAGAAACTTCGAACGGTACCATACATTTTCCTCTTTGGCGACAACGAATCGGGCAAAAGCACGGTCCTGCAGCTGCTAAAGTTTCTGTGTTACAGACCCATGTACGGGGTGACCATTCCAGCCGCGGACCTCTACGGGTACTTGGAAGACAGCGACAGCATAGGCTGCATCTTGGAAGACGAAGTTCAGGGTATCAACAAGGACACGGACAAGATCAAGATTTACAAGGCAGGCTACAAGGCGGGAGCTGTCGTGCCGAGGACCCTTATCACCCAGAACGACCGTATCATAAAGTATTACAAAACTTTCAGTTTCAAAGCATGCGCGAGTGAACAGATACCACAGGTAAAGGGTTTCGCTGAGAGATTTCTCTTCATTCCTATGGTCGAAGGTTTTCCCCTGAAGGAGTGGGCGGACGCGACAGAAGAGGACTTGCACCGTCTTCACACTCTGCGAGATATCCTTTTGAAGTGGCGCATGCTCAGCCGAGACTGGGACTTGCCTAGCCTGGAGCTGCAGATGAAGGGGCGGCTTAAGGAACTGTGGAAGCCCATTCTACAGGTCACGCATGGCCTGCCGGTCTATGAGGACCTCTTCAAGTTTGTGGAGACCCAGAAAAACGAGAGGCTAAGCAACAGGCAGAACACTCTCGAGGGGCACATCGTCAAGGTCGTCGTCGACCTTCACAACGAGATGAGAGAGGAGAAGTCGAATCTTCCTTTCACGCTAATCTGGGAGGAACTCGTTCACGATCTCAACGGCAAACTTGACGACCGGAAACCACACGTTATGGACACAAGCGAGTTCTTCGAGGTGACTAAGAACAAGGTTGGTTATCGGCTGCGAGAAGTGCTTAGTGGCAGAACAACAGTGATAAAAGACAGAGATAGCGATGGAAAGCGTGTTTCTGTTAAAGCATATGTTTTCGACTCTGAGAAGTTGAGGCGTGTAGCCAAAAAGTATGGTTATGAAGTGTCTACTAAGTTACCGAGTCTACTAAGTTCCGAGAGTGCGCTCACGCCTGAAAGTATGGATAAAACCACTCTTAACAATGTTGAAAAAGAGCCTTGTACACCTCAGGAACTCGGTAGACTTAGTAACTCAGTAGACAGCCAAAAAGAGCCCTCTGGACTAGCTGTAGAAGACTCTTCTATATCGAAAAATCCATTAAAAGAAAGTGTCGTAGACGAAAGGCTGTCAAACTCGGTAACAACCGAGCATACTCCTGGCGAAGAGGAAAGGGTTTGCGGTAAGTGCGCATCATGGCATAAACCAGGCTGTTCCTATCCAGAAGGCGAGCCTTCTTGTGTCACTCCATTGAACCGGTATGCCGCTGATTGTAAGGACTTCATTGCCGAGGAGGCCAAGGCATGACAGCTGTCGAGAAGCAGAGAACTAGCATGAACGGCCATCTGTCTGTCCTGGTCCAGCGGGTTCACGATGACGAGACACGGCTTGGCTACGCGAGTAAAGAACACCTCATCGACGTTTGCGAGTTCATATTGTCTTGGCCAGGCAGGTATGGTCGCGTAGAATATTCCGAGGCCATAAAACTTCTTGCACATTACCGTCTTGCGAAACTCGCAAACGTTTACCATAGTTATCGTGGCACGTGCCGGCGTCTCATTGAGGCTGAACGTGCGAAGCCGTATTTTGGGCGGTGCAGACGCTGCGGCAAAACCATTTCAAATCCAATCAGCCTGGCCTTTGGACACGGTCCAATTTGTAGAAAAAAACTTGGAATTCATGAGAAAGCTGGAGATCCGCAAGAGGGATAGAAAGTGACCCAGGACGTCGTTGAACCGAAAGCATCCATCGTTGAATCTTCACCGGAGCTCAGGGTGAACCCTGAGTATGAGAGGTTGCTGCCAAGGCTGAGTGTGCGTGAGTTTGAGGCCCTGAAACTTTCAATCAAGACTGAAGGCCAGCACTTCCCGATAGCCGTAAACCCTCAACATGAAATCTTGGACGGACACACCAGGGCGAGGGCCTGCAAAGAGTTGGGCGTGGCACCGGAGTATGAAGTGAAATCCTTCTCAAACAAACTGCTGGAAAAGAAGTTCGTCGTGGAAGCGAACCTGAGACGGCGGCAGCTGAATCGATTTGAGAAGGCAGAGCTCGGCAAGGTCCTTCTCGAAGTTGAATCTAAACTTGCCAGACAAAGACAGTTGTCCAAGCTCAAACGGGGGACTGAAACCACGTCTGGACCAAATGGTCCGAACGGGGAAAAGGGTCGAGCTCGTGACCTTGTTGGCAAGCAAATCGGCCTGAGCTCCACAACCTTTCACAGAGCCCTAACAATCATGGACAAGGGCTCGGAAGACTTGAAAGCCGAAGTGAGAGAGGGAAAGACAAGCATAGCCCACGCCTACCAGACGGTTCGGCCAGAGGCGACCCACCAGAAGCCACGTGAAATCAGCCGGGTTGAAACTTCACCTGCACTGAAGAACCAGACCGACGTCCAGACGCATCACGAAAAGAATGCCTCTCCCAAAAATGAAAATGACCAGCGTGTACCTCGCACAATTCTCTTTTGGCCCTACGAACTGGCTATCATCCAGCGGTTCACACCAGGGCCGCCGCCGACTACGTTTGAAGATCTCGTCCATAAGGCTGCCTACGACAAGTACGTCAAAGGACAACCAGTTCGAAGCCGGCTGAGCTCAGGGGAAGTGATTGGGTGAGCAAGGAAGTAGAATTTCTCGTCAAGTTACGCGATGCAGCTCAAATGATGGCCGACGCCTGCCAGGAGCTTCTAGAGTCAAAGTCACCCACGCAAGAGCCCAGCCAGCCGAGGATCCCTGTTCTGGACCTGGCTCAGGTCAACGCCCTGCCATGGAAACCATACGAGAAGCAACCAGCAGGCGCATGGATATTCACGAATAACCGACGGCCCACGGGCTCTGATAAACTCATTGAAGCCGTCAAAGGCGCCAACGGGAAACTGGAGCTCGGCGAATACAAGTACAGCCTTTCAAGAGACCCGTCAAAACCCTTCCTCAGCCGCTGGCCAACGAAAAAGAAATAGGATGGAGAAAGGTCTTGCTCACGAACAGCGGACATAGCACCACCTTACGGCGGCGAACACTCTGGAGCAGGGCTTCAAGGACGCGCCCAGCCGCAGACCCTCTAAAACCAATAAGGAAGGGTGTTCGAAGGCAAATAGGCCTGATGTCCGAGCTGCAGAAAACCAAGTTGTATTCAAAAGACCATTGTAGGATGGGTTTGTATCTTCACAATAACACAGGAAGGACATGATATGACCATTAAGAATCAAAGCCACTTTTCTGACAATTTGAGCGAATGGGAAAAGAGGGGCAACCTCAAAACGATGATGGTTCTGAACGTGACCTCGAGAGGCAGCAGCTTGGCTGTGATCATTCCTAGAGACGTTGTGGAAGTCAACGGCTTGGTTTCAGGCGACAGAGTTAGGGTTTGGCTCTTGGACCATTATCGGAGAAGAAGGCGTGGTGAAACAACTTGAAGGGAGACGAGGAATGCGAGGAACATCAATGCGAATATCTGAAGTGGTGTGTTTGGCATCCTGAGGACTGCCAAGGAAAGCCTTGGGACAAAAGAAGAGTCGTCGATACCATCAGAAACAATCGCTCCAGAGCCCTAACAAGGATTCCGCACCCTTAATGGATCAGAAAAGCACTCAACCCCAGAGCCCAGACAGAAAACGACAGTGCTACATCTCATAGAATTAGTGCTCTGAAGCACTTCCTTCTCTTCTCAAGGCTTCAACGATTCGTTTCCTAGACGCTTGGGCTTCTTCGTCAAGCGGCGGTCCACATCTTGCAGACTGCTTCAACCCGTCACTCCGGAACACTGAATCCTTCTTTCTTCAAGGCACCTAAGACTGTTTCCCGAGCTTCTGGCGGCACTTCCCTGGACCCTGCTGGCATCAATGCGGAAGCGATGTTTTGAGCTGCTTTCGACGCCGGCGCCTCTTTCAAAATCTCTCGTCCGAAATCCGTCAGCTTTTCAAGCCCCTGTCCAATTAACTTGAATTCATCAGTCCGCCATTCACCAAGATTCCCCCTGAGTCCTCGGATCTCGTCTTTGAGTTCCCCAATCTGCCCACGCATTGCGTCTCGATCTTTTTGGTCTAACTCTTTCTCCTTGGTTTTCAACTCAGCCTCAAGTTTCTCTATCTTTTCACCCAGCTTGCTCACTGAACCATCGTCTAGCAGCGTTTTCGGAGTCTCGAGTTTCTTGTTGATATTTTCCAGGCTATTATTGATGGTTCGAAGTCCATCGTCAACTTTTTCGATTCTGCCCTCCATATCTCTGAAACGCAGTTGCGTACGCATATCATCTTCTGAGTACATGCGTGGCGACTGGTCCATACCGCGGTCTGGGTACAACCCTCCACCACCCTTGCCGTAGCCGTAATCAGGATATCCTTGTGGACGCGGCTGCCCCACTCGATAGCCCTGAAAGGTTCCCCCCATGCCTCGCATCCGGTCCAAATGAAAACTTTCAGCGACTCTTTGAACCCTTTGAACGATATCCATGACATCAGCATCGCTCAGCCTCGGGTTAAACCTGGCTATAAGAGCATGGAGCCTGTACGCGTCGAAAATCAACTCCTCATCTGAGGCAAAACGCTTGAGAATATAGGCAGACGCCTTCTCAGACGCTCCAGGAACGCTCATTAATTCCTCTTCTAAAGTCCGGGACATTTCGTCGCGCATGTCCTGGAGCGGATCCGGCTTCCCTTCTGTTCGTCTGGGGGGCTCCTCCTTGTGTGGTTCTTTCCCTTGAAGTTGTCCTGAACGGATGAGCCACCCTCGAAGGCCGTGGATAGTCTGAGTGCTGAGGCCTGTCACGTGCGATATCTCCTGCACATCAGTTTCACCCTGGAGAAGAGCCTGGATAGCCTGCTCACGAGGCCCTTCCTTCCCAGCCTCGTTCTCCATCCTGAGAGGTCCTTCTTCTCCTTCAAGGGTTTCTCCAGGTTTCTCCAAGGGTCCCTGAGCGTCACCTTGAGCCCGCTTGAGTTTCTCTTTTAAGCCACCCTCTTCTGCCATCATCTAAGCCTCATTTTAAAAGATTTAAAGGCAGTTCGTTAATAAACTTTGAAGAGGCGAACACTATGACTCAGCAACCGGAAAAAACAAAAACGTCAACCCGAGGCGCCATTCTAGGCCAACTCATTACCGCTCAAAGGCTTCAGGCTCCGGGTCAAGGGCTCCCGAGCACTCAGGAACCGGGAGTTCCGCAGCAGGTTTTCGGGCTTCAGAACGTGCTGGACAAAATAGACCAGGTGCGAGCTCAGTTCCGTGGGCAAACGGGTTTCAAGCCTGGGTTGATCGCGGAAAGACGTGCCCTGCGAAGGTCTGAGGTGCTGACGGCCGTCAGCTCTCCGAAGACGATCATCGTGAAAAATACGGAAACTGAAGATGCTCCTGCACCTGCTCCGCCTCCGAAAGCAGCCTTCAAATGCCCCTGGGAAAACTGTGGCTTCGAAACTGAAGATGCTGCGGCGTTTCAGTTTCATGTCACGGACCACAGTCGATTTCACCCAAAGAGCTATTGAATATGTCATCAAATCCTCTGGTTCTGCGACCTCTCGGCAGAAAATCGCAAGAACTAACTGCGCTTGATAGGAAACCCAACTGGCTTGGTTTTTTGCGCGTTCGATATTTCTGCAGGACTCACCATATCGAGGAAACCCTTAGGATGCCCGTTCTGCAAATTTCCCCCTCGAGCACAAGGTGGCGAAAGCTCAGAAAGCCGTGGTTTCATGTCTACTACAAAAAAATGCATAACTTTATGCTTTTTGAGAAGGTTCTCGTGGACTCGAGAGTTCAGGACATCGCCATCCGCGGAGCTGTTGACTGTATGTTTGAAGTTATCCGCAAAGAAACCACTTTGGATGGCTTCTTGGAGACGTGGTTCGAAAACAAACATGGCCGAGTAGAATATTCAGTGAAGAGAGAAGAAGTGGGGGACGATTGAACCCTTTTGCAGTGTTTCGCGCGGTCAATAACCCATAGCCATGAAGTTTAGTGGGTAAGACCCTTGACCTATGGCGATATACGGGTTGTTAGCGAACGTTGGGCTTCCGACAGTGGCGAATGATCCTGGACGCGGCGCACATTTCAGACGAGGCTCATAGGTTCCGATGGTTCTGGCAACTGGGCTTCCTGTGGTAAGCATAACTATGGGAGTGGCAGAGTAGGGCGCATTAAAAGTAGTGTATCGGGGCGTGCCAATTCGGATAAATCCTGCCTGTTGCATGTAGGTCTGGATTCTGACAGTGTTGTTCGAGGACCCTGGGTTAACGACTCTTGCGTGGGCAATGATGGATAGGGGTGTTCCACCGGTGAGTATCATGTTGGTTACGGATGTTAAGCCCAAGGTTCCGGCGGGAATCTCTCTTTCTGTCGACGGCCATCTCTGATTGATAATTCCTTCAGAAATCCTTCTCTGAGCGCCAATGACGCCTGAGGCGATCTCCTCCCTCGTGACTTGCACACGCCTTACGATTACCGGCAAGGTGTTTACACCTACAACTCTACGCCTTCAAACGCGACGCCTGCCCACCGTGCGCTGCCAAGTTGCAACAGCCTTAGTTGGAATGTGCCTGGTCCCAGCGAGTGTACGGGCTCATCCACTTTTCCGCTGCGGTTTTCAACTCCTCTTCCCTGCAGATAGCCAATATCAACCGTTCCGTTGATTTGCCCCGGCGCGAGCGTTCCAGTCTTGGTTAGAGCCCACCAGAGCTCAGCTGAACCCGCTTGAATGCTCAGGTACGTCATTTGAAAAACACTGCCTGGAGCCACCCTGTGGCTTCCAGCCGTGACCGTGACGCCGGTTCCCCTTACACGGGAGGCCCTCATGAGCGTCAGAGTCGGAACTATCTGGTCTATGAACTGTCTCTTACGCGGGTCGAGTATCTCATGCCTTTCTACCCTAATTTCAGGCATTCGTTCACTTTCCATTAATAACTTCATCTTGAAATGCTTTTAAGCGTTTGAAGGCGATTCTTATTATGGTGAGCACTTGAGTCTTGTAACTATGGCCGTCGACGGGTTTGTGCGACGCTGGCCGATTATCGGGCAGCCGCTGTTCTTTCCGTCGAGGAGCACGAGGAGTCCGGCTCCACATCAACGCTTTCCGAAGCCTGCGCCTATTCCAACGTATGAACGTCGGTTGTGGGGCGCTGACAACTTCGACCGCTTCGAGAACCAGCGATTTGAGCGAGGCCCAAGTCGACTGACCGGCCCAAAGCCCGGGGTCAAGACTTATGGTGGATTCGGTGTCGTGAACCCCGTGTACGTCGAGCCGGAAACCCGCGTGAAAACTTTCAACGCGCCCGCATCATACGGGAACATTCTGCCACGGGCTCCTGTGAAGAGCTATGAACAGGGGTTTGGGCAGGCCGCTAGGACGCCCATCAAGACCTATTAGGGTTGAGAATGAGTCTGTAAATAACAATATTTTTTGTTTTCAAAAAAAATTTTAACTAGAACAATCATAGTTATTTTGTGCGGTTTTGTTAATCTGAATTAACCGAAACGTTTTTAAATTTGTTGCGTTCAACATGTTTTAGTACGTTGTGCTTAAAGCAACAACGTACAGCAACATCATAAGCAACTAATCAACCGACACGTAAAATCTACGGCTGTTCTATGGCTGTTCACAATACCTAAGACGGATTAAGCCTTTGATCTTGAAACGCTTCTGTTGGGTGGAACAGAAACACAAATACCGCCACGATTAGAGGCTTGAAAGGTCTTTAAGACGTGTGACGAAACACACACACGGATTTAGTACGGCTGTTCTGGAATATCTCGATTTTACTGAAGTTTACCATGTTGGGAAATTAGGCTTATGCCATC
>Ga0116138_1000388_pt1 | contig 27192 bp, 18 predicted proteins | sample June2015DPH_20_1_2_FD_88971 | JGI IMG/M metagenome (GOLD analysis project Ga0116138, IMG submission 88971) | Peatland microbial communities from SPRUCE experiment site at the Marcell Experimental Forest, Minnesota, USA - June2015DPH_20_150 | ecosystem: Environmental > Terrestrial > Soil >... | reverse complement strand
GTGCACGGTGACGCTCGCGCCCTGTACCGCAAGCGGGCCACCGAGGTCTTCGATGAGATTGGTTTCCGAAGCAGATTCGATGCCCGAGGAAAAGTGCAATCGGACATCGGCTTCCTTTCCCGCCCATTCGTAGAATCGAACAATCAGGTCGTCACTGTCCTCGGCCTTCTTCAGAGCCGTAAGCACGACGTTTTCCCCTTCAAGGGAAAGGAAGGAGTGCGAAGCTGGCAGTAGTCCTTGATGATTCGCAACAGCGATTGTAAGCAGGGGATAGTTTAGTTCGTAACCTTGCTGGACGGCGTGCGCCTCACGCCAATTTCCCGCATGGGAATAGAGCGCGTAAGTGAATTCGTGGTGTCCTTCATCGGCATGAGGATCCGGCCATTCGGGGGAGCGCAGCAGGGATAGCCTTAGGACGTTGCCTTTCGCGTCATAACCGTACTTGCAGTCGTTCAGCAGGCTGAACCCATGTTTTGCATCGGAGAGGTCGGCCCAATGAACCGCCGGAACTTCAAATTTGGCCTGCTCGGCGGGGGTGTTGCGAGTCGTGGGGCGTTCGATCGAGCCATAAGGAATTTCAAAGGTGGCATTGTCATTGTGCGCGCTGAGCGGAAATGCCACCTTCAGGAGCACATGCTTTTCATTCCAGTCCGCGCTCATATTCACGCCCACGCGTGGCGAGCCAGCCGTGATCGTAATGTCCTGGACAAAGCTGGAGTGTTGGAAATGTTTCTTCACACGAAGGACAGCGCGCAGAGGTCCGGATTCGACGAGTTTCACCTCATCTGCTTTGTCAATGTCCCAGTGTTCCTTCTCGAAATCAGCGTCGATGTTCCAGGCATCCCATTCTTTTGGTTTGTCGCGAAATGCCTGAAGAAGATTTCCGCAGGTTGCGTTCCTCGGGCCACCGGTGTCGGTTTCGGCGGGCGCGAGGATTTCACTATTCGAATGTTTGTCGAGCAGGCTGGTGATGCACCCGGTTGCAGGATCGAGGGTCAGGCGAACCAGCGAATTTTCCAGTGAGTGCTCTGTGGCTTTCACCTCGGAAACCGCAGAAACTGCCTTCGCAGCACCCCGGACATAGAAAGTCGCGTATCCAAGAGATGGGGTGGCGGCGGAAAGCAGCATGTGCGCCTGTTGCGTGGATTCATCCATTCGAATCATTTGCGCAGGAATTGCCTTCCCGGTGCTATCGAACACTTGGACATTGGCGGCAGGAGAAGGAAGTTGAGCTGCAACCTCCACAACTTCGGTGCGCGGCCAGGCCAGCGGATTGAAAACAATTACTGGGACACCCCTGCCAGCCGTATTGACGCGAGCGGCAATCTCTTCAAGCGATCCATGCAGGATGCCTTCTTCAACGCTATCGACACTCTCGAGTGTCCTGATCGCGTCAGCATAATTCACGGCGATCCCCGAACCGGGGAAGATATCGTGAAAGTCCTCAAATAGTAGGTCTTTCCACCCACGATCCAAATCCTGTGACGGATAGACACGCCCGAAGGGTATGCTCAGTGAAGAAAATTTCTCGGCATTCAGCAACAACTCTTCCGTCTTTCGGATGTGGCGTTTTGTTTCGGCTTGCGTCGTCAGGACTCCGCGGTGGTATTCGAAGTAAAGCTCATCCTTCCAGAATGGAACTTTCATCGAAGGAAGCTTCTTGCCGAGATCCTGAAAGAACGCAGAGGCGGTGCTGAACTCAAGCTTCGGATAAACTACGTTCGGATTCATCATCCGGACCGCGTCATCCAACATACTGCGGGTAGGGCCCCCGCCATGGTCGCCGACTCCATAGAGATGGAGCATCTCTGGATTGTCTTTTGTGTTGTCGCCATACATCGAGGGAGCCCAGAAGGAGAGGTCCTTGGCGAGTTGAACAGGATTCATATCTGCGGCGTAGTTGCGCGGGAAGTACGTCAAAAGATGGCTGCCATCCGGCGACTCCCACCAGAATAGGCGATACGGAAACTTGGTGAAATCCTGCGCCCAGAGCAGTTTCTGCGTAACAAAATAGTCCATTCCCGATTTCTTGTAGATCTGGGGCAGTTGCCAGTTATAGCCAAAAGAATCTGGATTCCAGCCGATCTTCACATCCACATTGAATTTCTGCCTGAAATAGCGTTTCCCAATCATAATCTGGCGCACCAAGGACTCCCCGCCCGGCATATTCAAGTCCGGTTCAACCCACATGCCACCAATGACCTCCCACCGGCCTTCTCTGACCCGCTGCTGAATTTGGCTGAACATGCTGGGATATTTTTCTTCGATCCACGAGTACGCCCTTGCCGAAGACATTGTGAACTTGAAGTCGGGGTATTCGCGCATCAGATCGAGAACGCTGGCAAACGTGTTACGAGTGACCTCCACGGTTTCCGTCCAGGGCCACAGCCAAGCCATATCAATGTGGGAATTCCCGACAGCGCGAACCGTGAATTGTTGCAACCACGGCCGCAGTGTTTCCAGTTTTGTCTGTGACAATCGTAGGGACTGATCGAAACCCAATTGATCACCCTTCTCCAGCGGCCTAAAATCGATTGCGTTTACCGCCGCTGCAAGTTCTTGTTCTCTCTCGGCTTTGCCCTCGGTATAGGCCCCGATCATGAGCTGCGCCGAACGGATTTCCTCGCGCAGGAGGTTAGGGTCGGACCGGTCATTCGCGGGAATAATCTTGAGTTCGCTGTAGTTGATTTGCGTTTGCACTTTCTGGCAGTCCACCCGCACCGCGATAAGATATTTCTCCCCCGGGACAGCGCTTTCCGTCAGCGTAATCGGTTGTTGCAGATCTTCATCGGTTCGCGCGACCTGCGAACGGTTGGAAAAGACTGTGATCATCATCGAATCCCAGCTTTCCAGGTGCAGGCGAAGTTCGATGCGTGCGCCCCTCACCGCATAGCCATTTATCTTCTCGGGAATCTGGATCCAGCGGCGAAGAACCCGGGGCCCCGTGTTCCACGGTTCGTGAACTTTGACGATGGGCCACGCGGCATCATCCACAGAAGGATCCTCGGGGTGAGCGATGTCGTCGTGAAAGCGCCACTCTGGTGCCGCTTCGACCGTGAGCGACGCCAGGCGATCCAGCGTTCCCTTGAACGGATCCGGTGGGCTCTGTGCCTCCTGACACTGGCAGGTGGCAACAACCACAAACAGCAATGGAGTAAACAAAACAAATAGTCGTTTCATCGAGGAATCACCTCCTGGATTGACGATTGGCGTACGCTTGGCGAGATGCGCAGATCCACGCCAGGACAGAGTGCCGTCCAATCTTCAACAACAATTGAACTCTACACCCAATCGCTGGCGGCTTTACGTGTCGCCGCTCACAAGAAAGTACTCAGTGTAAATCTAGAGCAGGCATACACCAGCTTCGCAAGCTTCAACGGTACGGAGAGCGGTACGGAATGGCTAAAAACAGGATGGCGAAAACGCGGTTAAGTCCATCGAAATCAAATGGTAGGCCCGTGGGGACTCGCTTGCCCTGAGTTTTCGAAGCGAACCCCAGACCTGGCCGACCAGGTCGGCCCGCTCTAACCAACTGGTGTGGAGATAAGCGCGCAAATCATGCGGGACGATTTCCAACGCTTGATTTCCAATTCGCGGCGCCGCGCCTCCAACAAAGTAGCAAACTCCTCTTTGTGAACAAGCTTCCACGGGCCACGACCGCGAGTCGATGGTGTGTGGCCCCGGGCATGTTCGGAAAACCTGCGGTCCAGATCGTCCGTGGAACCCACATAGAATTTGCCGGAGGTTTCGCTCTGCAAGATGTAGAGAAAGGCAGCCATCGCAGGAATGGTAGGCCCGTGGGGACTCGAACCCCAGACCTCTACCGTGTCAAGACGGAATTCCCGTTTCGTCCTCACTGTTTTCAATCGGCTACGAGCTTTCTCAGTCGTGCAATTAGGGTTGTTTGGGCTGATTTGGGATATTTCTGTGCAATGCTCTGTGCAATAAAATGTGCGTCGGGATGCTGCTCCTTTCGTCAACGACTAGCTTGGTTCGATCTCACCTTATCCCTACGGAATAACGGGCAGAATGACACGCGAGGCGTACTCACCCGAGTGGTGAATTGTGTTTTCGGCCCCGATCCACTTCACTTCGTCATAATTGTTGCCACCGGTGTTGAGGTTCCGGTCGAAACGGGGGAAATTGCTGCTGGAAATTTCCAGGCGGATGCGGTGGCCGGGGCCGAAGTAGTTGCTCGTCGCCTCCATGTCGATCTTTACTTGATATACCTCGTCCGGTTTCATCCAAACCTTATTGTCCCAGCCGTCCCTGTAACGAGCGCGCAGAATTCCTTCTTGGACATTGTATGCTGTGCCATCCGGGTAGACGTCTACGAGTTTGGCTGTGAAGTCGGTGTCCCTGGCAGAGGAAGATACAAAGAGGACCGCTTGGATCGGTCCGGTGATCTCGACTCCTTGTTGCAGGGGAGGGGTTGTGTAGACCAGGACGTCGTTACGGGCCTCGACGCTTCGCTGATCGAACGATCCCTCCGGAGCGTCCGGCGTCCCTGTGCAGCAGACGGGCCCACCGCGTGATGGGACTGGGGCGCCCGGATCGTAGACATACTTGTCCGACAGCTCTTCAGCAGGTTTCTGCTGACTCAAGGTCCCGTCACTGAAGAGGCTGTTGGCTTGACCTTTGCTGTGAATGTAGTAATTGGTGAACTGCGTTCTCTTCAGGGGCCATTCATTCTCGCCCCGCCATTCATTCTTGCCCATCACATAAATCTGCAGCTTGGGCATTTTCGTGACACCGTTGTCGACGCCCTTTAGCCAATATTCAAACCAACGCAGGTACAAGCCCCAATAGTCCAAGCGTGCGTCGCCGAGATCGCGCTCCCCGACAACGGTGTGCTCGGTAGCCGTCTCTGAGCGGCAATGGCTAGTGGGTGAGATGACGATGAATTGATTGTCACGCCCGCGCGTGCTCACCGCTTTCCTGCTCATGAGATTCATTTGATAGAGAGTCTCTTCGACGCCGAAGTCGTACCAGGAATCAACCTGAAGAGCCGGGGTATCGAATTTGTCAGAGTCCTGGAGATAACCACGATCCACCCACCAGCGGTCTCCGGGGCCATGAATGAGCAGGTTCTCCCAGTCGGTTGGAGGAGCTCCAAATTTCTTGAATGTGTCGACCAAGGGCAGCGCCAACCACATCTGGTGAAAGTCGGCCTTTGGCATCTCAGGCCCGGGATGGAAGATCTCCTCGTACTGGGCCCAGAAATCATCCGCCGATCCGGGCGGTGGCCGCAGGTAAACCTTGCTGCCCTGGTCCCACATCCAACCGATGCTCCCAGCCAATTCGATCGCACCGCCGTTAATCGAGCCAAAGCCCTTGCTCGGCACGCTGCTCCCCGCCGCTTGAGGGATCATCGCTGTGAGATGTGGATTTCGTGCGCGAGCCTGCATGATCTGCACATCGCCTACGTAGGAACAGCCGTACGTGCCCACCTTGCCGGTAGACCACGGTTGTGTCGCGACCCACTCGGTGGCGTCATAGCCATCTTCGGTGTCGGGGGTCGAAATTGTGTATTCGCCCTGCGACTCGAATCTTCCACGGGTATCCTGAGTAGCAACGATGTATCCTTGACCCGCAAAAAGCTGAGCTGGCGATCCTTCGCGGCGGTAATAGATCTTGTTGTAGGGAGTGCGGATCAGAATGGTCGGAAGCCTGGTTCCCGCACCCTCCGGGAAATAGAGATCGGTAGAAAGTCTCACACCATCACGCATAGGGACCCAGACGCTGCGCACCAGTCGGACCTTATATCTCGGCCCCGGAAGGGGATATTTCTGGTCTGGCGCCTGCCCTTGCAGGGGAGAAGCTGCTGCCAACAGCAGGAGTCCGGAGGTCAGGTAAAGAGCCACGGTTCGGTACATTCTTCCTCCCGGAATGGCCCACGATCTTAAGCTCGCAAAGCTTGAGAATCGCAGAGCGTTGTCTTCATTGCGGATCGCTCCGCATCCTTCGGCTGAGGTTCGACTTCCCTTCCGTTGTCGGATCTTCCGCACCAACCGATCACGCCACCGTCGAATCGCGGCACGGGATGCCCTGCCAACCCATTTGTCGGTCCCATGGCCCGGCTGAGCGTTCATCTTAGGCTCGAATGACGGCGCGGGGTAAAGGTCGAATTGTGAAAGGATCAGAGCTTCTTTGTGGAAATGCCTGCGGGCTGATTCCTCGGTTAGCGTACCAGGCGGAAGGACTTTGATGGCGACCTCGCGGGCCAAGTGCTCGTTATGGGCGCGGTAGACTTCTCCCTCCCCGCCACAACCGATCCGCTCGATGATGCGGTAGTGGGAGAACGCTCGTCTGATAAGGGAATCTAACGAGCCGACCTGGTCTGGCATGGGAAGATCTCCTCCCCAATCACCTTCCACGGCGAATCATAGGCTTGCGCCTATTGCAGGTCAATACAACTCTGTCCAGAGATGGGATCACTTTTGTTCGTGTGCCTCTAGTTCCCGGATGACGGCCCCCGAAAATGAATCACGGAACGTATCCGCGCAAGCACTCTGCGCCATTCTAGAGCAGCGACCAGACTACCTAAGTGCGTGCGAATACATACAAGAAAACTTTTCAACGCCACGGAGATCGGTACTGAATAGCAAAAAAACAGGGTGGCGAAAACGTGGTTAATGAGGCCAAGCTGGCCGCTCAGAATCAGGTGATGGAAGCCATGCTGAAGCTGGGGCTGGTGAACTGAGTAGGCGGAATCACGGGCTGGAATTGCTCTGCGGTGGGCCGAACGGATCACGAGGAAGCATTGACAACGTTTTCCCGAAGTAGACCCGAAGTTCTCGTACGGCGTCCCCTAGAACCACCCGCTCTGCCGCTCAGAGGCCGAGAGAGGAACGTTCTTTGTTCGTGGGACCGGTAACCAATGGATGTGAGGCACGTCTCTATTCTCTTGCCGGACGCCCGACCAAGGAGCAGTTCATGCTCCACGATTGCACGCTGGAAAAATCCCTGGGTGCAATCAGCGGGGCAATTTCCTCTCGTTCACTTCGTCGCTTCGTCCCACTCTTGCTCGCCGCGATGCAATACCGCCGCGCGATCTTCTGGAAGAATCCAGTGTTCTTTCACGAGTTCATCCAGCGCGTTCGTGAACTGCGCCAGGTATTCCTCCCGGCTCGGATAGCGCTCCTCAATTGCTCTCCGTGGATCACCCTTTCTTTGACGCTCGGCTGCGGTTTTCGGAAATGGAAGATACGACGCTTCGAACGATACCCGCTGGTCGGGCGCGCCAATCGAGGGATCGCGCAAATTCCAACTCGCATACGTGGCCAGCGGCGCGCTGAGTTCCGGCACGCGGACACCGTCGCGCTCGTTACCATCGGCATCTACCTGCGGCACAAGCGCCGGGAACGGCTTCCCAACCTGCGGCGGCTGCACGCTGAGAATCCCATCGCGCCAGTTCGGGCCGAAATCCAAGCGATAACCCGAATTCGCTTCGTGTGGCTTGTTGACTCCAGGAATTGCCGGAAACGCGTACTGAACAAGCGGCACGAGCGTCCCATCGGAAATTTTGGGATAACTGCTCGGCGGTGGCAGAACGCCGCTGCGCACCCAAGCGTCCATATTCTCAATCATGGCCCGCCAGAAATATCGGATCGGTAGAGGCGACTGCGGCTCCTGCCCGAGCAGATCGCCCGTGCCTTTTTCCGGAGGAAACGGCCCGGAAAAATGCTGCAGTCCGGTGAAATGGTAGATGCGAACGTCCGGCGAGATTGTAGCGTCGTGTTCCCCATCGGCGCTTGTGTGAATCAGCGCACACGCGCGGCCCCAATATTCATACGAAGTGTTCGATAAAAAAATCCTTGGCACCACGTGATCGGCCTTTGCCCGGTCCAAGAGTCCGCCCGTTTCTCCGGTAACCGGATCTTTTTCCGGCTGATCGGTGAATGGGAAGATGTCTGTCGGAAAGAAAACGGACGAAGTGGGCTGTGCATCCCGCGAAGGTTGCGCGAAGCGGTAGTTAAAACTCCCGCGACCCGCCCCGGCTACGTGGGCCAGCACACCGTCAAGCGCCATTCTTCCTTTTTCATCCGCATTGAAGCCTTGATAGAGGAAGTCGCGCAGAAAGCGCCCGTTTTGCGAAATGCCTTCCGCATAGACACGCGCAGCCGGAGCAACTGCATCCGGTGTGTGCTTCGCATACGACGCAAAATCGCGAACCGCTGCAAACCCCGTGCCCGCCACCACAGGATCGGCAACTACATAAATATATTCATAGATCTTTCCGGGCTGAAAGCCGCCATTTAGGTGAATGTGCCTGTCGCTTGGAACGAGTTTGCCGTCCACGGTCTGTGCAAACTGCCACTCGCTGCGCGAAATCGCCGTACGCGCTGCGTCGCGCGAATCTCGGACGGTCAGCACGTTGCGCGGATCCTCCGGCGCGGAAACCGGGTATTCCACGCCGCCGATGTTGCCCATGATCAGGTGGCCCAATGGAATTTCCGTCATCACCTTCGACGGCATCAGGTCGCCCCGCAACATCCCGGTAATGGACTTGCCGTGATCTTTCGCAATCGGCGCAAACAATCGCAGCGCATCCGCGCCATCCGCATCCCATTGCCAGCCCAGACTCACGATGGTGAAGCCCTTGCGTAGCAGCCACGCGTCTCCCACATCGCTGGCCAGCGTCCAGTCGCCGCCGTCCACAAGTCCAATGATCCGCCCCCGTCCACGGTTGGGGACTTCCAGCAGCATCGAACCATTTCCTTTTTTCAAATCCTTTGGCCGCACCACACAGAAGTCGGCGGAAAATTCCACCTCTCCGTCCTTCAGGTTCACCGCTTTATCAAGATCCAAAATCCGCAGGTTGTGTGGATTGGCCACCGCCAGCGAGAAATACACGCGCCCGGTGATGCGCTCATACGCACCCACATCCCCGAAAGTCTTGCCGTTCTGAACATCTGTTCGGGAAGTGATTTCCACGCGAGTGACGCGTGCGTCGAGAGGCAAAAGACCCAAAATAAAAATCAGTGTCAGGGTAACCACAATGAGTCGGAGCGACATGCGCGGCAGCATAGCACGGCTTTCTTCGCCAAAACATCATGCACAGGATGGAATTGAAAAGCTAGGCCTGTGGGGACTCGAACCCCAGACCTTTACCGTGTCAAAGGCCAGCTAACCAATACGTTGAACAACTTACAAAACTATCGAGACCACCTAAGTACACTGAAATACGCTTATGACGAAGTTTCAACGGTACGGAGAACGGTGCGGAATTTTCAGCGACTGATGCCAAACATTTTTAAGAAGGCTGCATCACGCTCACGATCAGGAAGGGCGGCCGTCTCCATCCACTGTTGTGTGTCCGGGCCAACGAGGTACCGAGTGTTGGGGGACTCGGCCGTCAATGCGTGGTGCACAGCCTCGACGACATGAAGATGGTCGGCGGCACCGGAGTCAACTTGGGGGAGGAGGTCTCGCAGGCTCATGTACGCCCGTTCATACAAGGCGCGCTCGTCCGGACCCAAGGAGCCACGGCACTCGGTCCAATTGAGAGCCGCCTGCGAGCGGATGTCGGTACGTGTTGTCCCGGGCTCAACTACGGACACGTTGATATCCCATGGCAGAAGCTCTGCCCGCAGTGCATCACTCAGGGCTTCGAGCGCAAACTTTGAGGCAGAGTAGAACGAACTAAATGGGAAGCTGCGCTTGCCATTGACTGAGCTTATGTTGACGATGCGGCCTCGTGATTGCCGCAGTAAGGGAAGAAAACGCTGGGTGACCGCTACAACTCCCATGACATTGACGCGGAAAAGCGCATCAATGGCCGCCAGAGGAGTCTGTTCGAATGGTCCGAACAGGGCGACGGCAGCGTTGTTAACTAGGCCCGAGAGTCTGCCGCCTGTCGTCGCCCGGCGTACTTCCACTTCGGCAGCCGTGATGCTCTCGGCGTTCGTGACGTCGAGGAGGAGCGGCCGCACATCGCCAGAGGCCGCCCGTAGAAGGTCTTCACCATCCACCGCCCGGCGAACACCGGAAAAGACCGAGAAGCCTTGCCGGGCAAGCTCGAGGGCCACGCTGCGCCCGATGCCCCGGGAGGCCCCGGTAACGAGAACAAATCCGCGATCAGCCATTGAGAATCCTCCGTTCCGAGCGTGCCGTCTAACGCTGGCGATAAGCTGTGGGCGGTGTAGGCGACCATCGACTTCATCGCGTTGTTAGCTTGCAGGTCGCTGCATCCGTATGATCGCCGCCGAACTCGGTTCATCGAAGGTGCTCGTCGAACCATGCGGCCACCCGGCGCAGGATGTCACGCTTGTGCGCCGGATCCGCGATCCCGTGCCCTTCGTTCGGATAGACTACAAGACCCGTCTCGACACCGAGCGTCTTCAGCGCATGCCAGAACTCGAAGGACTGCGGTGCTGGAGACTCCGCGTCGCGCTCGCCGACCAGCATCAGCGTTGGCGCCTTCACCTGCTTGACGAAGTTAATCGGCGTGCTCCTCGCGTACACCGCAGGATCGTCGTACACCGACGCGCCGAAGAACGGAATCATCCACTGATCGATCAAGTTCTGGCCGTAGTAGCTTTGCCAGTTCGCGATGCCCGCTCCGGCCACGCCCGCTTTGAATCGCGTCGTCTGCGTCACGGTCCATATTGTCATGAAGCCGCCATAGCTCCATCCTGTGATGCCGAGGCGGTCGGGATCGATCGGACGAGTGTGGATGACCTCGTCAACACCAGTGAGGATGTCGCGAAGGTCGCCGTAGCCGAAGTCTTTGACGTTTGCGCGTGTGTAGGACTCGCCCATGCCATAGCTGCCGCGCGGATTTGGTTGGAATACGAAGTACCCTGCCGCTGACATCGGAACCATGCAAAACCACGTGGCCGGCCAGCGCGGCGTGTGCGCGTATCCAGGGCCGCCGTGCACTTCAACGATCATCGGATACCGCTTCGACGGATCGTAGTTGCGCGGGTATAGCAGCCAGCCCTGCACGTCGAATCCCTCGTTCTTCCAGTGAACGCTTTCGGCCCGTCCCCACTCGACGTGGGCGCTGGTGTTGAGATTCGTCACCTCCGACCAGCGCCCTATTGGTCCGGCCCAGACTTCCGCAGGCTGGGTGTACGACTCGCGAATCGTCGCTACGTGACCTCCGCGCACATCAACGGAGAATCCCATCAGGCGGGGCGAGCGCCCGATGTATTCGTCACCGCGCCAGATTCGCTCGAGTCTGTTGCTCAACGGATTCAGCGAGAAGATCGCTGACCCGCCGTCCTGATGCGCGCTGAACAACAGTCGATCGGGCGCCACCCACCGCAGCCATGTCGCGGAAGCCTTCATATCAGGCGTCAGGTTGCGCGCGACGCCGCCTGCAGCATCGATGACGTACACGTCGCCCGCACCGATGTCCTCGTCGCTCATGAGGCCGCCGATGAACGCGATCGAACGACCGTCCGGAGACCAGGCCGGCCATTCGATCTGAATCTGCGGCTTCAGAATGGAACGTGTTGCGCCATTCGCGGCGTCGACAACCCACAGTTGCGCCACGTACCAGTTGTCGTCGCCAGAGCCGAAGGCGGCGGTGATCGCCAAACGGTCGCCGGTCGGACTCCAGTCGAAGTCGTACACGTACAGGTCCGGGCGCGTGAGCTGACGCACCTGACCCGACGCGATGTCGACGACGGCAAGCCGCTGCGCAAAGACCTTCTCATCGATCACGCCGGTACGAGCCGCCGAGGCCACCAGGGGCCCGGCCGCGCGCGGCGCGTTCTCAATGAAAAGAAACGCGATCAGCTTCCCATCCGGAGACCACGCTGGCGACGTGAGCGCGCCGGCAAGATTTGTCAGACGCCGCGGTTTGTCGACAATCGTCGTCTCGTATAGCTGAAACTGGCCCTGCCGCTCGGCGTCGTCCAGAAACGCGATCTTCGATCCATCGCGTGACCATGCCACACCGTGCGCCGCCTTCGAACCCACCGACCCGGCAGTCACCAAGCGCATCGCGGTCGCCGTGGCGTCAATCGGCGTGATCCGAATTCCGTCGGACACCCACGCCACACTTGCGCCGTCAGGAGCGATCACTGCTTCCTCGATCGGCTTGACCGCGAGGAGATGATCGAACACGGTATTTACGTCGGCCGTCTGCGCCGACATGACGGCCACAAGGCTGGCCACGCCTATGAGACCGAGCCAATATCGTTTAGTGCTCTCTCGCTCGGCTCCACCTCCGCTAGCTGATGCCTCGATCTTGTGACGTCCTAACATGAGGCCGGCCTCCTTTCGTATTGCCAGTGCCTGAGTGGCGGGGAGATTGCGAGATCGTATGCAACCTAACTCCTGTTGTTTATGCTGACCTGGATAAGGCCGGTCCCGGTCAGCCTAACACCGAACCACAGGCGGAGGGCCTAACTATCCTCACGCTACTTTTTCGGAGCGGGCTTGGCCTTGGTGTATTTACCCTCGAACCAAGGTGTCCACGTATTGCCATCGGCAGAGATTTCGGCCTTCGCTATCGCGCTCATCAGATCAGGCGCAAGTATAAAGGTGTCCTTAAACAGATACTGCTTCCCCGCGACGACAAACTTTCCTGTATAGGTCCATGTGTTTCCATTAACGGTTAACACTCCAGAATACGTGTTTCCATCGCCCTCGTACCCGCTAACAGTGAAGTTCTTGTTCACCGGGTCGTACCCCGTGATCTCAAGAGCCCCCGTCTCTCCCATAGCTCCCTTTTCCGCCCGCCGCTCTTGGAGAAAGAACCCCCCGAGAGTCATCTGATCGGTCGCGTCGCCAGTGAACTTGCCGCCGGGTCCCAGCGGTCCGGGCTTGTATTCCAGTTCGTACGTCCAATGGCCCACAACAACAGCTAGCTTCTTGAGCTCAGGAGCGGGCGTTTGCGCCCGCATTGCCGTGGCGAAGCAAACGACCAGAAGGAATAGCAGAATATTGAATCGTCGCATGATAACCCTCCTTTACTGAGTCCATGCCCTTCGCGAGTTTAGGGTGTTCGCCTCAGAGGGTGGTGCGTCCAATGGTGGGAGGTGCTCTTCGGTGAGGCGACGATGGCCTGAGAGGAAGTAAACGCCGACCCCGTCGGGAAGTGTTACTTCCGGGGAGGTCAATGGCAGAGTGTTACTCCAAAGCCAAACTCAAGTCAACGTCTAGAGCCACCTCTAACCAGATAAACTGCTATCATACGCGACAACTAAGCGGCGCTTACGTGACGAATGGAAACTAACTGTTGAAGCAAGGAATCAGGAGTTCGGAAGGTTTGCTTGCGGTCAAGTCTAAATCTCACGCATGCAACGGCCCTTCTGATATGATTCGCCACAGAAGGTGAATGGGAAGGAGAACTTCCCATGCCAGACCGGGTCAGTTCGTTAGATTCCCTCATCGGACAAGAGTTTTCCCATTACCGCGTCATCAAGAAGCTGGGCGGCGGCGGGATGGGTGTTGTTTATGAGGCGGAAGACATCCGCCTGCATCGTAATGTTGCGCTGAAATTCCTACCCGACAATCTGGCGAAAGACCCGCAGGCACTGGCGCGTTTTCAGAGAGAGGCGCAGGCAGCGTCGGCATTGAACCATCCCAACATCTGTACCATTCATGACATTGGCGAAGCGGAGGGGAAGGCGTTCATCGCCATGGAGTATCTGGAAGGTGCGACGCTGAAACACCTGATCACCGGGCAACCGATGGAGTTGGAACGCTTGCTGGATCTGGCGATCGAGGTGTCGGACGCGCTGGACGCGGCGCACAGCGAGGGGATTATCCATCGCGACATCAAGCCAGCGAACATATTTGTGACCAAGAAGGGACACGCGAAGATTCTGGATTTCGGGTTGGCCAAAGTGAATCGGGCGAGGACGGCGAGAAGCGGCGACAGCGAGACGGCAACGTTGGGAACGCTGGGAGTCGACAGCGAGCAGTTGACGAGTCCGGGGAGCGCGCTGGGGACGGTGTCGTACATGTCGCCGGAGCAGGTGCTTGGCAAGCAGTTGGATGCGCGGACGGATTTGTTTTCGTTCGGGGTGGTGATGTACGAGATGGCCACGGGATATCTGCCGTTTGCCGGAGACAGTACGGGGGCCGTATTCGAGGCCATCCTACACAAAGAAGCGCCGGAGGCGGTGCGGCTGAACATAGGCGTGCCAGCGGAATTGCAGCGAATTATCGATAAGGCGATGGAGAAAGACCGCGAGTTGCGGTACGGCACGGCAGCGGACTTGCGGACAGATTTGAAGCGGCTGAAGAGAGACAGCAGCTCAGGGAAAGTGAAAACGGCTAGCCGGGCCGAGGCCGCCGCTTCGTCAGGTCCCGCCGTGGCTGTGGTGGCCGCAAAGACAGGGCGAACGAAACGAGTGCTGGCGGGAGTTGCGATTGTTGTGCTGGGGCTGGCAGCTTTTGCAGGGTACAAATGGTTGACGCGTCCACGCGGGTTCAACACGCAAAACATGCACATCACCAAGCTGACCGACACCGGCAAAGTAGGCGATGTGGCGATATCGCCGGATGGGCGGTACATCGTTTATGTGCTGGCAGATGGCGAGCAACAAAGCCTGTGGGTTCGCAATGTGGCGAGCAAGAGCGACGTCCAGGTCCTGCCTCCGGACGTCGTGAGTTTCGGCGGCCTCGGCTTTTCCCCTGACGGCAATTACCTTTATTTTGTGCGTTCTGACAAGAGCACGACGCTTTTCAGCTACCTCTATGTGATGCCCGTGCTGGGCGGCACACCGCGCCAGTTGATTCGCGATATTGACAGCGCTGTCAGCTTCTCACCGGATGGCAGGCAGTTCGCTTTCATGCGAGGTGTGCCGGAGCGCGACGTCATCGAAATTCGTATCGCCAATGTGGACGGTGGCGGCGATCACTCACTCGCGTCCCTGCCAGCCTGGACAGGCGTCATTCGTGGGGCGGTCTGGTCGCCCGATGGAAAGACGATCGTCGCGCCAATGGTACAAATCGGCAAGGAAATTAAGTGGGTATTAAACGCCGTCAACGTGGCGGATGGCGGCGTCAGGGAAATATTTTCCGGCCCTGAAGCGCTCGGAACGCCTGCGTGGTTGCCCGACGGCAATTCTCTCTTGATTCCTATGGTCCTACTGCCAGAAAACCACACGCAATTGTGGCTCGTTTCTTATCCCGGCAGCGAAAAACGACGCTTCTCCAACGATCTCTCAGATTATGGTTTCACGCTCGATCTGACCCATGATGGGCAGATGCTTGTGGCGCTAGAAAACAGGCAGAGTTCTCACGTTTGGATCCTGCCCCAGGGACAGACGGCACAAGCAAAACAGATTACCTCGGGAGAAACCCCTGACGCTGCGGTGGCGCCTGGTCCAGGTGGCAAGCTCTTGGTGCGCAGCCGGGGCAGCGACCTGGTTCTTATGAATGCGGATGGCGGCCAGCGAACGCAACTTCGTCCGAATCTTCGTAACTTGGTCTCGATGTCGAGTTGCGGCGACCGCTATCTCGTATTCGATTCTTGGGAGGAAAATAAGCTCCGGCTGTGGCGCACGGATGCCGATGGCTCAAATCCCGTAAAACTCAGCGAAGAGGCAATGTTTTCCGATTGCTCACCCGATGGAAAGTGGGTGTTGTACAGCTCAGGACATAAGCTGTACCGCCTTCCCGTCGAGGGAGGTACTCCCACGGAGGTTGCCAGTTCGCCCATGGGCATCGGGGGAGTGATCTCGCCGGACGGACAATGGATTGCCTACGAATACCAGGAAGGCCGCCCTGTGCAGTTACCCAAGCTCGCGGTGATTCCCGCCGCCGGGGGAGCCCCGGTCCACGTTTTTGGCAGGCCGAGCCGCACAGAAGGAGCACTACGCTGGTCGCCCAATCAGAAGGGTCTGCAGTACCTCTTAACCAGGAACGGGGCTACGAACGTTTGGGAACAACCGCTCAGCGGCGGCGCGCCGCACCAGGTAACGAACTTCACCTCTGGCCGCATCTTCGATTTTTCCTGGACGCGCGATGGAAAACAGTTGCTGCTGGCCAAGGGCGAAAACACAAGCGACGTGGTGCTGATCAGCAACTTCCGTTAGTTTCCTCCGATTTTCAGGCTGGTGGAAGGGACTCGCAGCGAGGCTGAGAATCCGCATTCACGATCTGGCAGCACTCGGACTTGGCTAACTCCTTCCATGAGAAGGACGTAGGTTAGATTTGCCTCCATGTCGGAGTTGCATTGACCTATCGTAAGCTCAGGCATATGCTTCGCCATAGAAGGTGAATGGGAAGGAGAACTTCCCATGCCAGACCAGGTCGGATCCCTAGATTCCCTCATCGGACGAGAGTTTTCCCACTACCGCATCGTTAAAAAGCTAGGCGGCGGAGGGATGGGTATTGTTTACGAGGCCGAAGATACCCGCCTGCACCGTAATGTTGCGCTGAAATTCCTGCCCGACAATCTAGCGAAGGACCCACAGGCACTTGCGCGTTTTCAGAGAGAGGCGCAAGCAGCATCAGCGTTGAATCATCCCAACATCTGCACGATTTACGACATTGGCGAGGACGGCGGGAAAGCGTTCATCGCAATGGAGTATTTGGAAGGGAAGACGCTGAAGCATGCGATTGGGAGGCACCCGATCGAGTTGGAGAAATTGCTGGGGATCGGGATTGAGGTGGCTGAGGCATTAGATGCGGCGCATGCGAAAGGGATCGTTCACCGGGATATCAAGCCAGCGAATGTTTTTGTGACCAGTGCGGGGCACGCGAAGATTCTGGATTTTGGGTTGGCGAAGGTGGCGCCGTCGGCGGGTCGTGTGGCGGAAAAGGTCGGCGTGTCCGAACTTGCGACGGAGTACGAGAGCGGGGAATTGCTGACTAGCCCGGGAACGGCGCTGGGGACGGTGGCGTACATGTCGCCGGAGCAGGCGCTGGGCAAAGAGCTGGATGCCCGGACGGACCTGTTTTCGTTTGGCGCGGTGCTGTATGAGATGGCCACGGGGACACTTCCCTTTCGTGGCGACACGTCCGCAGCGATCTTCGATTCGATTCTGCACAAAGCGCCGACTGCTCCGGTGCGCTTGAATCCCGATTTGCCCACAGAGCTAGAGCGCATCATCAATAAGTGCCTAGAGAAAAGCCGTGAAATGCGCTATTGCCACGCAGCAGATATTCTCAGCGATCTGAAACGGCTGCAGCGCGACACGAATTCGGGTCACACTGCCGCGGTCAGCGGCCACACTCTCGAGGCCCCCCCTCGACCCCAAAAACTAAGCAAGACGATTGACTCGCTGGCCGTTCTGCCCTTCACCAACTTGAGCGGCGACCCGGAAATGGAGTACCTGAGCGACGGCATCGCAGATGCGCTCATCAACAGCCTCTCTCAACTCCGCAAGCTCCGCGTTGTGCCGCGCGGTCTCGTGTTCCGATACAAGGGCCAAGAGGTTGACCCGCAGCGGCTAGCGAGTGAGCTCAATGTGCGCGCGGTGTTGACCGGGCGGGTGGTGCAGCGGGGTGACACGCTGCTGATTGGCACGGAACTGCTCGACGTGGCTAAGGTGTCACAGCTGTGGGGAGCACAGTACAACCGCAAGATGGCGGATATTTTCCTCGTGCAGGAAGAAATCGCACGAGAAATTTCAGAAAAGCTACGGCTGCAATTGACCGGGGAAGAAAAGAGGCGGCTCGCCAAGCGCGTGACCAAGAACAAGGAAGCTTACCAACTGTATCTGAAAGCCTTGTTCTTTTCCCACAAATGGTCGCCGGAAAACCTGAACAAAGCCGTCGAGTACAGCCAGCAGGCGATTGCGTTGGATCCCACCCTGGCAAATGCCTACGCGGTGATTGCCTGGTCCTACGCCACGCTCGGGAATTACGGCTACTTCCCAACCGTCGAAATGTTTGCCAAGGCTAAGGCCGCAGCCTTGCAGGCTTTGGCCCTGGATGACGGGCTTTCGCAAGCGCATGCCGCCTTGGCGTACACACGACTCTGTCACGATTGGGACTGGCCTGAAGCTGATAAGGAATGCCGACGCGCCTTGGAATTAAGCCCGGACGATCCGTTGGCCCACTTCACGTCTGCCATAGTTTCGCTAGTGAAGGGAGATTTTGAGGTGGCTTTCGCGGAGGTGAGGCGGGCCGTGGAACTGGATCCCCTCTCTCCCGCCCTCAACCTGCAGTGGGCAGGACACCTCTTCTTGGCCGGCAAGCACGACCAGGCACTCGAACAGCTCAAGAAGACGCTTGAACTTGACCCGAGCATTATGCAACCTCGGATGGTGCTAGCGTCCCTCTACGCTTTTAAGGGTAAGTGCGTGGAAGCGATTGCGGAGTGCGAAAAAATCAGAATGCTCCCTGGTGGCGAATGGCCGAGCCGCGCGGCTCTCGGGTTTGTCTATGCCTTGGCAGGCAGACAGGACGAAGCGCGAAACATTCTGGAAGAGCTGAAGCCTCTGATCAAGGAGAGTCGGATACTGTGTTTTCGTGCCGCGATCATCTGCGCCGCCCTGGACGACCGCGACCAGGCCTTTGCCTTGCTCGAGAGGTTATTTGAAGAACGCTTCTTCATGATGATTTACATTAATGCCCCCCTGTACTTCGGGAATCTGCGCTCGGACCCGCGATTCGAGGATCTTCTGCGCCGCATCAGCCAGCCCCATTGAACACCAACGCGATTTCAGTACTGTTCCGATGCCTTGCCGGTCGCTTCTGCCTGAATAGCGTCATTGACGGCGCGCCTAGTAAACACGCTCTTGCGAGAGCATAATCTTTTAATAGCCGACCGTTCCAGCAAATTCGTGTCGGAATTTGCAGTGGGTTCGTAAACACGCGAGAAACCACGCTTGGGGAAACACCAACCGTGGATAGATTCAGAAACAACGACTGGAGGTGTGCGATGCGACGACTCTACTTGAGGGCAGTACTGGTTTCTTCACTTGTGATTGTTGGGCTCGCTCTGGCCTGTCAACAACCGCCACCGGCGAGCCCGCCGGATACCCGCGCCGCCGATGAGCGCGCGGTCCGGGAAGCGGACGCAGCCTGCTTGAAGGCCGTGACGGCCAAGGACGTCGAGGGGACCGTCTCCTTCTTCGCCGAGGACGCCTTGAAGCTTCAACCCAATGCACCCATGCTGACGGGGAAGGAGTCTCTCCGGAAGTGGGTGTCCGAGGCGATGGCGACCCCCGGATTTGCTATTAGCTGGCAGACGAGCAAGGTGGAAGCCTCGCGTGGCGGGGATTTGGCCTATGCTGTAGGCACGTATCAGTCCACGCTGAGCAATGCGAAAGGCAAGCCCGTCACCGACCGCGGAGAATATGTGGACGTGTGGAAGAAGCAGCCGGACGGCCATTGGAAGATAGTGGTCGACATGGCTAACTCCGAGGTGCCAGCGCCGGAAGCTGCCAAACACTAGCCGGTCGTAGAGCGCGGACACCACTCTGCAGGGTTGAAGGTAAGGCCGCCGCGTGAACATTCCTGGAAGAAGGAAGCATGGATCTGGGTCTAACGGACAAGGCTGTTCTGGTTACCGCTGCCAGCCAAGGGATTGGGAAGGCAATCGCGGCGGAATTTGCCAAAGAAGGCGCGCGGGTTGCGATCTGTGCCCGAGGCGAGGAAGGCCTGGCGCAATGCCGGGAAGAACTGCCGGGGTACGGAAGGCCGATTCTAGCGATCCAGGCTGATGTAACGAAAGCCGACGACACCGAGCGCGTCGTCACACAAACCATTCAGGCCTTCGGTCACCTGGACGTTCTGGTGAACAATGCCGGCGAAGCATGGATGGGGCGGTCAGTGGACACCACCGATGAGCAATGGCAATACTGCATGGAGGTCAATCTCTACAGCGCCATTCGCTTTACGCGGTGTGTCGTGCCTCACATGCGCCAGCGGGGCGGGCGGATAATTAACATCGCCTCAGTCAGCGGCCACACCATGGCTCGCGGCATGGCCGACTACCAGACCGCCAAGGCTGGGCTGATTGCCTTCTCGAAATCGATGTCGATTGATCTGGCTCCATACAATATCCTCGTCAACTGCGTCTGTCCCGCGCTCATCCACACTCCTCTCTGGGATCGCCTTGCGGACTCGCTCGTTCCCATCTTTGGGCAGAGCCGTTCTGAGGTGTTCCAAAATCTGGCCACCCAGTTCCTGGAGATTAAGCGATTCGGGCGTCCGGAGGAAGTCGCCGCCGTGGTGGTGTTTCTGGCTTCGGAGCGGGCCTCTTTCATCACCGGCAGCGCTTATGATGTCGATGGCGGAGCCACAAAGTCTATCTTTTGAACCGCCCGCTGGCTGCCGTAAGCCACAGGCGCTCTGTGCCGCTCGACCCATGGCGGCACAAAGCTGCCCTTACGGCCGATTACCCACGCTCGCTAGGTAGCTGGTAGCCACGGCATGCTCTTGATGCCGTGGGTTCTTTGACGGCACCGTCGTTAACCACGCCACGGCCCAAAGCCCGTGCCGTGATAGCTACCCAACCTGTGCCCGCGGCCACGCCGGGGGCAAGCATGCATTCCAAGGAGGATCTATGAGACTCAAAATCATCTTCACGCTTCTCATCGTTTTGGCGTTGGCCGCGGTGGCTAGCGCGCAGACCAAAATCTCGGGGACCTTGCAGTGCGGCAAGGCCGACCCGGCCTACACGATCCCGGTCGGAGATCGTCCCGATCACGCATTTGTGATAGGCAAGTCCAATTGCACGTGGACAAAGCCCCTTGAAATCGCGGGGATCGTCGCCAAGAGTGAGGAAGACATCGTGTTCGAGGATGCCAGCGGCAACCGGGTCCGCGGGCAAAGCCGGAATGTGGACACCATGGCGAACGGGGACAAGTTTTACGTCACCACCCAATTCACAGGGATTTTGAAGGAGGGGATCTTCCAGAGCGCCGAAGTCACGTGGACCATAACAGGCGGCACTGGGAAGCTCAAAGGCTTAAAGGGAAAAGGAACCAGCAGGGGCAAGGGTGCTGCTGATGGTACGTTGACTGCGGAGGTCGAAGGCGAATACGAGCTTCCCAAGTAAAAGAGCAGCGGAGAGGCGTGGAGCACCAGGTGTTAACTGATCCTCTGCCTCTCCGTGTTTTTCGGGCCTGCTCCTGAATCTGAGATCCGATCGGCAACAACTGTTTTGTCCTTGTGCGGAATGTCCGACAATCGCACAGAACTGGTCTGCTTTCCCGTGTAAACGTTGCAAGCAGACCATGAATCTGTCCTCATTGGTTGCATATACGGGTCCCGCCGACGAAGAACGTGCCTCGCTCGGCCTCTGAGCGGCAGAGAGGATGGTTCTAGGAGACGCCGCACCCGAACTGCGGGGTCACTTGGGAGAAACGTTGTCAATCCCCCCAATGACTCGCTCGGCCCACTGCAGAGCAATTCCAACCCGTGATTCCGCGTACTCAGTTCACCAACCCCTGCTTCATCGAGGAAGCAGAGCCTCCGTTCACGATACGCATCTTATGCGGTCAGTTCCTGGAGGAGTTCCGTAGCGATCCGGAGATAGACCGGCTGCACTTAGAGCTGTTTGGCTGGTGAGGACCGGTCGGACAATTGCACACTAGTGCGTCGCCGAGGCGATCGGCGCTGAAGGAGCGGGCACCAACTCTGAAATTCCCATTCTCATCGCTGCGAAGGCCGAATACGCGAAGCTGAAGTAAATTCGGCAAGGAGAATTGTGATGTCAAAGCCACGGTTTTGATATGAACCTTTAAATCCAATTTGACATCTTCTTGCCTTAGGTATCGAATGAAATGAGACACCGGCCTTGGGACCTCCGTCCAACTTTTTTGGAAAATCTAAGCAGCTAAGGAGACGCCTATGAAGAAATCCCTGATGTGGGGTCTACTCGGTTTCTGTCTGTTGGTGAGTGCCGCTTGGTCACAAGCCCAGAAGACCGGCGAGACAGAGAAAGCGATAGTCGCTCTCGAACAACAATGGCTAGAGTCGCAAAAGACAAACAATCCCGACCTGGCTGCACCACTTCTGGCAGACAAATTTGTGTGCACCGTGAGCGACGGCAAGGTGTACGACAAAACTGAGTTTTTGGCAGACGCAAAGAAGGAAAAGTGGAGTAGTGTCGAGTACTATGAGATGAAAGTGACCGTGTTTGGCGATACGGCCATCGCCACGGGAGGTCAGAGATTCAAGGGGACCGATGCCTCAGGAAAACTTGTCGACCTTCACGAGCGCTGGACCGATACATGGGTGAAGATGCCAAGTGGAAAGTGGCAGTGTGTTGCGTCTCATAGCTCGCCAGTGAAAATGTAAGCAGCCTCACAACGCTGAATCAAACTGGCGGCCCTGAACTGGAGCGACCAGCGCTTGTGACGGCTGTCACGTGCTGACTCCACGACACAGGCCTATGCTTCGCCAGAGAAGGTGAATGGGAAGGAGAACTTCCCATGTCAGACCAGGCCCCGTCGTTAGACTCCCTCATCGGGCGAGAATTTTCCCACTACCGCATTGTTAAAAGACTTGGCGGTGGCGGGATGGGTGTCGTTTACGAGGCTGAAGATACCCGCCTGCACCGTAATGTTGCGTTGAAATTCCTACCCGACAATCTCTCGAAAGACCCACATGCGCTTGCACGCTTTCAGAGAGAGGCGCAAGCCGCGTCGGCGCTGAACCATCCCAACATCTGCACCATTTATGACATTGGCGAGGCAGAGGGGAAGGCGTTCATTGCCATGGAATATCTGGATGGCACGACGCTGAAACACCAGATCAACGGGCAATCGATGGACTTGGAGCGGCTTCTGGGAATCGGGGTTGAAGTGGCGGATGCGCTGGATGTGGCGCATACGAAAGGCATTGTTCACCGGGACATCAAGCCAGCAAATATTTTTGTGACCAGTGGGGGACACGCAAAGATTCTGGATTTCGGTCTGGCGAAGGTGGCACCAACATTGGAGCACGTTAGGGAAAAAGTTGGCGTGTCTGAGCTGGCGACGGAGGTGGCAAGTGAAGAATTGCTGACGAGTCCGGGGACAGCGCTGGGGACGGTAGCGTACATGTCGCCGGAGCAGGCATTGGGTAAAGATGTGGACGCTAGGACGGACCTGTTTTCATTTGGGGCGGTGATGTACGAGATGGCGACGGGGACACTTCCGTTTCGGGGCGATACGACGGCGGCGATTTTCGACGCCATTTTGCACGGAGAGCCTACGGCCGCGGTGCGGTTGAATCCCGTACTACCAGTGGGATTAGAAAACATAATCACAAAGTGCCTGGAGAAAGACCGCCAATTGCGCTATCAGCATGCTGCAGATATTCGCAGCGACCTGAAACGGCTGAAGCGTGAGCTGGATTCAGGCCAGAGAGCCCCGGCTTCGAAGCTACGGCAGCCGCGTGCACAAAAGGCGATCGCGGCGCTGGTGGTGTTGCCGTTCATCAACGTCGGTGAAGATCCGGATGCGGAGTTTCTCAGTGAAGGAATCACCGAAAACTTGATAAACCGATTGGCGCAGATTCCCCGGCTGCGCGTGATTGCACGGACGACGGCATTCCGCTTCAAGAGCGGAGATGTGGATCCCGAACGCATTGGGAGGGATCTTGGCGTCCCGGCGGTGGTAACCGGGCGGGTGTTCCGTCGTGGCGAACAACTTTCCATCAGCGCCGAGCTGATGGACATCCGCTCCAAAACGCATCTCTGGGGCGAGAAGTACAGCCGGACGTTTTCGGATATTTTCGCGATCGAAGGAGAAATCGCGCAGCAGATCGCGGAAAAGCTGCAAATCCATCTTATGCCCGAAGAGAAGAAGCGGCTCGGCAAGCCGTCGGCGCAGAGCACGCGAGCCTATGAGCTTTGCCTCCGAAGCCGCCACCACAGAAACCTGTTCACGCAGAAGGGTTTTGGCAGAGCGATCGAGTATCTCGAGCAAGCATTGGTCGAAGACCCGCGGTACGCTCTTGCCTATGCCGAGATGGCCAACTGCTATTGGGCATTGGGCAACCTGGGGCATGTGGCGCCTGGTGAGGCTTACAACCGGGCTGGCGCCGCCGCCAAAAGAGCCCTCGAGTTGGATGAAACGATTGCCGAGGCCCATACGGCAATGGGAATGATCCACTTTGATGCCGAATGGAATTGGGCAGCCGCTGAACAGGAATTGAAGCGTGGGATTCAGCTGAAACCCAGCGACAGCTGGGCCCACATGTGTTACGCGTGGTTCTTGGTGTGCACGCATTGCCATGAGCAGAGCATCGCCGAAATGCGGCAGGCTTTGGACTTGGATCCCCTTTCCATAGCCGCCATGACCTGCCTTGGCGAAGTGCTGCTCTTCGCGCGTGAGTACGACTTGGCGATTGAACAGAGCCACAAGGCGATTGCTTTCGAAACGAACTACTGGCTGCCACATCTTTATATTGGTATGGCCTACCAGCAGCAGGGCCGACCTCCGGAAGCTTTGGAGGAGCTCGAAAAAGCCACGGCACTCGCGGAGCGCGATCCGGTGGCTGTCGCCGGACTCGGATACGCGTACGGCGCGAGCGGCAAGACAATCGAGGCACGCGGTGTGCTGAACGAGTTGCTGCAGTTGCGGGAGCGAGCTTACTTGTCCCCATTCTATATTGCCATGATACATGCAGGTCTCGGCGAAATGGATCGGGCCCTCGATTGGCTGGAAACCGGATACAGGGAACACGCGGCCTACATGATCGCCTTGCCCTTCTGGCCTCATTTCGACCCGCTTCGCAGTCACCCGCGCTTCCAGGACCTGCTGCGCCGCATGAACTTCCCTCCATGATCCCTGACCGTTTGCAGTAAGTACTTGCCCCTAGCCACATCAGTTTCGGGAGGCACTGCGATGTCGAATGAAAACAAGGCCCTAGTCCGGCGCTATCTGGAGGAATGTCTTGCCAAGAACGATATGTCCCTGCTGGATGAGTTGCTAACGGCTGACTATGTATGGCACGAACCATCAGTCGGGGAACTCGACCTTCAAGCTTACAAACGATTCCAGCCTTCGGTGCTGGCGGGATTCCCCGATGGGCATTGGACCATTGACGACATGGTCGCCGAAGGGGACAAGGTGGCGTGGCGCTGGACATTCTGCGGCACCCATCTCGGGGATTTCATGGGCATTCCTGCTACGCGCAAGCAAATCCGCTTGATTGGGATGGTTATCAGCCGCATCGCCGACGGTAAGGTCGCCGAGGAATGGGAAATCTTCGATGCCGCTGGAATGATGCGTCAACTTGCTCAGAAGTAGGCTGAAATAAAATCGTAGAGCGCTCGTGCGGACTGACCCGTCCTTGTGCGCGGTTAGTCGTGTGCTGTGAAAATAGGCACAAGTTCTTTGTATTCATTGCGACGCTTCTGCAGTACGGGCCTGTTTTCATCCTTGGTGGTGCGCTGAAGGCGCATGGGGTCTTACCGATAACTTCGGTACTCGGGTGTGGTCAACCGAACTATATCAAATACACGGTGAGCAGCGAGCATGAGATGAGTGACAGTTCCCGCGAGGAGTTGTTCTCTCGGACGTTGTTGGCTTCGCATTCCCAGCGCGAGTACTGCTGATTCAGGACGATGTCCTTGCGGGCAATCCTCAGCTCGAGCCGCTTCCCCAACACGACCAGAGCCTGTTTGCCTTCAATTTGCTCAACCACTCCGATTCCCTGGCCGAGTACTGCCACGCGGTCGCCATTTTTCAGCGTGCTCTCTCGCTGGCGCCGAACGTAGTACTCCTTGCGTGTTTTGATGAGGTAATCCAGTCCCGCCGCGTCAAAGCCTGAATCGTTATTCCAGAAACGAATGCTCTCGTGATCGCCAAGTAGGAAGATGTCAGCTCCAAACGCAATGAGCGTTTTCAGCCGGGCGTCTATTTCTGAGAGCTTGAACGGGAATGCATTGGGCGGCAGGAACAAACTCTTTGGATACGCAAACTGAGCACGTCAGCCAAGTTTGTGCTCCACAACCGTTCCCCACAGGTAGACTTCGCCGTGGATACCGCGCTGCTCGTAGCCGAACTGGCGCAGGTGCTCAAGGTTCCGGGCCGCGTACACGCCGCAAGTGCAGTCCGAGTGCGGGAGTTCGTGAGCAGCAACCCGGCATCCCGCCGCCAGCGGCCGGCCCGGAAGCCACGGCTCGCCGTTGAGTGACTTCAGCCCCGTGGCGTCGTTCCACCGCCAAGCGCGGTAGCCAATGAGGGGCATGATGTAATCCGGAATGATCATCGAGCGACTGGCACCTGCTCAGGTTCTGGCTCAGGCTCTGGGACAGGAACAGGTTCGGGTTCGCCTGTCGACTGCTTCACCGGAAGCTCAAGTGGTTCCACGACGACTGTTCGAAGCACCTCGCCAATTTGCATATCTTGTTCCCTCCTCCTTGTAGATCTGGACTAGGGCAGAATCTTGCCGCCGATCACATTCGTTGTGCGGACTTTCCCTTCGTTGTCACGAACGGCGATGTGTTGGATGACCGGATTGCCGCGATCATAGATAGTGTTCGTGGTGATGCGTTCTCCCTTGTCCGTGAAGCTGTTGTTGATCTCTCCAATCACTTCTCCCCGGTTGTTGCGAATCAGCATTTCAAACCTCCGTGATCATGTGCTCTTTGAAAAGTTTATGAATTTCCCGAAATAGTTCCCGGAAGTATGGTTCTTCGTCTTGAGAATAGCCGTGCCTCTTTTTGAACTGAGCCAACGCTCGTTCTGTGAGTTCCGTCCAGAGACCTGCATCAACGAAGTCCCCACAAATTTCACAAGCAAACCATGCGCCGACGGACTCATGTGCGAACATAGCGCGTTCCAGCCACATGAAATTTCGGCAAGCGAAGAGCCGATAAGTCGGTTCGGCTGTGCAGAAGTCGCAAACCTCGTGACCCGGCGGCGGATCAAAGACGACAACTTCCCATGCCACCTGTTACCGCTCCGATTGTTTGGCGGCCAATGCAGCCTGGAACTTCTCGGCTGGTACGCCCGCCTTGGCACGCTCGGCCCACGTCATCCTTGGCCCACGCTCACCGTAGACAAGAATGCACTGTTCTTGCGTGGGCCTTCCTGCGAGTTTGAACAGCCGGATGCCCTCGGCGCGATTCTTACTAGCAGACCCCTGCTGTGATTCAGGTCTGGGAGCAGCCTCCGTCGCTTGGGTCTTTACCTCAGGCTGCACTTTAGCGGCGGCTCGCACCTTGTGGATAGCGGTCTTACGATTTGCTTTTGCGGTTTGCTGAATGATTTCGGATTTCTTCTTCCGTGTTCGATTTTTCTTTGTCGCCATTGCTTCTCTTCCAGGCACCTACTGAGTATTGCATAATATAGTGACATTCGTAGATTCTTGTGCTATGTTCAGAGCATG
>Ga0116138_1000381_pt1 | contig 27608 bp, 24 predicted proteins | sample June2015DPH_20_1_2_FD_88971 | JGI IMG/M metagenome (GOLD analysis project Ga0116138, IMG submission 88971) | Peatland microbial communities from SPRUCE experiment site at the Marcell Experimental Forest, Minnesota, USA - June2015DPH_20_150 | ecosystem: Environmental > Terrestrial > Soil >... | reverse complement strand
TTAAAACCGTTGAAACCTATTGTTTTAGGCTGTTCCACGTCACAAGACGTAAAACGTGACGCAAACAAAGAATTAGGCTGAAAAACACCTTAAAAGATTAGACCTTTATTATCCTTATCCTAGAGGTAATAAAGACAATTCAGACAGACGCTTCTCTAAACCGTTGCCCACAACAAACACAGGTGTTTTCTATGCTGAATGTCGGAAAATGTCGAAGTTGCGGTTTCGTAGTTCACCATCTATCTACTCCAGACTTCAAGGCTCTTATGAACGGACACCTCAGCAGATCTCATCCCAGCGAAGCCTTTGATTTTCCCCTGCACGTCACTATGACAGACTTCAAGGCTCTTTTTATCATCGTAAGAGTCACGAAGGAAGAGGAGATAGAGGGCACACTACGAGTTCTGCAAAACCGTGGTTATTGGGTGGCAATTCGTAACCATCCACAACTACAAAACATCCTTGTTTCTGGCTTGGGCATCGGGGAGTTAAAGCCTTTCTGAAATCCTCTACGGCAAAATAGCCTGCAGACTAGTTTCCTCACTTAAAGGGAGAATGAATGTTTTGCCAAGAAGAAATGCTCAAACAGCCGAAACCCAAGTCGTGACTGAACCTTCTAGACTAGATTTGCTTGAGGCTTTCGCAGAGTTGGTGGCTGAGAGATGGGGCTATTTTATGGGCAGACGCCTCACTCAACAAGAGATGACTGAGAAGTGCAAGAACGAAATCAAAGCTGCCAGAGAGAAATCCAAGGCTCTCAACGGGAGCATAGAGAAACTCATCAAGGGCGAGGATCCAGAAGTCCGAGCCATGATTGAGACTCAGCGTGCCGACCTGAAGAACGCCAAAGAAATCGCGGGCGAAGCTAGAAAGCCGTTCCAACAAAAGATTGCCCCTCTAGCTCAAGCTCAGAAATACTGTGACAACGTGGCCATTCCCGACTCTTTGAAAGAGTTGGGGCACCCTGTCACGCCACGGTTCAGCCTCAGCGAGTGGGTGGGCAAGGCTGTCGAGCAGAACAAGAGAAAGAAGAAGTAAGTCAGCTTCTTCCACATCAACCTCAACCCCCTTTTTTTCCTGCTAAAACTGTTCGGCTCGTCCGACAGTGGCATGGAAAGGCAGTCTTGCGAGAGCTAGACGCACGAGAGGACAGAATAAAGGCTTGAGAAGACAAAGATAGAAGCGTTTGTGCGTTAAACCTCAAAGGACTGTGGAGAAGGAAGACCGCTGGCTGTAAGGGAACAGCCGAAACCCCAATGAAGTCTTTTTCACAGCTAACCGCTCAGGACCTCTTCGTCCATTATCCAGAAGGTTTAATGGACATGGAGAGGGCACTCTCCGAGCCGATCGGCGGTGTAAGCTGAAGGAGAGTTGGTAGCTCGTATAACACAAAGAAGAAGCCCCATTACTTCTAAGCCTGATCCATGTGGGAGACACCCCCAATCATACTACCCACGTGCTACTCACATTGAACAAGCTACCTTCGGGTACGCATGTTTCAAGTCGAGTTGGGCGGAAGCGAGCAGCGTAGAAGGGCGACTTTCTACGCGAGGAAATGGAAGGCGCAGCAATGCGCTGGGCGAGGCAGCACAGACGCTTACCAACGCTGGGGTGTTAGTGTCATGAGCATTTTCTGCGAGAATGAAGGAAAGTTGGTCACTATCGTTATCCCAAACAGAATAGCCATCGGCAGCCAAGTGAAAGTCATCAAGTGCCACAAGAAACTGCGCGATCGTGATTGTAGGGGCTGCCTTGCCAAGCATGCGTGTGCTGTATTCTTAGACGAGCCGAGGTTTTCACTCAAAACTTTCTGTGGAGGTCGAAGACGTCGAAAACGGAAACCATAGTCCTCTTCCTTTTTCTGTTCGGGGTGCATGTATGGCCAGAGTTTTGCCAGCAAATGCTATAGAGGTGTCACACAACAAGGAAGCATTCTGCTTAATCTTCAGGTTCCAAGCTGCTGACGCACATCAAGAAGCCGTCTACATCTCCATATCGCCTGCAGGAGCAAAAACCACGTCTGCCCTAATCGGCAGGGAAATCCAAGAGTACGAAAGAGAAACAGGTCTGACAGTAGCACCTTGGGAAATGCCTCAGAGCACACTGACCCAGATGAGTAAAAACCACCTCTCAAGCTGATCGCTGAAACGTTTAAATACCTTCTTCCTTTTTTTGTACGAGGTACGAAGTGGGGTGGAACGATGCCCAAAAAGAAAAGCAAGAGTAAAGAAACCGCACGGCTCAACCTGTACCTCGACCCGGACCTGGCGAAAAAGCTGAACGACTACTGCCTCGCATACATGGAAAAACACAAGAAAATAATTGAGTCCATAAGACAGATGGTTGGCAGGATGGCGCTGGCAGAATGGCTTCAAAACCACGGCGACGACTTCACCGTCGAGCTCTAGCCTCCACTTTTTTCTCTTCGGGGTGATTCAAATGGTAAGAAAAGATCCGGAGCATTGTAGCCACATACGGATAAACAGGGTCCTTGACACCTGGCTCTGCAACGAGTGCGGAGCTGAATTTGTTCCGAAGAATCCTAAGCACACGACAAAGTGGCAAAATTAACCCCCTTTTTCTGCGGTGCAAACACCTACTTCATCGACAGTCGAAAGGCTGCAACAGGCGGCGTGGCTCTAATCTCGCTGCGACAAGGGCACTTTTTGCGCGGAAAAGGTAGGGGGTTCTGTGCAGAAAACCCTAGTCGTGACCATTGGGGTGTGTATGAGCAATGAGCAAGATACCGTTGCTTCTGCAGCGCATTCAAAGATTTGAGGAGAGTCCCAGGGCTCCGCCGAAGACAAGCAAGAAACTGCTAGCCCTTCTCAATCGATTGAACACTCGCGAGTGGCTGCCCATCGTTGAAGGACAGCTGATGGAAGCCATTGTTCACTTGAAATGTGAAGTGAAGTTCATTGAACACCTGCCCCGCTGCCGGTTCTGTCAGCTGGAGCTCCAGCTAGATGTCGAGCGTTACAACGGAGTCCATTCAACCTGGTATCTCAGCCTGGAAAACAGTGAATATCTCGAAGAGGAATACCCTGACTGTCCCAAAGAGGAAGATTACACGATAGATGATTATTGGAGTCAAGTGGAACGTTACAGGCAGACCGGCACAACAGAATCGAAAGACGTCAACACCCTGAAATTCATCTTGGACAGGGCAAAATGGGCTTACCAGATAGCTGGAAAACAGATAAAACTGGCCCGGCAGCTGCTCAGACTCGTTCGAAACTGGAACTTCAGCGAGAAGACCGAGGTAGAATTCAACAGGCTCTTCGAAGAACTTGAAATGTACGAGATAGCTAATCCTTCCCTTTTTTCTGCCTTGGGGTGTAAACACGAGCGACAAACTTCAGAAACTGATACACACCATCAACACAAAACGGTATGCTAGAGGAAACCCGAAGGATATACTATATCGGATTCTCGATGAAATCGACATGAGAGCCCACTTCGGTTATAGAAGAAGCTGGGAGATACTCGTCGAACTGTTGGCCTATCACCTTGGCTTGCTGTCAAACCCCTGGCTCTACTCGAAACCAGCGATGGACTTACGGTACGTTGAAGAGAAGACGAATCCGATGATAAGGCTCGGATTCCGCAGAAACCAGGGTCTGTGGGCTCCTAGAATGAGACTGCAGTGGAGACATCCAGCCTCCCAGCTTTCACGAGAAGCGAGAGAGGTTCTAGCCCGCGTTGAAGAGACGGACCTTCTGGAACAGTACGTCGTGGCAGCCAGGGCTAAGCCGTGGGACCATGTAGGCGACATATTCGTTGAACAGGAACTGGCAGGACGGAAGAACGCTCTTGGACAGAACCTGACACCCAAGCAGATCGTTGACTTCATGTTGAAAATGACCCTGGATTTTGATAAGCCCACAAAGGAGCCAAGAACGTTGCTTGAACCATGTGTCGGAACAGGGCGATTTCTGATAGAAGCAAGTCTGATGAACCCTGAAAAACCTCTAATCCTATTCGGAATCGAGATAGACATCACACTGTACCGGGCATGCCTAGTCAACATGGCTCTCTTCAGCAGCAACCATCCCTACAGCATCATCCGGGCTGACACGTTGATGCTTGATCTCGAGGCTTCAATGCCTGGCAGCCCGGTCTGGAACCAGGGTAACAGGTGGGATCCAGCGGACATGTCACCATACTACATCAAGATACCTCTACCATTCAAGTTCTCCCTAGCGGAAATGGCAAAGGTTATGAAAGAGCAGTCAACCGACGTGCAGCAGCCCACCATCGTAATACCGACGCCGCCGATGGCGTTCTCACTTGCAACACTGGCCAGAGCGAAGAAGAAACAACAGACATAATCCCTCTTTTTTTTCTGTCCGGGGTGCAAAAGTTGAATCCTTTGGAATTGTATCAGCTTAGGCGTTACTGCCGCAAATACGGATTGGATTTTCAGGAGGTCGACAGCACGTTAACATACGCAGAATGCAAAAAGCATCTTAAGTCCCTGGTGCACATGCTCTTCCAATCACTGGACACGTTTGAACTGGCTCGCATGGCATCGCTGCAGGTAGAGTACATAGAAAACCACGCTCTCACCTACTATGCATCATGTCGGGTGGGTGGAGAGACAAAATCGGAAGAAGTCGGGGATCCCGACACGAGTCCACAGCGGTTTTCGCTGAAGACCATGACAAGTGTTGGATTCTCTCTTTCATCATACGCAAAGCGACAGCCTGCATTTCCGGACCCTAGCATGAACAAGACAAGGCAAACTCAACGAAAAACCTAGGCTAAACCGCCCAGAAATAGTCTTCTTCCTCATACTATATTACAGAAATCTCAAACATTCGGTGAGAGCCCTCTTTTTTTCTCCCCGGGGTGCAAGAGTGAGACTCCGACGAAGCGACGTGCAAATCGTGAGAGCGATTCTCGAGGCAGCCAAGAAACTGGTGCGGGAGCCCTACTCGCTGAGCGAGCTGGCCGCAGCGGCAAGCGTGACGAGGAAAACCGCGAGAAGATGGCTCAGCCTGCTCAGGACAGTGGCGGAACTGTTGGTTCTGCCCCTGGAAACCAGGGTTGCTTATTTTGAGGGTCCAGGAAGAGGCAGAAAGCGAAGACGGAAAAGACTGACCACCGTTTCTCTCGCGCTCAGGTAGGCTGCCATCCCCTTTTTTTCTATGTTCAACTGGGTTCACTTGGGGTCCAAGGTTTTTGTATTTTCTCCGCACGCTCGTTACGGTTGCCCTATGGGGTGAAAAAACCCTTAAACCTTAAAGGAGAAAGAGAAAAATGAAAAGACTCAGTAGGCTTAGTACACGCGGCAAAACTCTGATCGTCATCTTGTGCGCTGCTACGCTGGTTGGGGTTGCCGTCGCTATCCCCATCCTCGAGCGAGTGCTAACAGTGACAGTTCAAACCGGGCCCAGGCTCTTCGAAATCTGGAACGCGGACAGGACAGCGCAGATAACGAGTGTGGATATTGGCGGAATCTTCCCGGACCAGGTCAACGCCGTAAACTTGACCACGATCTACTTGCACAACACCGACACTTCGGGACAGCGCGACCTGAACATCACGGTGCATCCGTCGGCAACGTTCGACTCGACCATCTTCAACCTGCTCGTAAACGGCACAAACCTGGCGGATGGCGTCACAAGAGTGCTTTGGAACAACGGGCCGGGCACATGGGTCCTGGCCTGGGGCCACGACCAGACGTATCCGATAGAGTGGGTCAAGGTGGAAATCTACCTGTGGCTCAAGCCCGAAGCAAGCCCGCCAGCCGGCGCCTACGACTTTCAGCTGCTCTGGGACGCGCCGCTAGGCTCTTGGGGACCGTAGTGAACGCTAAAGCGAACACTTCATAACCCTCTTTTTTCTGTTCGGGGTGAATGAAAGCGTCTGAATCTCTTAAAACAAAAGTCAAATCCTACAACCCGTACACGAGAGCACGGAACAATCAACAGATTTACAAGACGTGTCCAGACTGTGGAAGAGAGCTTATGATGTATCGTGAATCGGGACATCAGCACTGGAGACCTACCGGCAGAGCATGTCCAGAACTTGTTGAATGGAACTATGTTGTGTACATACGATGTGGAATCTGCGGTGGATTAGTTAAAACACGGTTGAAACCTATGTCGAAGTCTATGCCAAAGGACCTAGCGCGGCAATGGAAATTAATACCCTGAGTCTCCACTCCTCCCTTTTTCTGTTCTGGGGTGATTGAATTGAGTTATTTGCGAAGAATCTTAGGAGTAGTCCTGAATGGCGCCGCGGAAGTCAGTCAGATCGCCAGCGACGCCGCCAAGGAAACAGCAGAAGTAGTCAAGGACGTCGCCAAGACCGTTACCGAGAAGAAACCAGCAACGGCATGAAGCCTTTATTTACGAGGGGCTTCTGCCTCTTTTTTTTCTGTTCGGGGTGAAGGCCCGTTTAAGGTTGGAATGAAGGGCAAGCAGTGGTTATCTAGGGAAGGAACGCTAACTTTTCCCAAGACCAAGTCGGATTTTTGAAGCCGCGCTTAACGTATGATTCAATTATTTCATCATCAGACATTTTCAAGATGGTATCTGCTGCCTCTAGCGTTTTTTTCGCGTACTCAAAGACAGGGTCAACGCCCGAAAACGCATAGCGTTTGTCGAGTTCGGCCTTAGTTATAAGGGTGCGGCGAGGCATATGTTTGCTTCGTTGATGCCTCAAGATTTTGGCTATTTCTTCTTTGGATTTTGACCTCTTCATTTTCTCTATTGCGTTCAATCTCTTCATTTTTTCTTCATTCTCGCTGTTACGGTACATTTTTTTCATCATCTCCTTTTCACATTCCAAAAACCTCGGATATTTAAATGTAGAGCAGCCACGGCCTGCCGTGGATCCTGTTTCAGCGAGGGACGCTGCCAGCTGTTGGCTAGAGCCTGGCTGCCTGCTGCAGCAACATTCCTCATAATCAAGTTATTAACAAAGATAGAGAGCGTAAGGCGGGTCAGTTCCTCGCAGACATGAAAGAACAGGACCAACTCAGCAAGGGCGGTGGAGACCAAAAATCAAAGTTACACGATGTTACTTTGAAAACTATAGGGATTGAAAAGATTGAGTCTCAGCGGTGGCAGCGCATCGCTGGAATACCTGAGGAACGATTCGAAGAATACCTGCTGAATGCTAAAAAGAGTCAACGGCTAGAAGTACGGGGTTGAACATTTAGAGGTCGCAAATCCGTGCATTATTACGCTCCTAGCAAGAGGAACGCTATATAAAGAACAAGGCATATAGCGGAGAATAGAACGTACCACTGATTTCTCTTCCACCATCTTGAGATTTCTGCATTATGTGCGTCGATCCAAGGTGAAAGTCTTTTGAACAGTCCGTACATGGAGCCGATAGTGAAAAGAACGGAAAGCAGCTGTGAAAGCCAAAGCCAGTTGGCTGCAGAGTTGACCGCTGGCGCCGTCTCCGGAGTGACGTTGAAAAACGCAGTCGTGTAGGTGATGGCGTTTTGAGACGACAGTGTACCGCCCGTGGAGGTTTGATACGTTTCATCAAGGAGAAAAACCCAGAGTTCCCATTGCCCGATCTGACTGGGATCCGTGGCTGTCTGCTTCTCAAGCCACACCTCGCTGTTTCCCTCATGGTTGCTGGCGTTCCAGTAGTCTCCTTGTCCGCTTATCATTGTCTGCCGCGAAATTTCAAGGTAGCTTCCATAAGTCCCCAGTTGCAGATAAGTGCCTTGAGCATTAAGTGGCCATGGCGATAGCTTGTAGCCCTGTGCGACATAGACGTCTTGTGGAAACACGGACGCAACAGCCCCTGTGGTGTTCACAAGGAAGGCGTAGAAGTATGGCTTGCTGAGCGGGGTTCCGGTGTTGTTGATTTCCACGTGAATCTTGACTGTCCCTCCTATTGGGACGTCCGTGTTTTCGAATGAAATGTAGATTCTGGCCGAGTAGCCCGACACGCCCGACGACGCTGCAACGTCGCCTTGCAAAACACTACTCGTAAGGTAAGGGTATTGAGTCGGCACGAACTGTAGCTCTAATTTTCCAGGCTCAAAACGTGAAGCAGCCCAGGACGCAATGCCAGGGGAAAATAGAACGAGGATAATTATCAAAACGATGATTCCGGACACCACGTTTCCAAGAGTCCATCTCGATTTCTTTTTCGATTCCTCAGCCATTTTTCTGCCTTCGACCATTGGTCGACTGCCTATTAGTTGAATCGGCTGATATCGTTTGCGGTAGCTCCGCACTCAAAACTAATCCTTTAGCGGGCTCAGCACTCAAGTCATGCAACCATGAATCTTAAATAAATCGTTAGCTTTCTTATGAACCTGAAATATGGATTCAGAATTCAGGTGCGATGTACCCACGTGGTCGACTTGAACCACAAACACGCGACCGTGCATGATGGCGAACCTTTTTATTTGCGGTCTTGTTATTTGAACTTTGCCGGATGATGAAAAGGCATTAAATTGACATCAGGATGAAATCTCAGAGTTACTCGGACGGCACTTGACGAGCAACTTGAATATCGTGCTGATTTCTCTAAGTGTCCTCCAGCGTGCTTGTAGAAACCATGATGCTACATGCAAAACTGCCATGATACACGCTCGAAAAACGATTTCCGCCAACCAAGGGATCACGTACTATGTCTTTCCAGAAGAATGATGGGTACCTTCACCTATTCATACCGAAGCAAGTATAGTGGTTCGCTTGCCCCTCTTTTTCCTTCTTCTCTGGAAACGCTGGAGGAGTCGGTTCTTCTAGGTTCTAACGTGGCACTTTTTTTCTTTTCGTTCACCGAGTTCTTTTTTTGAATATTCAATTTTCACACTCGTTCCTATGTTATCTTGACGTTACAAGTAGTTGATTTTGCAGTGACTACCAATATCTAGTTTCAGAAGCCAAAATCTGTATCATGAAAATTAACCCTGAATCAATAGACACTGTTCAGACAATATGCCGATTCACGACTTTCGCAGCTTGAGAGAAATGAAGTGAACCTTCAAAATCATAGTCTGACGTTGACGGATCAAGGCCTTATCGCTTTGCGAGCGAAGGTGATGTAGCCAGTGTGTCCAGTCATCAATGTGTGGGGCCGTGTTTTTCCCCTTTCAACTTGCATCCCGCGCATCAGGCACTCGATTGTCTCGATGCTCACGAAACCATTTTCTTTCAAGGCTTCAACTGTCTTCACAACCTGATCTATTGTCGGACTAAAGGAAACTAGTGTTCCGCATGGCTTTAAAGCGGTGAACGCGTGCGGGACAACCATCCAAGGGATTGCCAAATCAAGTATTACTGAATCAACCTCCTCCTCGTCTATTCCGGTTGTAACGTCCTTGTTCTTCAATTCGACGTAGTCAATTATGCCAGCGCGTCTCAGATTCTTCTCAGCCGTTTTTTGAAATTCTTCTCTGATTTCGTAGCTGTAGACTCTGCCGTTAGGCTGGACGTAATGGGCTAACGCCGTGGTCAGAGCGCCTGTTCCAGTGCCAGACTCAACGACGCAGCTTCCTGGCCCTATTCCGCTGAACATTACAATGAGTGCTATGTCCTTCGGATAGGTTATCTGCGTTTGTCGGACAGATTTCATGATGTAATCATGGAGCAACGGTTTCAGCGCTGTGAATTCGAAACCCAGACTGCTTTGAACCGTGGAACCGTATTCTTTTCCGACTAGGTCGTCGAATTTTATGAAGCCCTTGTGGGTATGGAAGCTTTTTCCGCTTTCAACTTTGATCAGGTAGGTCTTTCGTGCGCTCAGGCTGAGAAGTATGTGGTCGCCATCGAGTATTTTCTGTTCTGTCAACTGTTTTCACTATGGTGTGTATTTGAAAGGATGTTTTGATCGGTCCTTGTTTTCCATAAGCTCGTCCATGCCAGGTCTGCCTTCCATGGCCTTGCGCACGGCGTGACGTACAGCCTTGTAGTTGTTTATGTACACACGTTGTCGGTCAACGGCTGCGGGATGGACGAAAACGTTTGCTATGATTATGAGTTCTTCAACAGCTTCCTTCGGAATCGTGCCATCTGCGACGCTGTCTATGACAGCTTTGGCCACCGCCGTTTGGGCTGGCCCATAAACCATGCTTGCCTCCCGCATGCCCCTGATCGTGACTGTTGGAACGATTAGGGTTACCGGCTTGACCGCCAAGTTCGGCTCCAGAATGGCCAGTAACGGCTCATGCCCCGGAGTTGGTGTTGCCTTGGCCTTTGTGAAGGCTTCCGCCACTGGGCCGTCTTTCGTTCCGATAAGGAGGTCAACGTGAGCCACCTCTGCATCCTGCCCAGCTAGTGCTTCCCCAACGCGCAGTTTGAAGTTCTTGACTGTTTCTGGAGTAATGTCCACGGTCACGAAACGCTCTTCCAGAGGTTTCTCAGTTAGCTCAAAGCTTATTGGTTTTGGTTGTACTTTCCCTATTTTTTCCAGGTCGAGCCTCAGTTCCTCTTTTGACTCGTAGGTTAATTCTCCACCGACGCTTAATGGTTTCCTCACTGGGCCGACCTTGATTTTCATCATCTTCAGCGCCTCTTTTGTGCCTACGGCGCCGCTTCCCGCTATTATTCTAGCTATTTTCTGGACTTTGTATTGAAGTTCGCGGGCCTGTTGCAGCTCACCCTTCTTCACATGGTTATAGATTTGAATCCAAATGTCGGGTATGACGTTGGCACTAGCAAGGATTGCCCCTGAGCATCCGGCTGAGAGTCCTGCCACGACAACCTCGTCGTGCCCGCAAAGAACGTTTATCTTGTCCCTGACTTTTTCCAGAACGGCCAAGATGAAGCTTAGCTGTCCGCTGCTGTCCTTCAATGCGACGATGTTTGGGATTTGCGCTAGATCTTCCACCATCTGCCAGGGAAGAGGCAAGCCTGTGCACTGCGGAATGTTGTAGAGAATTATGGGCAGGTCGACTTCATTCGCAATCGTGTAGTAGTGCTCGTATATTCCCCGATCTGCTGGTTTTAGGTAGAACGGTGTGACGATGAGGGCAGCGGTGGCGCCAACGTCCTTTGCGTACTTCGTCATTTCCACCGCTTGGTCTGTGCCGCTTGCTCCTGTCCCAGCAATCACTGGAACCCGGCCGTTCACTTCGTCAACCACGATCTTGATTACGCCCTTTTTCTCCTCGTTCGTGAGGTTTACAAACTCGCCGGTCGTACCGCACGGGACGACTCCGTGAACGCCCAGTTCGATGCAATGGTTAACTAAACTCCGCAGCCTTTCTTCGTCAATTGTTTTCCCGTCGTCGGTAAAGGGCGTCACCAGCGCGGGCATAATGCCTTCCGGCTTGTACATGGATAATCTCCACCTTTTTATTCCAACAACGCTTCTTATATCATTTGAGTCTTATAGTGCCAAAACCAATACGCCAGTGTAGGTCTCGTCGTTAACGACTATCACCTCTGTGCGTTGATGAAATTGTCTTTCATTTTGCGCACGCGAAGCGAAATTTCATTGAGTGCGCAAACAGTCTGAAACGCTTAAATTGATTGAGGTCCAGAAGTTAGCAGGCGGAAGGTGGTGGCTTTGGCTGATCTTAGGGAGAGATTGAGGATCGACGAAGGAAATTTGAGAGAGATAAACGAGTTCCTGTTGCAGAAGAATAATCCCCTCGTGAACGCTGTCCTACAGATTGTTGAAAAGTATGGTGGTGTCGATGAGATTAACCGCAAAGCCAAGGAAGCTCGCAGAATTGAAAGCCTCATGGGCAGGCTTGAGAGGAAGAGATCTCCGTTTGTGAAAGATCTTGAATGGCTAGTAAAGATGCGAGATGAAGAGGCTTTCATAAGCATCCCCGAATACCGAAAGAAAATCCTAGGAAAGAAAGCCGAATCAATAAAGTTTAACGAGGCTTTTGCTGTCACTTTGGAAATTAGTGCCTTCAACTTCTTTCCGTGGATTGTTGAAGAAGCAAAGAGAGCTATTGCACAGAGGAGCCTGATGCCTGCCCGTTATATACGGGTTCGTTCGATGGAGGAGCAAGTTGAGGACGACGACATTGTAGCTTTTGCGGCTGCGATGCAAGTTGTGGGAGCCTCTTACGTCCAAACCCTGGATACTAAAGGCACAATGCCCGGACCTGATGGCAAATCCATCAATGTTCATCTTGGCGGCGCGGACACGATTGCAGGGTATTATGGAGGGATCGGTATTCCGAATGATTACACTCTAAAATGGGTTGACGAATTTCTCCATTATTATACGGAGTACGGACTTCCGCAGGTTTTGAACACGAATTCGGGGACGGTTTTGCTGGGATATTGGCTGCGAAAACTTGGAATCGACATTGAATTTAAGATTTCCGTGTTCCTAGGAACTGACAATCCCTACTCGATCCTGTGGACGCTGTTAACTACAAAGCTTTTCAGCAGGGATGATGGTTCCACTCCGCTTATCGGGTTTAATCTTTCAAACTCCGTCAGCAACGAGACGATTGAACTTTCTGCCTACGTGAGAAGGGCGTTCGGTTTTGAAGATATCGTTCGAATTGAACATCACGTCACTGAAGCCTATAAGAGCATTGTGAGGCAACCATACAACCGCACAGACGAACTTGTGCAACTTGCAAATCACGTAAAAAACATCAGCGCGAAACATGAAGGCGGAATACCTGAAACTGAAGAAAAAAGAGAACATCCGTCAGACATTCTGGAATACTTTCTGTCGAAGAAAGACATCGTTGAAAAGGGACTGATGCCGAAACTTCTGACCAACTATCTCGACAAACACGATGCGCTCAACATCACGGCGGAAGCTCTGACCCGACATGGGTTAACCTTCATGGCAGCACAGAAACTACACAGACAGTAACAAACTTGCACGTTCCGAGAGTCGACCTAACCCAAGCTGAGGGTGTTTCCCGTTATGATGCAGGCGTCTGCTGTGGGTGACCTTTCTTTTCACCAACTTTCTTTGGGTCGACGCATGACCATGAAGACTGTCGTGGCCACGAAGAAGACGGTTGTCACGGCAAGGATGACTGCCACCCGTCTGGTGTTGTCCAGATCATCATTCATACTGCCTTGCAGCGCGGTGTAATTGCCCCACAGAGTAGTGTAATTCTGCTGAAGCTGCACGAAAGTCTGGTTAAGCTGCAGGTACTCACCTGCAAGGCTGGTGTAGTTATCGTTTAACTTGGCGTAATCATCGTTTAGCTTCGTGTAATCATCGTTTAGCTTCGTGTAGTTATCATTCACCGTCTTGAGTTGATTTTCAAGGTCTTTGAGGAGCGTGTTCTCAACATGAGTCATGTAGAAACCGCTGACAGCATCTGGGAACCTTAGCTCTAAGCCTCCCAGACTGGCGGAATATGTCAGTTTGATCTGTCCAAAGGTCACACCCCACACGCCGCCTGGAATAAAGAACGTTCCGTTGTACTCCCTGTCCGCACCACTCAAGGAGAAGTTGTAGTCAGTCACGCTTCCGATTGAAACCTCGTCCGTTCCGTTCAGGAAACCATAAACCTCGAATCTCAACAGTTCCACGTAGACGCTCGTTTGCGGCGCGAGACGTAGCCACACCGTTAGATATTCAGCAGGCAGAGCTTCCGCGGTTGCATTGACCTGGATCTTTATTCCGGGCATTTCTGAGTCGAAAAAAGTCTTGACGTTCTCCCCTCCAACCTGCCCCCTTACCTTACACATCATTGCCAATGTCAAGATGCATACGATAAGAATGAAACTTGGCTTTACTAGTCTACTCACCTTTTGCCCTCCGAACATAGCTTACTGGCGCTGTTTTGATCAGAAGTTATTTAACGTTTTCTATCTGCTTTTGAATCTCGGATCCAAAGGGCAGAAAACGCGCGTTGAGTTTTTCTTTATCTCATTGAACGAATGAAGCGTTGGTACATGTAAACGAAGTATATCGCAGAGAAAACAGTCAAGAGTATTTCAAAGGACAAAATGGCTGGGTTGTTTTCCACTGCCATGAAATACCCGTGTTGGAGTATGTCTGTGAACACCAAGAGCTGCAGGAATATGGCCCCCCCTAGGCAACTTAAGCCCAACGTGTGAAAGAGTACCTGCATTCGATGGTTTGGTCGTGTAGCGTTCATCGTAATCGTGAATATCAAGAGTTGCTACGTTCACTTATACGTTGCGAATCCAAGCACAAAACAAGACCTAATGATTAAAGTTTAGGATTCCTGGTTCAAACCCTCAATCAAAAGCATAACGTGGAACCTTAATGACGGATTTCCAACTTTGAGCGAGAGACAAGTGCGTCCTTCGGTTAGAGATAGGGTTCGAGGCAGTTCTTCCGCTGGCGGATGTTTCAGGGTCCATCAGCATCTTCTCCAAATCCTCTGATACCCAACCGACAACAATGGGCTTTTCAAGATTCCTCCGGCTTCTGATCTGTGTGCTCTGACATACCCTACCCTCGGTCTACTATATGATACAAATATGATTCAAGAAAAGAATCGGACGTGACGATGAGTCTTCTTTCGGCGCGCGTACGTGGCTGCGCCTGCTAGGGTAGCCTGTCCAGGAAGCCAAAGCCTCCAGAATGCTGCCTAGTTTGTGCGGGTCCTTGCAAAGCGTGCGTTCGTTTCTTAGTCATCAATTTCTCCCCCGGCAAGTCCAGATTGGCCTCGCTGATCTGTGAGAACAAGTGCTGTGTGTGGCTCAAGAGATAAGTGAATGTTGCATGCTTTGACTCGGTAATCTTTTGCAGTTAATAAATCGGTGAAAATGGGCTCTCGGTCTGGATTGATTCTTTTGCTTTCAATGGTAATGTTTTGTTTTCGCGATGAGTTGTTCATCGCAACCAATACTCTGTCTTCTTCATGCTTTCTAAGGTATGCATAAGTGTTCGTTTTCGAGTCCAAATGCAACGTAGCGAAGTCTCCGCCTGTCAGGGCCCTGTGATCTTTCCTTACATTAACCAGTTTTCTGCAAAACTCGAAAAGTCTTAGGTCTTGACTTGTCTCATCCCATATCATCCCTCGTCTGTTATCTTCCCATTCTTTGCTTCCCTTGAGGCCTATTTCATCGCCATAATATATCGCCGGCATGCCAACATACGTCATTTGGAAAATGATGGCGAGCTTCATCCTTTCCACGTGCCCGTCGCAAAGCGACAGGAATCTCACAGTATCGTGGCTTCCCAGTAGATTGTAGAGAACATCGTTCACCTGTTGATAGTATTGCATGCGCAGTTTGGCCAACCGAGCGTCAAATTCCTCAACCTTAATACTTCCTTTTGCGAAGAAATCGGCAATGATTTCTCTCAGCGGATAGTTCATTACAGAATCAAGTTGGTCTCCTTCCAACCATGCTGAAGCGTTCTGAGAGATTTCACCCATAATCAAGGCGTCCGGCTTTGCAACCTTGACCTCTCTGCGGAATTCCCTCCAGAATTCGTGATCAATTTCACTCGCTGTGTCAAGTCTCCAGCCGTCTATATCTGCCTCTTTGATCCAATAGACTGCAACATCAATCAAGTACTTTTTTACCTCAGGATTCGAGGTCATGAATCGTGGCATGCGCCAAACGTTCTTGCCCCATGTCTCATAGGTGGGAACAGGGTGAGTTTCTATTGGAAAATTGTATACTTTGAACCATTTCTTATATCTTGACAACTGCCCCTTCTGGACAACATCTTGGAAGGCCCAAAACTCAAACCCACAATGGTCAAAAACGCCGTCGAGGACGATTTTTAAGCCCATTTCATGGCATTTTCTGACTAGTTTACAAAAAGTCTCCATATTCCCGAAGTGTGGGTCAATTCTGTAATAGTCCGTTGTGTCATACTTGTGTGAGGATGGTGAACTGAATATTGGGGTGAGGTAAATTGCATTCACTCCTAGATTGTTCAAGTAGGGTAGGCTATCTATTATGCCCTTCAGGTCGCCTCCATAGAAAGTCTCGCTGGTAGCAGGTAGTTTTCCCCATTCAACGACGTTCGGCGGGTCACTTGATTTGTCTCCGTTACGAAAGCGTTCCGGGAATATCTGATAGAATATTGCTCGTTTCGCCCAACCTGGTGTCAATACGGTGTCGCCCTCACGTATGTAGGGCATCTGAAAAAAAGGGAACCCCATCTCCCTTGGTTCTGGCTGGTTTGTATGGAAGCCAGCCTCCGTGTACCAGAATTGTTCAGAACCATCGTCCAAGAGAAAGGCGTAGCGAAGCCTTTTAGAGATTGGCACTTTCATGATGACGTTGAAATAGTCGAACAGATCATCAGTTGCAACCTTGTTCATGCAAAGCTTTTTTAGAGGTTGGGTCGGCTCCCATGGATCTCCATAGAAAAGTTGGCAAATCTTTAGGTAACTCTTTTTTGCTTTCAGGCTGATGCTTAGTCTGTACGGGTCTAGCAGATAGGCGTATGCTCCTTCTGACTTGTGGCAAACGGCTTCCCTCGGCATTCTGCTGGCCCCCACTGTGGAGTCTATCAAACTGTGTTCGATGGTTGAGTCTTAGGTAAAGTTTTCTCCTGAGTTTCTGTCGAAAACGTGTGCATTGCTGCTGGTTAGGTTGACCCACACCGTTTCTTCCATCTGATAAAGTCTTCGATCGGACGCAACGATCACGATCCTGTTCTTGCCGACTTCCACATGAACCACGTTTTCTGCCCCCAGAAGTTCAACGCCATAGACCTCGCCTTTTAACCATCCTTCCTGCTCGCCTTCCATGCTGATTCTACAGTCTTGGGGTCGTATCCCGTACGTTACGTCTGTCGGAAGCTCGGCACCTTTATTGACGAGGGTTTTCAGAAGCTGCGAATCAACTCTTATGTTGAATTCTTCTGCGTTTATTATTCCCGAGTTCTTCGTTATCTCAAGTTTCCCGTCGACAAAATTCATGGGTGGGGTTCCGATAAAGCCCGCCACAAACTTGTTGCTTGGGTGTGAATAGACTTCTGTGGGCGGAGCGTACTGTTGAAGCTCACCCTTGAATTGAACCGCGACTCGATCAGCAAGCGTCATAGCTTCAAGCTGGTCGTGCGTCACGTAGACTGTGGTTACGCCTAGTCTCTTCTGGAGCTTTTTCAGTTCGATTCTCATCAGCACTCTGAGTTTGGCATCCAGATTGCTAAGAGGCTCATCCATGAGGAAGACTTTTGGGTTTCGCACGATGGCTCTTGCCAAGGCGACTCTCTGCCTCTGCCCTCCGCTGAGTTGTTTGGGTTTGCGACCCAAGAGTTCTTTGATTTCCAGTGACTCGGCGGTCTTCTCCACTCTGTTCCTTATTTCCTCTTTCGGCACCTTATGCATCTTAAGTGGAAAAGCAATGTTTTGGAAAACTGTCATATTAGGATAGAGTGCGTAGCTCTGAAACACCATAGCCACATCTCTGGCCCAAGGTTCAAGTCTGGTAACATCCATACCCCCAATGTATACAGTGCCTTCAGTAGGCGTTTCCAAGCCAGCTATCAAACGGAGAGTCGTAGTCTTTCCGCATCCGCTTGGCCCGAGCAAAACGACAAACTCTTTGTCTTTGACCTCGAGTTGAAGGTCTGCGACTGCTACAACTCCGCCTTCGAATAGTTTTGTTACATGCTTAAGCAATACGTCAGCCAAGAATGTTCACTCTTTTGGAAATCTCCGGAGTTTCTGTTGGTTCCAGAGTCTCTTATGCGTTTCTCTAACCAGCAAACTGCTTTCCTCCTAGCCTTTGACTGCTCCGATGGCAAGTCCGGCCCGGAGGTAACGCTGAATTATCATGAACACTATGACCAAAGGAATGGCGGACAATACAGACATAGCAGCGAACTGAGGCCATGTTGTCGTTAGATTGCCACTTTGGGCCAAAGAAAACAGCGTCAATGGAAGCGTGTAATTAGACTGACTAGCAAGGACAATATTGGCAATAGCGTATTCGTTCCATGCAGTCAAGAAGCTGAAAAATGCAGTGACAGCCAACCCTGGCACGGTCAGCGGCAGAACAACATGATACATTGCGCTAAAGTAGGATGCTCCATCAATGAGAGCAGCTTCATCAATGTCTCTTGGAAGCGTGTCAAAGAATGCCTTCATATTCCACATAGCGAATGGCAGAACCAAAGAGACGTACACCAAAATAAGGCCGAAAAGACTGCCGTATAACCCGAAAGAGAGGAGGAGATAGAAGAAGGCGATGTACATCAGAAGTCCAGGAACAAACTGGATAAAAATGAGAACATACAGAATAGGCCTTTTACCCAAGAATCTGAACCTTGACATGGCATAGGCTGCAGGACAAGCGACTAGCAAACAGAGACCGGTAGTAGATAGAGACACTATCAGACTATTGACTAACCCTGACCAAAATGGCGAATTGGCCGCCAGCGCCCAACTGTAAGCTTGCAAGGTTGGATTAGGAGGAATGATCTGCAGTGTCGTCGTGAGAAGAGACCCGTAGCTTCTTAAAGAGGCAGAAAAAATCCAAACAATGGGGAAAATGACTGCTAATTCCACGATTACGGCAAGCGCATTCTTGCTTATTCCGAAAAGAAGCCGCCTCCTGCCTATTCGTTGAATCCTTCTACGGAATTTCTTCCAGTAGGTCATCTAGCTCGCCTCCTCGGCTATTCGGCTTACTCGCAGGCCAAAGAAGCCGATGACCAGCACCATTATCAGGACTATGCCCAAAAAAGCAGAGGCAAGTCCATAGAACCTGCCAGTGAGTATCGTCGTGTAACCCCAGACCATGACAGTTTCATTAAGTCCACCCGCTCCAGTAGAAGGTCCGCCCCGGTTGAGCAAGTATGGAACGTTGAGGTTTTGAAAAGTTGTGTTCGCAGTCAACAATGTTGCCAGCAGAAGAGGTCTGCTTATCTGTGGTAGCGTAATGTGCCTAAGTTTGTGCCATGATCTGGCACCATCGACTGTTGCTGCCTCGTACAGTTCAGGGGGGATACCCTGCAGCGCCCCTAGAATCACGGTCATCATGAACGGGTAAGCAAGCCAAGTGTTCGTTATGTTGTAAGCTGCGAAGGCAGGCCACTCGAGGTTCAGCCAGTTAGGACCTGGCAGACCGATCATGCGCAGAACTTGGTTTATAGATCCAGAACCTGTTTGAAACATCCCTTGCCATATTAGAATTGATGTAAAGCCAGGCATCGCCCACGGCAAGATAACGATTGCCATCTGGACTTTCTTGCCGAACAAGTCCTTAGAATTGTAAAGAAGAGCAAAGGCCAGGCCGACTGCAACCTGAAGTCCCACATTGGTTACCGTCCACAGGACGGTCTTATACAACACAGATTGGATGTGTGGACCATAAACACTAAGCAACCTTTGATAGTTCTGAAACCCTATGAACTGATAGCCGGTTCGTATATTGAACAGTGTCAGGTTTGTAAACCCCAGTCCTATGGAAAAGAAGATAGGATACGCGTTGAAGAAAATCAGCATGGCCAAAGAAGGCAGCATGAAAAAGTAGGCAACGGTGTTCTTTTGCCAAATATCTTTCAAAAAAGGGGAGTGTTTGGGCTCTTCGCTCATTCCTGAGGCCCGCTAAGGATAATGCCCGTACTTCGTCTGAATGTTGGTTATCACTGAGTCTTCGGCTTGTTGGAAAGCTACCTGAGCAGTTTGGGTTCCTTGAACTACCGCGTTCCAAGCGTTTGTCGCTCCCGTCCAGACATCACCCATTTGCGCATTATTAGGTATCGGGATGGTGTATTTGAGCTGGTTGCCGAAGCCTGAGATGACAGGGTCGTTCTGGATGGTTGTGTCTTTGTAGGCGTCATAGGTCACGGGTATATAGCCTAGCGTCTTGCCTAGAGCTATTTGATTGGTTGCGCCTGTAAACCATTTCATGAATGCGATGTCAGCATCTTTGTTGGCATCTTTCACGTTTGAGGTCATCCAGATGCCTTTGACTCCTTCAAACGGCATCGGAGTTGCGTTGTTGTTCTGAGATATCATGGGAATCAATGACAAGCCGAAGCTGATGCCTGCATTCTTCACGTTCGCAACCTCCCAGTCCCCATCGACAAGCATTGCTGACTTGTTCTGCTCGAAAAGCGCGTCTTGGCTGGCTCCGCCCAAGTCTGGAGCAAGGTAAGGCAGTATGGTGCTGTTGAACCACGATGCAGCCTGAATGGTGCCTGATGAGTTCAAGCCAACAAGACCCGTGGTGTCGTTGTAGTAGTATCCTCCCCAACCTGAAACCCACGGGAACAGGTGGTAGGGATCGTTTAGAGTGACGTAACTTAAGCCGTATTGGTAGGGAGCCGTTCCTCCTTTGGCAGACTCGTTGTGCATTAAAGCGACCATTTGATCGGTGGTAGTGGGAGGAGTGGTAATGTACGCCTTGTTGTAGAAGAGCGTCAAGCATTCGGCGGACAAGGGAAGCGCCCAAAGGTGTCCCTTGTATGTCATGGCAGACAGGGCGCTCGGATAATACGCTGCCAAGGTGGCGTTGTCAATGTAGGTGTCTATCGGGAGAATCAGGCTGGCGTTGACAAACTCGCCCTGCCAATCTTCCGCGCCCCAAGTATACAGGTCGGGGCCTTGGCCTGCAGGTATCGCAGCCGTCAAAGCGTCGTGCATGCCAGCGCTTGTCTTTTGAACCATATTGACTGTGACTCCTGGGTATGCCGCCTCGAATAAGCTGATCTGTGTGTTCCAAGCAGTAAGCTCGTTGGGTAAGAGCGCGTGCCAAATGGTCACAGTGCCTGTGATTATCCTCACCGTCAAAGTGTTGTTTGAAAACGCGTAGACTCCTGTTGTGCTGTTGAATACTTGCACGTTCCAAATGTACGTTCCTGCGCTTGTGAACGTGCAGTTAAAAGAGTTCAGTGCATTGTTCTGAACGGTCGTGTTCGACGCCACAGATTGCCATGTTCCAGTCACGTTCACCCATAGGCTTGCATTCGCAATATTGTCTCCTACGCTCACCGGGGTGTAGGTGAACGTTACCGTGGTTGGGAGGGTTCCCACCGACTGATTTGCACCGTCAACAGGAGTGTTAAGAGCGACAGATACACCTGCACTTGCCACGATCAGGGTATAATTTGATGATGCTGAGACTCCGATCGTGCTGTTGAATACTTGTACGTTCCATTTATACGTTCCTGAGGCCGTGAATGTGTAGCTAAAAGAGTTGACTGTGTTGTTCTGTACGTTTGTGGTATTCGACTCTACGGACAGCCCGTTCATCAATAAGCTCGCGTTAAAGATATTGTCCCCTATGCAGACTGGGGTGTAGGTAAACGTTGCGGCGCGTGTGTATTGTGTTGCGCCGTTACTTGGACTGTTAAGAGAAACAGACAGAGTTGTCGCTGCTGCACCGGGCATATAATAGACGTAGGCCGCTGCGACGACAGCAATGATTATAATGATTACAATGATTGCTGCAACCAACATTCTCGATATTGCTCGCTTTGATTGTCTTACTTTCACTAACATACTCTCCGCTAGGCCCTTTAGGAGCATTCCAGATATAACTATTTCGAAGCCTCCATTTTTGCACGCGCGAAAATGCCATAGCAAAAAGATCAATTTCTCATGGGTTTTGAACCTCTTCTCATGTTATGCGCAACGAAAATGTTTCTTCGGAGACTTCCAGCTGTGTAGGCAACAGCATCCAAACATAAAATATTTTAGCTAATTATCTGTAATTGTCTGCTATGCGCTTTCGTTTCAGCCAGAGAAGTTGAAATGGCATGTTGAGCAAGATTCTGGTTCTTCTGATAGGTCTATCCTTGGTTTCGAGTTCCACACTCCCCATCATTCAAGAAACCTCAACGGCCAATTCATTCAGAAGACTCGTTTCAAGCGTCAATGTGGCGCAGCGACAGCCGCAATTCAACTCTCTGGCTAGCGACATCGCGTTCGAGACGCCTGACTGGGTGAAAAACGCGGTTTTTTATCAGATCTTCCCTGACAGATTCCGCAATGGTGACCCCACCAACGATCCAGCAGGGAACGGCGTCTCTGGAGACCTATTGTGGAAGGCATGGAATGGATCAAGCCAGTATTTCCCTGCAGTCTACGCTTTGAAAATGCCTTGGACTCAGCTTCCCGAGGAACCTGCAATGGGTAGAGACTGGTTCGGTGGGGACCTGAAAGGTGTACAAGATGAAGCTCAGTACTTGGCTCATCTGGGCATCACAGCTATCTATCTTAATCCAATAATGGACTCAACAGACAACCACGGATACACAGTCATAGACTACAAGTCAGTTAGCCGCTATTTTGGGGCTAACGCGCGGGCCTCTAATGGATCGCTCATTCTAGACCCAGAAGCAAGTCTTCAGGTCTTCGAGAATATGACAGATGCTCTGAAAACTCATGGAATAAGGGTGATACTGGACGGAGTGTTCAATCACGTTAGCGCGAAAAACCAGTGGTTTGACAGAGATAATGATTACTCGACTCTGGGGGCCTTTGAAAGCCAAAGCTCCCCCTGGTCCGATTGGTTCACTTTCTACAACTGGCCAAAGAGCTACAGGGCATGGGGTGGTTTTCTGAACATGCCGGAAGTCAACGAAGTTGACGCCTTCAAGAACTACATCTACGCAGACCCAAACGCGTCTGTTATAAAATTCTGGAACGACCTAGGCGTAGATGGATGGCGCCTCGATACAGGCCAAGATGTCAGTCACGGGTTCTGGAAAGAATTCAGATCAGCCTACAAAAAACTGAACCCTGAAGGGTACATCGTAGGAGAATATTGGGGAGACGCAAGTCCGTGGCTTCAGGGCGACGAATGGGACTCTGTCACGAACTACGGATTCAGAGACGCCGTTCTGGCTTGGGCGGCGGGTGAGAACGTTGAAAGCGAGACCGCGCTCGACTATGCGCTTACGTCAATCCAGAAAGATTATCCGTCCGAAGCCTTCTACACGGCATTTAACCTGCTCGACTCACACGATACAGAAAGAGCCCTCACCTACTTGGCCGGAGACAAGAACAGGATGAAATTGGCGGTCATTTTTCAAATGACCTATCCAGGGACGCCCGTGATATACTATGGCGACGAGGTTGGAATGCAAGGCCTCTCAGATCCAGACTGCAGGCGGCCGTACCCATGGTCCGATCTGGGATTGTCTCCAGACACCGACATGCTGGCGCACTACAAGAAGCTAATCTCTATAAGAGAGACCTATTCTGTTTTGAGAACGGGCTCGCTATCCACTCTCCTCGTTGATAACGCAAATCACATCTACGCTCTGCTGCGCGAAGATAACTCTTCAAACCCTATGGCAGTTCTAGTCTACAACAACGGCGTCAATCAAACCTCTGTGACGTTAAACGTGACTGGTCTATTGCCCGAGGGCGCCACACTGACAGATGCGCTCAATGACAAAGTGTACAAGGTCGAAAATGGCAGAATTACACTGCTTATGGAAGGCTTGTGGGCGAGTATACTGATTGGAACTAGCACTTCAATCAGTGAGTTTCCGTGGAACTGTTCTTCTGTAATCACTCTCGGCGTTGCGTTTTTTGTCGTGGCTACGACAGTAGTACGCACTGTTAGACAAAGGCGAAAATCAGACAAGCAACGACCAACCTGATGCAAGTGAATCGGCAATTTCCAGTGGATCCGTTTCTTTTCATCCAAACGATGCAAGGACTACTACGTAAGAAACGGTCTTGTGATAGCCAAGGCAAAGTCTAAAGGCGCGGGATATATACTCTATCTATTTCATGAGCTGAGAAAGTATGAAGAAGCCAAATGTGCTCATGACAACGATGGAATATGACGTGATAAAAGTCGGAGGACTCTCAGCTGCATTGACCTCAATGGCGCATGCGCTGAAAAAGTACGCAAACCCAAGAATCGTTCTTCCAAAAAGCGGTTGCAGTCCCCCTTGGAAAAAGGTAGAAGAAAAACAGCAGCCCGAGATGACCATGCAAGTATATGAACACAACGGAGTCAGTGTTTATACCCTGTCCAATCAAATTCTTGATACGCAAGAGGTGTATCCTGAACCCGCGGACCAACAGGGCATAAAGAAGATTGACGAATTCTCCAGAAGATTGACTGAAGTTGTCGACGACATAGATTTTGATGTTGTGCACATGCAGGATTTTTTCGCCTACAAAGCCATGGACAAATTCAAAGAAATGGGCAAGCCGATTCTATTGACCATTCACAGACTCCACAGGGAATATCCCACATGGTTTTCAGCAGAAAGAACAGCCTTGAACAAAGCAGATTACTTAACAGTCGTCGGCGAATCGTACTACAAAGAAGATGAGAAAGAGCTATTCCATGACTACAGGAAAAAGACTACGCATGTCTTCAATGGAGTCGACACGGAGTTCTGGAACGTCCAAGCTTGCTCCTTTCCGAAACTGGCTAGGAAGCAACGAAGAAAGACAATTTTACAAAAGTACGGGCTCACAGACGGTGTACTCTATACATATGTTGGAAGATTCGATCCCGTGCAAAAAGGAGTCGATATCCTTCTGAAGGCAAGCGAGGAATTTCTGAAAACAGAAAACGTAAAAATGATAGTTGTCGGTGTCGGAGACAAGAAACTAGAGAAGCAGTCAAAGGAGCTTGAAACACGACATCCTTCGAAACTTAAGGTCTTCAATCAGCTTCTGTCGAAAGAAACCGTGCGTGATATCTACTGCAGCGCGGATTTCGCCTTAGTCCCAAGTCTATTCGAACCGTTTGGGCTTGTCCAGTTAGAGGCCATGTCATCTGAATGCGTGCCCATAGGAAGCAAAACAGGAGGAATCAAGGACACCGTCATCTCGTATGGCGAAAATCCCAAGTTAGCAACTGGGTTTCTGGTGAAAAAGGGGAGCCCCCCTGCTCTTTTGGAGGGCATGAGGAAGGCGTTCCAGCTCTACGATGAGAAGCCGGAAATGATTGAGAGGATGCGTGGAAATGGAAGGAGTAGGTGCGAAACAGTATTTCAATGGAATGTTTCAGCTAGAAAATACTTCGATATATATGAAAAACTCCTACATCAACACTAGACGGGTGCCCTGAATGAAAAGCGTCTGGATATTCTCCTTTGAATGCGCTGGAGTAGTTAAGGTTGGAGGCTTAGGTGAAGCAGTCTACAACATAGCGAGGCACCTAGCAAATCGAGGCCTCGAAGTCACTGTGTTTATGCCAAGCCATGGAGTTACCAAGAAACATGACATAAGAGAGAAGTTAGCTCTCCAGGAAGGCAAAATATCAGTTAAAGGAAGCGTTAAAGGAAAGAGTTTTCTGCCTTACCGAAGTCCTTTCCGATACGACATTGGAATCCAGACTGGCGCTCTGAGCGGCTTCAACGTCGTCCTATTTCACGGGTTGAACAATGCTGCCACCGAAATCTTGGACAATGAAACGGTCTACAGGTCAAATCTCATCGAGGACAAATCTCTATTGCTTGCCAGAGGCATCTCAGGCTACGTTAAACATCTACGAGATCTCAACAAGGAGTTTCCAGATGTTGTTCACGCCCACGACTATCACAGTGTGCCTGCAGCAGTTATGGCTAAACAGAAGCTTGAAGAGTACAATCACAAGACAGCCCTAGTCTTCACTATACACTTGTTAAGCGACAAGAAATGTTCATGGAACTATCTCGGTGAAGATTGGTGCGGATTGAAAAATAGGTCCCATCAAGTTTACTTCTTCACCAAAAAGGTTGAAATGTCTGATAGGACCGTCCTAAGGAAGGCCAGGTTCAAACTCGAATCTTTTTGCGCTGTTGAGTCTGATGTTCTGACGAGCGTGAGTCAAAGCTACTTGCAAGACGAAGTTATCAAACGAATAGGTCAAGGTTGCGATGGAAAGACAGCGTTTCACTGGAACGGGTGTGACTGGGACTACGGAAAAATGCTCGGAGATGTCATGAAAAAGTTCGGGGACGACATGAGAAGCACGTTGGGAGTAACTCAAATAGAACGGCACGACCTGAGAAAGTACTTCCTAACGAAGGCCATAGGCAACCTCAGATCAGAGGAGCCAATTCTGGAAGAGGAAAAAGTCAGGGAGATTGTGTTGACTTTCAAAGGCAAACCTTTCGTCGGTAATGGCAAACTTGAGCCTTTCAATGATGATGGTCCCATGGTTCTGATGACTGGAAGGCTGGGAGAACAAAAAGGGGTAGACATGCTGTTCAAAGCTATGCCTTATGTTCTGGAAAAAGTTCCCAAAACCAAGTTCGTTCTTCTACTGTTACCTCTCGAAGAGGAAATCAACCTGATAAGCCAATCTGCTAAACTCATGAACAAATACCCGCAAGCGTTGAGAGTAGTGTTCGGGAAGGCACCCAGCATCTACCCTCTTGCGCACCTAGCCTCAGATGTTTTCGTCTGCCCAAGCAAGTGGGAGCCGTTCGGCATAATGGCACTGGAAGCGATGGCAACAGGAAATCCAGTCGTTGCTACAGCGGTTGGAGGGCTGAAGGAAATAGTCATAGACGTGAATCAAGACTTGGAAAACGGCACCGGCATTCTTGTTCCGAAAAATGATTATAAAGGCCTTGGAAAAGCGCTCTCGTCATTACTCGCTACCATGCAGATTTCAGAGATTTCCCAAAGAACGGTTGGAACAGAGCGTCAAGAACCCCAAAAAATCCCGACGGCAATATCGAGCGATTCGCTCAAGGAAGCTGTTCTGAAACAGCTTTCCTACGGATCTAGGCTGAGAGAAAACGCGATGCGAAGGGTAGAAACCACCTTCCGATGGAGCAAAACCATAGAGATGGTGATTACAGCCTACGAAAAGGCCATCGACCTGGCAGCCAATCGTCAGCAATACTAGACCGAACGGAAGAATAAAATAGAAAAACAGTTCGCGTTGAGTTCCAGCGCTTTGGACTTGCCTGAAGAAGATTGATTTCCTTGACTCTCCGTAATTTCAGTAGACAGTACAGGAGTGTGATGAACCGTCAAAGAATATCTAATCGGAACTGGAGGGTGGGCATACTTTCGAGTTCCGGGACTCAGGTCGCTGACGGCCTACTCACGAATCTTCAACTTTGTAGAAGTGAACTCCACGTTCTATCAGATACCCCTGCTGAAAGAGGTTGAAGAGTGGAGGAAACTCGTGCCTCCGGATTTCAAGTTTTCTGTCAGAGCGCATCAATCAATAACGCACAAGTACAAGCTTCAACCAGTAGAGAAAGTGCTTGAAGCATTTGAGCGTATGAAGCAAATATGCAGCAAATTGAACGCCGAGGTCATGCATCTCCAAGTGCCGTCATCTTTTGAACTGACTAGAACCTCAATCATCAACCTTCGCAATGTACTTTCCTCAGTGAGTCTTCAAAAGCTTCGGCTGGCTCTTGAAATCAGAGGGGTAAGATCTTCACAACTGCCTCCTGAGTTGCTTAAGACTATTCGAGAATACAATATTGTCCACTGCACAGATCTTTCAAGTGGGGAGATGCCTGCTTATGAATCAGACATACTTTACACCAGGCTTTTTGGAAAGGGGAAACACAATGTGTACCAGCCCACTGACGAGGAACTTTCAGAAATAGACAACGAAGCCTCCAGCGGAAAGTCCGAGAAGATAGTCATGAGTTTTCACTTCGTCAGAATGTACAAAGACGCGGCGAGGCTCAAAACGTACAAGCAGTCGGGCAAGTTTCCAATGATTACCCGGTCGACGGGCTTAGCCTCGCTTGAGGAGGTTCTGAGTGAAGATGCAAGATTTCCATCAGCAAAGCAAGAGCTGATACGCAGCCAAGGATGGAAAATCTTTGATTTAACCGAAACTAACCGGATCCACGTAGGCGACCTG
>Ga0116138_1000375_pt1 | contig 27815 bp, 21 predicted proteins | sample June2015DPH_20_1_2_FD_88971 | JGI IMG/M metagenome (GOLD analysis project Ga0116138, IMG submission 88971) | Peatland microbial communities from SPRUCE experiment site at the Marcell Experimental Forest, Minnesota, USA - June2015DPH_20_150 | ecosystem: Environmental > Terrestrial > Soil >... | reverse complement strand
TGTCCAGCTTCACCAACCCGGCGAGCTGCGACCGCATCGTCTTCGGCGTCATCAGTCACTTGAACCGCTCCTGGGAGAGAAAACCCCTCAAGGAATTTACACAAAATGCTTGACGCTACCAGCCGCGACTGGCTATTGCATTCAGCGGCGGTCAGGTGTATGTTGCCGGTCCATAATGGAAATTCCGGCTCGCTGCCCACGAAGGGGTGATTGAATGCTATCACCGAGGTTAGGGGCATTTTTTGCTGTATCCATTGCACTTTCCTTCAGTAGCCTGCACGTGCTTGCAAGTGACAAGTCGGTTTTGATCGAAACCATCCCAGCAGGAGCACAGGTCGAGGTGAACGGCAGCGTAACTTGCATCACGCCGTGCTCCATCAACGTGCCTGCGTACTACTTTGGCAAAAAGCACACCGCCTACAGTTCCCACGGCGTGGAACCGATCCGCGTGAGATTGACCAAGGAAGGATACGCCCCCAAAAGCGTCGAGCTTACAACAGGCCCAATTCATTGGCACAACCTGCATGGGGACAATCTCTACGACTACTACCTGATGAGTTCCGAGCGCTTCACATTTCAGCTCGATGCGGTCGTCGCGGCACCCGTTGTGGCCCCACTACCGGAGCCCAAGGCCTCTGAGCTCCCTCCTCCTCCCGCTATCGTGGTGGCGTCACCCTCCGGCGTAAGCCCGAATCAAACCGTGGAGTTCAATGAATCCCCACTGGTTATCCGCGGCGTGGCCACGGACAGCACCGGCATTCTCCTGGTTACGATTAATGGCTCGGCTGCCAACATGCGGCCGCAAAACGCCAAAGCGGCGGAATTCTGGTCCGATCCGTTGCCACTTCAACCTGGAGAGAACCACTTCCACATCTCCGCTTCCAATGCCGCCCATGCAGAGGCGAAGCTCGTCTTCACAATCCGTTACACCGGCAAAGCGCCTCCTCCCAGTCCCCGGGCACTGAGCAGGCAAGAGATAGTGTCCTTGCTCCAGGGGGATGTTCCCAACGCGCGTATCGAGGAGCTCATTAAGGAGCGTGGCATCAAGTTCGCGCCCACCGCCGACGACCTGAACAACTTCCGCGCGGCGGGTGGAGATGAGGAGTTGATCCAGGTAATTCAGCAGGCAGCGCCTCCAAAGTAAGTGGCGTAGCGCACCTGCACCTCAAGGTCTGGTTCTTGCGATTGCGACCGCGAAGAGCCGCGGACCTTGCACCGCAGGTCCGCGCGAACCTACTCCGCGCCAAGATCGACCAGAAAACAGCTTGATTGCTTTTGCCACAGATTTCAACTGTTAGCTGTCGGCTGTAAGCTGTCAGCTCATGAGGAACCCATGACCCGAGACGAAATCATTCGCAAAAAGCAGGAATATCTATTCAACTGCGTCACGACGTACTTTAAAGACCCGCTGGTGATCGACCATGCCATGGGGCAGTACGTGTGGGACAGCGAGGGCAAGCAATATCTTGACTTCCTGGGCGGCATCGTGACGATCAGCGTGGGGCATTCGAACCCGAAGGTGACCGAGAAGATCAAGGCGCAAATCGACAAGGTCCAGCACACCTCCACGCTCTTCATCACGGAAGCGCTGGTGAGCCTGGCTGAGAAAGTGGCCTCGCTTGCCCCCGGCAAGCTCAAAAAGTGCTACTTCACGAACAGCGGCACGGAAGCGAACGAAGTCGCTGTCCTCACCGCGCGCATGTACACCGGTAATTACGAACTCCTGGCGCTGCGGCACGGCTACAGCGGGCACTCGCACCTTGCCAAGTCGCTCACCGGGCTGCACACCTGGCGCAAAGCGGGCGTGATTCCTTACGGGATCGTGCTTGCGCCGGGGCCGTATTGCTATCGCTGCCCCTACGGGCTGACTTATCCCAGTTGCGACCTGCACTGCGCGAAGGACATTGACGAAGTCATCAAGACTTCCACCAGCGGCCAGATCGCCGGAATGCTGGCGGAGACGATTCAGGGTCTCGGCGGGTTCATCGTGCCGCCGCCCGGCTATTTCAAGATCGTGGCCAACATCGTGCGCAACTACGGCGGACTGTTCATCGCTGACGAAGTGCAGGCGGCCTGGGGCCGCACCGGCAAGAAGTGGTGGGGCATCGAGCACTGGGAAGTGGAGCCCGATATCATCACCAGCGCCAAGAGCATGGCGAACGGCGTGCCCATCGGGCTCACGCTGACGCGCCCGGAAATCGCCGACGCTTACAAGGGTCTGACGATCTCGACTTTCGGTGGCAACCCGGTGGCGTGCGTGGCGGCGAAGGCCACCATCGACCTGATCGAAGAAGAACGCCTGATGGACAACGCCGAGACCGTCGGCCGGCACTTCCGCGCGGGGCTCGAAGCGCTCAAGGAGAAACACGCCGTCATCGGCGACGTGCGCGGCATGGGGCTGATGCAGGGCATCGAATTGGTCAAAGATCGCAAGACCAAGGAGCCCGGCACGGACCTCACCAACCAAGTGCTGGAACGCCTGCGCGCCCATGGCCTGCTGGTCGGCAAGGGCGGGCTTTACGCCAACGTGATTCGCATGTCTCCGCCACTCAATATTTCCAAGAGCGATGTGGACACAGCGCTCGCGGCGCTTGACAAGAGCTTGGCAGAAGTGGGCACGAAGTAGGTCAGAGCAGCTCTGCAAATTCTTCGATTGTGAGCTTCAGGTCTTCGACAATTCCGCGCAGCGTCTTTCGCTTGATTGCCATGCCACTGTGCATCGGGATCACGACTCGCGCATGATCCGCGGGCCGCACGTGGATGGCATGACTACCCGCTTGTCGTCGGAACTCAAAACCCAAAAGCTCAGCGACGCGGGCTACCTCTTTACCGGTAACGACGGGTAACTTGGGACTCAAGCGGTAATCTCTATGGGTTTGATGAGGATGTCTTCTTCGGGAACCGGCAACCCGTCTTCAACGAGGCTCTCGACGTACAATTGGATGACTTCACGAATGTTCTTGACACCGTCCTCGATGGTCTCGCTCTGCGTGTGGCAACCCGGCAAGGTGGGACAAAAGACGTGGTAACCGCCTTCTTCCTCTTTTTCGAGAATCACCGTGAATCTGTGGGCCATTTCGCACCTCATTTTCTGCTATTCTAGCCCAAAACAGGCTGCTGCTATGACCTGAATTATACCAACGCTCTTTACGGGAAAGCCTGGTTGGATTTACGGCTTTCTATGTCCCCGATGAGTCCTCGCACCCCGGAAAGGATGGTTCCATGACCGGCATCCCGGTTCTCCATGTCGAAGCGGATTGCATTGCTCGGGCCTGGGAGGAATCGCTCATCCTTCTCCACCGGAAGGGTTGCGACCTCCAAACGCAATACGACAAGCCCGGCGACCCTCCCAGCAAAGATGCCACGATGATGATTACCATCACCGAGCCGCTCAAGGAGCCGATGATCCACCGTGATTTTCCGGGCGGGCCGGAGGATCTGCAGGAGTACGTGATGGAAGTTCTGGAAGGCATCAAGGACCACCTAGTGCGCGACCAGCGCGATCCCGGCGACACGCGCTGGGAATACACGTACCACCAGCGACTGTTCCGCTATGAAGTCCCCACGCTCGGGCCGTTCGATCAGATCGAGACACTCTGCCGCAAGCTGGCGGAGACGCCCTACACGCGGCGCGCACAGGCTGTTACCTGGAAGGTTTGGGAGGACAACGATTGCTACGACCCCGCCTGCCTGCAGAGCCTCTGGTGCCGGATCACGGAAGAGAACGGCGAGCCGGTGCTGAGCATGAACGTACGCTTCCGGTCCAACGACGCTTACAAGGCTGCTTTCATGAACATCTTCGCCCTGGTCGAAATGCAGAAGGGGATCGCCGAGCGGGTTTCGGAACTGTCCGCCCGGCGCGTGGGCATAGGCCGCTACTGCCACATGGCCGACAGCTACCACCTCTACGGGTCATACTTTCGAGAATTCGAAGCGCGCTTCCTGGGCGCGCTGGCCAAACGCAGCTTCGAACAGCGCACTCTGTGCTATGCCGACCTGCGCGAACAGATGGAAGAAGCCCGCCCGGCAATCCTGGAGAAAGCGCGAAAGATGGGTCAGTGAGGCGGAAAAGGGATTCAGGACCTAGTCATATCACGTTGTGATCTATTGCTGTATGAAAATGCTCCGTGAGCTGGCCGGCTCGCTTTAGCACGGAAAAAGCGAGCCCCGGCCGCCGCTATTTCTTCTGCTCTGTCTTGGCGGGTGGATTCGCAGAAGGCTTGCTCGCACCCGCCGTCTTCGCCCGAGTCCTCTTCTTGTTGCCCGCCGGTTCCGTCGCGTGGTGAGGTAGCTTTCCACCCTTAAACACCGGGGCAACATTCTTCATGGGTGTCGCGCGTCCCTCCTTGTTGTGCAGGGCGTAACCTAATTCGTTCTGGCAGGAGGCCAGGTTCGTCTGCGTGGCGAGGAGCAGCCCGTCCTGATTCTTCGACAAAAAGGCCAGATGTGGCTGGAGTGACTGCTGCAAGTCGAAGAGTTGATTCGCAGCCTGGGTGTACTGCGCGCCAAAGCTGGCGTTTTCATACTGGGAGACGGCGCGCGCCACGCCATCCAACCGCGGCAGGACGGCGTTGATGGCCACATAGGTCTGGAAGCCGAGGTACAGGCTGTCAGGACGGTCATCGAACTGTGCGCGCCAGTCTGCCTGGGATGCAAGCGTCTTGCGCAGGTTCTCCAAGGTTTGACCGAAGGACTTCCGCGCCGCATCGGGCATCTTCCAGCGTTCCGCGCGCACCTGCGCGAGCAGGTCGTCGATGCGATACTGCGTGAGCCAGACCTTATGCAACAGAGCTTTCACTTGCGCGGGCTCCAGGTAACCCGTCGTGCCAGTGCGGGTCGTGATGGGAGGCGGCGTCCCCGCCGGAACCGTGACTTTCTCCGTCTCGACTTCCTGCGAGGCGGGTGCGGCGGGAGGCTTTGGGGGCGGTGTCTTCTGAGTGGAAGACTGCGCCAGGACCGTGAGTGGGTAGACGGCAACGAGCAGGGCTACGAAAAGAGACTTCATCGTTGACCTCGCTACCAAATTAGAAGACGGTGATGAGGAGAAGAATGGCAGGGCCTAGCCCACTTCGTCCACAAACTTCTGGAGGGACTGACGCGCTGCTTCACTGAGGTCCAGGAACTGGACTCCCATGCCCATGCCGATGCGCGAGTATATCACCTTGGCGCGGCAGGTGATGGCCGGCTCGTCAGGATTAAGACGGAACATGAGAGTGAGTTCGGAACCGACCGGGAGGGGGAATTTCGCATCGAAAAACATTCCGTCCAAGCTCACGTCCCGCGTCACCCTGATCTCCTCGCACTCCAGGGCTTCGCAGCGAACTTGCGTCACCAGCCTGACACGGCCGGACTGCCGGCGCTCAACCTCAGGCTTGAAGAGTGGCCGATCTTCCGGGTCCACGGTGTGAGACCTCGCGACTTAAGGCACTAAATGCCGGCTTCTTGAACCTCCACGGTAAACTTGAAGTACGGGCGCGGAATGCCGCGTCCCCACCGGTTCACTTCCCAGCGGGCCTGAAGAAACTTGATCTCGGGACGTTGCCGCAAATCCAGAGCGGCGGGGGTGACACCACAATAGAACTTTTGCGGAAACCAGAAGAGCGCCTGCGTTCCCAAGTTCTGGCCATCGGCCGAGCCCCAAATGGAGACGTGCAGCGATTCCTGCTCGAGGACTTCGTCAATCCGCAAAATCAGCAGAAGAGTCTTGCCAGCTAGCGAATCGAGCTCGAGCGGGACGCTCTGGCCAAGCGATTCCACCGAGGTGTCGGCGGGGACGAGATAGCGAGGCGTGGAATTAGCCGTGACGCCGTTACTCATGCTGTTAATCAGTTCAGAGATGATCCGGCCAAGGCGTGCATCGTACCATAAGCTTCTGCAAAAGAGAAAGTGAAACGGGGTGATAATCCCTGAGTGTGCGCCGCATGCGTAGCCGTGCGGGTCAAGCAACGCTTAGAGATTGTTCACGAATCGCCCCTACTTCAACCCTGCTCGCTCCCGCTGAAAAACAGATATGAAGGCTTGCCTTTTTTTACCCAGAACGCTTAGACTCACGGCTTCCGAGGTCACCGATGCGCTTACTAATTCGTCTTCTCTTCTCAGTGCTTCTCGCAGCGGGAGCAGCGCGGCCAGCGGCCGTTTCCACAGTTTCGCTGGACGGCGACTGGCACTTCCTGGCCGACCCGAACGGCACCGTCGACGTGCAGAAGCTCGATTCCGCGCCCTACGTGCGGCCTACGCGCATTCCCTCTTCCTGGCAATCGCAGTTTGCGGACCTGCGCGATTACGCCGGCGTGGCGTGGTACTGGCGCACGATTGCCGTCGAGCCGCCACCCGCTGACCAGGTGGCGCTGTTGCGCTTCGGCGCCGTGGACTATCAGGCGGAAGTTTACGTCAACGGCCAGAAAGCCGGCTCGCACGAGGGCGGCTATCTGCCCTTTGAAATCGATGTCACTTCCCTGCTCCACGCGGGTGAAAACCAAATCGCCATGCGCGTGGTGGATCCCGGTGCTAAACCGAGCGATGTTGTTGAAGGCATCAACTATGCCGAAATTCCGCATGGCAAGCAGAACTGGTACGTCCAGACGAGCGGCCTTTGGCAGAGCGTGGAGCTCGACTATCGCCCGCGCGTGCGGCTTGGCAACGTCCACATCTCAGCGGCTCTAGAGGGATCTTTTCAGGTCACCGTGCCCGTGATCCGCGCGGGATCCACCGACTCCACGCGCGTCAGTGCCGAGGTCCGCGACCCGGCCGGGACGACGGTGTGGCAGAGCACGTACGAGGTGGCTAGCGGGGAAAACAGCGCCAAGCTCGGCGGGCTCATCCACGCTCTGGACGCGTGGAGCCCCGCGAACCCGAATCTTTACGAACTGCGTGCCTCGCTCAGTTCCGGAGACTCCGCGAGCTATCGCTTCGGTTTCCGCAGTTTCAGCGCCCACGACGGCAAGTTTTATCTGAACGGCAAGCCGATCTATCTGCGCGGGGCGCTCGATCAGGATTTCTATCCCGACACGATCTACACACCGCCCTCGCTCGACTATGTCCGCGACGAAATGCGCAAGGCGAAGGGGTTGGGGCTGAACCTGCTGCGCTGCCACATCAAAGTGCCGGACCCGCGCTATCTCGAAGCAGCGGATGAAGTCGGTTTACTCGTCTGGTACGAGATTCCAAATTGGGACAAGCTCACGAACAACTCCCGGCGCCGCGCTATGGAGACGCTGCACGGCATGGTGGACCGTGACTGGAACCATCCGTCGATTGCCATCGTAAGTATCATCAATGAGAGCTGGGGCGCCAACCTCAAGGAAGCGACGGACCGCATGTGGCTGAAGGCGGCCTACCAGGAAGCGAAGACCTTTGCGCCGTGGCTGGTGGTCGATAACAGCGCCTGCTGCGACAACTTCCACATGGCTACGGACATTGCGGATTTTCACCAATATGCTGCCATTCCCGACTACGCCTCGAACTTCGACCGGCTGGTTGATGACCAGGCGCAGCGGCCCGGCTGGCTCTTCAGCCCTTACGGCGACGCCGCGCCCAAAGGGGACGAGCCCCTCGTGCTCTCCGAATTCGGCAATTGGGGACTGCCGCACGTGCCGCAGGAAAAGCCCTGGTGGTTCAGCCGGAACTTCAGAGAAAACGAGATCACCAAACCGGAGAGCGTGGAGCAGCGCTTCATTGACTATCAATACAATTCCCTCTTCCCGGACCTCGATGCACTGAGTGTCGCTGCCGAGTGGCACGAGTACGCCGCGCTGAAGTATGAGATCGAGACCCTGCGCGCGCTCCCCGAGATGCAGGGTTACGTGATCACCGAATTCACGGATTTGAACTGGGAAGCGAACGGCCTGCTCGATATGTGGCGTCACCCCAAGGTGTTTGCCGACGCGCTCAGCCACCTGCAGCAGGATGACTTGCTCGTGCTGCGCAGCGAGAAACGAAACTACTCGACGGGCGAGTCCGTGCAGGCGGACGTTTATCTTTCGCACTACGGCCCAGGCGACCTTGCAGGCGGCAAGATCGCCTGGCAAGTAGAGGGAACCTCCCTTGCGGGGAGTTTGCCGGCGGCTCCGGTTGCTTCCGCGGGCGCGGCCAAGGTGGGAACGCTTCAGTTCGCGGCTCCTGCGGGTTCGGCGCCTGTCAAACGGGTCTTAAAGGCTGTGCTTATCCTTGGAGATAAGACTGTATCAGAGAATTCTTTGGACTTATACTTCTATCCCCCTAAGCAACCGGAATTGCCAGCTCCCGTCTCCTTCTACGATCCCCCGGGCCGCTTGCGCAGACTGGTAAACGAAATGCGTGCGCGCAATTACCTGGCGCCGACGGGCTCCGAAGCCTTTCCCGTGCTGATCACCTCAATCCTCGACGACACCGTCAAGAACAAGCTGCGCGCCGGAGGGCGCGTGATTTTGATTGCGACGGATCAAATAACGCTCGCCCCCGGGTTTGAGGTCATGCCGCGCGCCAGAAGTGAGTTCGACGGCAACTGGATTTCCAACTTCCTCTGGGTGCGCAAGGGCCAGCCGCCGTTCACGAACCTCGGATTCGACTCGCTGGGCGAATTCGAAACGCAAGCCGCCACACCAGCGGCCGTCATCAAGGGAATCGCGCCGCAGAACTTCAGCGATGTGCTGGCTGGAATGTTTTACGGGTGGATCCACTCGAACGTTGGAGTCCTTGTGCAAGCCAAAGCCGGCAAGGGCAGACTGCTGATTTGCACCTTTTCGCTCGGCACGGCCTACAACTCCGACCCGTACGCGACTTACCTGCTGGACGCCCTGGTGAATTACCTGGTGTCGGATTTCTCGCCAGGCCTGGAACTTCCGCTGTGAGGAAGCGCGACACTGGGGAAAGGCGCCCGGCGGAGATTCATAAAGGGAAGGCAGGTCACACTACGCGTGCAGCTTCGCGAGCCGCCGCAGGGCCTCGTCCAGCGTGGCTTCGGTCTTGCAGAAGGCAAAACGCACCTGTTGGGCTCCCAAGGCAGGATCGCGGTAGAAACTGCTGCCCGGCACCACGGCGACACCGATCTCGCGCACCAGATAGCGAGCAAACTCTACGTCATCCGGGAAGCCGAAAGGGGAAACATCCGTCATGATGTAGTAAGCCCCGTGCGGCTGGAAGCAGCGGAATCCGGCCCGCTCGAGCCCCGCCAGCATGCGGTCTCGCCGCATCCGATAATCCTCGCATAGCTTCCGATAGTACGTCTGCGGCAGGCGCAAGGCGGTCGCGCCCGCCTCCTGCAAAGGCGCGGCGGCTCCGACCGTGAGAAAATCGTGCATCTTGCGAATCGCGTTCGTGACTTCAGGGGGCGCGATCGCGTAGCCCACGCGCCAGCCTGTGACGCTGTAGGTCTTCGACAGGGCGTTGATGGTGATGGTCCGCTCGCGCATGCCGGGAAGAGTCGCGAGTGAAATGTGCCGGAAGCCGTCATACACCAAGTACTGGTAAATCTCGTCGGTGATGGCGTAAGCGTTCGTGCGGCAACACTGCTCAGCAATCAGTTCGAGCTCGGCGTGGGTGAAGACTTTACCAGTAGGATTGTTGGGCGTGTTCAAGATCACAGCGCGTGCGCGATCCGTAAAGGCGGCGGCGAGCTCTTGCGGGTCGAAGGTCCAATCCGGTGGATGAAGTCGCACATAACGGGGAACCGCGCCGCAGATGATGGCATCGGGACCGTAGTTTTCGTAGTAAGGTTCGAAGACGACCACTTCTTCGCCCGGGTCGACAATGGCCAGGAGGGAGGCGATCATCGTCTCCGTGGCGCCGCAGCAGACGGTGATCTCGCGTTCCGGGTCGACGTCGAGCCCTGTGTCTTCCCGGAAGCGCTCGGCGACGGCTTGCCGGAATTCTCGTGCACCCCAGGTGATCGCATACTGATTGCTGTCCGCGCGGATGGCGCGGACAGCCGCTTCTTTCACTTCTTCCGGCGCGGCAAAATCCGGAAATCCCTGGGCGAGGTTGACCGCGTTGTACTCAAGGGCCAAGCGCGTCATCTCACGGATGACCGACTCGGTAAACTGCTGAGCCTTGCGGGAAATCGGCGAACGAAGCGTGGTCGGAATTGGCTTAGGGCCTGTGGGACTTCCACTCATGCAAATCCTCTCAGTGTCCCGAAGCGCGCTGGCGCTCCGCACCTTCTGCGGTGCTAGGTCGGCGCGCACCGCCCGCAGCTTTGGGCGGAGTCGAGGCTTTCGATCCCGGGCACACGGCAAAGCGCGGCGAGCCGGTAAGGAGTTGTCGGTAAATTTCCGCATCGCGCAGAACCAGTTCCACATACGAGCGCGTGGCCTGGATGGGAATGCTTTCCAGGAATGTCACCGAGTCCTGGAAGGAAGTCTTGCCGAGCCAGTCTTTGACGCGAAAATCACCCGCGTGGTACGCAGCCAGGGCGAGTTCCGGCCGATTGTCGAAGGTTTTCATCATTTCCTTGAGATAAGCGCAGCCAACGCGAACATTGTACACAGGATCGTAGAGCCGCCGGCCTGCACTGCGCATCCGCGAAGCGCGGTGGCTGTGGGCAGCGGTTTCCGGCAGAACCTGCATGAGCCCGCGGGCGTTCGCCGTGGAAAGTGCTCGCGGATTGAAGGCCGATTCCTGGCGGATCAGCCCAATCACCATATAGGGGTCAAGGCGGTTGGCCCGAGCCTGTCGCTGGATGAGTCGCCAGTACGATTGCGGGTAAAGAAAATCCCAAACTTCCTTCGGCAGTTCAGAGAAATCGATCTGCGAATAGGCTGGGGCAACTCTGATGGCATCGAGCAGCGCACCGGACACGTTCTTCTGCGCGGCATCCATCCGGGTGAGCAGCAGGCGGAGTTCGGTGGGCGCAGCCCTTTCAGCGATTGCTGTCTTGAGGTACTCCTCTTCTAGGCTTTGCAGGCCCAACACCTGAAGGATCATCGCGGGCCGGGCCGCGTCGCTGGGCGCGGACGACAGGCATGCCAGCGCTTGCGGAAGCGCGGGCGATGACAGCATCGGGGCGAGCGTGGCGGCAAGCGATCCGGAGGGAGACGCACTAGCACCTTGCGGGCTTCCCTGCTCCATAGGCAGCGCTGCCAGCCGCAAGGCAGCCTGACGCGTATAGTAGCTATGCGCGAACCGCTTGCCCACCAGAGCATACAGAGCCCGAGCCTCGGAAGGATTGCCCTGTTCCTCCTTTGTCCGCCCCAACCAGTAGAGAGCAGCCGGAGCGCGCGGTGAGTCCGGAAAGCGCATGAGGTAGTCCCGGATCGCGTCGGGCGTCCTGAGATCATGCAGGAGGTAGTAGCACCACGCCAGTCGCCAACCGTCTTCGCGGGCATGTTCATTCTGAGGGAACAATTCGAAAAGCCGCTGGTAAGCGCGCGTCGCTTCCTGCCAGTTGAGCTGCCGATAATAGAAGTTTCCGGCCGCCGAAAGCGCATCCGCGTAGGCAGATGAAGACACGTACTGGGTTTCGAGCTGGGCAAGGTCCTCAGTGATCGCCACCGCGTCAGACTGCTGCGCGTGAGCCTGGACGAGCAACGCCAGCCGTTGCGCTTCCCGGTCGGGAGTCGCATAGTGATTCGACAGAGCTTCCAACGCATCGGCGATGCGGCGAAGACGCAGCAGGCAACGCGCTCGCCCCAGTTGCCAGCGGGGTACGAGCGGGCTGGCGGTTTCAGCTTCGCGCAACCCCTCAAATTCTTTCAGGGCGTCCTCATAGCGTGTGGCCCTGAAGAGGATTTCCCCGCGCGCCGTCCGGATTTCATCCGTCGGGATCGGATAAGTGGAACCAAGCTGCGAGCGGAGCGTTTCCAGCGAGTCAGCGGCAGCCTGCGCCTGCGGGGACATCGGGAAGGCGAAATAGACTTCCTGGAATGCACGTGCGGCCTCCTGCGTGCGATTTACCTGCTGGTAGGCCCGCGCCAGTAGCAACGCTAGCGCCGGGCGCGTGCGCACTTCAGGCTCCGCAGTAAGTGCGTCGATGGCATCCTGCGGCCGCTGGGCGTCGAGCCAGGCGCCGGCGCCCAGTTCCAGCGCCTGCCAGCGCAGGCCGCTTTGCGGAAAGCGCGTGGCGAAGTTCTTCAGTGCCTCGGCTGCCCCGAGCGGCTGCCCCGCCCGGCTCGCCGCGGAGGCCTCGTAGAACACGGCATAATCCGCCAGCGAAAACGCGCTCGCCGTTGCCGAGCGCAAATCCTCCGCACCTTCCGTGAAGTACTCACCTTCATACTCGTAATAGCCCGCCAGAAAGCACGCCCAACCGCGCCACTCGGGATCTTTCTGCGCCTGTGCGTAGCGGCGCAGGCTCGGCCACGTATCGCGCTTCTTGGCCCGCACCGCAAGCTGGCGCAGCGAAACCGGAACCAGGTCGGCGGCGGCAGCCGACACACCCATCACCGCCAAGTACGCAGCCAGGCAGAGGGTCCGAAGGAACGGTTTGAAGAAGAATGTCACGCGGAAGGCCCTGGATATTCCGGTCCCAGGACGGTGGAGTCATTTGCTGCCAGCGTTCTTACCAGCTCATCATGGAAGTAGTTAAACTCTTTACCGAGGGTTTTGGCGAAGCGTTTTTCGAAGGTCTGGCGACTCCGGTCGATGTCGGACTTCAGGCGCATGTACAAGTCTTTGTTCTTGCGCCCGTCCGCCACCTTCATCTTGTTGTAAAGCTCGATCTCCGACACCAGGAGTTTGGCGAAGCGCTTCGCGTCTTCGTGAACCTTCTGTTCAGCTTCGCTCAATTGTGAGATCTCGAACCCTGTCGGAGCCGATGGAGACGCAGGCCCGACGCTGGCCGCAACTTCCTCCGCAGTGGGCGCCTCCGAAACCGGCAGGGGCGCGCTGATCTCTGTGGCCGTTTCAAAGGCAGCCGGAGCAGACACACTTTGCACTGCAGTGGAATCGAGCACTGATGCCGTTGCTCCCGTTGCTGTCGGTTCATCCGTTGCAGTCTTTTCATCGGCAAATTCTCCGGGCGCCTCGGCTTCCGGGGGTTTCGCGACTTCCTCGCCCACGCCCTCGGCCGGAACGCCGCCGCTCAATGCAATCAGGCGATCGAGCTGCGCACCCGCGAATTCGGAAAGAATCTTGAGAGCATAGACCGGAAGCGAATCGCCCTTCCCGCCGGGATCTGCATAGAAAATCGCGGAGACAGTACCCGCCGCGCGGATGGGCAGCAGCAGGACAGGGGCATCCGGCGCCGGCTTGAGCTTCTCGAGAAGATTGCGGTTCTTCTTGAGCGTGTCCGCGCTGGCCTCCACGGGACCGGCGGTTTCGCAAACTTGCCGGAAGGGATTCTCCTGATTGAGTGGGATGATCAGAGACTGGAAGGTTTTTTCCGTCAGCTTCGGCCCGAACCCGTTCGCCGAGGCGCCCCAGGCCGCTTTGCCGCGCACGTCGAAAATCGCCGCCCGTACACCCCATCGGGCGGCCTCTTCCGCGAGAATCTGCAGGACCTGTTCAGGTATTGTGCACGTCATCAGGCTCCGGACCGCGCCTAAGACGTTTTCGAGCGCCGTATCGGCGGACATTCGCAGAGCTGACGCTCCCGCGCACGCAATTGCCTCCCACTGATGGTCAGCTTCCTGCTCGGTGTGTTGATGGCGCAGCCGCAATTCCGCAAGATCATGTTCAAGCTTCTCGAGCTGTTCCGCCTGCAAGCGAAGCTCTTCCGCCAAGCGCTGGCGAGCCTCGCGGATCAGGTCAGCAATCAAACTGGTTTGTGCTTCAGCCAAGCGTGACACCTCGGCAGGGTAAGCTACACATCCATTATGAAACAAGCCGCGGCGTGGGCGCAATGGCAATGTCGCAATGTCACGGGTAAGCGTATTCGCCGGGTCAAAATCATAGGTGGTCCGGAGAAGACCAGAGCTTTCGGCTTTCGGCCTTCTGGCTGCTGCCCTCTGCCTCCTGCCTACTGCCTTCGCGCGCGCATGATTTGACACACCTCGTTTCGCGTCGTAAGCTAAGCCATAGATATGGGGGCGTACCGGTTTCGACGGGAGCCCTTGCGCTTAGGAGGCATGCCGGGGGTCCACACCACCCGTGATCGGCGTGGGCCAAAGACAACTGCCAACACGCAGTATGCCTACGCTGCCTAATTAATTAGGTAGCCGTCTCCTCCTTTAGGCCCGCATGAGGGAACGAGGCGTCGCTTGGCGGGATAGTCCTGGGTTTGCTGCCTGAGAATCCGGGACGAGACTTCCCAGGCTAGTCGGCGGTTCGTTGTTGCCCGTTCCTTAGGGCCGCTGGCGAAAGCAGGAAGCGAACGAGATAAGCATGTAGGCTCCTAACCGTAAGACTCTTCGGACGGGGGTTCGACTCCCCCCGCCTCCACCACATAGTGCGCTTCTATTTCATCTGCTTAGATTGACCGCAAATCCCGCGCCCAGCTGGCGTGTAGTCCGTGCTGCAATGCGGAGCCATGCTGACCGTGCTCCGCCGCCAAATGCGCCGGCGCCCCCACACGTCCCGGAAGGAACGCCGCTGGCAGTGTCCTCTTGCGGTCGAAGGGACGCTGAACGGCGCCAGGGTGCGGACGTGGCTCGGCCTTCGGAGCTTCGGGGCGACGCAGAACATCGTAATCGAGACTCCGCAGCAAAAGGCTTACCCCTACAGTGAGGTTGTCACACAGACTCTTTCAGGGCTTCCATTTTGAAACGGGCTTGGTTTCCTGACCCAGGCCGAAGGCCCGCCGATCCGAATGGCGGGCCGTTGTCCCGCCTGGCGGGATGGGACAGACCGCCCCTTCGGGGCTCGAACGCCCAAGCACGCGCGGTATGGTTGAAGGTCCCGCGACAACCGTTTCGCGGAATACCCGTGGCTATCGCAAAGCTGGGGGAGGGCAAGAATCTTCTTGTGCTTGACATTGAACTTCCTGAGCCGGAAACTAAGATTACGACCCGGTAGGCATCGACCTGCATGCGCTGGTTCTTCGCGTGCTGCGAGCGGAAGGGTCCCTGTGTTCGACTACCCCGGGCCAGGATTTATGTTGTCTTCGCTTAGCCTCGTGCGTCGGCCGGGACCCGTATCGCCCTTGTGGCTGGTGGTTGTCCTGCTAGCCGCTTGCACGGCCCTTGTACCCTGCATACTAAGAGCGCAAAAGGAGAGCGACGAAGAGGTTTCCACGCGCGACGTGGAGCCCACCTTCAAGCTCCAGGTCGAGCGCAACTTGGTGGTGGTCCGCGTGGTCGTGCGGGATGCAAAGGGCGCGGCGGTCGACAACCTCCGCAAGGAGGATTTCGAGCTCTTCGATCGCGGCAAACCCCAAACCATCTTGCACTTCTCGGTGGAGAAGCCGGCTCCCAAGCCCGCCGAGAAACCGGCAGAGAAGAAACCCCCAGCCGAATTGGAAGCCACCGAAGAGACCGAGATCTCGCCCGCCGCGGCCCGCCGTTTCCTGGCTCTGTACGTCGAGGACGTGCACACGCCCTTCGAGGGCTTGGTGCGCACCAGGGATGCTGCGGACCACTATCTGGCGGCTTCGCTCCAGCCCGGAGACCGCGTGGGGCTGTTCACGGCCTCCGGCCAGCACCAATTGGACTTCACCGACGACTTCGCCAAGGTGCATCAGGCGCTCTTCGAGCTTCGTCCCCGTCCGATCACCGGAAAGGACATGTCCTGCGCGGTGATTCCGCCCTATGAGGCGTACTTGATAGTCGAACAGCGCGACCCCAATGCCCTGGATATTGCCACCGACGAAGTCATGAATTGCGAATTCGGCGGTGACCCACGCTTCCTCCAACAGGCTCAAAGCGCGGCGCAGGCTTACGCCACCGGTGCCAACTCCATGGCCGAAACGGAGTCGCGTGCGGCGTTGCGGGGGATCGAATCTCTCGTGCGCCACATGAGTTCACTTCCCGGCCAGCGCAGCGTGGTGATCGTCTCCAGTGGATTCCTGACAGAAGCCCTTCACTCCGAACTCGGCGAAATCATCGATCGCGCCCTGCGCGCAAACGTCGTCCTCAACGCCCTAGATGCCCGCGGCCTGTACCTCGACCCCGGGGTGCCGGACGCCTCGCAGGCTAGGGTCGCCAACACGAACCGGCCCGAAGTGATAGGACGAAAGAGCCAATTGTTGAGTTATAGTGCCAAGCTGGAGAGCGCTGGCATGGCGGCACTCGCCCAGGATACGGGCGGCGTTTTCTTCCAAAACAGTAATGACCTCGAGGCGGGTTTCCGTCGAGCTGCCGCGCTTCCAGACCCGTATTACGTTCTGGCTTTCTCACCGCAAAACCTGAGACTCGACGGCGCCTTCCACCCGATCAAGGTCAAGCTGGTTTCACAACCGGGCCTCACCCTGCAGGCGCGCCGGGGCTACTACGCTCCCAGGAAAGCGGATGATCCCACCGTGCGGGAAAAGGAAGAAATTGAGGAGGCAGTCTTTTCCCAGGACGAGATGCAGGAGCTGCCCATCGAGGTCCACACCCAGTTCTTTATGAAGAGCCAGTCCGACGCACAACTCGCCGTCTTGACGCGCCTCGATTTGCACCAGGTGCATTTCCGCAAGCAAGAGGATTGCAGCCTCGACAACCTGACGTTCGTGACGGCCCTCTTTGACCGCGATGGCCATTTGGTGACAGGCCAGCAAAAGCTTCTCCAGCTGCGCTTGCGAGACGCGACCCTGGCAAGATACCTGCAGACCGGCATCACGCTCAAAACCCACTTCGACGTCAAACCGGGGACTTACCTGGTGCGCGCCGTGGTCCGGGATTCCGAAAGCGGCCAAATCTCCGGCCTAAACCGCACCGTCGAAATTCCTTATTAGGAGATCGACCCATGTCTCGACATCATCTGACCGTGACTCTGGGCCTTCTCACCGCCCTGGGCTGGCTGGGTCTCGCGTCTGCCACAGCTCCTGCCGCCCCACGCGGCGCACAGAATCCTTCCTCCCAAGCCGTCACGAGCGCGCCGGTAGTGATCAAGGCGGAAGCCAACTTGGTTCTGGTCGATGTGGTCGCGACCGATAAGAAGGGGAATTACCTCAAGGATTTGGAGCAGAAGGATTTCCATGTCTTTGAAGACGACGCGGAGCAGAAAATCTCCAGTTTCTCGCGCGCGGCGGACATCCAGCCGAACGCTCCCGAGCAGCAGCGCTACATGGTCCTGTTCTTCGACAACTCCACCATGGCGCCCAGCGACCAGGGCCGGGCGCGCGAGGCGGCAGGGAAGTTCGTGGAAAGCACGGCTTCCCCGAATCGCCAGGTGGCGGTGGTGGACTTTGGTGGAGTCTTGCGCGTTGCTCAGAACTTCACCTCGGACGGGGATCAGTTGAAGCGGGCCATCGGCGGCGTGAAGTTCGCAGCGGTTCAGCCCAACGCCTCGGGCCAGAGCATGCAACTTGCCTCCCTGGGTGTGCCGTCTCTGGGCCTTCGCCAATCCGACTTCGCGGCCCGTAGCGTGCTGCTCTCGATTCGCGAACTCGCCAAGACGCTACGCGCGGTCCCGGGTCGCAAGACGCTCATCTTGTTTTCGAGTGGATTTGCACTCACTGCGGAACGCCAGTCCGAGCTCGCGGCGACGATCGATTCGCTGAACAAGGCAAACATCGCCGTGTATCCCGTGGACGTACGCGGCCTGGCAACAACAGGAAACCCCGGGATGGACATATCGAATCCCTCCGGCCGCCCCGGATTCCCGCCCAGTTCATTTCTGCAGGACACAGATTCTCCCTTCCCTCACCAGCCGGGTCTTATGGCTGCGCTGATGATGCCTCCTGATCCCGATCCGCAGAGGCCGGGTGGAGGGGGCGGCGGACCCGTAGGGGGTGGTGGCGGCGCTGGCGGCGGCGCCGGAGGCGGCGTGGGTGGAGGGGGTGGCGCCGGGGGTGGTGGCAAACCCGGGGGTGGCGGCGGTGGCAATCCCGGAGCCGGCGGTGGGGGCAAACCCGGGGCGGGCGGCGGGGCTAATCCCAGCGGTGGCCGCGGAGGCGGTAATACCCCACCAAACAATAACCCCAACTTTAACCCTGCCTATGCGTGCAGTGGCCCCGATGCTTTCCAGAACTCCCTCTGCGCGGGTCGCCAGATCATCCCCACCCCGCCGGATTCCGTAGCCACGAACCAGCAGGTCCTTTATGCGCTGGCCGCAGGCACCGGCGGTTTCACGATTTTCAACACCAACGATTTCCTCAAGGGCCTGGAGAAGGTCGCAAAAGAGATGAACGAATACTACATTCTCGGTTATGTCCCGCCCAACCAGACCCACGACGGCAGTTATCACAAGATCCGTGTGAAAGTGGACCGCGGGGGCGTGAACATTCGCTCCCGCAACGGTTACTTTGATGTGAAAAGTCCTGACCTCCTGGCAGGAAAGCCCGAGGGCAAGGTGTTGGAGGAGCGCGTCGCGAACCCGCAGCCCGGCGACATCCCTGTCTCGCTCCGGGCGCCCTACTTCTACATCGCGCCCGGCGTAGCGCGCGTGAATTTGGCCCTTTCCATTCCGGGCTCCTCCGTCGATTTCGAGAAGCAAAAGGGAAAGTTCCTTTCAAAGGTGAACGTGCTGGGAATCGCCTATCGCGAGGACGGCTCCGTGAGTGCGCGCTTCAGCGACACGGTGAAGTTGGACTATGAGAAAAAGGAAATCAAGGAGTTCTCCAAAGGCTCTTTCGACTACCAGACGACCTTCAACATTGCTCCGGGAAAATACACACTCAAGCTCGTCCTGAGCGCGGGAGGCGAAAAATTCGGAAAGTATGAAACGCCTCTGCTGGTGGACCCGTTCTCCGGCAACGAGTTCACCCTGGGCGGCCCGGCCCTCAGCGACAAGCTCGTTCCGGTTTCCGAGCTTGCCGTGAACATGGACGAGGCTTTGCTAGAAGAACGCCCGCCCCTCGTTTTCAAGGGCATGCAGGTCGTTCCTTCACCCAATAACCGGTTTGAGAAAAGCGCGCACCTTGTTTTCTACGTGGAAGTCTATGATCCCGTGTTGCGAAACCCGGACGTTCCACGCGTGGGAATCCTGTACAACATCGTGGACCGGAAAACCAGCCAGTCGGTCTACTCCTCCAACACGATCCTGATAAACGAATTGGTGCAGCAGGGTAATCCGCTGGTCCCTCTGGGCCTCAAACTGACCATTGACCAACTCCAGGCGGGCGACTACCGGCTGGAAGTCCGCGGACGCGATTCGGCCGGCAACACTTCACCCGTGCGCAGCGCCGATTTCTCCGTCGAGTAATCGGCGTGCCACGGAAGATCCCCTTGAAACCGCGAGGCCGGAGGCAAAACCCTCCGGCCTCTTCTCATGTCGCGATTCGCCGCGCGCTGCTCGCGTGGTTCCGCGCCCACGCGCGCGCCCTCCCCTGGCGAGAAAAGCGCGACCCCTACGCCATCTGGGTGTCAGAGGTCATGCTCCAACAGACCCAGATCGCGACGGTGATCCCTTATTACCCGCGCTTTCTCGCGGCCTTCCCAACCGTCTCGGACTTGGCGAAGGCGCCGCTCGAGCGTGTGCTGGAATTGTGGTCGGGCCTCGGCTACTACCGCCGCGCCCGTCACCTGCACCAAGCTGCACAGCTCCTCACAACGAAATTTGCCGGGCGGTTTCCCGAAGACTACGCGAGCCTTCGCGCTCTTCCCGGCATCGGCGATTACACGGCCAGGGCCGTGCTGAGCATCGCGTTCGATCAGCCCTACGCCGTGCTGGATGGGAATGTGGCGCGCGTGGTCGCCCGCCTGTTCGCTCTGCGCGGGAATCTGCATCAGCCCAAGTTCCGTGGCGCCGTCGAGACTGAACTCGCGGGGCTTCTCTCCCGCCGGCAGCCGGGTGATTTCAACCAGGCCCTGATGGAGCTCGGCCAAACCATTTGCCTGCCGCGCGGGCCGCGCTGCTCGGCCTGCCCACTCGCGCAAGGGTGTCGCGGCTTTCGCTCCGGCGACCAGGAGACGTTCCCGACTCCCCGCCCTCGCCGCGCCGTCGAATCCCATTATCTCGCCGCGGCCCTCCTCCGGCGTGGAACGCGGGTGGCCATGGTGCGCGGGCTCGATGAGGGATTACTTGATGACCTTTGGAATTTCCCCGCGGCTTTCGGCCGCTCACCGGCGGAAGCGCTGGACCGCCTGCGCGAAAAACTTCATCGCCTCACTCGCGCCTCCTTCTCCCTCGGCGAGCCGGTGGAGGAATTTCGCCACCGCATCACTTTTCGAACCATCCACGGACGAGTTTATCCCGTCGAAAACTTCCGCGGAGGGCCGCGCGGCTCCTGGCGCTGGTTCGAACTCGCACGCCTGCCGCAGGCCGCCATCTCCCAACTGGCCCGCAAGATTGTCCATCGGGTGATCGGGTAATCGGATCGTCGGTTCATCGGATCACCAGGGAGCGCCATTCACTATTCACCCCGGGTTCACGATTTGAGACTCAGCCATTAGATCTGTGCTGATCTCCGACGCCTCTGTTCATGTGGGTTTCGACGTGCTGAAGATGCTCCGGAGATCGAGCGCCAGCAAGGGACCGGGAAAGGGGTGGCGTTTCGCGCCGACGCCGTTATAGATGGAAATCCACGTTGAGATGCCTAAGGCAAAGCGTCCCCCGGCGCCTTCCTAGGGTTGTTCTCGATCGGGCAGAGCTTGCACGCACGAGTTCTGCCCAGTGAGAGTGGGGTGTATAATCTACCAGGACGTGGCGGCACAGCGCTGGTGGATTCCTGGCTCAAGTCCATGGGCTACCGTGCGGATCGCATGACGCTGAAGAGCGGTCTCCTACTTGTCAGCCTGTCGGTCTGGGTGGTGGCGCCGCAGGTGAGAGGGCAGGTGCCCTTGAACGCCGCCGACAGCGCGAAGGTCGAGCATTTCCTGGATAGCGGCCAATCCCATCCCCCCCTTAACTGTTCCATCGAACCCCGCAAGCCATTCCTGGATTTCGCGTTCCGCTTCGATGTGGGGTACATCCTCAGGTGCCCCCTGCGCGCGTTTGGAGGGCGCGAAAGCACGGTCCTGGATTTCGTGCGAGTCACCCCTCAGGTTGGCAAGCCCCTGATACTGGGCGAATCTCACCGGGTACCGGGGATCCCTCCTGAACAAGCTGCCGCTCCAAATGCTAGGAAGCTGAAAGGCGAGGTCGAGGTGAGCGGAGGGTTTGCCGTAGGAGAGGGGTGGTATCAAGTCGAGGTCCTGCTCATGGACCCGGAAACTGGCCGGACATCCCGGAAGCGCTGGAGCGTGCGTGTGGCTCGCAGCCACAGCGAGCAGGCTGTGGTCGTAGGTGTCCCACGCGGCACCGCTACGCCCATGGCATTCCGACCTTGGCAGGGCAAACTCGACACGAGCGGGAAGGGGTTGCGACTCACGATCTTGCTGGACGCCGCGCCTATATACCCCTACGCGCAGAAGCTGCGGGCGTGGGACCGCGCGGCTCTGCTCGGGTCGCTATCCACTCTTCTGGGGCAGATTCCCTGTGCCTCGGTGCGCTTGATTGCTTTCAATCTCGACCAGCAGCGAGAGGTGTTCCGGCAGGACGACTTCGCCGACGCGGGATTCATGAAGCTCGCCGAGGCCCTGCGGACTCTGGAGCTGGGGACGGTCTCTTACCGTGTGCTGCAACAGCGCCAGGGCTGGCTGGATATGTTGGTGAATTTTGCCAACCGGGAAGTGACTGCGGCGAATCCCTCGGACGCCGTGATCATTCTCGGGCCGCATGTTCGTTATTACGCGGGGGTTCCGCGCGAGATGCTGAAGGTTCGCGAAACTCCCAATCCGCACTTTTGCTACTTCGAGTATCTTCCCGGCGTTGGACAGCTTCCCGATACGTTGCAGATTCTCACCAAGAGGCTGGACGGCACTGTGTATGAAATCCACTCTGCGGGCGACTTCGCGCGCGCCATCCAAAACCTGCTTGCGCGGGTGCAGCCGAGTGGTGGGGCTACCGTCGACAGTCGCTGGCCTCCCCGGCCAGCACCCCCGCAATAGCCGCGTAGGTAGCCCCCACCAGGATTCCCCTGTTGTGCCTCCCGGCGGACGAAAGGTATCGCCTCCGCCCTAAGATTGCAAACTGAATTATATTCGGGTGCGCGCTAGGCTCCTGACAAATGTCCCCAAACCAGCTCGCCGCCAAGCTGGGCACCGCAATGATCTGGCTTAGAATCGGAAATTCCGGTTCACTAATCAGTATTCCCTGCCGGCGCTCAGCCATTCACGTCGCGCGCGGGGATTTTCTGCAATAGAATAGAGCCCGGAACCGGGGCATGCGAACCGATGAGCGAGCGCCCACATGTTGTCGTCACTGACCTGAGCCAAAAGCAGGCGCACATCAGCGTGCAGCGTTACTTTGAGATTTCTCTTCTGCTGATGCTCGCCACGGGCTTCCTCACCGTTGCCACCACGGGCAAGCTGGACCTGGTTTCTATGGTCGGGATGTTCGGCGCGCTGGTTATCAAGCTGTGGAGCTACGTTCGCGAAGCCGATTATTCCCTTTCCCCCAAAACGGTCACACGAATTTCCATTTTCTACATCTTCTTCTATGGCCTGGATTTTCTAATTTTCTCTTCCGGCCCCAGCCCGCTCGACCGCATGCTCTCCGCCACGGTGCATCTGGTGCTCTTCACGGCGGTCATGAAGATCTTTTCGGCTCGGACTTACCGCGACTACGGCTATCTGGCCACGCTTTCGTTCCTGATGATGCTGGCGAGCGCCGTCCTGACGGTAGGGACCACCTTCTTGGTTTTCTTCACGCTCTATGTTCTCTTCGCCATTTCGACGTTCATCAGCTACGAAATCAAGCGCGCCGTGGAAGCGGCCTGGCGCGCTCCCGAGGGACCTTTCCGTGCGGCCGAGCAGAATCGCCGGGCCATGGAAAAAGCGCTGATGACGGCGGCGGTCGGCTTGGCCGGGGGAATCATCCTTCTGGCCGCCGTGCTCTTTTTCGTCATTCCCCGGTATCGGACGGGGTACCTGACCGGCCTTTCCATGCAGGCCCAGAACATTACGGGCTTTTCCGAATCCGTCAATCTGGGAGACATCCGCAAGATCCTGCGCTCACCCCTGGTGGTGATGCGGGTGATGCCGGAGGGAAATCCCCGCCAGTTCGTGGGCGTTAAGTGGCGGGGCGTCAGTCTGAACAGTTTTGACGGCAAGCACTGGTTCAATGACAACACCGAGCAATTCCCCCTGCAGCCTGCGTCCTATCAACGGTTCATGATCCCGCTGCCCGAGGGCTGGGAGCACCGCCCGCAACGTCCGCTGCGCTACCGCATCCTGCGCGCGGCCCTCTCCACCGACGTGCTCTTCGCTGCCGCTGAACCACGTGAACTCAGCGGCCAGATGCGCCTGCTGAGCCTGGACCAGACCGGCTCCCTGCACAGCCCGCTAAACACCAACGTCCCTTTCGTCTACACCGTGGTCTCCGAAACCGGCCTGCCGCCGGCGGGCGAGCTGCGTCATACCCCCGCGCAGTCTCCGGACGGAATTCGCTTGGTTTATCTGCGCCTGCCCCAAATGGACCCACGCGTCGGCGAGCTGGCTCGCACTCTTACCGCTTCCGCAACCAATAACTACGACCGTGCGGTCGCCATCCAGTCCTATCTGCGCAGCAATTTCCAGTACACACTTGACCCGCTGGCCATCGAGCCCGGCGACCCCATCGGGAGTTTCCTGTTCAAATCCAAGTCGGGCTACTGCGAGTATTTTGCCGCCGCCATGGCGGTGATGTTGCGCACGCTCAAAGTCCCCGCACGGCTCGTCAATGGGTTTCAGACAGGTTCCTACAATCGCCTCGGCAAGGATTTTGTGGTGCGCGCTCGCGACGCGCATAGCTGGGTGGAGGTCTACTTCCCCGGCTACGGTTGGATCCCCTTCGATCCCACGCCGGCCGATCCCGCTCCCGTCTTGCCAAGCGTATGGGACGACTATGTCGACGCCGCAGCTCTTTTCTGGAATGAGTGGATCATCAACTACGACTTCGGCCACCAGGTGCAGTTGGCGCGAGAGGTCGAGCAGGAATCCCACGACTTCCAACAGGCTTTTCGCTCTCGTGCCGAGAGACTCAAGCGCCAGGGAATTCGCGCCGCCTATCGTATCGAGGGCTGGCTGATGTCGCACAAGCTCCTGGTGCTCGTGATCATGCTGGCAATCCTGGCGGGCTTGATTGTCACCGACAAGAGCGGGTGGCTGACGGAAGTCCGCTTCCTGTTGGCCTGGAAATTCGCGCGGCGCGACATGGCCTTAAGCCGGCGCGAAGCTACGCTCACTTATCAGCGGCTGCTCAAGACATTGCAGAAAAAAGGGTATCGGAAAAGGCCTTCCCAGACGCCGAGGGAGTTTGCGCTTTCCTTTCTAGGTACCCGGTGGGGACTCGGGGTGCAGGAATTCACGCAACTCTACAATTTGCTGCGCTTCGGCCAAGCGTCCGTCCCGCTCGCCCGCCTGCGTCGGATCATCGACGAGATCACCAGGAGTTAGCCCGAATTTCTCACCACGCTCCGCTGCTTTTCGTCCGGCGGTCGGGAGGGCGGGGCTAAACAGGCTGCGGAAAAACGCTTCCCTAGTGTCATTCTGAGCGAAGCGCAGAATCTCGCCCTGTGCATTTTCATGACCGTGCGAGATTCTTCGTCGCCTGCGGCTCCTCAGAATGGCAGCGCCCACGGGCTTTTCCGCAGCCTGTTTAGCCCCCCCTCCCTCGTCGTGGTGAGAAACTCCGGTTAGGACCCTGTTCCCCCGCAAGCCACAGGTAAACATCGAAGCTGAAAGCTGACCGTCGATTGCTGAAAGCTTCTCTTAGGGAATCGACTTCCCGCCATCCACCACGAAGACCTGCCCCGTGATGAAATCGCCGCGCGTGGCGAGATAGAGCGTCATTTCCGCAATGTCCTGGGCGGCCCCGGCTTTCCGAAGCGGCGTCGCGCGGATGATCTTCTTGATGGTGGCGTCGCGTTTTTCATCCGGGAAGAGAATTGTCCCGGGCGCGATGCTATTCACGCGGATGCGTGGGGCCAGCGCCTTCGCCAGCGAGCGCGTCAGGGAGATCAGCGCCGCCTTCGACGCACAATAGTGCAGGTAGTTCGGCCATGCCTGCAGCCCGCCGAGCGAGGAGATGTTGATGATATTTCCTCGGCCCTGGCGCATCATCAGGCGCGCTGCGGCCTGGGCGCAAAAGAAGGGGCCTTTCAGATTGATTCCCAGAATACGATCCCAATCTTTTTCCGTGAGCTGGTCCCAACTCCCGGCAAAGAACGTGCCCGCGTTGTTCACGAGGAGGTCCAGGCGGCCAAAACGCTTTTCGACCGCGCGGAACATCGCCGCGATTTGCCTCGGCCGTGAGACGTCCGCGCGGATGGCCAGTGCGCGGACCCCGAGCGCAGCCATCTCGCGCACGGTGGCCAGCGCCTCCTCACGCGACTCGTGGTAGTTCACGACCACGTCCGCCCCGGCCCGCGCCAGTGCCAAGGCTATGGCACGCCCGATCCGTTTCCCGCCGCCGGTCACCAACGCCACCTGGTCCCGAAGAGGTCGTTCGCTCATAGTCTCTCGATTGATAACACGCCTATCGCCATTGTCAAGGGGAGTCCGCAAGTGGTTTCTTGCGCCCAGGCGCAAATTGGCATAGAGTCTTGTGCGAGGCGCCCGCCATGCAGGATGGATCCCTGGACGACATCGGGCATTTTCTCGCCACCAAGAGACTCGCCATCGTGGGAGTCTCTCGTCACCCGAGACACTTCTCGCGAGGGTTGTTTCGAGAGTTTCTGGCGCAGGGGTACGACGCTGTCCCCGTGAATCCGCAGGCCAAGGAAATCGAGGGCCATACGTGTTTCGCCTGCGTCGCCGACATCACCCCGCCCGTGGAAGCCGCGCTGCTGATGACGCCAGCAGCTACAACCGACCAGGCCTTGCGCGAATGCAACGAAGCTGCCGTCAAGCGAATTTGGATATACCAGACCGGGGGAGACGGAGAGGTTCATGAGCGCGCGGTGGAGTCCTGCCGGAAGCGCGGCTCCGCCGTGATCGAAGGTTACTGCCCGTTCATGTTTTTTCCCAGCTCGGCGTTTTTCCACCGTGTGCACCGCTTCTTCATGAAGGTCGCGGGCAGTTATCCGCTCTAAAGCCCTAGCGCGCCGCGCGGGTGCTCCATCGGACGCCCGCGTCACTGCATCAGTTCGAGTCTTGCCGTGAAATGCCGCAAAAAGGGAGCTTCGTAAGTTAACCGCAAACCGCCAATCTGCTCCCGCCGCTTCCAAACCTCCAGAATCACCTCAATGACGTAGTCGATGTGACTCTGGGTGTAGACGCGGCGCGGAATGGCCAGGCGCACCAAGTCCATCTTTGCCGCCGCGCCGAACATCAGCGAGCCGATCTCGACGGAGCGAATTCCGCCTTCCAGGTAGAGTTCCGCGGCCAGCGCCACGCCTGGAAACTGCTCGGTAGGAATGTGCGGAAGGAAAGCGCGCGCGTCGAGATAGACGGCGTGCCCGCCGGGCGGCTGCACGATGGGCACCCCCTCGTCGGAAATGTGCTTCCCTAGATACCCTGTCGACACGATCCGATAGCGGAGGTAGTCTTCTTCCAGCACTTCTTGCACGCCCACGGCAATCGCTTCCAGATCACGTCCGGCCAGCCCGCCATAAGTCGGATAACCCTCCGTCAGAATCAGCAGGTTCTTTTCCTGTTGCGCAAGCGAGTCATCGTTGGTGCAGAGGAACCCGCCGATGTTCGCCAAACCGTCCTTCTTGGCCGACATCGTGCAGCCGTCGCCGAGGCGGAAGATTTCCTGTGCGATCTGCTTCGGCGTTTTGGATTCGTACCCCTGCTCGCGCAGTTTGATGAAGTAGGCGTTCTCGGCAAATCGGCAGGCATCAAAGTAGAGCGGAATACTGTGCTTGCGGCAGACCGCACTCGCCGCCCGCATGTTCTCGATCGAGACCGGTTGGCCACCCCCGGAGTTGTTGGTGATCGTCAGCATCACCAGCGGCACCCGCTCGCGCCCGACGCGCACGATCAGTTGCTCGAGCGCGGCCACGTCCATGTTGCCCTTGAACGGATGCACGAGCGACGGTTGCCTGCCTTCCGCAATCGGCAAGTCCGCGGCTTCGGCGCCCACAAATTCCACGTTCGCGCGCGTGGTGTCGAAGTGCGTGTTGTTCGGGACCACGTCGCCTTTCTTGCACATCACACTGAACAGGATGCGCTCCGCGGCCCGCCCCTGGTGCGTGGGAATCACGTGCTTGTATCCGAAGATACCTTGCACGGAGCGGCGGAAGCGGTCAAAGCTCTTACTGCCCGCGTAGCTTTCATCCCCTTCCATCATGGCCGCCCACTGGTGCGTCGACATGGCGCCGGTCCCCGAATCCGTCAGGAGATCAATCAGCACATCCTCGGCCGGCAGCAAAAACAGGTTGTAGTAAGCGGAGCGCAGTAACGCTTGGCGCTCTGCTCGTGTAGTCCAGCGAATGGGTTCCACGCTCTTGATCTTGAAAGGTTCGATAATGGTGCGGATGGGCACAAGGGGCTCCTTGGACTGACGTCTTGGAAGTCCGTCTTCTGTGCGCTGGCGATGCGTCGCAAGGTGATTCTACTCCATCGACGCGACGAGTGCCGCCCGCTGTGCCGCGCCGTGCCTTGACCCCGATCCCATCGGGGTTCGATTTCCACAGTCCGACCCACTGATGGAAAGAGGGTAGTCGCAATGGAAGCTAGCCGAATTCGGGATCGGGGTTGACGCTTCTCCACCCTCCCCCTTAGAATCCAGTATTGCTCTGGATTGAGGCGGTGCTTAATACCAAGCCCGGCTGTCACCTGTGCGACCGAGTGAAAGACCAGGTTGATGGTGTGTTGTAGCGCTGAGCTTTAGTGTATGGTGCCAGGAGATCCTTTACAGTTAGTGCCAAGACATGCTTTACACCTTGGGGTAGAGTTTCCGGCCGAGGTGGGGATTAT
>Ga0116138_1000333_pt1 | contig 29691 bp, 31 predicted proteins | sample June2015DPH_20_1_2_FD_88971 | JGI IMG/M metagenome (GOLD analysis project Ga0116138, IMG submission 88971) | Peatland microbial communities from SPRUCE experiment site at the Marcell Experimental Forest, Minnesota, USA - June2015DPH_20_150 | ecosystem: Environmental > Terrestrial > Soil >... | reverse complement strand
GTGGCTGCTAACCCTGAACCCAATCGTTGTAATAATTCTGGGCGTAATCGTGTTCTTCGCTGGGAAGCTAGCGAAATGGGTCGGCATCATAATGATTATCGTCGGCATCATCTTCCTCGCCCTACCGTACCTACTAAAACTCTTTTAGAATCTAAAAGCCGATGATTCTCGATGGCTAAAGCTTCCTTAGGCCAGCTCGCGTACTATCTCGCATTGATCGGCGGAGTAATCCTCATAATCCAAGGGATCCTGAGTTTCGTGGGAATGGCTTTCATGATGTTCATGCCATCGGTGCTTGGGTCACTCGGTGGAGCCTTTTGGGGAATCATTGAGATCGTCCTCGGCGTTGTTGCCATCTATGGCGCCAAACGTGCTACCGACCTCATGTGGGATATTGTTCTGATAGTCGTAGGAGTGCTCGGAGGCGGCCTTGGTGGCATACTGGTACTCCTAGGCGGCATAGTCGGCTTAGCATCAAAGTACCTCTGAGCTCAGCATGAACGAGAAGTGTGGAGCAACTTGAGTGAGAAAGGAAAGCTCGCTTTCCTTCAAACAGTAATAATTCTCCTTACGTTGTTTTCCTTTTCCGCCATGGCGGTAACTGCGCAACTGCTTCCTACATTCGCGCTGGGCACTTCACCTTCCAGTTTGAATTTGGTGGCAGGTTCGCAAGCGAGCGTAGTCGTAACCGTTACTTCGGTGAGCGGATTCAGTGGTCTGGTGCAACTGTTTTTCTCAGTCCTTCCGGTTGGTGTGACGGTTAATCTCAGCTCAAATCCTGTTACGCCGCCTGCGGGAGGTACCGTGACCACAACCGCGTCGTTCACGGTGGATTCAAGTGCGGTGGGTAACACATACTATCTGACGCTTGTTGGATCGAGTGGTTCAACTATCCGCACTTATACGTTTGGCCTGCAAGTAACACCCCGGACTATCCCGCAGGACTTCGGGATCTCTGACTCCCCGCCAGTCCTCAACGTAGCACCCGGCGGAGGCGGATCCTCGACCGTCACCATCTTCTCCTTCAACGGTTTCTCTTCAGGCGTATCCTTGATACATAGCGGGGAACCTCCGGGTGTGTCTTTGAGTTTCTCGCAAAACCACTTAGTTCCCCCCTCAGGAGTTTCGAGCCCTTATAGTACATCAACTAGTTCAATCCTTTCGATCTCCGTTCAGTCATGGGTGGCTGTTGGGCTTTACCCCATCGCCGTGACCGGTACAAGCGACCCGTTTGGTGTCTCTCAAAGCGTAATCGTTCATTCTACCCAGTTCACTGTGCACGTGGTTTCACCTAAGGATTTCACCATCGCAATTGCGCCTTCGAGCCTAAGTATTCAGCCTGGCACATCTTCGACCGCCATTGTAACCGTGAGCTCTGTCGGCGGATTCTCTTCTCCCGTAGAACTAACCGTTAATGGTCCCCCCGGGGTGTCTTTGAATTTCTCACCAAATCCGATGACCCAGTTGGCGGGAGGGGCAGCAACTGCAACCGCGTCCATATCAGTTAGTCCGTCGGCTAGTTCGGGAACTTACCCGATGCTGATTACTGGAGTCAACGGAGGGTTAACGCATAGCACAACCATCATAATTATCGTATCGCAAGCTGCGAGCCCAGACTTTTCCATCACCTCTTCGTCTGCTCCGATCGGAATTAATCAAGGAGCTAGCTCGGGAGGAACCGTCTATGTGTCCTCAATTAACCACTTTACGTCGCCCATCACCCTGTCCGCATCCTGGTTTGGCGTGACCCCTCAAGGCCTATCCTTCACTCTTCCTGGATCTGCCACCCCGCCGGACGATGGGTCGACTCCTGCCGCCGTAACATTTTCCGCCTCGACTACGGCTCAAGTGGGAACCTATACGCTCAGCGTAGTAGGGACAAGTGGTTCACTTAGTCATGCGGTGAATGTCTTGGTCCAGGTCATGGTATCAGGAGGCGACTTCAGCATCTCAATTTCACCGACAACGGTTAATGTGATTCAAGGCTCACAAACAACTTCAACGGTGACAGTGCAGGCTTCCGGCACATTCTCCTCTCCTGTCACTTTCACAACAACCGCCGTGAACGGATTGAGCCTTAGCGTCAATGCTAACCCTATATCTGTGCCGTTGGCGGGAACCGCAGCCGCCCAGCTTATCGTATCAGTCGCAGGATCAACACCAACGGGAACTTACACGATACCGATTATTGCAACAAGCGGATCCCTGTCGCATTCCACAAGCTTGACGGTAACCGTGATCCGGGCTGGCTTGCAAGACTTCGCAATTGGAGTTTCGTCAGCGACGATCATGATAAATCAGGGAAGTTCAAAGACGGCAACGATATCTGTCTATTCACAAAACGCCTTCAGTTCCAGCGTCTCACTGGCAGCCTCCTGGATTACCATAGCTCCTGACGGAGTCACGATCAACCTCGATGGACCTGTAACGCCATTGTCAAACGCAGTCGCCTCTTCGACTCTAACCATAACTACTTCTCTCACATCCACAGCGGGAAGCTACCTGCTACAGGTCACCGGGTTGAGTGGATTGCTTGTACATACAGCGAATGTGACTATTCAGGTCACGTCCTCTTCAACTACGGTTACATCCATCAGTGGTACATCCACCAGTGGTACATCCACCAGCGGTACATCCACCGGCATTGTAGTGGGTCCTAAATGCCTCATTGCGACTGCAACATATGGCTCAGAACTCGCACCTGAAGTTCAGTTGCTCCGCAACTTCCGTGACAATTCAATCATGAAGACCCAATCCGGGTCCAACTTCATGCTCGCTTTCAATGCTTGGTACTATTCCTTCAGTCCCTACGTGGCGACTTACCTGAACACTCATTGGGTTGAACGAACAGTGATGAAGGGCGTCCTCTACCCGCTCATTGGAATCCTATACTTCACATCAAACTTGTTCTCAGCTACCGTCGCCTACCCTGAGCTTGCTGCGCTACTCTCCGGCCTACTTGCAAGTTCTCTAATCGGCGCCTTCTACCTGGGACTGCCAATAGGTGTACTGAGAGCTAGAGTCAGGCGTCTCCGCCATTGGAAGGGTCAGGGGATGCTTGAGAAAGCGCTCGCTGCCACGCTGTTCGGCGGATTAGGAACCCTCCTGTTCGGAGAGCTGCTCTCATCACAACCAGCCCTCATAATATCCACAACTACGATAGTACTTTCAACACTATTCATATCCTCAGCAATAGTATCCAAGAAAATCTGCAGTCGACTCTAGAAACCAAATCTCGTCAGAAAACCACCACATGCCAATCGGTGAGTGTTAAGTCTCAAATATACGTCGAACTTCAGCGTGCCTACGTACCCAGCAAGGAGCCAATCAATCTAGATCCCGCGCACCATGAGACTCACCACCGAAGCTTACATTTAACGACGGCCTGAACGAAGGATCGTGGCCCAAAAGGGTTAAACTTGTAGAGGCAACGTGAATGCCTCTATGCCAAGAACGATCGATGAAGCTGAAGCAAAGCAAATCGCCCTGGAGTGTGTGAAGAAAAAGGAATCAGGCGTACAAGCGGAAATCAAATCAGTAGAACGGCAAGACATATGGGTATTGGAAATTTCGTGGCCAATGCAGACGGAAAAAACAAAGGGCACCCAATACGCCAACGTAACCATTTCCGGGACAGGGGAAGTTAGAGATTACAAGAAGACACGTTTTCAAAGCGGTTCTGTATCACAAAGAATCCTTTCAAAAGTACGGGACATATTTTCGCGCAGCAAGCCCGGAGAAAAAAGCTAGAACCCCGAATGATTGCGACAGGAGTTAACTGTTGGTGTCCACCACCATCGCTTAGTCTACTGTGGCAGGGTCTATAATGCAAAGGGAAGAAAAGCACGATTAAGCTATTCGCTAATCGTCACTTACAAACTCAAATCGACGCCTTAGTCTTTTGCCATTTTTCGCGAACCTTTCCTACCCGTTGTTCAGCCTTGCCCCTAATGACCTGGCCCAAATTCCATGTCGCTCTGCCTTCTAGTTCACGAAGCTTACCTTTTATCTGTTGGTTTTTACCGTTCATGATTTCTTTTCACCTTCCTTCCTTGCTTGATATATAGATATCAGTACACATATGTAAGCATTGTCCTGCATAACCGGGGTATGAATATTGCCTATGTAATCCAGCTCATGACGGAGTCGGTTACTAGAGCGTAAATGTTTGACTCATCCATGTCATCGTTTTATCCGATTTGTCCTAGGTGCAGGTCAACGACGCGATTCGAATCGGAAGCTTGAGAATCGGTTAGGCGCTGTAGGAGCTGCAAGGGGATAGAGGCATCCACACGTGGCCACGCGATGGCCTACAGAATTGCGGGAGATTGCAGTGGCCTCATCGGGGCACTAGGTTTTTACGTCTCCCAGTTTAACGATATAGATATGTGACGCTTATTAGCGCAATTCAACTATGTTACGTCGTGAGGCGAATCGTTGATGGACCTATTGGTTGCTATAATCGTGGTTATCGTGATTCTCTGGCTACTGGGACTCGTTGCCGGTATCGCCGGAGGTCTAATCAATATATTGCTCGTCATCGCAGTCATAGTGATAATAGTTAGACTACTTCGAGGACGTCGGATATTGTAGTCGGAGGTCTTGCTATGAGTTATTCGAGTAATTACTGCGATCAGTGCGGCGCCAACCTGAAGGCCCAGTTCGAGTTCCGTGAGAACCAGCCCATGCTGTTCTACTGTCTTCAGTGCAAAACCCCTAGAACCGTCGTGGCCACAGAGCATAAGCACCGAACCGACTACGCACTGGCTGATTGCCCCACATGCGGCTCAAAAATGAGCACGTACGAAGCGAACCCTGCAGGATAGACGAGACCTGAAAAAGGAAATTCAAGGGGTGATTTCAAAATGGCGAAGAAGAGTAGAGGCGGCAGAATGACTGCGGCTAAGAGGCGTGCCGCTAAGTCAGCTGGTGGACGCGGTCCCGTGAAAAAACGTCGAGCGGGTCGAAACATCATGAGGACTTAAGAGTGAAGGAGCATAGAATTATTACAGCCCCTTCCTCTAACCGGTTTTTCGCAGTCCGGTAGACCAAACGGGGACTTCAAAACCAAAATTCAGCCAAGCAGGAGTGACTCGCGTACAGTTAATCGAGGCATTTCTCTTTCATTCTAGTTGTGTGTTCGCACCCTTAGGCCTGTGTTGGAGTATTATGGTGCGGGGAGTGGGATTCGCCTCCGCTATCGCAGATCGAACGGTTCGCTTATCAGTAATCCCCGGGCACAGTACCTTTCTTAGTCCACTTCGTGAGAATTATTCCGCTAGTGCCGAATCTTACTTTCCACTTCCTGACTACTTTGTAGCTAGCGTTTATCTAGCAACTTAGGTATGCTGAGTATAGTGATGCCACAGAATGATTGACCATGTTTTTGTCGTAATGTTAGAGAACAGAAGTTTTGACCATATGCTTGGTTTTTCGCAGATTCAAGGCACCGATCCATCCGGAAAACTTACGAAGGTCGAAGGGCTCACCGGAAAAGAAAGCAACATTTCACTTAGTGGCGACCTCGTCAATGTCTCGTCGCCAGCAGATTTCGTACTGAACTACGGTCCAGGTCATGAATTTAACGACGTGAAAGAGCAACTCTGCGGAAAAAGCCACACGTATTCTTCGCCTGCTCCGTCGCCAGGCCAAATTGATCCTAACATAAACAATAGTGGTTATGTTTCTAACTACAGCGTATACGATCGCAAGAACCCCGGAAATATTATGAAATGTTACCTGCCAGAACAGTTGCCAATCCTGACAACATTAGCCAAGGAATTTGCAGTGTGCGACCGCTGGTTTTCATCACTGCCCGGACCTACGTGGCCTAATCGCTTCTTCATACACGCTGCCTCCTCTGGAGGTTTGGACGACAGCCCCTCCTTCTCCCGCGAGTTCAAGTCCATACTCTATGACGGCTTCAAGTTCGACAACGGCACAATCTATGACCAGCTAAACTCTGAGGACCTTGATTGGATGATTTATTGCGATGATGAATTTCCTCAAGTGCTCTCGATCGCTGGGATGCGTTCCCATTTCACTAAACACTTTACACAATTCAATCTATTCAAACAGGACGTGAGTAATCCTCTTTTCTCAAAATCTTACGTATTCATAGAGCCGGATTATCATGCCTTCACGGGCAATTTCCGAGGTGGTAATTCTCAGCATCCTATGGACGACATAACTCGGGGGGAGAAGATGCTTAAGGAAATTTACGAAGTGATACGTAAGTCTCCCCACTGGGAAAGCAGTCTCCTCATCATAACCTACGACGAGCATGGCGGATTCTATGATCACGTTGTGCCTCCCGCCACTGTACATCCAGGAGATTCTATCTCCGACCCGAGTAACAATCATAACAACTTTGACTTTCAACAACTCGGTGTTAGGGTGCCGACAATAATTGTCTCACCGCTAGTCCCTAAGGGCACGATTGATCACACCGTTTACGACCACTCTTCTGTTCTCGCTACGGTTGAGAAACTGTTCAAGCTCAGCAGCCTAACTAAACGAGACCAGAAAGCAGAAACGCTGAACCATCTACTCACGCTTAGCGCTCCTCGAACCGATACACCTGCGGTATTGCCTAATCCGGCTGACTCAGGCTTTAGCTATAAGGACGAAGACGAGAAACCAAAGAACGCTATGGTGTCGTTTCTGAGCGGCATAATGTCCGGCCGCATTTCACTCCTGCGCCGTGAACCGGTTGATCCATCATTGCGAGGCTTCCACCATGTCGCCCTCTTAAGAGATCTTGGAGATTCACCTTCAACTGGAAAGGAGCAACACTTTGAAAGATTCTTGAGGCATAAGAAAGTTGATGCAGTAAGATACATGCAGCAGGTCAGACAGAAGGTGACTGCCAAAGGTCACGAAATATCAGCCAAAGAATCATAAGAGCCTGAAGTGCCGGATGCTGAATCTTTTAAGTTCAGAGCGATGTTGGTCTGTTGAAATCACATCAACCCTGCGAATGATTGCGTGCTATCTTACTCGGGAAGCAGAAACGGCACAAAATGGGGCGCTTCATAAGTAGCCCCACCGTGAATTTCAATTGTCCCACCGGCTCCACGATTTGGCATGCTTTGCGCTTGCCACTAATTGGATAGATAGAGGACGTGACGTGAATGCATGATTCCGGCAACGTGTTATTGGCTCTCTCGAAAAACCTGCGGTCTTCGAAGTTCCATCTTTCTAAGAAAGACACTCAAGCTGAATGGGCTTAGAGGCCGAAGAGCTTTTCATGTGAATCGTCTCCTCCGCTTGGGCATAGCAAGTATTGGGTCACTTTTTATAGTGGTCTTGCCTGTTGCGAAGGTAGTATACTGGAGATCTTACCTGCGTGGATGATGGGAGGGCCTTAGGCCTGTGCCGATTGTCGCGGCGAGTATTATCTTTCGTATAACTATAGAACAGGGATGGTGGAAAACGAAATGGGTTATGAGAATAGACGTTCTGGTGCCCCGAGGCAAATGACGAAAGTCAAATGCTCCGACTGCGGTGCAGACACGGAAGTACCGTTTGTGCCGACGACGGGCAGACCAGTCTACTGTAGAGACTGCTTCCAGAAGCACAGAAGGTATTAGGCAAACAGCCTAGAACCGATACTGACCAGAATTTCTTCATTTTATTTTTCTTCAAATATACTTCCTGTAGGGTCCCATGTTATAGATGTGTCACGGTTAGGTTTACCAAGCATCTGTATCGGAAGCGGCCGATTCACATGTTGGATAGACGCGGGTTTCTCTCTAACTGAACTAATCCTTCTAGAGCATGGACACTGCAAACAAATCACCCTGACGAGAAAGGAATTAGCAACGAGCGCAGATACTTCATAGCAAGGGCATTCTCAAGATGTAGCCCCGTAGGCTCAATGGTGCTGCGCACAAAAGCCAGATGCTTCAAACGGTCCCCCAAGTGTGCTCGCAGTTGCAATAACTTTTGCCAAAGTCATCTTTCCCTACCTTGCGAGTGCCGCTTTTGAATTCGAAATTCGTGACCCTTGCAGGGTACTCGTTGTAGAATATTCCGTGCCAAATTGGTCCTATGAGGGGTTGCGATATGTCCCAGCAGCACCTTGCGTAGGTTGCCATCTCTATGTTGAGCTCGCATTCATCGGACCATGCGTTCACACTGAATATCGGTAGGTCATTCTCGTAACGTTTAGTTATTCTAACATCTTTCATGGAATATTCCTTCCCCTCCGTAGGGTCGTAGAAGTTGAAAGTCTTTGACACCATCTTCTCCCCCCAGTCCATCAGGCTCTTGTGCGAAATCGAGCGTCTGAGCATTGGCATTCCGAGATGCGGCAGGAAGTACTGCAGGTAAGCGCCATTATCCCACTGTACTGTACCCCAGTACCAGCAAGGTGTTATCGAGGATATCCGAACTTTCTGGAAATAGGATCTGCCCTTTACGGGAGTCTCGGCATCGCCTACTCGGATCTTTCCCGAAGACGTGAGTGCCCTGTATTTCAGCATGGAATACCCCATGTTTCTGAAGAAATTCTTTCCTGTCGGTATCAGTTCTGCCATCGGATCTTTCCATCGCTGCATCGACAGTTCGATTCCGACCTCCTCGCTGTCTATATCCAGCCAGAGATCCGCAGGGCTCCCACCAAAGGAATAGACACCGTCATCGCTTTCCATTCTCATTCGTGCAGAGTTTTCATCCCACCCAGTTTCCGTCTTGCCGTGGTCGAGGATGAAGGGGTCATGCATCTTGTTTCCGTCATAATACCAAGAGGCGACGATTGATTCGAAAGCGGCACGATTTTCCTTGATCTCGATTGGGATTTTTGGCTCCCAGTAAGAATCGTTCACGCGAACCTTTCTGCAGTTCCTGGTGCCCCAAAGAACCATGAGCTGCCTGGGGAATTCTGGGTTGTCTGGGTTTTCGAAAAAATGTATCCACCACCACCAGTGCCAAGTGCGGTTCTTGAGCATGTTTTCGGGGTAAATCTTCCATATATCGCTGAAGACTTTATGCATCCGTCCTCGCAAATCAGATGACGATTGCATTAGGCATTTTCCTCTCGCACTACCTCTTGCGCACTTTGTGAATGATATTTCACTATTTTTCCAATCTGTATAGCACGTAAGTAGCTGCAGTCATCCCTAAGAAAAAGTACAAAACTGCAATTTCTATTGGCAAGGTTCCACCTATCATATAAAACGGCGAACTATAGTAACCCCACAATCGATTTCCAGTTCCATAAAGCTCCCACACCGTATCTGCGACAAAACCAATAGCACCAAGTTCTAAGATTACAGGATTTCTGAATTTAACAAGTCCAGCTATTCCGATAACACCAAACAAAACCATTAGAACGGTACTCGTCCAGACATTCTTGCCCAATTGACTTGCAAGAAAAGTAGAAGGTATGATGACCAAGATTATGATCGAAACCATTGGAACGCTATTTTGGAGTTTCATAATCTGCCCTGTAATGAGTCGCTGATTTAAGTTGCACCGGCTACTGTGCACGAAAGTTGTTAGATCAATTTTCACGATAACGATTGGCAACGGGACATATGGTCCAGAGTGTCAGGTACCAATAGACCCTACACACGCCAAGAATTCATGGGTTCAAATCTTGACTCTGCTACTCGGAAGATAGGTCTCGCTCGCAACTTGCCCGCCGGCTTGATCGTATGAGACCTTCGAACCGATCAAGATCAGGCTGGCAATCGACGTCAACATGCCGTTCGTTAGATGTGCTTCTTTCAAAGGATTTCGCCAAGATAGGCGCATCCTAAACTAGATGAGTCCGAATATTAATATTCTCGGCTTCAACGCCTGGAAATTATTAAGTAAAACATAAATGTTAATAACTTGCTTTTTCACATACCATGGGCCATGGAGAGTAAGAAAAATCGCGGACCATGGGTGCTTGCAATCGCACTGTTTCTTGTTGGCCTTACTATCGGCGGTGCCTTGGTCGGCTCTAGCAGGGGAATGAATTCACCTACTAGCAGCACAGTCACCACCACTGCCCCAATTAGTAATGGGCCTGTCCTGAAAGTCCTGGCGACGTTCTTTCCACTACAGAACTGGGCCGCAGCCGTAGGAGGAAACAAAGCGAAAGTATCACTCCTAGTGCCTGTGAGCATCGACGTACATGAATTCGAACCCAGTCCCGCTGCAATTCAAGCCATAGCGGAAGCCAACATTCTGGTTCTAAACGGGGCGGGTTTCGAAACATGGGCCTCTGCAGCCATAGCCGCAGCTAACAATCCCCATCTCATCGTGGTCGACTGCAGCGTAGGCATCAGCCTGATCAAGCTTCCTCCACAGTTTCAGCTCGGTAATAGAACAATCGACCCGCACATATGGAACGACCCTGTTGACGCCATGGCCATGGTGAAGAACATCCTAGCGGGATTCATTCAGGCAGACCCATCCGACGCATCTTACTTCACGGCCAACGCAAACGCATACGAAAACGCCCTCCAAATTCTCAACCAAGAGTTCGTCGATTTGACCAGCTCACAACTTGCTACCCGAGACTTCGCCACTTTCCACACTGCCTGGGGATACCTGGCGCAGCAATACAACCTGACTCAGATTCCTGTGTTCGGCCCATTTGAGGACCAGCCGACGCCCGCAGACATACAGAACGTAGTGAATGCCATCAATCAGGACAAGCTATGCTACGTAGGCTACGAGTCACTCGAAAACCCAGCCATCCCACAAACCATAGCAGCGCAGACTCATGCCACACTTGTTCCTATGGACCCAAACGAAGGCCTATCGCAACAGCAGCAGGCAGTGGGAGAAACATACCTCACTATGATGCAGACGATGCTTTTCGTCATGACGCTAGCCCTCACACGCGTCGGCTGCTGAGGACCCAAAGTTACATAGTCGCGACCCACCGCAACATGTTGAGCAAATGGGGAATGATGTTTGGTGATTTCAAAATCGGGCAAGGAATCTGTAGTTGAACTCAATGACGTCGGAGTGACATATCCGGGCGACATCGAAGCACTTCAACACATAACCCTCGAGATTCCTAAGGGTGATTTTGTGGGCTTGATCGGTCCGAACGGAGCTGGAAAATCAACTCTCCTCAATGTAATACTTGGCATCATCAAGCCAACCACGGGCTACGTCCGGCTCTTCGGCGAACCCATCTCTCCGAAGAACCTAAGAAAGATAGGCTACGTTCCCCAGATTCCATATTCCAAGGGTAGCAACTTTCCGTCAACAGTTCATGAAGCCGTACTAATGGGACGGATCCCCTATTCTTCTCCGTTCCCCTGGTTTGGAAGAGAAGACCACCGCAAGGTCGAAGAAGCACTGAAGCGGCTCGAGATTGAAGACCTAAGGAAGAGAAAGATTGGGGAACTTTCGGGCGGGGAAACTCAAAGAGTTTTCACGGCCAAGGCGTTGGTGGGAGATCCCCAGATGTTGATATTTGATGAACCAACTAGCGGGGTGGATATTGAAGCGAAGAAAGAGTTCTACAGCATACTCGAACAGCTTAACAGTGATCTCGGCATCACCACGATCCTTTCAATCCACGACTTGGCAGTTGTCACGCAGCTCGCCAGGACAATTATCTGCATAAATCGGACTCTCTACTTCGACGGTCTTGCGACACGATTCGACGCCAACGCTATTCTCCCTAAGGCATACAATTATCCAGTCGAAGTGATCAAGCATGGAGACCATCCTTAGCTCAATCCTCACATACCTTAGTGCTGGGTTCATTCAGCGTGCCTTCATCATAGGGATAATCGTCGCCGTCCTCAGTTCAATTTTGAGTGTTTACATTGTGCTCAAGAGATTGTCTCTCATAGGAGATGGGTTAGCGCACACTGCCTACGGAGGTATTGCGATCGGACTTGCCATAGGGGGCCTCGAACCTAGACTCGCAAACGTCAATCCATTCTTGGTGGGGGGCGCAGTAGTCCTGCTTGGTTCGATAATGATCACCAAGGCCATTCGTTCCGCGAAATTTGCTGGAGATGCTGCTGTGGCGGTTTTTCTGGAGCTCGGGTTAGCAACCGGCATCTTTGTCACTAGCGTCACCCTCAATTACGGCTTCGACCTCAACGCACTGCTTTTTGGAAGTATCCTGCTGGTAACATGGAGTCAGATATACGCGGCTGCGTTCTTTCTTGTACTGACAGCCACGGTAATTTTCATCTTCTTCAAGCAGTTGCTTTACACAATCTTCGATGAGGTTCAAGCTAGAGCGTCAGGCATAGTTACTTGGAAGTTCGACTACCTGCTGGCTGTCCTCGCAGGTATAGCGGTGGTCGTTTCAATTCCTATCGTGGGCATTCTGCTCATCTCGGCGCTCCTCGTGCTTCCAGGGCTGACCAGCATGCAGATCGCTAGGTCCTTCAAACAAACGATCCTGATGTCACCCATCTTTGGTTTAGTCTCTGTAGTTCTAGGAATGTTCCTTTCGATAATCGAACCCAACGCCGCCCCTGGCGGATCAATAGTTCTGGTCGGTTTGGCCTTACTTGTCGCCGCTATGGCCGCGAAGAGAATTAAAGCGCTATTTTAGTTGAAGATACGCTTCTCGACGAGAACAGGCATTTTGTTTACTTCGAAGGTTAAATAGTAATATCAAGGCCTCGAATACACCACTCATCGAGTAGGCCGCCATGACAATTGTGAGTTTGTCGTTTCCAGATCAAATGATAAACGACATGGACCAGATCCAGAAATCTAGACGCTTTACCGGAAGATCGGAACTCGTCCGAGCCGCTATAAGGCTAATGTTGGAGGACACGAAAGAAAAAGACTCGATGGCAGGCAGTATCAGCGCGGTAGTGACAGTAACTCACAGCCAAGAAGATGAAGAACCCATAACTCGGCTGAAACATGCTTTCCAGGATATCGTGAAGACCCACATTCATAGTAAAGTCAAGCATGGGAACTGCGTAGAACTATTCCTTTTGGAAGGAGACGGAAGAAAAGTGGCTTCCATGACGAAGTCATTCCAGAAGGAAGAAAATCTGAAAAGTGTCAGATTAATAGTGCTTTGACCTTCCAACAGAAAAGATCAGGTCTTCCATTAAACTATTTTAGCCATGAGGTCGCCCTTTCTCGACGTTCCCCACTTAGGTAGGCCTCTTTCCTGCAAGACGAATATGGTGCCCTTACGCGTCCTAGGCGGAACCCGAATGGAAGCGGTTGAACCGTCCAAAGTATGAATTTCTATTTCCGTTCCATTTCTCAGTTGAGTCGCTGATACGGGTACTTCACAGTAGATGTTGTTCATGTCTCTTTGGAAAATTCGATGGAGTTTTACGATGATTTGCACGAAGATATCGCTGCCAAAGTTTCCGTCTCCTGCTAATTTGAATTGCATGCCGTGCTCAACTCCCGCGGGAATTGTCAGCGATATTTCTCGTGTTTCCTCTGTAATTCCTCTTCCGTTACAGTGTCTGCATGAAGATTTCCGTCCGAGTCCTTCGCAAAAAACGCACAAGCTTCTCCTAGTCATCGAGATTGTTTTTCTTGTTCCGGTTGCAACTTCCTTCAGGGAAACTTCCAAATCATACTTGACGCTTCCCCTCCGTCTCCCTTCGACTCTAAGTACTCTTCTGCCGTCACGCAGGTCGGGAACTGGTTCTTCACGCACTGATATTGGAGCGAATATCTCATCCAGTGCCCGTTCTCCGGTCTCGAAGTCTTGATTCTGCAGAGCTGCGCATGCTTCAGCATAGGCTTGTGTTATTTCCTTGAACTTTTCTTGCGCTTTCGGGTTCTTGTTCCTGTCAGGGTGGTATCGGAGGGCAAGTTGCCTGTAGACGGCTTTCACTTGTTCTTTTGTCGCGTTTTCCGGAACACCTAGGACCTCATAATATTCTCTCTTGATTCGGGTCCCAGTCACACTTTCCACGTGCCGTTGCCCTTTGAATTGTGAGTTATTAGTAACCCATCGGGCACTATTCGGATATAGACCTGCTCTCTCAAGTTAAGGGGGAACTCGGCGTCTTCAACCAGAATCTTGGGGATTGTCAGCCGAACAATTCTTCCCGTCTTGGTTTTCGACTTACTGATCCTAATTGGTGCCACGTGAGCCATGGAAACCGTCTCCTCATTCTATGGCGGTAAGCTTGGAACGCCAGGCTGTTGGGGTACTCGTCGCACCTCTCTTCCCCTTGGCATGCCTATGAAGACAATGATGCTTACTACTCCCATAACGATGCCAATGATTACCACGATCGGCCATATTTGCGCAATGCCTGGCCGCACAAGAATCGTAAGTATAAAGGTCTTGGCTGCTGAAACTCCGGTACTGCTTACGATTGATACAGAGTACGTGCCTGGTTGAATATTCGGTCCTGCAATGATCGTTAGGATCACAGTGATAGGCGTTGATTGTTGTACTTGGAGATTTGTTGGACTGAATGTTACCGTGAAACCGGTTGGAAGATTCAAAGCTGTAATGTTAATGTTTGATCTGAAACCGTTTTGCGGAGTGATCGTCAAAGTTACCGTTTTTGATTCGCCGGATCCCGTGAAGGATAGTAATGTTTGATCTGCTTGAATGCTATAGTCGCCTTGAGGTTGAAGTGTTAATGATACGGTAGCTGAATTGGTTATGCCGGCAGCGGTAGCCGTAATCGTTAGAGTAGCGGTCGTAGGGAATGTGCTAGGCGGTGCTTGAATTACCAAATTTGTGGATACTGATTGAAGACCGTTTGGAATTAGGGGATTATTCTGAAAGTTGGTGAGTAGGCCAGCAGGCAGACCTTGGACTGACAGAACGATGGGGTCGGTTAAGCCAGATGTTATTGGCGTAACAACTATGCCTAATTGTTGAGGCGGCCCGCCAACTAACACGTTGAGGATTGATGGGCTAGTTGTGATACTGAATGCTGGGGGGATAATGATCGTTAAGGTGGTCACTTTGCTCACGAAGTAGTTTTGGTATGAGGAATAGCTGGTAAGTAGCTGGTTTTGCATCAGCGCAGTTATTCCAATCGCGAAAATGTAGGTTCCCCCAGTCTGAAGGAATGCCGGAGTCATAAGAACGCCCACCGTCACGGTTGAACTCTGACCGGCAACAATGCTACTGGTCCCGGGCGTGAAAGTGATGATTAGGCCGCTCGGAATGTCGTAGGCCTGAATTGTCGCGATGAGAACTGTTTGCCCAAGCTGTGTAGTCGCGCCGGATGTTAGAGTTAACTGTAGTGTCGCAGTTTGCGATTGCGTTATGCTCGCTGTAGTTTGGATTGTGTTCGGTTGAAGACTGAGTGCAACGTCAGCTAATTGAACTGTCGATTGGGCGCCATAGAAAATGTCTACTGTTAACGGTGCAGTTCTAGTAACACCATTCGCGGTTGCGGTCACGGCGAAATTAACTGTGTTAATTGTATTAGTGACACCAGTAATGTACTGGTAACTGATGGTTAGTGTAAGCACTGAGTACGCTTGAGCGTTAGGCGCCAACTGTAGCGTGCTAGGCTGAAATGAAGCATATGACTGCGATTGAAACGACTGAGAGAGCCCTGTTACGGCTAGCTGAACCGAGCCAGAAAAGCCGTTTACTGAAGTAATTTTTATGACAAAGCGTGCTGTCCCATCTGTCCCAATTGAAATATGTGACGGAGTTACGCTAACTTGGAAATCGCCTGTCTGCGCATTAACAGTCACGGCTGGAATAAAGCTAGCACAAACAACAATAGCCAGCGCAATTAGTAACAGTAACTGTGCCTTTCTCATCTCAAACATTTTGAGGTGCTCCGCATGCCGGGCAATAGGACGTTCCCGGTTTAATTTCAGCTCCGCAATCCAAACAACGCGTGACAGCGCGTTTTGTCGGTGACGGAAGACGTTTAGGTTCAGCAGCGTAAGGTTGTGGAGAAAAGGTCTCAGTGGTAACGTACTCCGAATAGCTTCTTACGGTTGGACCGTGGCTCTGCAGGTAGACTAATCCAATTAATCCAGTGCCCACTCCGAAAATGAGCAGCCAGCCTACCATGCCGTACAAGACGAATGTTGAATCGAATGCGGATACACTGTAAGCGGTGTAAACGCCCAATACGGTTCCAATCGCTGCCCAAGCGACTAAGATTGCAGAGATCCGTTTCGTCATACTTATGGCCCATTTCGCTCCACTAACCAGTCCGATAGCGACCACGAAGACAACGCTGCCCAAACCGAGTAATACCATGCCCTGTGCGATAAGCAAGGTTTGTATGTCGAAAAACGTTTCAGAAAATCCTTGAGCAACTGCCAACAATCCCAGCATTATACCGGATAAGCCTGCGACCCAGTAGAGCACTATGAGGATTCGCATGCCAAGTGGCATGAAAATCTCTAATACCGACTCACGTTTAGCCGGTGCACGTCGACTCAACTAAACCATCCGCATGGTAATCATTGGCAATGGCTTCCAATAAACTTAAAGTCAGAACTAATTAAACGCAGCTCAATTCTTAGGGGCATCAGAACCAACCAGGTTTTCCAGCGCCTTCAAATCTTCTGAAATAACCTTAATCTTCGAGTCATCTTCGGCCAGCTTTTGGCTAAGTTCAACCCTCTGCTTAGTTAAGGTTCGGTTTTGCTTGTACCACGGAAGGTGGTCGAGTTCATCGAGTTGTTGTTTTTGAATGTTTCTAGCTCTGACATACTCCCGCAAGCTATTCCTTGTTGCCGCGAGCTTTGAGCGTAAGTTCACAAAGCCATCCAGACTATTTAGCGCCGTAGCCAGTTTCTCGATATTATCTCTTGATCCAGTTACCGGGAGAACGATTTTCTCGGGCGAGAAGGAATATGTCGTCTGGTCCAGTGAAAGTTCAAATTGAGCGAGCAGTTTCGAAAGTTCTGTATTCCAGTCTCCAGCCCCTTCGAATTTGCAAAGAAAAGTGTGGGTCGTCTGTTTGTTGACATCGCGGAGTTCCCTTGGTTTTGTGGAGGCTTGATTACTACGGTGGCGGGTTTTGCCGGGGCGTCGTTTGATTTCATGTTGCATCTCAAGTCTTTCCCTATGTAAAGAATCGATGGTTGCTGCTTCGGATTTCGTCGTTGTCTCCAGCTGCTGTTTCTTGGTAGCGAGAGCCTCGATTTCGTGTGTAAGCGCATCTCTTCGGTTCCTCAGTGATTCAACGTCAAGTGTCAATGGTTGCAAAGCGGATGTCAGCGTCTTTATCTTGTCATCTAAGGATTCAAGTTCTATTTTTTGAGATAACTTTGCCTTCTCGGAGGCGTTCTCTAAGCCTCTAAGCTCATTTTCCAGCCCGGCTTTTCGAGTTTCCATTGAACGTAATGAAGCGTTCAGGTTGTCGATATTCCTCTGCATTTCAGATCGGACCTGATAAACTCGGCTTACATCCTGCGGAGTACCACACACGTCACAGAAGAGCGCGTCGTTGGCTATGAAATTGTGACAGAAAGAGCAGACTTTCCGTTGCTGCGTTTGTGAACTCGCCAATCGTAAATCCTCCATCCCCACTGGAAATCACGTAGAGACTGGTTCAAAACCGAAACTTAACCATTACCACGCAAATGCAACTGCTGTGGCAAGCAGGGTATGGAAGGTATGGAAGTGTTGCTTTGGATTTGCAAAGCTGAAACAGTAGCTCAGGTGTAGCATGGTGCCTTTCGAAGGAGTAAAAGCGTGCGTTCTTTCGAGTTCGGATGCAAGGATTGACCTATTCCTTGGCCGCCAAAAGGCCATGGTCTAGTAGATGTTTACGATGGAGACCATCGATAGCTCGAAGTACTGCAAACGTGTACACAGGCGTTGAGCAGGGATCGTTTAAGCTAGCTTCTCTGACCTTGCGCTGGCGTGAGCAACTCGATAGGAATTGGTGTTTCGCGTAATCTTTTCCCAACGATCTTCTCTATAGCACGTAATGCCGCGGGGGGTACGCCCATGGTTGGGCTCTCTCCCACCCCTTTAGCTCCATGGGGAAGTGAGGATGGATTACTGACCAGTCCAACCTCCACGGAAGGCATCTCTGAGGCGCTCAGTAATCCCGCGTCGGCGAGAGTAACGGTTAGAAGCTGTCCTTCTTCGTCATACTTGGCTTGTTCGTTAAGCACTTGGCCGATCCCTTGCGCGGAACCGCCTATGATTTGGCTTTCAATCATTGCGGGGTTGAGTTGTCGCCCCACATCATAGTAAGCTCTGCATTCCTTCACTCTGACGTTCCCTAACTCGTCAAACACAGCCGTTACTAGGTTTGCTCCGAATGCGTTCAGCTGTCCTTTCTCAGAGTGAAAGACTGTAACATCAAACTCATGTCTAAGAAATTCTTCGGGGGAATATTTTCCAAGTTGCGTTATGGCTGCGTCTTTGATCTTCCGTGCTGCTTCAACCAATGCGGCTCCTCCCACCGCAGCCGTCCTGCTTCCCCAAGACCCCACGCCTTCATCCAACTCGTCGGTGTCCGACTTCTCAACATCTATGACCGATTGAGGGACGCCCAACTCTTGGCTCACGAGCATTTTCGCGAAAACGTCATGTCCCTGCCCATGTGTACTGCCACCCATCCACACCTTGACCCTTCCTTTCTTGATCGCGATCCTAGCCGATTCCCCAGGTTGCGCTGCTGGGATGAGGACGAAGCAGGAGAACCCTACGCCCTCTCCCTTTCCTCTTCTTTCATGATATCTTAGCTCCTTTACCGCGGATTCGAGAAAAGGTCTGAACGGGTCGAGCTTCAGGCCGAGCGGTGAAACGAATGGTTCTGGGCTTGCGTTTCTCAGCCTTACTTCAACAGGGTCCATCTTCAACTCGTCTGCGAGTAAATCCATCATTCGCTCAATGAACATGGCAGCCTCAGGCCTTCCAGCGCCTCTGTAGGGACCGAGCGGAACTTTATTCGTGTACACTGCCTTCGCATCAACAAACACCTTCGAAATTGCATACGGGCCCGTAATCTGAAACCCAATCCACCGCGGCGCCATCATCCCCATGTCGGGTGCGTAACCACCTGCGTCAATGAGCAGCTCAGTCCTTAAGCCTAAGACCCTCCCTACTTTATCCGCATAAATTTTCATCTTCGCTCGCGCTCCCCTACCCTGGTGAGTCGCCATCAAGTGTTCCATGCGGGTCTCAATCCACTTCACAGGCTTTCCCGTCTTCATAGCGGCGTAACAAGCGATTACATACTCGGGGTAAATGCCTCCCTTGCTGCCAAAGGCTCCGCCGGTATCCATCTGAATGATTCTCACGGACTTGGGAGCGAGACCTAAAGAGTCGCACAATCCCTCCTTCCAGGCGTGGACCGACTGAGTTGAGGCCCACACCGTAAGTCTTGAGCCATCGTACTGGGCCACGAGCCCGCGGGGTTCGAGAGGGTTCGGTGAGATTCTCTTATTCAGGAGCGTGTCTTCCAAAACCAGTGGGGCGTCTGGTAAGTCGAACTCTTTGCCGAATTGGAAGCTCGCAAGAATGTTCGACGTGGTTTCGAGGTGAATCGCCGGCGCAACCAGTGCCTCCTCCGGGTCGATGACCGGCTTCAGTGGTTCATAGTCCACCTCCACCTCGTCCATCATGTCGATGGCCGTATACTGATCGTTTCCGAGAACCGCGGCCACAGGCTGGCCCACATAGTTCACGTAACCTATGGCGAGTACTGGTTGAGCAGCGCCTGGCCCTTCTGAAGCCCCTTCTCCGACTGAAGCTAGGTTCGCCTTAAGTTCTGACGAATTCATACCACCCTTCACCTTCAGCAATTTTGCTCTGGCATGCGGGCTTCGCACTATCGCCAAATGTAACATGTGCGGCATGTGTAGGTCGTTTACAAATTGGCCTCGGCCTTCAACCAGTTTTCGGGAAACGTCTTCCATGGCTGACAGAGCTCCAGCAATCAAATACTAGGATTAGCCTCTAAATGAGTTCATGGGCAAGTCTTTAAACCGCATCTTCCGGTCTCCCAAGAAGACCGCCTTTGCGACCGAGGCCTTTCGAGTATTATGCTCCATCCTCCCTAAGCGAAGCATTGAATCTGCTACACACCCGGGACGAGTCCAAAATACTTGCAGGGGGACAGAGCTTAATCACCTTGATGAAGCTACGCCTGGCCTCCGCCAATACATTGATAGACATTAACGGCGTCGCTGAGCTAAAGCACATACGCGAACAAGACGGCGTTATCGTAATCGGCGCTTTGACCCACCACGACGAGCTCGCGAACAATCGCCTTACCCGCGAAAAATCTCCTCTCCTCGCCGAGGCGGCAAGTGTGATCGCAGATCAGCAGGTCAGAAATCGTGGCACGATAGGGGGGTCACTCGCACATGCCGATCCAACTGCCGACCTTCCGACAGCGTGTACGGCTCTTCACGCAACAATAGTAGCGGCCAGTGTTAATAGGTCGCGGTCAATCGAGTCAGCGGATTTCTTCCGAGGTTACTACACCACTTCACTCGAACAGGACGAGATTGTCCGTGACGTGCGAATTCCAATTCCGCCGCCAAGGTCTGGGGGTTCCTACCTCAAATTAAGTAAAGGGCACAACGACTTCGCGATTGTGGCCGTAGCATCTCAGTTAACCTTGGACAGCGAAGACGTTTGCAGAGCAGCAAGCGTGGTTCTGGGCGGTATAGCGCCCACTCCAGTTCACGCTAAAGGAACAGAAACTTTCCTATCCGGCCGAAGGCTCGATGATAAAACGATAGAGGAAGGCGCCGAGAAGGCGTCTGATGCACAAAGCGCTCCGTCCGATTTTCGTGCAACGGCCGAATACAGGTTAGAAATGGCTAAGGTTCTGACGAAACAGGCGGTTCGAATATCAGCTGACCGCGCAAACGGAAGTGCCTAGGATGGGAAAGGAATTAAAGGTCAATGTCAAGGTGAACGACCGGCGGTACAAACGAACCGTCGAACCTAGGATGTTACTTGTCGATTTTCTCCGCGATGAACTCGGCTTAACCGGAACTCACATAGGGTGCGATACCGGCCACTGCGGCGCTTGTACTGTTATGCTGAACGGAGTAACTGTCAAATCTTGTCTTCTGCTTGCAACCCAAGCCAACAATTCGGAGGTCAAAACAATCGAAGGTGTCGCTGTGAACGGCAAATTACACCCACTTCAAGAAGCCTTCTTGGAACAGCAAGCCCTCCAATGCGGTTATTGTACGCCGGGAATGATTCTTTCATGCCTCTTCCTGCTCCAAAGAAATCCACGCCCAACCGACGAGGAGATCAGGAAGGGGATCGGAGGGAACCTCTGCCGATGCACGGGCTACCTTAACATCGTGAAAGCTGTGAAAGCTGCCTCAGCTAAGATGAAATAAGTAATCTTCATTCTACCTGCTTTCGAACACAATCAAAGATCCCGGCAACTATCCTTTCCGCCGTGTCCTTGATTACTCGTTGCCCAAGGCTGGCCATCATACCACTGACCTTGACATCTGTCTTATAATCAAGTTCACTGCCCCCAGGGATTTCTTTGAGGTCGATCGCTAGGTCCATGTTGATGTTGCTTCCTGAACCGGTCCCGACTGCTCTTAGTTGTACGCGGCTGGGGGGTTCTTTTCCTACGATTTCGACCTTGAGTTTGAAGTCAGCTTTCATGAAACCGACTCCGACTCGGACGACAGCAGTGAAAGTGTCTTCGCTCTCAACATTCAACGTCTTAAGGTCTGGTAGGCATTTACCGATCTTATCGGGATCGGTAATGAACTCCCAGAGCCTTTGTCTCGGCGTTCCCAATTCGTATTTTCCTTCAAAGATCATTTCTAGGCCTCTACCCATCCGGGAATGAGACTCAGGCACTGATTGATTAAGGCGTGTTGGTGCCGGATATCCGGTTTCGAGATGGTAAAGTACACTTGAGAATAATGCAAGCATATTCTGGGGAAGACCTTCAACAGGTCAAGACTCTCTTCCTAGAATATGCTTCCTCACTCGGTTTCGACCTCTCCTTTCAGAATTTTGAAGAGGAGTTGGCAAGTCTACCCGGCGATTATTCCTTGCCTGAGGGCGCGCTTTTGCTCGCTCGTGATAGTGAGGGTGTTGCTGGTTGTGTCGCTTTGCGAAAATTGGCTGAAGGCATTTGTGAGATGAAGAGGATGTATGTGCGGTCGGAGTTCAGGGGAAAGGGAGTTGGCAAAGCTCTGTCAGTGGCAATTATCGAAGAGGCAAAGAAGCGCAGGTACTCACGTATGCGTTTAGATACAGTCCCTTCCATGCAGGGAGCGCTTCATCTGTATCACATCTTAGGTTTCAAAGAAATTCGTCCCTATCGATATAATCCTAGGCCAAGAGCACTGTTTCTCGAACTAGCTCTATAGAGATCCTCGTGTTCATTTTTCTAGATAGATGAGATCTTCTTTCTCAGGGTCACTCCGGCTAGGGTGGGAGTAGGTGCGACTGCGACGAGGGCAGGGAGCCATCGATATGCTGTCTTTAAGCCGTCCATGAAGACCGCTCGATCAAACCGCAAGACTATACGGCGTAGAGTGCGAGGCTGATTCGCATATCAGAGTATGAGAGGATTACTGCACTGTGATGCAATGTCATTTCGTGATTCTGATGTTGAAGTTCGGCGTTTGGTTGACTGCCATCAACCGTACCCATAGCGCTAGGTACATTTCTGTTCCTCTGGCCGTGCTTATGTCCCCAAGGTCGATGACTGATTTCCAACCAAACCAGTCTGCAACGATTTCGCGAACTTTGGATTTGGCGTTTGCATCGTTCCCGCTCATGAAGATGTCGTGGGGCCCTGGGATAATGTGAGGGGTTACCATTACGTTACAGTTGATGGTGTTGAGTGTTTTCACCACTTTTACCTCGGGGAACGCTCTCTGTATTTGCTCGCCAAGCGAATCCGTGTTGCACACTGTCAGGGTGGGAGGCATGCCTTTAGAGAAATCCAGTGGGTTTGAGATGTCGACTAGGATTTTGCCCTTCAGGTTTTTCGCGCCAGCCAATTTCAAGGCCTCGAGCGAAGCTGCGCCCGCGGTGCAATTGAAAATTATCTCGCCGAATTCTGCGGCCTCAGCGAACGTACCGTTCGAGGCCCTTGGCCCATTGGCTTTGGTCCATTGGACGGCTTTTTCGTTTCCTGACGTGCGGGATCCCATCTTCACTTCGTGGCCCAATTGAACAAGCTTCGAAGCAACCGTATTCCCAACCATTCCAGTTCCTAAAACTCCAAGTTTCATGCCCATGAACTCCTTGCACTAACCGGAAGGAAGAGTATCTAGCTATTTATTGACTATCAGACCGCATTCGGGCTAACATTCTCAGAATAATTTTGCAAAGAACCAACCTGACACTAGCAGGCCGATTGCAACGACCGTGATGTGCATTAAGCGTGGGTTAACGTGTTTTGCTAGGCGTGCGCCACCGTAGCCGCCGATAATCGCGCCGCCCATCATGAGGAACGCCAGGTACCAGACTACAAGTCCTTTGAATGCGAAGAAAGCGAAAGCGGTTACGTTTATGATTGCGGCAAGGGGTGTCTTCATCGCGTTCATTTCGTGTATGTCGCGTAGGCCCATCAGGCTGAATGAGCCTAGCATCAAAATTCCCATCCCAGCCCCAAAGTAACCGCCGTATGTCGCGACGAAGAGTTGAAAGAGCACGCCCCAGACGCGCCCAACAGTCGTCACACGCTCAGCGTTATCGGAAGTGTGTCGAAGCCTTCTGGAAATGAGGTCCTGTGACGCAAGCATCAAGGTAGCAAAGAGAACTAAGAACGGGACGACACGACTGAAAACTTCAGACGCGGTAAAAACAAGAACCGCCGCTCCCGTGAGTCCACCAATAAGGCTGGGAATGGCAAGCATAAGAAACAAGCCACGCTCGACTGAGGTATCCTTTCGGTATCCAAGCGCCCCACTAAGAGAACCAGGCCACAATGCGGCTGTATTCGTAGCGTTGGAGATGATTTCCGGTTCGCCGAAAGCCACAAGGGACGGAAAGGAAATCAAAGTTCCACCACCAGCTACGGAATTGATGGCGCCGGCAAGCATGCCGGCAAAAAACAGGCCAATCAACCCGACTAGATCGTTCATCGTGGCTACGCGGCTGTATCCCGTCCGTGGGTGGGATACTTGAACATACTCGGCACAAGTCGAGTTTGCGATTCATCGAAGAGAGCCTACGCAGCAATTAAGCTACGTAAAGGTCGCCGAAGGTAATGCTGCCATTGTCGTTGGAAAAGCTAGTTGTTTCCAACTTCTTTCTTGAAAGCTTCGGTTAGGTTTCTTCCCCAATCAGCGATTGGTTCGAGTCTTCCATCGAAGAACCGAAGGACTGGAGGCTCCCACACGAACTTCAGCCCTTTAACAAGGTCCCGGTGCTTGTAGAGCCAGTTTATTCTGTCAATGGCATATTCAATGTGCGATATTGAGTAGACTCTCCTTGGAAGCGCAATCCTGGTTAGTTCAACGTCGGCTGGGACTTCCTTTCCTTCCTTGTCCCTGTCCATTGAGACACTTCCTCTTTCCATGCTTCTGATTCCCGAAGCTATGTACAGAGCGTCAGACAAAGCCCCAGCAGGATACTGAGATTGAGGGACGTGCGGCAGGAACTTCATCGCATCTAGATGGCACGCTAACCCGCCTGGCGGCGTAACGACTGGGATTCCGGTTTCAAGAAGCTTGTTGACAAAGTACTTGATCTGTTCAACCGAGCAACCCGCGACCGAGGGGTCCACCATTTCTCGGACTCCCACAGCCATGGCGCCTATTTCTCTCATGGACATGCCCCCATATGTGTAGAATCCTTCATAGACGGGGAGCCAAGGCCTGATCTTGTCGAACAATTCCTTATTGTTGGTCGCTATCATACCGCCTCTAACGGACGTGTTCTTTCTGCCGCTCATATAGAATAGGTCAGGTATACTGCAAATCTCACGAATTATTTCGGCAACCGTCTTGGTTTGGTATCCTTTCTCTCGCTGCATGATCAGGTACGCATTTTCGCAGATGAGACTTCCATCTATAACGAGCATCAAGCCGTGTTCATTGCAAATTTGCTTAACCTCTTTCAAATTCGTCATGGAAAATGGTTGCCCGCCGATTAGGTTGGTCGTAGCTTCCATACGAACAAATGAGACCTTATCCTTTCCGTACTTCTTTATCACGTTCTTCAGTTTCTGCGGATCCATGTTGCCCTTGAAGGGGTTCGTACTTTCTGTCTTCAAGGCGCCATCATAGTATATCTCCAGAACCGACGCGCCTGAGAGTTCGATGTGCGCTCTAGTGGTTGTAAAATGGTAGTTTGTCGGAACCACATCACCCGATTTGATGAAGACCTTAGCCAAGAGATGCTCGGCTGCTCTCCCCTGGTGCGCATTCATGACATACTTGTAACCCAGCACATCTTTCACTGCGTCCGCGAATTCGTAGAAGGTCATGCTCCCAGCGTAGGCGTCGTCAGCTCTCATGAAACCTGCGAACTGGTTATCGCTCATAGCATTGACGCCGCTATCGGTGAGCATGTCCAAGAATATGTCCTTCGTCTTGAGCAGGAACGTATTGTAGCCGGCCTCTCCAATCGCCTTGAGCCGTTCCTCGACGGGTATTAGCGCAATTTTCTGGACCATTCGCGTCTTGTGCATCTCAATTGGAATCTCTTTTCCTGAAGACAACTTGATAGACATTAGCGGTCACCACGAGGATTTCTACTGTAATTTCGAGACCACAAACGACGGGTACTTACGCATTTGGATGGGTTTTCTTGAGCGGAGATTACCCGAGTTGGCCGAAGGTGGGTAGACTCCTATGAGGCACAACAGTCATGACGCGGTCCGTTGTGTACGATTAAGAATAAGTGAGATGCTGTGGAGATTCGTTTTCTCTATTCGGACCAGTGTCCCTCGCATGACGAAGCGATTGAACGACTGCGCAAGGTCCTAGATGAGGAGGGAATAAATGCCAAGATTGAAGTCATCAGAGTTGAGACGTTTGAGGATGCGAAGCGTTTTCGATATCCAGGGTCTCCGACAATTTTGATTAATGGGCATGATGTCGACCCGGTTCCGAACCATGAATATGCTCCGACCTGCCGTGCTTACCGCCTTGAAGATGGGCGCATCTCCCCTTTGCCATCGGTCTCAATCATTCGCAAGGCCGTCCATGCTGCGAAAGGAGAATCTTAAGAGCAGAATCCTGCACTAAACGGTAGACGCATTCGCGGGAATGAAACGATGACCAACCTTAAGATCGGGGATAAGGCCATACCCTTCAACCTAACTGGCGTCGACGGGAAGAATCATTCGCTCGCCGAATATTCTGGAAAGAATGCTGTGGCGGTTATTTTCAGTTGCAACCACTGCCCCTACGTTCGTGCGTGGGAGGACCGTATGGTCCAGATACAGGCAGACTACGATATGAAGGGCGTCCAATTGATTGCAATAAACGCGAACGACGCATCAAAATACCCTGATGACAGCTTCGAAAAAATGAAAGAGCGCGCAAGCGAGAAGCATTTCAACTTCCCCTACGTGCATGACAAGAGCCAGCAAATAGCTCGCGCTTACGGAGCTGAGCGAACACCTGAGGTTTTCCTCTTCGACAAGACGGGAACGTTACGGTACCATGGCGTGATAGATGACAACTACGATGACCAAACAGGTGTCAAGGTGAAATTTCTACGAGACGCCCTCGACGCCATACTGAGCGGGAAAGCGCCTATAACTACTGAAACCAAACCGGTCGGCTGCACAATCAAATGGAAATGATTGCCGCTCTCTACCTTTCTCGCAGTCTCTTGTGAACCGATACACTTGTCAATTCGCGAAGTGCGTCTGAAGCGATCCACCGCGCACTTTTAGACTCCATTTTCCGGATTTCTTTGGCGGTCCTTATCGCGGCCCGATTGAGCTCTAGGTTCCGCTTTCCAATCTGCCTTAGAGCCCAGTTAACTGCCTTCCTCACGAAGTTTCTGTCGTCAATGGCCTCTCTCTTAATCGCCTTCAGAAATTTCAAAAACTTTGCATTCGGCGCTTCCTCGTCATGAAATGCTAGGGCAGCCATTAAGGCAAATCCTGCCCTCTTGGCGAACTCCTCCCGCCGTGAACTCCATTCGAACGCCTTTTGATAGGCTGTTTTCGTTTTATCGAACAAGTTACTGCAACATTGGTCGCATACGTCCCACGAATCGAAATCCTTCACCCATTTTTGCATCTGGTTGTTCGCGACCTTGTCAGGCACATTGATCATCGAAGCAAGTATACGTGCTTCGTGAATTCCAGATTCCCAAAGTTCTAGAGCGAGCGAATGGCTCTTGCCCAGTTCCTGCGCCATCCTTCTGAGAACTGGAATAGGTACTCCATAGGTCCTCCTCGGGTTGATTCCAAACCGCGCCATGCCCTTGACTGCCTCCGGATTCGAGTGGGATTTCAGCCGCCTAAGTACCTCATTCGCTTCCAACTACAGCACATCAGCGATTGTTTGTCTTGGAGTCATGAGTAATTAGCCTTCAAGAATCGTCATATTTGAGAAACGGAAATTAATGTTAGAGTAGTTGTTGTGCGTGGTTGAAGTTGTCAGCTAAATCAACGAAAGTTACCTCGGGTCATTGGGATTATCGACTGCATACGGGGAGTTCGAATGTGGGCGTTGTTTTGGTACATGAGATATTCGGCTTTGACGACTATATGGACTCCGTCGCAGCTCGGCTTAGCAAGACGGGCACTTGGGTTGCGGCGGTCGACTTGTACCATGGGAAGTATGCTGCGAACCTCGAAGAGGGGTTTAAACTCAGGTCGGCTTTGAAAGAGCAAGAAGTCTTGGATGCGCTAGGTTCAGGTCTTCAGCTGCTCGGAGGAAAGGTCGGCGGGAAGGCGAAGGTTGGGTCGATGGGCTTCTGTATGGGTGGTGGGCTCGCGCTTCTAGGCGCCTGTAACTTGAACATGGCCTTTTGCGTGAACTATTATGGTATGATAGAGAATGTGGAGCAAGTAAACGGCATCAGAGGCCCAATTCAACTTATACTGGCTTCGGAGGACGAAAGGGTAACCCCCTGGGCGTACCAACAGTTTCTTCCCGCCGCAACGAAATACAAGAAAAGGGTCGACGTACACCTTTACCCCAATGCGCAACATGCCTTCCATCGGCCTAATTGGGAAGGACATAACGCAGAAGCCGCGAAAGACGCGTGGGAGAAGACGGTTAGCTTTCTATCCCAATTCAAGTGACGGAGCAAAACCAAGCAAATAGCGGAACCTTGACCGTCTAGGCTCCTTGTTCTTGCGCGACCTGTCCGCTGAGAACCATGCCAGTTTGCAAACTATCTTCTCCGACCGAAAATTACTGTACCCACCGAGATCATGGCTACGTCGAATACGATTAGAGCGAGAAGGTCATACCACAAAGGAAAGATGGGAGTCCAAACCCCCCGAAGAATTGTAATCCTCAAAGCATCAACACCATAAGTTAGTGGATCTACGACGCTTACCCAGCTTAACCATTTGGGAAAATTCGCTAGCGGAAACAAGGCGCCGCTCAAAAAGAACAAGGGAAGATTAACGAAGGTCTGAATCACACCGAAGCTCTCTAAACTCTCCATCAACGAGGCTAATGTTAGGCCGATGCTCACCATCCCGAAAGTGATTAGCAGCATTATGGGTAGTGAGAAAAGGAAAACGTCGATGCTTACGCGAATTGAGACAAGAAAGCTGAAAACGAATACAAAGCTTCCTTGTATCACGGCATCAGTACTACCACCCAACATCTTGCCGACGAAAACAGAAACCCTAGAGATTGGGGCCACTAGAATTTCCTTGAGAAACCCAAACTCTCTGTCCCAGATCACGGATATACCCATGAACATGGAGGTAAAGAGCAAGGTTTGCCCAACGATTCCCGGGAAGATGAATTGCTGGTAGTTTACGCCCGTGACGCCTAACGAGGCAAGGCGCATTCCAGAACCGAAGATCACCAACCATAAGAGCGGTTGGATGAAGGAGCTGATCAGCCTACTCTTCTCTCTCCCATAACGCTTGACCTCGCGCAGCCACAGCGTGTAAATCCCACGTATTTCACTCATCGAATGCCCCTTCTCTTGATGGCGGCCAACCCATGGTATTCCTCACCGCCTTCTGTACGAATCTCTCGTCCAGTAAAATGAAGGAAGACGTCCTCAAGCGTAGGCTGTCGAATCGACATAGACTCAATACGTATTCCCGACGCTACGGCAATCTCCACAATTCGGGGAAGCGTCTCATTGCCGTTCTTCACAACTAACTTCAGCTCACCATCTATCTGTTTCAGGTCCTTTACCAAGGTGATCTCATTTAGTTTCTCGGCAAGCTGTTTGGCAGCGCTTGTCCGAACCGAAATCACGTCGCCCTCCATTTCTTCCTTCAATCGCTTTGGTTCATCTAGCGCAATTATCCGCCCATAGTCTATGATTGCAACTCGGTTGCACAGCCTGTCAGCCTCCTCCATATAGTGCGTCGTGAGAATCATCGTGATGTTTTCGCGTCTGCTCAGCTCTAAGATGTAACTCCAGATGTGCTCCCGGGTTTGAGGGTCCAAGCCTATTGTTGGCTCATCAAGAAACAGAGCTTTCGGGTAATGGATGAGTCCTCTTGCTATTTCCAGCCGACGTCTCATCCCTCCAGAATATGTCCTCATCAGCAGGTCTGCTTTGTCCTCCAGTTCGACCAAACTCAAAACCTCGTTAATGCGCACCTTTTGCTCAGATCTAGGGACTCCGTAGAGGTTCGCATGCATCTCCAAGTTCTCTCTTCCCGTGAGCCTATCGTCTATACTTGGTTCTTGGAAGACGATCCCTATGAT
>Ga0116138_1000316_pt1 | contig 30706 bp, 32 predicted proteins | sample June2015DPH_20_1_2_FD_88971 | JGI IMG/M metagenome (GOLD analysis project Ga0116138, IMG submission 88971) | Peatland microbial communities from SPRUCE experiment site at the Marcell Experimental Forest, Minnesota, USA - June2015DPH_20_150 | ecosystem: Environmental > Terrestrial > Soil >... | reverse complement strand
TCCCCTCGCGCTGTAGAAGCTCTAAGCGTGCAATGTCGATCTTCATGAAAGGATATAGCTGTGCATGACCAAAACTGTCGGGCTCAATCCCGTAGCACACGGTGGTGATGCGGTCGAAGTGCTCTGAGTACCATGCCAGCCATGGATCAGTTTGGAGCACGGAGAAGAGGTGATACAGCTCCTGTTTGAGTCGATACAGATACAATGGATCCCGCAGCGCGCGTTCCGTCGCATCGGGAATATTGAGTGTAAATTGCAGGGCGTGTGCGCTGGGATCGATCAGAAGGCGGGACATTTCGGTATAGAAATCGTGCAGCTTGTGATCGAATGTATAGACCTTCCAGGCATCAGCAAGACTTGTCGCCACGCCGGACTTGAGCGATGCAATCTCCTCATCGAATCGGCGTGATCGGGCCGGACGCGCGCTGGCGGCAGTCATTTCCTGCTTGTAGAGATGGACCTCCTTTTCGGTCAGGAGGCGCTTCTTTGTTCCGATCGTCGGAAATGGCTTGTCGGATGTCTCGCGGTGGACATCACGTATCTGCTTTTTATCCAACTCTTCCTGGATGTGCATGTACTCTGGCCTGATAGGACGGAAGAAAGCGGACTCGCGGACAAAATGGAGAACTGTTGTGCCGTCAAGAGTCTCCTTTGTCTGATATGCGATCCCCGACGCCATGAAAATAAACATCAGTGGCACCAGGGCCCCGTAACCTCCCATGGCGAGCAATACATATATGAGATAGAGCGGCAACAACAACCATACTCCAGCCGAAAGAATGAACACCCACGTCACGATGCCGATCAAAAAGAGTTGAAAGCTCGATGGCTGCTGTTCTGTCGGCTTAAGAAAAATCTTCCGTAGGAGAAGGAACGACCCTGCGAGTACGAGGAACGGAAAAAGGACAATCTGCATTGGGAGCCTACCGTTGACTAGATGTGAGTCCCGGGAGGGGTGGACCGCTGGAGATCGAGGAGTCGGCGATTTTCTTCCTCAAGGCTCCTGACCTTTTCTTCCGCGATGCGTTTCTCTCCGCCGGTTTTGACAATTGGAAGTATGGAACCGCACAACAGGATTGGAACAATGATGTAGACAGGTTCGAAGAGCACATCATGGGAGTTAAACAGCCAGGCGCTGATGGCTACAGCAGCGACGGTTAAAACGAGGGAAAGAAATACCATGAGACCGTTGCGCACAGTGTAACTGACGACAGAGAGCAGAATGACCAGTGTCGTGATCAACAGTACATTCCACTCATTGTGTACCTTCACAAACGAGCGATTAAAGAATGAGTTCACAAGATTCGCGTATGCCCATCCGCGGGTTGGAAATCGGTAATTACCTGCACTGTTCCAGTCGATGATGACAATCTTGCCTTTGTGTGCCTGCCAGGCGGAGTGCATTGCGCCCGTATCATTTGATCGCGTTGCATATGCGGGGAAGTACGTGAGTGAATCCGTCGACGGATTGAGCGATGCATACATCTCGACCGTACGTCTGTTTGTTATGCGAAATCGGGCATAGGTAAGGCCGTCGCGTTCGATCGGGAATGCGTACGGTCCGATGTGCAGTCGGGAGGCGGAAACGGGGATCTCTGCATTGTCGGGGATGTCGAAGTAGCGCTTTAACGCAAGAACGATAACATCCCGTACCGGGTCGCCCGTATCGAAGTCCCGGATTCCTGTCGGTACGAACCGCGTGAGGCGGCTGAGATTCTTCGTGTTTTCAGTCATTGCCCCCCAGGGTAACTCCACATGATGATACAGGGGGTGGTGTACCCACCAGTACTGCTTGTCTTCGGGCGTGGGATCAGGACCGAATCCGTACGTCTCGGTTCCCGCGGAGACACCGAAGATCACAATACTATCGCGGGCAAGTTCTCGAATGGCACTTAGATTTCTCGGAGAGGGGCGCAGATAATCGGGGAGGGGGACAATGATGACCTTTGCCCCAGCCTCTTTCAGACGATGTGTGACATCTTTGACCGACTCGAGGAAGAGCTCTTGCGTAATCTGCTCATAGAACGGAAGGACTTGGACGGGGGCATCGGCCTCCTTGTGCATGTTCGTTTCCTGATAAAAGTAATAGCGCCCTCTGAAACTAAAATCGATTGCTCGCAATTCCAGTGAGCGAAGGGCGCGAATACTCAGAAGTCCCATTGAGATTGCGAAAATGAACATGCTCCAGATGAAATATCGAAGCACAAGAGGTGTCTTCATGTCCGTTGTTCTCTTTCAGTCACTGTTTCGCCTGGGTTGTCAAGGTGTCGTTCCCGGTGCGCCGTTCCATGAAAGCACGTCTGTACGGTGAGGGGCACCAGAGCATGTCAACGCAGGAATTGGCCGAGCGGCCTTGATTTGAACATCAGACATCGCCGGGAGTGCCGGCGATGTCTGTGAGAATTTCATCAGGATTGAGTCTGCCACGCAGTGTTGCTGGAAGGGACTGCGGCGGGAAAGAGTGATTACTTGTAGCTGGATACTGCGCGATCGACTGTTTCGTAGGTCTTGAAGACCTTGACAAGCTGTGTGATGGCGAACAGGCTTTCCACCTTGTCTGTGACGCGCGCAAGCCGTAATTCTCCCCCCTTGTTCTTCACGGAGGTCATTGCGGCGATCAGGGTTCCCAGCCCGGAACTGTTGACCCACTTCACTTGGCCCATATCGAGCACGATCTTGCCGAACCCTTCCTGCAGCAGGTTGTAAATCTTCTCGCGAACCTCTGTGGTATCCGGCTCACCCATCAGGTTGCCTTTGAATGTAAGCACGGCAACGTCCCCGTGCATCTTTTCTTTAATCGTCATACAAAATTCTCCATGTGAAATTCTGTCTAAAGCGCATCGCTATCGGCACTTGATTCTCCGCTAGCAGGCTCTCTGGAGGAAAATGGTACTGCCTTTTTTACCGAATGTCAACACAGGCCAAAATGAGCGGCTAAGAGCAATCTCAGCGTGGAGAACAGAATCTGGCCGGTTCCGGGGAGCATTCAACCGTTGATTTCCAAACACTCTCCTAGTATCATTCCTCCATGACTATCGTGCCAGTTCTCTCGCTTGACGAGATTGATCTCCAGCCGTACCGAACCCTGAGGCGTCCACTCGAGCACCAACGAAATGGCATTTTTGTCGCTGAAGGTGAAAAGGTCGTGCGAAGATTGCTCGGGAGCACCCTGGAGGTCCTCACCGTACTGCTGACGCCGGAATGGCTCGAAGAGTACCGTCCACTTCTCGAAGGACGCTCCGGCATGCTGCGCGTCTTTGTCGCGCCCAAACATCTCGTCGAGGAAATCGTTGGGTTTCATTTGCATCAAGGGATTATGGCTGTAGCCCGAATCCCCCGGCCGCTGACGTTGCAGGAAGCTCTGGTTCACGTGCGGCGCCCGGCGCTGCTTGTAGCTGTCGATGGGCTCACGAATGCAGAGAACCTCGGTGTGCTTGTCAGAAACTGTGCAGCGTTTGACGTGGATGCGGTGCTGGTGGGTGAAACATCGAGCAGTCCCTATCTTCGCCGAGCCGTGCGCAACTCGATGGGAACAGTCTTCAATCTCCCGGTGGTGCAGCTTGCCAGTCTCGTTGATTCCCTTCTTGAATTGAAATCAAGGCACTCTGTGCGTGTTGTTGCTGCTCACCCGCACGCGGAGCAAGTTACGCTTCCTCAAGCGTCGATGACCGGAGATTGTTGTATCGTATTTGGAAGCGAAGGAGAGGGGATAAACTCTGCGGTGCTTGCTGCCTGTGACGACCTCGTGGCGATACCGATGCACAAAGGGGTCGACTCGCTGAATGTGGCCAGTGCGAGCGCCGTGTTTCTGTACGAAGTGCAGAGACAGAGAACTGAGCTACGACTTGGGGGCAAGGGGCGGTAGGACGCGCGCAATCACTTCGGATTGAAAACCGCATATCTTGTGAGAACTGTCGCACAGCGGCTGGTTCTTGCTTTGTCCGCAGCGGCAAAGCTTGATCAGTGTACGTCCATTCAAATCAAACTTCCCTCCGTTTTGATCAAACAGCTCAAAATCCCCTTCGATGTGAATGCTTCCATTGCTCTTAACGGTGACCTTTGTGGGCATAGCGTATTCCTTGTTGTGTAGGGAAGCGGTTGGTCGTTTTCAGTTGCCTGCAAGTGTAAACGGGATGGAAAGGGAGGTCTTTTCCCACTCCAGTCTCAGTACGCCTGATCGGCTGCCTCTCTTGTCAAGTGAGATAGTGAACTGCTCGAGGTAGCCAGGGAGTTCGCGTTTCTGGAGCTTGACTCGGGCAAGGTCAAGACGGGGATGATACACAAGCCCGTTCTGTCCTGTTTCCTTGTTGATGATGAGGAGCCAGCTCTTTTTCGACGGGAGTGTAAACAGCGAGTACGTTCCTTTCGGAACAGTCACACCGTCAAGTATTATATCTGACTCTGTCTTGAAGGTTGTTACTTCGTTAGCCCCCGTTCGCCAAACCTGATTGTAGGGGACGAGGCTGCCGATGATTTTTCTGCCGCGGGCTGACGGTCGGCCATAATTGATCGAAAGAACTTTGCCGCTGAGGGCCAGCTGTACAGAATCCCTTGGACTGGCGATGATCGGTATGGGACTGACTCTGAACGGGACAGAAAGCGACGTACGTTCCCACTCGATCTTCAGAATCCCCGAACCGTTATTTCCTCGTTCAATCACGAATGTTAGTTTCTCGAACGTGTTTGCCAGTGTTCGCTTGTCGAGCACAATGCGCGCCAGATCCTGTTGAGGACTATACACCGTTCCCCACTGTCCAAACTGCTTGTTGATGATGAGCTTCCATTGTGATTCCGTCGGATATGTATAGAGGGAGTACGAACCCTTCGGTATTTCCATCCCTCCAAGTTCAAGATCGGCTTCGGTGTTGAGTTGCGTCGCCTGTCCCGCTCCGGTTCTCCATACCTTGTTGTACTGCACATAGTCTCCCATAATCTTGCGGCCATGGAGGGAAGGTCGGCCGTAGCTTATGGAGATTCTTTTCCCCGCGATGGTGGTAACCGTCGAATCGCGCGGTACTTGGATGGGCTGCTGCGCAAGCGCGTCACAGCAAAGCGCGGCGCACAATAGAAGAATTGTCCGGAAAAAGGATGCGTGTCTGATCATAGTGTCGAAACGGAAATCCTTATGGTAGAATGACAACGAATCTTACAGAATTTTAATACCGGGTGCAAGATTGCTCCCTGCACCGCATGGTCACTCACGACGGTTCAAGTGGCCGCGCGACCATGATGCCTAATCGCTTGGGACTGGCTGCGAGGTACTCTGCAAGCGTCTTCTCGGTGATCTGAACTTTTGAGCCCGTGATCGGTGCGTGCAGAAAATGGAGCTGTCGATCCTGCCAGATCGCGATACCGGTGTGTGAAACGTCCATGCCGGGGATATCTGTGGTTATTGCAATGATGTCGCCATCGTGAATCTTCGGAGCAACCTTTGGGACAACCTTTGTTGGAATGTGGTACAACGTCCGTCGGTTGATTGCCGCTTCCTGCTTCTGAATCACTGCCGCAAATTCCGGTTGTTCCTTGAGCTGGCGGTACGACTCTGTGTGGGTGGACATGAAATTGATCGCCTTCTCATAACGAACGCCCCCGATATCCTTCGTGACGACTTTGAGAACGTGTTTCTTCTCGTTGTCAAAGAAATAATCACTGGAGTAATGGAGCCGGCTTGGATATCCATCGATGACGCCCCCACGATAGCGGATAAACTGGAGCTCTTCTTTATAATCATCAAAGCTTGTCTTGCTTTTCTTGATGCACCGGGCGAAGACGAGAGCATTTTCATAAAATGACACACAGTCCAGGCCACGCAGGTTGATCACCAGACGTTCTTCGCCTGGTTGCTCGAGTGTGTTCGCGACATATTCTGTGCCCAGAAATGTCTTGCCTATCTCCACGATGACCTGGCCGATGGGTTTTGTCTGAAGATGAAGCGATGCTGCGATCTTGAATTTCCGTGAGCAAAGCGCTGCATCGTCGTCATCGAGAACGAATGATTTGAGGAAGGGGATACCTGCAAACGCAGGAACGCCTGCCGCGAGAGGAATGGTCTTCAGAAAATCCCGCCGAACCATATGCACTGTCCTTTCAAACCGCTTGGCGCACTTGTCCCCAAGGGATCCCTTCGGGAGCGACCTTGCTTGCCCCGAACGCTTTTTGTTCGGGGGCGATTCATTCTTCAATACTTAGATTTGAAAACGAAGTCCGGCGCTCACCTGAAAGCCGGAGAAGTCAAATTCAATTGTAGATGTCTGAACGCTCTTTTGACCCATCTGTGTTACGTCCCCGTCCATAGTACCAAATTGTGCGAAGCGATACCCCGCCTCGGTCTTCAGAGAAAGCCCTCCGATTAACGGCATGTCAGCTCCGATGAGAACGCCAACGGAAACTTTAGATTTCGTATAGGATCCGTCCGTGTCAATGAACGTCACCGGTACCAGCACAGAGCCGCTTTTCACCATTAGAGAACCGACCGCTTTGGCTGTCGCACGGGCAAAAGAGACGCCAAGATTTGTTTGTACGTACCACTCAAGGAAAAACGGCCGGGCTGATGGAAAGTACGAAATCCCCAGCGCGACATCGGTGGATCCCACCCCGCGCTCAAGCTGAAGCGATGCATCCGGGCCGTTATACGATGATGAGACCGTCTTCGTCCAATACGAGCCGGTCAACGAAACACCAAAATCACGGTCGTATCGATAGCTCACACCGACAGAATAGAAAGGAGAACGTTTCACGGAACCAAGTTGTCCCAGAAGAAGTCCCTGCTTGGCCCACCCCTCAACGTCGGATTGGTTCTTTTCGTCGACGGCGTCGAGGTTCAGCTGGTTGTAGCCGAGTGCGGCTTCGACCGACCATTTCCGGTACTGACCGTGGAGCGTGTGGGGAAAGGAAAGGACTCCAAGGAAGAGTGTGGTCCAAATGAGACCGCCCCGCGTCACCCGGGAATGTGGATCAGAATGGTGTCTCATCTGTTGGCTCTGGGGGCAGGAACGCAGCCTCACGGAACCGCGTTAGGTTTTCGAATCGGGCATACATCTTGACAAATGCCAGGCGCGCGCTCCCTGTCGGACCGTTACGTTGTTTGCCGACGATGATCTCTGCCATGCCCTCGGTCGGATCGTTGTTTTCATCGGTCGTGATGCCGAACATTTCTGGGCGATGGACGAAGAGTACGACGTCGGCATCCTGCTCGATGGCGCCGGATTCGCGCAGATCGGCAAGAACGGGCCGCTTGTCGCCGCGCAATTCAACAGCACGGTTGAGCTGTGAAAGGGCCAACACGGGGATGTTCAATTCCTTCGCGAGAGCTTTCAGCGACCGGGAGATCGTTGAAATTTCCTGCTCGCGGCTCTGGGCGTTTTTCGGACCCTGCATCAGCTGGAGATAGTCAACGATAATGAGACCGATATTGTGTTCGGCCTTGAGCCGCCGGGCCTTCGCCCGGATTTCCAGAACGGTGAGGGCGGGAGTGTCGTCGATGAAAATCTTTGCTTTGTGGAGCTTGCCGACGCTCGTGCTGAGCTTGCGCCATTCGTCCTCGGGCAGGCGCCCTGTGCGGACCATGTGCGCATCGACGCGGGCTTCAGCGCAGATCAGACGCAACACCAGCTGCTGGGCGGACATTTCAAGGCTGAAGAAGCCGACGGGGACATCATGGAGAATCGCCGCATTGCGCGCGATCGAGAGAACGAGTGCCGTTTTCCCCTGGCTGGGGCGCCCAGCGACAATAATGAGATCCGACCGCTGAAATCCCCCCGTGATATTATCAAGCTCTGTGAAAGCAGATGGAACTCCGGTGACACCGCTGTGCTTGCCGTGAATACTCTCAAGCATTTCCATCGTTTGATGAACAGCCGTGCTCATCGAAACGAAACTTTTCTTCATCCGCTGCTCGGAGATCTGGAAAATTTTTTGTTCTGCCTCATCCAGAAGATCAAGAGCGTCTTCGGTTTCGCTGAACGCCCGACCAACGACCTCGGAGGAGGAAGAAATCAACTGGCGCATCAGAGCTTTTTCGAGAACGATGTGACCATGGTACTCGACGTTGGCCGCGGTCGTCACCTTCGTCGTCAGCTCGGTGAGATAATACTCGCCGCCAACCTTGTCCAGTTCGGCGCGCCTGCGCAGTTCTTCAACAAGCGTAATAAGGTCGACCGGCTCGCTTTTCTCGAAGAGACCAATCATAGCGGCAAAGATGCGCTGGTGGGCTGGCTTGTAGAACGACGTCTCGTCAAGAATCTCAATTGCCTTGGCAATAGCCCCTTTGTCGAGCATCATGGCGCCAAGGACGGCCATCTCCACATCCACTGCCTGCGGTGGAACGCGGCCTTCGCCCGAGCTGTCGTGTTGTTCGATATTCAACGTTCGTCGTGGGTCTGCCATACCATAACTCCTTTGGCTCAATGTACGCGAAAATCAGTGATCTCCAAAGCTCTTCTCTCCAGCCTCAATACGCACCGGTAGTGAATTTGATGCCGGTGGGAGCGGGCATGTCGCATACGGCGTGAAGGCGCATGGTGGATTGATAGCCTTGTTGAAATCAATGATCACTTTCCCATCTTTTGCCGGATCGGAATAGAGAAATCGTCCAGCTCCATACGATTCTTTTCCATTGGTCTCATCCGCGAAGATGAAGAAGAGCGTTTCGCTTCCGGAACCGACCGGCTCCAACTTGTACTCTCGGCCGCCAATGAAAAACACGGCGACACCGGGCACGGTGTAGTCTTCGAGGTACCCCGGAATGACAGATGCGACCTTGATCGCCTTGGGTGAAGAGTACGGTTCCCATCGTGCTTCTATCCTCCAGCGCTTCGAAACCGGGAAACGCTCAATGCCTTTGAATTGCTTCAGCGTCTCGGCGTTGCTATCCCACATGCGTACTGCGAACCAGTCGCCGCGCTTGATGATGGTAAACACTCTTGAGCCGATCTCGACTCTGTCAGCTCGTTCCTTTCCCCCTTCGGCTTTTAAAACGCTGGACGTGAAGGCCTCGCTGCCGATGTTGGCCTGAACACCGGGAAGGACCTGGAAGGTGACAATTCCCTTGCTGAGCGTCAGCGTGCCCAGCGACTCGAGCCTGTTCTGTCCCTCATTCAGCCAATTGAGGGCAACGAGTGATAACCACCCCTGCGGACGCTTCAACGCCTCAATCCGCTTGGCGTGCCATGTGCTGATTTCGTCCTCATAAGAGAGCTTGACGCTGTCTTTCATGACATTTGAAGGCTGAGCAAAGATGGTGTTCGACAGAATCGTAAAGAGTACAAACACCTGTAGGATGATTCTCGTGGTTTTCATCGCCATTCTTTCAACGGTGCGTGAAGTGGGAGCAAAATAAACTGTAAACGGTGACAGCGAGCAGTCAACAGCGAACCGAATAACCTGTAACTTTGAACCTGGAACTTGAAACTCAAAACTGAAAACTCAAAACTTTCATCATTAAACATCTACTGATTCAAGAGACGGAGGAATCTGTACATGAAATCCACGCCGTCGTAGAACTCTTTCACGCCGAAACGCTCATCGCGTCCGTGAGCTCTGACATCGTCAATGTCCCCAAACATTCCCGACACACCATATACCGGAATGCCGGCCTGGCGCAGGGATTTCCCATCGGAGGCGCCCGTGGACATCACAGGAGTCACAATGACACCCGGCCACATCGATGCGGTCAACTGCTCGACCACGTCCATAACATCTTTCCGCAGCGGCGACAGCGGTCCGGGACGCGCCGGAGCAATTTGAGTAACAACAATCTGGCTGTCGGCAAGGACGCGATGAAGCGTCGCCAGGACGTTCTCGGCGGTTTCATCGGGCAGCATCCGGCAGTTTACCACTGCCCGCGCGCTCTGCGGCAACGCGTTCTCTGCATGGCCACCGCTCAGCATTGTCGGCACCCACGTTGTGCGCATCAATGCGTTGTAGTATGGCTTCGATGCAGCGAGACGGTTCGCGGCAGCTTCATCAAGAGGCGTTTTCAGAATCGCCAGCATATCGGACTTTGTCTGACCTTCTTCCCGCCGAGCCGTCCGCTCGAAAAACGTGCGCGTCGTTTCATTTAATCTGACAGGGAAATCGAATTGCGACAGACGGGTGAGTCCGCCAGCGAGCCGGTAGATGGCGTTCTCCTTGACGGGAATCGAACTATGTCCCCCTTTATTCTTCACCTCCAGCTGAAAACTCACGTACACCTTCTCGCTCGTCTGGACCTCCATCAAAATCGGTTTTCCCTTCTCGATATCTCCTCCGCCGCCTTCCAGATTGATGCCAAACTCAGCATCGATGAGATCCCGGCGGTTTGCCAGGAGCCACTGCACACCATTGGCGTCACCGTTTTCTTCATGTTCTGTCAGCGCCAGGACGATGTCGCGCTTTGGCACAAAATTCTCTTTCTTCAAGCGGATGAAGGTTGCAACGATATCCGCAACCTCATTTTTCATGTCCGATGTTCCGCGGCCGTAGAAAAATCCATCCTTCTCAAGAAATGTAAATGGATTGAACGACCAGTCCTGGGGTAACGCTTCAACAACGTCAAGGTGAGCGATGAGGAGAATCGGCCGAAGGTTTCCCTTGCCGCGGTATCGAACAACGAGGTTTTTGTTCTGCGGTCGGGGTCCAACGAGCTGCATGTCACTCTCCTGGAACCCGGCGGCTCTCAGCCGTGCCGCCATTGCCTCCGCCGCTTTCGTGCTTCCGATGTTCATCGTCGTGTTGATTTCAATCACTTGACGGAAAATGTCGCGGGCGAGTTGCTGATGTGCGGAAAGTCCCTGGCTCGATGCCTGTGCAAAAACCGGCTGAATGGAAAACAGAATCGCGAGAACGATTGGGGCTACGAATGTGCTGTGCCTTCTGTGCTTCATTGTAGGCAGGTCTCCTTTGATTTGATGCTCATGGATTAACATGGAATCGCCGTCGTACGAGACGCCTGGATACGGTGATCAGCAGGATCAACACAGATAACAAATTCACCCAGGCAAACCAATCCCCCGCTACAGCATAGAGCGTACGACCTCTTCCCGGGCTCACAGTACTCAGGAGTGAGATTGAACAATGAGTGGAACTTGACGCTTCTCCAATCACCCGCCCTCTCTCATCAGTCACAGTCAAAAATCCATTGTTGGCTGAGCGGACGAGAGCAAAGCCGTTTTCGACAGATCGCATAACAGCCATACGGGAGTGTAACCAGGCATCGGTTGAAAAATCCCATGCAGGAATGAAAAGTATACCGACACCCGCTTCACCATAATGCCGAATCCAGCGCTGAAAATCCATGTCTTTGCAGATAGCAATACCAGCAGACGCACCGAAGAGAGTAAACTGAAGTGTCTTTTGACCAGTGCGATATCCCGACTCTATTCCCGGTACCGGATAGACCTTGTCATATTCCCCGAGGATGGCGCCATCCGGGGAAACTACGACCGCAAGATTTCTGTGTGGCTCGGCACCGATACGATTCAAGCCGGCGATAATCGACACGTTCTTCTGTCGCGCAAGCCCGGCAAGATACGCGAACACTTCGCGTTCATAGAATTCTGTTACTCCGACCAATTTCTCGGGGAGAACGACAATCTGCGCGCCCCGATCGGCAAGGTTGGCAACATTGCGACCGTACGCCGCGAGCACTCCTAGAGCTTTCTCGCGTTCTGTTGTGTTGAACGATTCCACCGTAGAGTCGATTGCGACAAGTCCAACGTGCACGGGTTTTCCGGACATAGATCCGCTGAGCCGAAGGCAACCGTATATCAGAGTCCCAAGCCCGACACCTGCTACAATAAGCAGAATGGAAATAGAACTCTTCATCTCGCGGGATTGCAATGCAGCTGCAATCCCGGCTGGAACAAGCGTCACGATGAACGTGATCCCGGAAAGCCCGGTGAGTGAAGCAATCTGAATGAGCGCCAGAAAATCGGACTGGGTATATGCGATGCTGCCCGCGGTGCCATGAGGAGAAACACTGGATAGAAGAAATTCGTACGCCGTCCAGCCCATGGGAAAAGCAAGAAAAGAGAGCGGGTGCCTGAGACGCACGATGGCATCTCTGTAGGCGACAACAATCACGGCAAAGGCAACGGCTGGAAGCAGGAGCGAACCGATCACGAGCTCCATCGGCGCTAATCTTGACAAGTACGCGACAAGATTGAGTCCGCCCAGAATATATGCGCAGAAGGCCATTGTCGCAGTCGATTGCCGTGTAGAGCGTGTCGATATCAAGAGAACCGGAAGCGGCGCAAGCCAGATGAGGGGTCTGAATCCGGTAAGACCTGTGGAAAAGAAATAGAATGCACCGGACAAAACTATCGCGCCGATCGATAACATCCAATTTCTGGCAGACAATTGCTGTTTCATCTCTGTTTTTCGATTGAATTAAAAGACTCCGGGGATCAAGCGTTTTGTTGAAGAACAATACCGCCGGTATGCTTCTCCAAAAAAATCATCAAGGGCCTTTTCTTCGACCCTGATTCGATAGATAAACGCACCTGTAATAGGTAGAAAGGTCACAAGCGCAGCCAACCAGTTTGAAAATGAAATGGCGAGACCCAAGAACGAGAGCAGGCTTCCAAGATAGGCAGGGTGGCGCACGTACCTGTACAAACCCGTCATCACCACCTTGTGGTCCTCTCTAATAGCGACATCGACGGTGAAGTACTTTCGCAGGGTGAGGATCGCTGTCCATCGCACAGCTAATCCCGCGACGATAAGAACAATGCCAAGAATCAGCATGATTCTGGTTCCCGCCGGGACGGAGCCAATACCACTTCTCCCAAGAAAGACTCCGATGAAAACGGAAATTGTGATGATGGTCCAAAGAACTCTCAGCGAAGACTTGTCATGCCCGCTCCTTGTCTGGCCAGAGTGTCTGATTCGTGAAAGGATGATCTCAGAACCAAGCCAGAAAAATGAGATTATAGGAATGAAAAGCGAAAGATCCACGGCAGACTCCAATTGTTTCCACGGACAAAATGCCCGGTAGTGATTTCATCGGACCATGAAGTGACCAGTCCTGTATCGTTCCCTCAAGTGCGCTCTGTTTTGTGCTGCTGTGTAAGGGTCTCTGCTCGACGCAACGCTTCGTCAAGGTTCCCGCAAATGTTGTTCTCGCCAAGACGATCGAGAAGTCCGGAGCCCTGCATTGCAAACAACGGCTGCTTGTGAATCCCGGAAATGATAAAGTGTATTTGTTGATGCTGGAGTTGAAAGAGGAGCTCGTCGAGTGCGCGGAGGCCTGTCGCATCGACGGCGAGCAGGTTTCGCGTTTCGAGGATGAGAACCGACGGTTTATTTTCGATAAACCGCATCGATTCCGTAAACTGATCGACCGCTCCGAAGAACAACGTTCCATATACCTCAAAGACTTCGACCCCTTCAGGGATCACACGCTTTGGAAGCATCGACTCCTCTTCTTCCCGCTCTTCCTGCAAATCGCGTGTTATTGCGTTGACCTGGCTCACTTCCGACATCCTCTTCATAAAGAGCAGTGCAGCCAGGACAATGCCAACCTCGATGGCTGCCGTCAGATCAACAATGACCGTCAACGCGAATGTTACCAGAAGAACAGCAACATCGCTCATCGGGCTTCGCAATACCTTCATGAATGAATGCCACTCGCTCATGTTGTATGACACGACGACGAGGATTGCGGCCAGCGTGGGAAATGGAATCAGAGCTGCCCATTGACCAAAGAAAATCATGATGAGAAACAGGGTGGTTGCGTGTACGATGCCTGCGACAGGTGTCCGCCCGCCGTTCTTGACATTTGTTGCTGTGCGTGCGATGGCGCCGGTGGCGGGAATGCCGCCAAATATCGGCGACAGAATATTAGCGGCCCCCTGGGCGATCAACTCCATGTTGGACCGGTGACGGCTGCGAATCATGCCGTCAGCGACAACAGCAGAAAGCAATGATTCAATCGAACCAAGGAGCGCAATGGTGATCGCGGGGGAAACCAGTCCGGTGATCGTTTGCCACGTTACCTTTGGGATGTGTGGCGCCGGGAGGCCGTGGGGCACGCTTCCAAACCGTGAGCTGATGGTTTCAACAGGAATTTTGAAGATTTGGACAACGGCCGTTGCAAGAAGAAGAGCCACGAGCGGACCGGGGATCCGGTGCGATATCCTTGGCCAGAACATAATGATGAGGAGTGATCCAAGTCCGACGAGCAGCGAATTGACATCAACGGCGTGAAGACTTTGCGCGTACACATACCATTTCTCGAAGAAATTCGAGGGGAGGTTTTGAATGCGGAGACCGAGAAAATCACTGATCTCGGATGTGAAAATTATGAGTGCGACGCCGCTCGTGAACCCGACCGTCAACGGATAGGGGATGAACTTCAAAAGCGTTCCGAGTCTTGCAAGACCCATGATAATCAGAAAGACTCCAGCCATCAGCGTCGCTACCGCCAGACCGTCATACCCGAACTTCTGTACGATGCCGTAGACGATAACGATGAATGCCCCTGTAGGTCCTGCAATCTGGACGCGGCTTCCGCCAAGCACAGAGACTACCAATCCTGCGATGACAGCTGTGTAGAGTCCCTGTTCGGGCTTGACGCCGGATGCAATCGCAAACGCAATCGCAAGCGGCAGAGCGACAATGCCGACGATAACCCCTGCCACAAGATCCGAGAGAAAATCCTTCTTCGAGTATCCTTTGCGGAGAACTGAAAACAGTTTTGGCTCAAGGCGTTTATGCAACGTACTCTCCTCTTACTTTTCTATCCTATGGTGAAATGATCTAACAATGATCCAACAACATCAGATCCAGTGTGCTGCGGTCCCCTGCCAGAGTTGATAAAGACCAAGAAGCACCAACCCGATTGCTGAGAGACCTAACAGGGCGCGATGCAGACGCGGGCCCAATACCCTTGCTGTGGAGAACAGGATGACGATAGCTGCGCCCCCAAGTACTATTGTACCGTAGAACGCGACGATCAGAGCGATTCCATAAACAGGCGCTTCGCGCCAGCCTTTCATGAGAAGCGGCCCCATGACGAGCATCCAACCGAGGTACGGGTTTGGATTCAGCACATTGACAAGGGCTGCCTTGAGCAGGTTCATGCTCCCCGACTCTGTGGGGACGGACGATGGTGAACTGAACACCCGCCACGCTTTGAATGTCCCAAACGCGAGATACAAAAGGAAAAAGCCACCAGCCGTCTGAAGCACCCGTTCCCACCAGAGGGGAATGGTGTTCAATACCAGCAATGCCAGGAGAATGATCGGTCCGTCACTGACGAGTGGCGCAAACGCTGCGGGGAGTGTGCGTCGCCAGCCATGGTTCAACGCCCGAGACATGAGGTACGTCTGAAACGGTCCGGGTTGGACGGCAGCTGCGAAGCCGAATGTTATTCCTTGAACCAGATAGATGAACATATCACGATCTCTAGCGGCTCCCCAACCTATGCCATGACCGCAATCATGCCGAGGACATGATTGCCGAGCCTTTGCTCGCCTTTCACATGAATAAAAGATTGTGCTTCAGATGCACTGATGCCCTTCGTGAAGATTCTTCAGGCGACGCTCTTGTCGATGTCGACAGAACAGGAGGCATCAGCGTCGCACTCTGCATACAGTTCCCAGCGATTGTTGACGCGAACGAGATACCATCGCGCGCTGTGCAAGCCGCTGACGGTAAATTGAATGATCGTTCCCGGAGCGGCGTTCACGCTTCGATAGTGGTGAGGCAGCGCCCGCATGGATGTGTCCAGATATGGCAGATAAAAACGATCTGCCATGAGAACGCCGTCATCCCCGGTTGCAAGGCGTATCTGTTGCTGGTGATGCCACTTTTCCGTGTACTCGCGCGCGACATGGAACCAATTCTGTGATTCCGATTCTCCCGCCCAGGCAACCGAGATCGCTGCCGTGGCTGTTGGATCGAGAGATTGCATATACTCGCAAAATGGTCTTCCTGTCACCTCCAACAGATCTGTCAGGACAGCCGGGCTGACACGGCGAAAAGCCCGGACCCAATCTGCGTTGAGCTTGTTGAGAAAGACGACGAGATCATCATACGAATCAGAGCCGCTGTACTTCTCACCCCTGTATCCATCGCGAAGAATGGACCATGCCCGGATATTATTGTCGAGCAGGTGCGCTGCCACGTCCTTGACGCACCACTGGGCAGCGAGAGTCCGGCGTTCCCAATCGGCCGGAGTGAGCTTCCGTAGGAACTCGAGAAGCAACCGGTCGAGCTCGGGAAAAAGGTGCGTAAGATGGAGAGGTTCAACCCGTTTCAATAGTCTCGCTCATTCTTGGTGCATTGGCATGCTTAAGGCAGGGATCTTTCGACGTACTGTGAGTAGTCTGTCAGTTTTTGGGTGTACAGTTCCTTCATCAAGGCAGATGAGATGATGAAATCCGCTGTCGATCTGTTGCAGGCCGTGGGGATATTGTAGAGAACGGATATTCTCAGTAGCGCTTTCACATCCACATCGTGCGGGTGTGGTTGCATGGGATCCCAGAAGAATATCATGACATCGACCTTTCCTTCTGCGATCATCGCTCCAAGCTGTTGATCTCCGCCAAAAGGTCCCGATTTCAGCTTCACAATGTCAAAATGCATTGATTGCCCCTTTTCGAGTTTCTTCGCAATCGCTTCCTCAACCAGCCGACCGGTTGTTCCAGTGCAAATCAGCTTATGATTGAGCAGGGCTTTCCAGTTCCACTGTACCCACTCGACAAGATCCTTCTTGCAATTGTCGTGCGCAACTAACGCGACTCGCTTCGATATGTCCATACATACTCCTATTCATTCGACGAGAGAGAAAGAACAGCAGACGAGGTAGATCGCGAGGTGCATCAGGGCCCCCGGCGTTTCCCTTCTGGTGCCGGGCTCGTCCGATTTTGTGAGTTCTGAACCCCGTCCCATGGTTGCCATGGGCTACATGTCCCACTGTGCGATGGTACGATGAGAAATCAACTGCCACAGCCCGGTCTTCATGGAATACACCCGAACATACCGAATCCCGTACCGCACTTCGCCTTCCTTGGACTGTCGGTGCACCAGAAGTTGCCCCGTTACGAGTGCAGTTTCTTCCCGGAGTTCGATGGAAGAAGGATCCAATTGACGTGAGAGATATCGGGTCTCGTTGCTACGCAGAGAGTCAAGCCACTCGGACTTGGTTTGCACAAGACCAGTCCCATGGGTGAACACGAAATCATCAGCATACAAAACCTCAAGGGAAGCGAAGTCCTTTGAGACCACCGCATCCTCGATTCTCTTGTTGACAGCTTCGATTGTAGCAATTGCTGAGTTCACAGTGGCGGTCGTTGCGTTGGAAATGTGGACACTCTCTGTGGCGATCGATGGTTCAGGTCTCTGTCAGACCTTCGTCGCTCCATTACTCCACGACTTCACTACTCCCCTACCCTCATACTCCAGTACTCATCTACTCCCATACTCCACTATTTCTTACCCCGCCCATCGTTTCAGTTTCGGAATGTTTTTTGTAATAAAGTACGCCAGGAAGCCCGGAACATGCATCTCTTTCATCTTCCCCTTCACAAGATCGATCATCTGGTTTGCAGTGATATTGGGGAGAGTGAACTTCCCTTGTTGATAGCAATGGCTGCAGTACATTGCGCTCTTGCTGCCATCCCCTTCGGTACCGCCCCCTTGTTCGTCCTTCGAAAGGGGCATCCCGCAACTCTGACAGTATTTGTAGGTCATTGAAATCACTCCTTTCCTCAACATCAATGTCGTTTTAACGATTGGCTCAACCGCTTGTAGTTTATTTTCCCGTTGTTGTCCCGCAGATGCCGTATGATGATGCTGGCCCTCCATGCGCGTGCATCGGGATCGCTCGCTGATCCAATAGTATACAACATCGTCCGCTGGCGGCCCTGTGTCAGCGAGTGGAATAAACGGTTGCCTTCTTTGTCCTGCCTGAACAATTCCTTTAGTTCTGCGGGCATTGGGAGACCATACGTACTCCCATCCGGCTGTAAACCGACCTTCACTGTTGAGCCAATCCCGAGACTCAGGGCATCGCACCATTTCTTATTCACAGAAAGAACAAAGGAGCCCCTACCGTATGGCAGCAGGGCGCATTGATGTGCCTCGGAGCTGTTCAACGTCCTGAGAACACGGCGCGAGCCGCCGCGCACCAACTTCTCCGCGACCGATGACGGTACGCGCAGATGAGAACCCCAAAGCTTGTTGGTGGATTTTTCGAGAATTGCTGTGAATCGCAGCGTCTTCGATTGTGTCATGGAACGCTCTCTTTCGCCTCTCCTCTGACCTCCCTTAGTGTGACCTACCCGATTGTCGGAGCGACCAGCAATCCCAGACAGTATGTAATCGCCGCCTCACCAAGTCCAACCAGTGTCATTTCGATACCGCTCTTGACCCACGACCGGCCTGTAACGAGAACCTTGGATGCCCCGACGACAAAATGAGCGATGGTGCTGACGATGAGCGAGATGAGCAGCGCATGCATTCCTGACGTGAACAAGAAGGGGAGAACGGGAATCGCGGCGCCAATGGCAGTGCTGACCGATGCGCTGATTGCAGAACTCCATTCGTTCGGGAAGGATTCCTCAGAAAGACCCAGCTCTTCATGCACGAGCGTCTTCAGGAGCTGGTCCGGCTTTTCGGAAAGCCGTTGGGCCATTGCTTTGGCTTCGCCTTCCGTGAATCCTTTCAGCTGGTAAAACAATTCCAGTTCCTCGAGTTCCTCTTTCGGGTTGTTCTGGATTTCATGTTTCTCGCGTTCCACCTCTGCTTCATATACTTCCCGCTGCGATTTCATCGCGAGATACGCGCCGCTTCCCATCGAAAGTGCGGAAGCGATGGCTGTGGCAAATCCACTTAAGAGAACAAACTGACCGTTCGCCTGCGTTGCTCCGGCGACGCCGCTGACAACGCCGAACGCAGCACCAAGGCCGTCGTTGACACCGTAAATCGCCTGGCCGATCCATCCTCCAGCGTGGACGTGCCATGTTTCACGCCTCAGCAGTGTATCAAGCCTGCGCTGGGGATGGCTGGGAGATCCTTCGAACTCCTGGAGCATGCGCGTGTGAGAACGCTCTTCGCGTTGAGCATCGAGAAGCGAGTTCTTGTCGTTTTCCGTCTGCGCTGTCGCCATCAAAACTTCATAAAGCTTATCGGCTTCACTCTCGCCTGCTTCGAGCATCTTGGCCGCGACGGTGGTATCGCTCTTGAGCAACATTGAGCGCCGGAGACGATCGACAGGGGATTCCGTGTACTTACCGGGATCGGCCCCAAGTTCACGAAGCCTCACCAGCCAACGTTCGGCATGTCGTTCTTCTGCCTCGGCCATCCGGACGAGGATTGCCTGTTTGTCGGGATTGGATTCGCGCTTTGCGAGTGCATGGTAATTTCTGGCGCTACGCATTTCATCGCGCCACGCCTGTGTGAGGCCTGCTATGAATTGTTTGTCTTGTTCCATTGTCCTGGTGGTTCGTAAGCGGTTGAGGGGCCGAGGTTGTGTCGGCTTTACGGTTTCTCTGCCTTCATCTCGTCATACATTTTTCTGATCCACTGGACGTCTTCCCATGTCGGCTTCTTCCAGTTGGGGTTGCGCAGAAGGGCCGCCGGGTGATACGTCACGACCAGCTTGATGCCGCGATAGTTGTGTACTTTGCCGCGCATGTTGCCAAGGCTTTCGTTTGTGCGGAGGAGCGTTTGTGCGGCGATTCGGCCGAGGCAGACGATGATCTTCGGCTTGAGCAACTCGAGCTGCTTCCAGAGGTATGGCTCGCATGAATCGACCTCTTCCTGCAGGGGGTCACGGTTGTTGGGGGGTCGGCACTTGAGGATATTGCAGATGTACACCTCTTCGCGCTTGAAATGAATTGCTTCGAGAATCTTGTTGAGGAGTTGTCCGGCCCGGCCAACAAAGGGCTCGCCCTGTGCATCTTCATCGGCGCCTGGCGCCTCTCCCACGAATACGATATCTGCATCCGGGTTTCCGACGCCGAACACAAACTTGATGCGCGTACTACCGAGCGGGCACTTCAGGCATGTACAGATCTGTGACTTGAGTTCAGACAGATCGGGTGCAGACACCCAGGGTTCGGCCGGAAAATCGGGGAGCTTCTTCTCTGCAGCCTGGAGCGTTGGTGCGACTCCAAAAAGATCAGGCCCTTCTACGACAGCAACCACTTTCTTGTGCGATGGCATACCGTCTCCTTCCGGCGTTGATGTGGGAGCCGCCGGGTCTGTATAGAGCGTATCGCCAAGCAACTCCTTCTCCTGGATCAGTACACGTTGGATGTCGCTCAACAGTTGATGAAGTTCGGCGTTGGAGTCTGGCATAAGGCGGATGATGTGATGGTGAGGCAAAAAAAATGGATGGGGTCTTGTGCCGCACACGTACAGCGAGCGGTCAGTTCCCACATCCTGTCGTGGCTTACATCAATTTCTGTATGCGGTTCAGTATTTCGTTTGCGACGTCGAATTTCGACATGAGCGGAAGCTTCTCGGCTCTTCCCTTCCGGTCCACGATCGTCACGACGTTAGTGTCGCTGCCGAAACCCGCTCCTGTATCGTTCAGCGAGTTCAGGACAATAAAGTCGAGATTTTTCTTCTTCAACTTTTCCTGCGCGTTGCGAAGCTCATCTTGTGTCTCGAGTGCAAATCCAACAAGGAGAGTCCCCTTCTTCTTTTTCTGACCAAGGGAGAGGAGGATATCGGGAGTGCCGGTGAGTTCAAGCGAGAATTGCTTCTTCGCAGCAGCTTTCTTGATCTTGTTCTTGGCCGGAGCCTCCGGTGTGAAATCGGCGACCGCCGCGGCCATGATGACAGCATCGGCGGAATTGGCATGAGAATTGACGGCGGCATGCATTTGTTCGGCGGATTCCACGTCAACGCGTGTGACGTTGCGTGGCGTCTCACGCTGGACGGGACCCGACACAAGCGTCACGGCAGCCCCACGCAGTGCTGCAGCGTTGGCTAGTGCGAAACCCATCTTCCCTGAAGACCTGTTCCCAATGAATCGGACCGGGTCAATCGCTTCATACGTTGGTCCGGCGGTAACAAGGATCTTCTTTCCCTTCAGATCCTGAGTTGAAGAACGTAGCACGCGCTCAACGGTATCGATGATAACCTGTATTTCGGGGAGGCGTCCAGGACCCTTCAACCCGCTGGCGAGCTCCCCCTCTTCGGGGGGGACGACCACGTATCCCCGTTCCTGCAGTTTAGTGATGTTCTGCTGGGTGACGGGATTGAGATACATGTCGGCGTCCATCGTAGGGGCAAGTACGATGGGGCAACGGCTTGCAAGTGCAACGATTGTCAGGAGGTTGTCAGATAGTCCATACGTTAGCTTGGCAATCGTGTTTGCCGATGCCGGAGCAATGACGAACGCATCAGCCCAGTTGGCGAGAGCGATGTGCTGCGTTCCGATCTCCGAGCCAGTTGATTGGTGAAGTGTCCAGAGATCGCCAACGACATCGTGTCCCGACAGGGCGGAAAAGGTCAGCGGTGTCACGAATCTCGCCGCGGCTTCAGTCATGACGACCTTTACATCAGCCCCGGCCTTGCGGAGATCGCGCACGAGGTAGCAGACCTTGTACGCTGCAATGCCTCCTGTGACGCCAACCAATATGTGCTTGCCACGAAGCACGCACTGCCTCAGGCTTCAGGTTCGGGTTCTTCCGGTTTCACTTCGGGCTGCTCTGTTACCTTGTAACGATACTTTACCTTCCTGGCGATGACTTCCTGTGTTGCGACATCGGTCGGCTTCGGGCGCTTTTCGAACTCGAGGCTGATCTTCAGCTGATCCGGATTTGCCGTGATGTCGGTCTCTTCCTCGGTCTCCGGCGTATTCGTCAGCTGGTTCAGCGTTTCGATCCGCTGGTTGAGCTCGATCTTAATATCCTGATGAATCTGGCGCGCTCGCTTCGAGGCAATAACAATCGCCTCGTAGACATCTGTTGCGGCCATCGAGAAATCTTCAATCTCTACTGGTTTGACAGGCACAGTGTGCACTCCTTTTGGTGAATGAATAGAAAATGAATCCTATACTCGTTGCGCTTCCGAAGTGTGCTCGATGACGAGCTTGTCGACTTCGGCAATCACTTGTTCCAGATTGTCATTAACGACCTGATAATCAAATTGGGAAGCCATCCCGAGTTCCATCGCTACCCGATCCATCCGCCTCTTGAACGTCGCATCGTCTTCCGTTTTCCTGTTGCGCAGCCGTTCCCTCAAGATTTCGATACTCGGCGGCTTGATAAAGATAATGACCGAATCATGAGGATACATCCGTTTGATGGACAATCCCCCCTTGACGTCAATATCGAACAACATCGTTCTGCCACTCGTCAGGGCCTTGTCAACTTCTGCCTTGAGCGTTCCATACAGATTCCCGTAAATCTCTTCCCACTCTACAAGCTCGCCTGCCGCGATGCGCCGCTCGAACTCTGCACGCGGGAGAAAAAAATAATCCGTTCCCTCGATTTCAACATCCCGCTTTGGCCTCGTTGTGGCCGAAACGGAGAACAACATCGAAGGATACTTCGCCAGGATGGCCTTGACAATAGTCGTCTTCCCTGCGCCGCTGGGAGCGGAGACGACAATGAGTTTACCTCTGGACATCAAGAGCTGGTGATTGGTTAATTGGTGATTGGCTAAGTGGTAAATGGTCTACTCACCATTTAACCAATTAACCCAAAGTCTTTTTTCGCTTTCACTCTATGTTTTGCAGCTGCTCCCGGATCTTCTCCACTTCTTCTTTCATCTGCACAACCAGGTGCCCAATCTCAGCGTCGTTTGTCTTCGATCCGATCGTGTTGGCCTCGCGGTTGATTTCCTGTACGAGGAAATTCAGCTTTCGCCCAGCTGAGTCACTGTTCGCAATAGTTTCCAGGAAGAATTTCGTGTGGCTCCGGAATCGAACGCATTCCTCAGTGACATCAAGCTTGTCGGCCAGAAGAGCTATCTCGAGCTCAAGGCGGTTCTGATCGATGATCGATTTGTCTTCGACCAGCTGAGCAATACGCTCGTGAAGACGTTTCCGTTCTTCCGGAATCCTTTCACGCGACATCCGCTCGATTTTCTCCACCGTTTCATTCAGCCATTGAATGCGCCGCTGAAGATCCTTCGCGAGCTCACCCCCCTCGTTGCGACGCATCGTGTTGAATCCGTCCAGGGCGCTCCGGAGGGCTTCTTCAACCACGCTCCACTCCTGTTCGTCCGATTGCTCATCTTTTGGAACTTCGAACACCTCGGAAAACTTCAACAGGTGCTCCAGCCGAACCTTTTCCTTGATCTTAGCGGCTTTGCGAAGGTCATTCAAAAGCTTTATGTACGCCTTCGCAGCCAACTTGTTCACAGCGACAGGTGCAATGGCGTCAGATTCTTCTTCGACAGAGACGGAAACGACAAGGTTTCCGCGGTTGACACAGCCTCGAACGATTTCCTTGATATCCTTTTCACGCTGCGAGAGCAAGCGGGGGAGCCGGGTTGTCACATCCAGGTAGCGGCTGTTGACGCCGCGAACCTCGACCGATGCAGTAATACCACGCTTGGCAACTTCCGCGCGGCCGAATCCTGTCATGCTTGCAATCAATGGTTCATTCCGAGGATGAGAACATCATTCAAAAGGTGGACCTTGGCAGGATTCCCTGCACTTTTCCACTGTTGGTTCAGTCCAATTCAATCAAATTTACGGAAATTTTGAAGGGCGGGCAAGGAAAAGTTCAGAACATGCTATCCACACAGTTATCCACACCCGGTTCACTTAAAATTGATTTTGGAATGAATTTTCTCAACCTTTTCTTGAAGTGTTGACATTCTATGATTAGTAACTACTACACATTACGATTGCTCGCGGCGGACCTCGATCGGACTCTTCGCGGAAGTGAAATCACAGAAGTCTTCTGCCAGTCGAAAAACGAACTTCTGATCTCTCTGAAGACAGAATCCGATGAACCTTGCCTCACTGTCTCATGTGAGCCATCGATGAACTATCTCTTCCTCCGCAATCAGGTCAATCGGGCACGGAAGAATTCAGTCGATGTTTTCCGCGTTCTCCGGGGAAGGCTCGTCCGAAGTGTAACCATTCAACCGGCCGACCGCGAACTCCTGCTGCATTGCAGTGGCGATGTGAGGCTCTCGCTCCGTATGTTCGGCTCAAAAGCGAACGTACTGCTGGCCAACGACCAGAATACCATTGTGGATGCGTTCCTGAACGCGAAGGACCTCCGCGGCTCAGTCCTTCCTAAAGGACCCGAGTCAGCGCAAGGACGAACATGGGCGCTTGGAGAATTCCAGATAAGGCTCAGGTCGATCGGAACAATTCTTCTCCCCGCGGCTATCAAGAAGCTTCTTCCCTTTTTCACCACTCCCCTGATTCGCGAAGCCTGTTTCCGATCCCGCATCAGTGAACAGAAAGTTGTTGCTGAGTTGAGCGACAGTGCCATTGAAGAGCTTTTTGCATCCTGCAGTCTGATGCTGAAAGAGCTTGAGGACCATCCGCGGCCGCGGATCTACAGTCAGCCTGGCATGCCGCCAACGTTTTCCATCATACCTCTTCAGCACCTCGGCAGTGCGGAAGCGGAACTTTTTGATTCTGTCCATGATGCAATCCGGGTGTTTGTCGGCAAGAGTCGAAAACAGAAATCGCTCCTCCAAGAGAAAGAATCCCTGCTGCAGTTCCTGAGACAGGGAGCTGAAAAGGCCGAGCGCACATTGCAGAAAATGGAAAAGGAAACCGAAGCACTGCAGCGGGCGATGGATTATGAACGATTCGGGAAATTGCTGATGGCGAACCTTCCTTCGCTCCAAAAGGGGATGAAGGAAATGGAGCTTGAAGACGTTTACAGCAAGGATCGGTCGACAGTTGTCATTAAGCTCGATCAGAAACTAACTCCTGCCCGGAATGCGGAACACTACTTCGACAAGGCGAAAAAAGCGCGTGCAAGTGTGAAAGAGAAACTTGAACACCAGGATGGAGTCCGGGAGCGGTGGGAAGTCCTCAGGGAATTCCTTGATCGTGTGTCTGATCTCCAGACATACGATCAGCTTGCTGAATTCACTGTGAACGCCAGCGAGCAGTTGAAGCAACTTGGTTACAAAGGACTTCCGGGTGAACCGGGAAAGAAACGCGAAGAGTCCCCGTTCCGGACTTTTGTCGTGACTGGTGGCTTTCAGGTCTGGGTTGGAAAGAACAGCGAGAACAATGATCTGCTGACGCTCAAGTATGCTCGCCCCAACGATCTCTGGTTCCACGCCCGCGGGTCGAGCGGGTCGCACGTTGTTCTCAGATCGGGCACCGGAAAAGGTGAGCCAAGCAGGCGAGCGCTGGAAGAGACCGCGAGCATTGCTGCATTCTACAGCAAGATGAAGACCGCCAGGAATGTCCCGGTTGCGATGACCGAGAAGAAGTATGTCCGCAAACCTCGTGGGGCACCTGCCGGAACCGTGACCATTGAACGTGAGAAACTGTTCTTCGTCAACCCGAAGTTGCCTGGCGATGCAGATCAGGAGTCTGCACGGTGACGCATGCCCGGGATCTCATATGGCACCTGTACCGCGAAGACGCTGCGATGAGCGTCAACCCACTGTCCTGTTCACATAAGGAGCATTTCTCATGGCATTGACCTGGTTACTGGGCTATGTGCTTGCTGCCGGACTTTTGTGGGGTGGACTCTCGAAGCACAACAAGCTCCGAGCATCGTCAAAGCAATTGTCGACTGTTGTCGGAGCGTTCGTGTTGCTCTTGATGGTTGCAATCACACTCGATGATCTTTTTCACTGGTGGAGCAAGTTTCCGAAGGAGCTGATAGGTGGGATTGGAATTCTGATTATTCTTGAGCGCTCTGTGCGCGTTGTTCGCGCGCGGAGTCTTGGCGGCGCACTTCTCCTCGATCTGGGGAGAATACCCCTGCAGGATATGATCATCAATCTTTTCGCCGGAGTAGGCCTTGCCTGGATCGCTGTGATGGATATTGTGGGGATTGTGCAAATTCCGCATTGGGCATTTCGCGATATCTCTCTTCAGATTCTTGGCCTTTCCATTTCCTATGCCGTCCTGATTCAAGGGCTCAGCAGGCGAAGGCTGATGGAGCATGGAGTATTTTTTGGAACGGGGTTCTCTCCCTGGGAGGGAATTGTGAGCTTTGGCTGGGAAAAGGAATCTGCCACATCCTCGACGCTTGTCTTGCACAAGCGCACTGCGATTCCGGTGCTGCACTTCATGGCTCTGTCAGTGAAAACGGAATTGACCGGGGCGGTCGAAGAGGTGCTGCATCAGCACTCCATCACCCGATCAGAAGAAGGTCTGAAGACAGCGGAATAAGGTAAGGGAGGAATCCGGACGGCGGGGCTTGCCAAGGTTGCTTTTCCATCCGGTTCTCCTTAGATTCATCAAGTTTACGGGGCTCTCCAGCCTCTCCATTTCATCGAAGAAGGGGAATGTTGTGCAGCAAAGCGCATCGAACCAACGACAACAGTACGACCGCGAGGATGCAGAGCTTCTGAAGCGCATCCAACGGGCCGATCAGCGCGCTCTCTCATCGCTCTACGATCGGTACGCACCAGTGTTGTATCCTCTCGGTCTGCGAATGACCGGGTCGCACGAGCTCGCCGAAGACCTCCTCCAGGATGTGTTTGTGCATGTGTGGGAGAAATCTGGCAGTTACGCACAACACAATGGTTCAGTCTACGCGTGGTTGACCGGCGTGTGCCGGGCTAAAGCCATGGACAAGGTGCGGTCAGCGAACCAGAGACGTAAAGGGAGCGAGGGTGAAGGCGGATCGTCGCGTGGATCATCCGAGAGCAGCCAAAGCACAGCAGCGGTGGAAACGATTGTGACGTTAAAGGGAATTACAGAAGAGGTTCGAAATTCCCTGAAATCGCTTTCGAAGCTCGAACTTCGGCTGCTAGAACTGAGCTACTATGAAGGACAGAGCCAATCGGATCTCGCACGGATGCTGAGAATTCCGCTCGGCACGATCAAAGCGAAGATGCGCCGTGGAATTCAGAAATTGCGCCAGGTTGTCGCGCCGGAGGCCAGATGACCGTGAAGACGGACGAACGGCACGCGCAGCTTGAGTTGTGTATTCCTTACGTGTTCGGGCGTTTGAATCCCGGCAACCGGAAACAGTTTGAAGCCCACCTGGCCACAGGTTGTGAACAGTGCCGGGCGGAACTCTCGGGTTTATACGAAGCAATAGCGCTGATGCCGCTCCTCTTGCGACAGGAAACGCCCCCCTCGGGAGTACGGCAGAGACTTCTCGGCAGAATCTCCTCGAAGAGACCCGAGCAGCCACGCAGCGAACGCCCCCAGCAGCAACAACAACAACGCGAAAAACCGGCGACTCCTTCCCTCCGCCCTGAGCGCCCATGGTACCTGTATGCATCAATCATCATCGGCATCCTTCTCATCATTTCGTTGATTATTTTTGTGAATCAACTCGTCGGAACCACCGGGACGCAGGAGAAGAAAATTTCGGAGTTACAGAATGAACTGCAGCGAGACCAGGAAATGGTCGGGATCTTACAGGCCGAGCGGGTTGAAATGATTCCCTTAGCCGGCGTTGTTCCCGGTGCGGGGATGTATGGAAAAGTCATTTGGGATCCTGTAAAACGGAACGCGCTGCTGCAGACTTCGAATCTTCCTGCGGAGCCGCCGGGCGTGCAGTACCAGCTCTGGATCCTCAAAGAAAAGAAATACTACAGTGTTGGTATATTCGATGTCACCGCGGAAAAACCAAACACGCTGACTATGATGTCTCTCCCCGTTGGCGATACGAAAGAGATAGAGGAATTCTCTGTGACAGCAGAGCCTAAAGGAGGAAGCTCGCAGCCAACGGGAGTAATGCGGTTGCGCACCGTGACGAAGTGAGAAAGAAGTAAAGCGTAAGACGGAAAATGGAAAAAGTGGAACAGGGAGAGCAGTGCTCTCCCTGTTCTGTTTCAGATTACCCCTGAGATCCCCGACCTGTTACGCCAGGGAGAGCGCCTGCTCAAAGTCGGCGATCAAATCCTCTATTCCCTCCACGCCGACCGAAATTCGAATCATTCCTGCCGTGACACCATGCTGCTTAAGCTCGGCATCAGACATGAAAACATGGGATGAGTACACGGGAATGCTCACGAGCGTTTCCACGCCGCCAAGCGACATTGCATTGACTGCAATTTTGAGATTGTCGCACACCCGGGCAGCTGCCTCGACCGGTGAGCGTCCTCTCGAAGGTTTGACTTCGATCGTCACCATTCCTCCGAACCCAGCCATCTGTTTTCTGGCGAGCCGGTATTTTCTAAACGAGGGAAGACCAGGATACAGAACGCGGTTCACCTTCTTGTTCTTTTCGAGCGCCGTTGCCAATATGAGCGCATTCTCGTTCTGACGTTCAACTCGAAGCTCAAATGTCTTGAGGCTCCGGGCCATCAGGAACGCTGCAAATGGATCGGCGCAGCCCCCGTGATATTTTGCCAGCCCCCTCACCTGCTTCAGGAAATCAGATGTGCCGATGACGGCCCCCGCTATGATGTCGCTATGGCCTCCCAGGTACTTCGTCGCGCTTTCGACGATCACGTCGACACCATACGCAAACGGATCCTGGTTCAGAATCGAGGCAAAGGTGTTGTCGATCATAACCAGGATTTTCCGGCCGATCCTCCGCTCGGCATTTCGGGTGCGCCTGACAACTTCTGCAATGTCGACAAGATCTAACGTCGGGTTTGTCGGAGTTTCGAGATATACAATCGTTGTCTTCGGAGTGGCGAGTGATTCGATTTTATCAAGATGGTCCGGATGGACATAGTTGACGGTAATGCCGTTCTTGGGGAGCTCGTCCCGAAACCAGCGATACGTCCCGCCGTACAGCGCCGGCGTGCTGATGATTTCATCTCCCGGTTTTGTGACCGCAAGGATTGCAGTGGTAATTGCCGCCATGCCTGATGAGAAAAGTGCAGCGGCCTCTCCCCGCTCCATCAGAGCGAGTTTCTCTTCGACGTCGTGTACTGTCGGATTGTGATAACGTGTGTACACGTACACCGTTGGATCTCCCTTGGCATAGCGGATCGCATCCTCCGATGTCTCGAACCGGTATGTCGAGGTCTGATAGATAGGTGTAGACACGGGGCCTTTGTAGGCGTACAACTTGTTCCCGTGGATTGCACGAGTTGCCAGCGACAGAGGTGCTTTCGCGGATTGTTTCTGCTTCATAGGGGTGCCTTCGTCATAAAATATCGGATTACTTCTCTGTTCTAGTTTTTTGCAAGGTGTGTTTCAAAGAGTTTTAGAATCCGTCGGTACTCGTCCGTCCAGCTCGTTGGCTCTTTGAAACCGTGATCTTCCACGGGGAAAACGGCGAGCTCCCAATTTTCCTTCTTCAGTTCAATGAGGCGTTGCACAAGCCTGACAGCGTCCTGGAAATGTACGTTCTCGTCCACCATGCCGTGGCAGATCAGAAGGGCGCCCTTCAGGCCGGCCGCAAAATAGATCGGTGAACTTCGATGGTAAGCAAGAGTGTCGTCCTGCGGGATGTTGAGAATTCCGGATGTGTAGCCCTGGTTGTAGTGTGCCCAATCGGTAACGGGGCGAAGTGCCGCGCCCGCGGCAAAAACATCTGGGGTTGTGAACATCGCCATGAGCGTGATGAATCCGCCATACGAACCGCCGTAGAGGCCGATCCGCTTTGCATCAACACCGTAATTTTGTACAAGCCACTTTGTTCCATCCACCTGATCGTCAAGATCCTTTCCACCCATAGAGCGGTAGATAGCCGTTCTCCAGTCCCGCCCGAGTCCTGCACTGGCCCGGTAATCCATATCGAGCACGGTATATCCCTTGTCGGTCAGCAGGTTGTTGAACATGTACTCATGGGAGTATTCACTCCACCACTTGTGGGCATTCTGCAGGTACCCGGCACCGTGGACGAAGATGACAGCGGCGCCGTTCGGACGTTCGGGTTTGTACAGGCGAGCCGGCACATTTGCGCCGTCACGCGCTTTGAACGTGAGTAATTCGGGGACCCGCCAGTCGTACGATCGAAACTCTTCGGATGCGGAAGTCGTCACCTGCACGGCTTTTGCTCCCGGCTTGTTATCCATCAGGTATAACTCCGGCATCCTGTTGCTGAAGGAATAGAGCAGAGCGATACGGTTTTCGTCGGGTGAGAGTGTTGCTTCATTTCCTCCTTCCATCGACGTTATGCGGGTTCTGTCTCCCCCTTCGAGCGGCATGGAATAGAAATGGTGCTCGCCGAAATGCACCTCATTCGATGTGAAGAACCACCGCTTCTTGTCTTTCGAAATACGGGGAGAATACACTTCGAAAGATCCTTTTGTCAGCTGTGTCTTGATCTTACCGTCGAACGTGACTGTGTAGAGATGAGACCAACCATCCTCTTCGGATTGGAAATAGATGCGACGGGAATCGGGGAGCCAACCGACGGTCGGGGAGAAACCAAACCCGCGAATCCCCGGTCCACCGAGCCATGCATCGTCGTGCTGGCGCTCTACGACTGTTGTGAATTTCGCTTTCTCGACATCGAGCATGACAATCCAACGGTCCTTGTTGTCCTGCGAAAACAACTGGACGAAAGCGTGCTTCCCATCATCAGACCAATACGGAGCACTGAAGCTGACGGGGCGCGGTTTCGGCTTTGCCCTGACCGTGTCGCCCGGTGCTTTCTGGCTCATAATGCCCGGGATTTCATCCACTTTGACCTGCATAACCGAATCGAGAGCAACATTATAAACATAGAAATCACTCGTGGGCAGTGGT
>Ga0116138_1000315_pt1 | contig 30877 bp, 36 predicted proteins | sample June2015DPH_20_1_2_FD_88971 | JGI IMG/M metagenome (GOLD analysis project Ga0116138, IMG submission 88971) | Peatland microbial communities from SPRUCE experiment site at the Marcell Experimental Forest, Minnesota, USA - June2015DPH_20_150 | ecosystem: Environmental > Terrestrial > Soil >... | reverse complement strand
GAAAGACTACGAAAGCGATGAAGAACGAATACTGAACGTCGTAAACGACACTTTGAGAAAGGCGCGAGAACTGGCCCAAAGCAAGGGTCCGTTAATCTTCGTTAAAGTCGATAAAGGCTACTACCAATCATCATAATAGCGCTTGCATACGTACGGATTCCTCTCAACAATGCGCGCTATCTTTTTGAGTAAACGCGCATTTTCTGTGTGCACAGGACAGATTTTATTTGGTTCTATCTTACTGATGAGACTTCCTATCTGCTCTTTGTTCATATGTCCAGAAGCGTGTATCTGGTGAAACCGTATCCCAAAATGGTCAAGCCAGTGTGCAAACCTCGTCTTCAGCATCCTCTCGCGCGCACACAGCAAAGGAGTTAGATGGATACGCGCGCCTATCTCGCAACTATTCTGTTTATGAGTTGATAGATTCTGCAAGTTCTGCATTTTTCATATTCCTTCTGGTCACAGCGATTGCATATTATCCGGCTTAATTCCGTAACCTCTGAATTCATTTGTTTCGTCTCTCCCTTTGCGATAACCAGGGGGCGAGTATTATCGCTTATGAAACGCTGATATTTCAAACTCAGAGTCAGAACTGCCGTTGCACTCAAAGGATGTGGAAGCGCTATCAGGTTAGCGCGCGCTCTATATGCTGTTGTTGTTACTGTGCTCATGCTTTCTCAGCCCTTTGTTTTCGGGCGCACACATGACCATCAAGCACATATCGTAGGTCAACGCCCGCCGTTGGTTCGGCGGGTTCCCTTCCAATCCTTACTGTCTTAACCGACATAACATAAGGAGGGTTGCCACAAAGAACAAGATGACGTCTTACGAACTGCGTCTTCCAACTACAACCTATCATCGCAGTTGAGATTAGTGTGCTCTTTTTCTGCTTCATTCCATCGTTCCTCAGTGTGAGAAACGCGTGGCATTCGAAGCCTCTAGATATAATCATTATTCAGCACTCCGAATCTGAGCACTAGCAGACCTTATCTTCTGTGCGTGCATTTCAATTTGTAACAAGTGCTGGGCTTCTCAAAACTCTTCAACGCGTGGTTGCTCAGGGAGAAAACTAAAGCAGGGCTAATGGACTGAAAGTCATCTTAAGCGAACTTGCGTAAGAGATCACCGACTTGATGGGCCCGTATCTCATAGTGAGATATGCACAAAGTCGCGCGCGAAGAATTTGTCATGTTATTGACCAGAAACGACGAATCAAGAAAACAGAATCTGTCTCAAATCTTCAAGAATAAGCCAATCAAGAAACAGACAAATAGAAAAACGCAGCAGTCTAAAACCAAGATCCTAGCGCAAGCTAATGTGACACTGATGTTTCATGAAACCCTCGTGCTAAGCATCTTTTCCTGGAGAACGCTTTGCCTTGACTAACTTGATTTCTAAGATACCGTTCCTGAACTTTGATTCAACAGGGTCTTTCTTGACAGATGTCGGAAGTTTTACTTCTTTATAGTATTTCCTTGCAGAAGTGTCACTCCTTATCGTTAAGACATCGTTCTCTACTTCCAGTTTTACCTTGCTTTCTTCTACACCAAGCAGCTCAGCCATGACATTTACGAAATCTCCATCTTCGAAGACATCAACTATTGGTTCTCTCTCCTTTATTGGCCCTGCAGGAATCTTTGTCGGAGCAGGAGAAACCTTGTTCTGAGGCTTACTCATCTTTATTCTGTCTGCCATATTTGCCGCAGGCCCTCTTATCGGACGAGAAGTCACGCGGAAGTTGACTTCCCCCGTTTTTCCAAGCTCAACTCTCTTTTGATATGTCTGAGATTTCTCCGTCAGTTTGCTTAAATCATCGATTAATCCAATCAATCCTTGACCTTTCGATTTTCCGCCTTGGCTCTTCTCCGACGTGCCAAAAATGCCGAAACCAACGTCAAGCAGACCTGAGACATTCTCGATCATCTTGCCCAGCTCTGGTTCACCAGTTTTCTCTTGTTTCTCTTTTTCTTGGATTTGAACCCCCATCTTTTCCACTTTTTCTTTCAACTGTTCAATTTCCTCTTCTTTTTGCTTAATTTCGGTCCTGAGTGTTTCCAAGTCTTTTTTCGCTTTTTTAGTCGTTTTTTCACCTCCTCTGTTCACTAGCTACTTGCAGTTCTTCCAGCAGGGCTACGTACTCTTCCGGAGCAGCAAAATACTTGGCCTCAAGCGGGGGGCTCTTTTCCAGAGCAGCTTTCACACCCTCAATCGAGTACTTCTCTAAAACAGCCTTTGCTAGTGGGTAACCTAAATAATACGAGAGCCCCTTAATCACCTGGGAATCCCGGAAAAACTCTTTGGCCAGATTCTCCGCGTTTATCTCTTGACCTTGGCCCCCTTCGCGTTGCAGGTGCACTTCGGCTTTTCTTGCCCTTTCTGCACTCCTTATGCTTTCAAGAGAAAAGAGAAGTTTTACACATTTTGAATGACCTATCAACAACTCTTTTTCCAGCGACGCCGTCTCAACTCCATATTCTGTGTCGCGCAAGGTTCGAAGAGCCAATGCCTCGCAACACCCTTCTTTGAAAACACTCTTGAAAACCGTATCTATGTACATGTCCAAATACTCATAAAACTTCCTTATGCTGTTAGTTCTCTTAGCTTCAACATATTTCCTGATAAGAACTTGGGTGGGCGCTTTAAGGGACTTCGAAAGATAAGTGGACAGAAGCTTCTCCGACAGCTCGTGTGCGCATATAGGAATCACTCTTTTTGGGTGGTTTGTTATGACATTTTCATTTATGTACAGAATTTCATCTTTCGGGTTATAGAAAGCGAAGTTTTCGAAGAATCCTTCCACTTGGTTCTTTGAAAGGCTGTCGAGGATTTGTTTCATATGGTCGTTGCTACATACTACGCCGCTTTCCTTGAGATCGCTCCACATGCGTTTGGCCAATTGCTTGAGAAGTTCGGGTTGCTTGATTATGTTGATGTCTCTAAAGTACGTGAAATCGATGTTGAATAATTCTACCATTTTTTTATGGATTTTCCGGAGTGTCTGATTGATCAATTTTTTAGTAGATTCTATGTCTCCTTGAAAGTTCAGACTTTGAATTCCGTTGGCCGTCAGTTTTCTCATAGGATAGGTTCTTCCTGATTGGTGTCAACTGATTTTTTGCGTTCCTTCATTTTCTTGATTGCTTCTTGGAAGTCTTCCATGGTCACTTCAAGCTTGGAGTGTTTTCGTCTGTTTTCGTCTTGTTTTGTGCTTTTGCCTATATATCTTCTGATGGCTAGCATCACAGCCTCTCTGCAGATCCCTTCTATGTCAGCCCCCGTGTATCCTTCAGTTTCTGCAACCAACTTCTTGAGGGAAACACTTTTGGCTAGAGAACTCTTCTTGGTGCGAATCCTGAAAATTTCTGCTCTCCCTTTTTCGTCTGGTGCCGGAATGGAAAGAAGATAGTCGAATCTTCCGGGTCTCAGTAGTGCCGGGTCAATCAGATCTATTCGATTTGTTGCGGCTAGAATGATGACTCCCTGAAGTTCCTCCAGCCCGTCCATTTCGGTAAGAAGTTGGCTTATCACTCTTTCTGAAACATGCGAGTCTGTAATTCCGCTTCCGCGCCTAGGCGTCATAGAATCTATCTCATCAAAGAAGATTATGCACGGCGCAGTTTGCTTTGCTTTCCTGAAGGTTTCTCTTATGCCTTTCTCCGATTCGCCCACGAACTTGCTCATGAGAGATGGCCCTTTAACGTGAATGAAATTTGCCTCGCCTTCCTTAGCCACAGCTTTGGCTAACAGAGTTTTGCCAGTTCCGGGAGGCCCGTATAGCAATATGCCTTTCGGAGGCTTCGCCCCCATTCTTTCAAAGATGTCGGGGTATTTCAATGGCCATTCAATGGCTTCCATCAGGGCCTGTTTCACTTCTTCCAGCCCCCCAATGTCGCTCCAACCGACATTAGGTGTTTCGATCAACACTTCCCTTAAGGCGGAAGGTTCTACAAAACGCAAGGCATCCACAAAATCTTCCATCGTTACTACAAGTTTGTTAAGAACTTCTGCTGGGATATACTCTGCTTCGAAGTCAATCTCAGGCAGAACTCTCCGCAAGGCTTTCATAGATGCCTCTTTGCATAATCCCGACATATCAGCACCAGTGAAGCCATGAGTCAAGTCACCAAGTCTTCGCAAGTTTACATTTTGGGTCAACGGCATACCTCGCGTGTGAATTTGAAGAATCTCGAATCGCCCTTCCCTGTTGGGTATCCCTATTTCAATTTCCCGGTCGAACCTCCCTGATCTTCTAAGAGCCGGGTCAATGGCATTAGGCCGATTTGTCGCTCCAATGATCATCACTTGTCCTCTAGGTTCCAATCCATCCATCAGAGCTAGCAGTTGGGAAACTACTCTCTTTTCAACTTCTCCCGTAACCTCTTCTCTCTTGGGTGCTATGGCATCGATTTCGTCGATGAATATGATGCACGGTTTATTTTGTGCGGCTTGATTGAAGATTTCTCTTAGATGAGCCTCTGATTCTCCGTAATATTTGCCGTGGATTTCGGCGCCGCTGAGACTGATAAAAGTCGCGAAAGTTTCGTTCGCGACGGCTTTTGCAATGAGGGTTTTTCCTGTGCCTGGTGGACCGTGCAGCAAGACACCTTTAGGCGGTTCTATACCTAGCCGGTCAAAGACCTCTGGATGTCGAAGTGGAAGCTCTATCATCTCTCTTATTCTCTGAGTCTGTTCGCGGAGCCCACCAATGTCTTCGTACGTGACGCCTACTGTTCTTCCCGTTTCCACGGCCTTTTCTTGTATCATTATTCTTGTGCTGGGATAAACTATAACAGCCATACTCTTCGGCTTCAATTGCGCTACGACAAAGGAGGCACTTGTCCCAAGAAAGCTAAACCTGACTTGGTCTCCTTCAGTCAGTGGCAAACCTTCCAAAAGCTTCTTCGCATGGTCTTCGTATGTTTTCTCTCTAAGCCAAGACTGGGTCTTGTCCAAAGGCGCGAGAACAACGGTTTCGGCTTTTTCAGCAGTAACTCGCTCGATGTGAACCTTGTCGTCAATTCCGACAAGTGCATTGTTCCTGGTTATCCCGTCGATCTGGATGATGCCTTTGCCACGGTTTTCTGGGTATGCTGGCATAACCTTCGCAGCAGTTCTCTTCTTCCCAGTAATTATGATAACGTCGCCGGTTTCCGCACTGATTTTTCCCAGGTCTTCGGGGTCGACTCTAGCTACGCCCCTGCCAAAGTCTCTTTGCGAGGCTTCAGCCACACGAAGTGTCAAGATATTCGATTTTTGTGTATGCTCCAGCACACGTCCACCTTTCCTAACCTGCAGGTCACTATGCGCGCGCTCAAACATCGGAACTGAAAAACAGAAAGGAGATGTCCTTCTGCAAGCGGTTATTCTTCCTCTTCTTTCTTAACGACATCTCTTACCCATAAGGCGCGAATCGCTTGTGGACGCATGGCGATAGATAAGTGTTGCAGTTTTTCCATTTCTTGCATATACCACTTTTGCTTTCTTTCTCTTTCTTGAGCGCGCAAATGGGTTTTCGGTCTCATAATAGTGATTTTTGCCACCTCCAAACTATAAGTCTAACATGAGCTTAAGAAATCGAAAAAAGGGGGTATTTACCCGTAAAAGTCCTTTACGTACCCTGCGTTTTCCATTATCTTGCCTTCGATACTTGACCGCATAGCTTCTATGCCTGCTTGGATTTCTCGTGCGCCAGAATAGATAGTTGCGGCAGCTTTTTCGTTTTCCTTCGACTGCGCAAGAATAGAGTTATTGAAGTCTCCAACACTTGCATGAAAGACGGCGATCGCATCTTTGTATTTATCGATCTGTTTGTTTATGCTTACTTCCATAGCTCGTATGCCAGTGTGAATTTCAGCAGCGCCTTCTTCAATAGCCGCTCTTTTGATTTGAATTGCTTTTATTTCTCTTTGGATTGCTTCAATCTTGCCTCTGACTGTTGAATGAGGGGTCTCTTCTGGCTTTTTCACTGGCATGGCGGCCCTTTGACCGTGCTTTTTCACAGGTGCCTTTTTTGCAGTGTTGGCAACCGTTTGCGCATGTTTTGCCGCTTTTCCCTGTTTTTCAGACGTTTTTTCATCTCCTATATGGGCCGCTTGCTGTCCTTGGTCTTATGCGGTAGCGGGTACTCCGATGGCTGCTTGTTCTATCTTCGTGATCTCTTCGGCGTAGTGCAGGAAGGTGTCTACTGAGGCGACAACGACTCTAGCCTCTATGGTCAAGAGTTCGATGCCGACTGGTGAGACTCTGGCCCAAAGGTCAACGACGATTCCTTTGTCAAGCACTCTGTCAAGAACTTCAGCCAAACTAGTCGAGTTAGGAGTTTGTCCAACCATTTTTTTCACCTTTTTATGTTATACGATGACTCACGTAGTGAATAGTACTATTTAAGATATATTCAATGGAACGTAACCGACTTCGTATCGAACATCGACACAACAGTGCACTATACCCCACGGAATATTCCAAATTGCGAAATATGGCTTATGCACGCTCTTCTGAATATCCATATCCATCGTGTGTGAACGTTGAATGTGGCTGATTTGTGGAGCAACTTTCGGAAGAGGAAAAAACAAACTCTTAGTTAGAGGTATCGCGGGAGCTGAATGGGTTTTCTGTCCCTCGATCAGAAGCACTCAAAGAGACAGAGTCAGCATAGACCATTGCCGAGGTTGCAGACACATCGTTCGCTTTGAACAAACCTATGTCCCACAAACGCACGCAACAAGGAAAGCAGTTACCTCCAATACGATGACATTGAAAGACTCCTTTAATGTCGTAAGAAGATTAAGAAGACCAGGAGCAACACGAAGTTTCGAATTACTCCATCATATACCCAGTTTGATGAACGAGAGACAGCCACCAATCGACGTTTTTGAAGAAGAAAACTACTTGGTAGTTTTAACAGAGCTGCCGGGCATAGACGAGAAAGACGTGAAGGTAAAAGCAGATGAAAACTCTGTAACCATAACGGCGGAAAATACAGAGAAGAAGTATTTTAAGATGGTCAGGCTTCCAACTCGCATCAACAAAGACACAACAGATTTGACCTATAGAAACAATATTCTACAACTTAGATTGAAAAAACTATGCGAAAAAGCGTAACCAAAACAATTCCAATGTTTATACATTGGCAGTAATCCGCTGCAATCTGATTTATTGTCTCTGTTAGCTTGAAGAGGCCAGCTTCCATGTCTCCCTTTGATACATGCAATGTTATTTGAATAGCTTCTTCTTTTCTCAATAAAGCGACTCTATGGCATCTCCGCAGCTCCAATCTCCTTTCTTGTACTCTGTACGTGACAAAAGAGAATCAGCTGCCCCGATTAATTAGCGCGAGCGCTTACGATTTCTGACACAAAATTCGTATCAATCTCTTGAATATTACTTAAGTAAACATACCTCAAATTCTTCTTCAACAAGAGTGTGGTTTTAGAATATGAAATACACATCTGCACATAAAAGAGAAGTTAGAGGAACGAGAATTCATGAGACAGCGCAAGAGAGACTTTCAAAACAGGAAAATGAAGAATATGCCGTAGAACTTTTGGTCAGAAGCGTGAAGACAGAATTTCTAGTGCCGACGGTTAAGAATTTTGTTGAAACCGAGCATGTTAAGAAGCTGAAGGACAGAGTCAAACTTTGGGTCAATGCAGGATGCCCCCTTCAGATTGTAGGACCAACAGGTTGCGGAAAAACAACACTGGCAATGGAAGTCGCAAAGGATTTGGGAAGACCCACTGTGTGGATCAACGGCGACGAACAAATGACAACAACAGATTTAATCGGAGGATACTCAGAAATGGAAGCCGAAAGCGTGAGAGACAAATATATTCACAACGTCATGAAAGCAAGAGATAGGACCAAGTTCTCATGGGTAGACAACCCCCTGACCCTAGCGTGTAAGTACGGCTACACACTGGTCTACAATGAGTTCGCCAGATCCAAACCGGAAGCTAACAACGTCCTTCTCTCTGTGCTAGAAGAGAAGATTCTCGAACTCCCGACAATGTTTGGAGATAATAGATACATCAAGGTCCATCCAGATTTCGCGATAATCTTAACAAGCAACTCCATAGAATATGCAGGAATACACAAACCTCAGGACGCCTTGCTTGACAGGATGATAAACATTTACATGGACTACTACGACTATGGCACTGAACTAAAGATCGCTCAAGCTCACACTCAATTGCCATTTGGTGAAGCAGAAAAAGTAGTACAAGTCATTAGAACAATCAGGGAAAAGATGCCTGAACCTTCCAAGCCAAGTACTAGAGCAGAAATAATGATCTGCCAAGGACTGAAAGCATTGGGACGCAACCGCTCAAAAGAAGACATTGAACAAATATACATGGATGTTCTTGCAACAAAAATAGGCGACCAAAAAGAACTATTGAAGAAAAGTGACCTCATACAGACTGTAATCAAAGAAGCCTATGGAGATTCTCAAAATGAAAACACGTAATGACACGGTTCAGAATGGAGATAAACAATTTTCAGGCTTGGGAATTAATTCCACATTCTTATCCCTTGGGGGAAATATGGAATGATGGCAGAGAAAACTAGCGTGTCAATAGAAGAGGTCACCGATCGGGCATTTGCCATTGCAAAGAAGTACATACGTAAAGAACCAGAAGCCATCTTAAGTGTCGAACAACTAGAGGGAGAATGGAGAATAACTGTTGAAGTGTTGGAGAGAAGGTCCATACCGGACTCGCAGGATCTTCTGGGAAGATACGAGATTAGACTCAACAAGAACGGCGCGTTAATCGGCTGGACACAGAAGGTCATTAGAAGACGATGTGACAAGGTATCGCCCTCTGAAACCGAGACAGAAACTAGCTAAGGGACGTAATTATGGGAAGACGAAGCTCGTGGCAGAGAAGTCTAAATAGCTACTTTCACTTGATGGGAGCAAAATCCTCCCGTGACCTGGAATCAAGACGAAGAATGGAGGGAAGTATGAGACTTCAAAAGGATCACGCCATGCAGCATTCCAAAACAAACTCCGAAACAGTAATTGAAACGATAAGAAGCGTGGATTTGCTAGAGAGAAGAAGAGCATGTAAAGACTTAGCACGGAAGGCGAAATGGGGCACAAGAACAGCGAAACTTAACAGAAAAGCAGAGAGATACAGGTAACTACTCTGGATCACACAATTGTTATTGATAAGATGAGAGGGTATGGAGTCGGTCAATTTGAAGCCACGGTCCAATACAAGTCTTGAAGGCTTAGACCATACCCTCCACCTATACACGTCGAAAGTGGATAAATACGAAATTCAAAGAGCTTTTTTGGTTTTTATGAGAAAAGATGAAAGGGCAGTATATGTAACTAGAGACGATCCCGCATCACTTATCAAAGAATTCAAGTTCATGAACGTTGAGTTAGGAATCATCAAACCAGAAGAACTTAGAGACCTTGAAAACAAGGGAAACTGCAAGCTACGCGTAATCATAGACGCTGGATCGATGCTTGACCAAGAAGACCAAGAAATCACAGAAAGGGAACACTACATAAACGAGCTGGGCAAGAAGCAGCCTCTACGCTGTCTGTGCACATATGAGGTTACTAGACTTAATTCCGACACAATTAGACGATTTGCAGCATACCACAATCACCTTCAACTAACAACAAGCGACATAACAATGCTATCTGGAAATTTCATTGACAAATCTAGGTTATCATGCGACTCCGTCGAAGAAATGGTGAAAGATAATCTTGAGACCATAATTCTTGCCCTGCTTCAAAGGAAAAACATGTGTGGAACTGAAATAATAGGAACTATACATCTGGAATTCAACGTGCTACTTAGCCCAGGAACAATCTATCCTCTCCTTCAGTCATTAAGAGATAGGGGTTTGTTAACTTCTGGCAAGGATGGCAAAGCAAAAAGGTATGCCCCTGCAAGAGACGCAGAATTGAAAATAAAAAACATAATTGAGGAGCGCATTCAAGCTCGTAAGCTACTGGCCAACTACCTAATGGCGGAACAAATCGTCAAGGAGACAGATTGAAGTGACAAGCGAAGAATGCGCAGAGCTTGCCAAGAGGTCCGAGCGAAAAGAGGGGAGAGGAAACGAACAAGGAAAATATTTCTATGGCGTGATACTGTGTAACGAAGGAAAAAGTTTTGGGCACATAGGAATGAACGGTGACGAGGTCCACGCGATTCCTTATAGAGACATCGCGGCCCTAGTTAGCGATTTGCCTATGAAGGATTATGAGATTACTGAAGACAATACACGGAGGCATATAGAAGTCTTGAGACAGATAATGGAGAGATACACAGTCATACCGGTGGAATATGGAACGACGATAAAAAACGAAAAAATATTGAAACACTTGTTGACAAAGTCTTATGATCCAACTAGAAAATGCCTACAGCTAGTTGATAACATGATTGAGCTAGGGGTGAAGGCTGTTCTAAACTCAGACATCGGGTTTACTGACCCTGAAAAAAGAAAGGAATGCATATCAGACATCTTAGGGACACTAAACACCGTGGCAAAACAATCAGTCGTAGGCAACTTGTTCACCAACAGACTGATTCTAAACACATCTTTTCTGGTCAAGAAAGGAGATATTGATGCATTTTCAGACAAAGTGGCAAGTTTGCAGGAAAAATATCCCATGCTGAAGCTTCTTTATAGCGGCCCCTGGCCCCCACACAATTTCGTTTACATAAAAATCGGAGCCCAAGGCATCGAAATCAACAAAAAACATGTGAACTAATGCCGTTTCTAATAGATGACATTTTGCTTCGAACACTCGGCATATCAGTACCGCCATTTGATACACTCTGGCTGCTGGAAACAATCACGAATTACGTTGAGGATGCAAGATATGAGGAGATCCAACGAAGAATTAACGACAAAGTAAAAGAGAACAGATTGCTCTACGAACTGGGTGAAACAACAAAAGAGGAATACGAAAGCAAAAATAGGGAATTAAACCAGCAACAAAAGATAAGCAATCTTAGGAACAGAAAAGACCTCAAAAAGAAGATGATACCAGAATAGAATAATGAAAACAACTTAGAAGAAGCGAACCAAGTCGTCTCCTCTACAGCATGCTGGGGTACATAATCGCAACGGATGCAAGGGAAGCTGCAACTTTTTCTAAACGAAACGATAGAAGATGCAGAAATGGAGGCTTATCATACGAGCAAAAGATGTGGAGCTTATTGTTGTCACCGTTTTTGAATGGATACCAACGAAGGAGACAATCCGGCAAGAGGTTATCAATTTTCGAAACAAATTTCGTATCGGGTTTTTGAATATTGCTTATGTACATTGAAATCACACAACGTAGAAACCGAGGTTAACGCTATTGTGTACCTTAGGCCAAGCAGAAAAACGCCTAAAATTGATTCAGATCACAGAATTTCAAGAGATATGGAGACCCATGCTATATGGTGAACCTTAGATCCGTCGGGGAAGAAGAGATGACAACATTAACGCCTCAGAAGGAAAATTCTTCTGGAGGTTTGGCAGATGCCATAGACAGGATTCTAGACAAAGGGTTAGTCATCAATGCTGACATCGCCGTATCTGTTGCCGGCGTTGAACTACTTGGAATCAAAATAAGAGCTGCGTTAGCCTCTTTCGAGACTGCAGCAAGATATGGTTTAGAGTTTCCATCTGGCACAAACCTAGAGACAAAAGCGTGGAAAGAAGCCACAAAAGACAACGAACGGTGTCCACAATGCAACAAAATCGTGGAGAAAGAGCAACTCCTCGATGATCAGTGTCCATGGTGTGGATGGAAAAGCGCAAGCGCCATCACGAAAGAAGAAGCATTAGTGAAAGTGAAGCTCACCTAATTGAGGCTCTAGCCAACTGAGGCGACAAGAATGACTTGGAAACCATCAAGTTCACACTTAGACTCGACGAACACGAATCAAGCCATGAACCCGCTAGACCAGAAGAGCGTCCAGATCCTAATTTATCTTCTAAAAGAGAGACATGCAGGGATCAGAAAACTGGCAGATCTTATCAATGCCTCTTCCGACATGGAAGTCTTGGTCAAAATAAGGGAGGTCATTAATCCAAAGGTTCAAGAGACTACGGGGCAGCCTCTCATCATTTTTGAGCCTTCCAAACTTGATCCATTAACAGGCGAAAAAATCACTTTTTCGTGGTGGCTGAACGAAGAACTAACAGAATATATACCCAACGGCAAATCATTCGACCTCCACGACGAAAAGGATACTCTAAGGGTAACAGCTTCAATACCCCTGCAAGAAGAAGACATCAAACTTGAAATCAAAGACAGTTTCCTCATAATAGCTGGAAAAAAATATCATCAAGAAGTCTTGCTTACAAGCGCTGTTGAAGGAAATATGAAAAAGACAGTTAACAACGGCGTTTTAGAAGTTGTACTGAAAAAAGCGGTGAGAAGACATGGTAATCAAGGTTGATGAAGGCAACCTCAAACAAGGCTTGTTAGGGCTCGTAGTTGCTCTAGCTGAAATAATAGAAGAAGCTCTTGAGAGGCAAGCCCTAAGGCGAATTGAGAGTGGTAGGTTGACTGCTGAAGAAGAAGCAAGGCTCAGCGAAGCCCTAGCCGACCTTAACGAGGCATTGAACCACATAAAGAAAGAGAACGACATTCAAGATGTCGTAGATTCTGTAATTGATGGCCTTTCTGAAGTAACCGACGTATTTCTAAACCCAGAAAGATGGGAAAAGGAGATGAAAAAAGCATGAAAGAAACAAAGCTCCTCGGAGAAACTGAGCTTGCAGAAGGAAGATACGTATACTGTGTCGTCAACGGCGCCGCCAAGCTGAGCTTGGGTAACATAGGAATAGCGAAAGCCGAAGTCTACACAGTTCCCCACGAGGATGTTGCAGCAGTAGTGCATGCTTGTCAAAGCCAGCCATACCAGTCAAAGGACGCAAAAAAAGTCATGGAGTGGGTTCTAAGTCACAATGATGTAGTCGATGGAGCCACAGAGCATTTTGGCACTGTAATTCCTTTTTCTTTTGACACCATTGTCAAGGGTAGTGACATTACCGTCAAAGACTGGCTGAGAAGGTGCCATGAGAAATTCAAGCATGAGCTTGAACGGCTCAGCCAAAGAGCAGAATATGTGGTTCAGATCTTCTCCGACGAAGAGAGGCTAGTGGAAAGAGTCTTGGCTGAAGATCAAGCCCTAAGGGAACTGAAAGAGAAAACAAGCAAGATGCCTGAACGAGCTGGATACCTTTTTCGTCGAAAGCTTGAACTAAAACTAAACGATGCTTGTAATGCAACGCGAGCCAAACTGGCCGAAGAGTTCGCTTTCCAGATAGAAGAACACGTTGAAGAAATGGAAATTGAGAGAAGAGTTTCACATTTACCAGAGAACTATAAAGACGAGAAACTAGTTGCAGCGTTTTCCTGCCTGGTCCACGAGGATAACATCAAGGGTCTCGGCCAAGCACTCGGTAAAATAGGTCAAGAAGGTTATGCGGTTCGCTTCACTGGTCCATGGGCACCATTTAGTTTTGTCAAACTTGGGGAAATCTGAGAATGAGACCTAGCCACCGAGAATGTGACATCAACGACATTCTACAGAAATTGTTAGACAATGGGCTAGTCCTGAACGCAGACCTGATCATATCTATTGCAGGCGTTCCACTGTTAGGGGTGAACTTGAAGGCGGCAATCGCAGGTATAGAGACCATGATTGAATATGGGATGATGGAAGCGTGGGACAAGCGCACAAGGGAATGGTATGAGAAAGAATACGCGAAAAAAGTGGCAGTGCCGCTAACCATGGATGAGGAAATAGTAATCAAAGCCTTTGGATCGGTCTGGAGCAATCAAGGCATCGTGAACACGTGGAAGCCAGGCCTATGGTATCTTACGAACAACAGGCTCTTCCTTTGGAGGAAAGAGCCTACCGAGATTGTTTTTGAGGCACCTTTAGATAAGATAGAGGGACTTATTGTGCAAAAGGAAACTCACTTCAAAACAGAGCGTGATGAACTTTATTTTCAGTTCACTGGCGGCGAAGTAGGCCGCGTCTATGTTTCAGAAATCGGAGAGTTCAAGGAAGCAATTGGAAATGCCTTGCTCGCCTCGCTCAATCGCAAGAAAGATTGCAAAAATGAAATGAGGTGAAGAAAAGTATGGATAAGACGAGAAAATATGTCTATGGAATTGTAGGATCAGCAAATGAAGAGAGCTTCGGCTGCATTGGTATTGACAACAGCGAGGTATTTGTAGTTCGATACGAAGATATTGGCACCGCAGTTAGTGATGTCCCTGAAAGTTTCAAGATTGACATAGAAGAAGCTGGGGTCCACGAAAAGGCACTGCAGAAAATTATGGAGACTCACACAGTAATCCCCATTGGTTTCGGCGTTGTAGCCAAAGATGAGACAGAGATAAGAAACGTTTTGAAACGAGCTCGAAAGAAATTCCAGCACATCTTGAAAAACATAGACCACAAAGTTCAGATCAACGTCAAGATTTCATGGAACAAATCGATCCTAGTATCCATTCTGGAAGAAAATGAAGAAATACGAGCATTAAGCAGAGAAATAAAGGAGATTAACGACCAGTCACTGAAGATTGAGCTTGGAAGGAAAGTTAAGTCAGCTCTAGACAGGAAAAAGAATGAATACTTGGAGAATATAGAAATCGCTTTGAAGAATTTGGCGGAAGGGTTTAAAGAAAGCAAAATCCTTGATCAAGACACCTTAATGAGCGCTTCTTTTTTGGTCGACAAGAGACAAGAACAAGAATTTAATGATGGATTAGAGGAATTGGAAAGAAAGTACAAGGGGAAACTTGAATTCATGAGCATCAGTCCTTTGCCGCCATACAATTTCGTAAACATTGAAATGAAAAAGATAGATTTCAAGGCTATAGAAGAAGCACGAAGAATCTTGGATCTTAGTCAGGAAACAAGCATGTCCGAAGTAAACTCAGCATATAATCTACTCGCGCGCGAATGTCACCCAGACCTCCACCCAGACGACCCTCTTGCTGAAGAGAAATTCAAGAAGCTCAAGAACGCACACGAATTGCTGACAAAGTATTGCGAACATTATCTCTGCTCTCTTGACAAATCCAAGGTCGAAGAAGCTCTCCTTATACACGAGAAAGGTTACTGAGCTATCTTCCGGGATGGCAGATCGGAATGGGTCGAACAATAGGAATAGACCTTGGAACTACTAACTCTGCTGCAGCTGTGCTGAAGGATGGTAAAGTAAAGCTTGTTCCAGCATCTGAAGGAGCGACCCCATATGGAAAAATGTTTCCCTCTGTCGTAGCGTTCAAAGAAGATGGCCAAATAGCCATCGGGAAAAACGCTCAGACATACGCTTACATTCATCCTGACAGAACGATACGATGGATCAAGAGAAAAATCGGCACAAACTACACTGTAGAAATAGATGGTCACAAGTACACCTCTCAAGAAATTTCTGCTCTCATAATAAAGAAGATAAAAAAAGATGCTGAAATATACTTGGGAGAGAAAATAGACAAAGCGGTAATCTCAACCCCCGCATATTTCAATAACAACCAAAGAAACGCCACAAAAGAGGCCGGAGAAAAAGCAGGGTTCGAGGTTTTGCGAGTTATCAGCGAACCAACGGCAGCCTCGTTAGCTTACGGTCTAGACAAGATCGGTCAAAACCTGAAAATCGCGGTGTTGGATTTGGGCTCTGGAACCTTTGATGTGACGATCCTGCAAATGAATAACGGAATCTTCAGAGTCCTATCTACAAGCGGAGACACCCATCTCGGCGGTAAAGACATGGACGACAGAATTCTGGATTACCTCGTCAAGGAAGTCGAAGAAAGATACAACGTTGACGTACGAAATGACCAAAGAATATTGAATAAGCTCAGAGACGCTGGTGAACTAGCCAAGATTCACCTGTCCAGTAGGCGTTCAACAACCGTGAAGACTCAGATCAACATAGAAGGGACAGAAATTAACCCGAGCATTGTTCTAGCACGAGACAAGCTAGAGGAACTCATAAAGCCTGAACTGGATAGACTCCAATATCCATTGGGACAAGCCCTGAAAGATTCCGGCCTTAGTTCTCAAGATATAGATAGACTTGTTCTCGTGGGCGGACCAACTAGAATGCCAATAGTCCGAAGATGCTTCAAAGATTTCTTCTCGAGATTGGAACCTGAGAGGGGCATAGATCCGATGGGGATTGTTGCTATTGGGGCTTGTATACAGGCAAGCGTTCTGAAAGGTGAAATGAGAGATATGCTCTTGCTGGATGTTGCTCCTCTGTCTTTAGGCGTCGAGACGTCTGGTGGAATATTTACTAGATTGATCAAGAGGAATACAACAATTCCAACCGAGGCATGTATGGTTTTTGCAACGGAAGAAGATGACCAGACTTCAATGATGATCCACGTTCTACAAGGAGAAAGGGAGATGGCGAAGGACAACATGTCACTGGGTTTGTTTAAGCTAGAAGGGATTTTGCCAGCGCCCAGATATGAACAGAAAGTCGAAGTTACCTTCAAAATTGATGCTGATGGCATACTGGGCGTCTCTGCCGAGATTCTTGAAACTGGGAAAAAAGAAACAATTGAAGTATTAAAGTCGACAGCGCTGTTGGCAGAAGAAATCACCAGGATGATCATCGAAGCAACCAAGTTTAACGATTTAGACGAAAAGAGAAAAGAGAACATCGAAATCCGTTGCCGGGCAAAGAATGTGATTTATGAGGCGAAGAAAGTGATAGAAGAAGTAACCGGGAAAATCACTGAAAAGGAAAAAGGGACTCTGGAAGAAACTATAGGCAGGCTTGAGGGGACGTTGAATAGCAGTAATGCTCACAAAATCAAAGACTACATTGACATGTTGGTAGAGCAGACCAACGGAATGACCATGAAGGTGAAAAGGGTAAGCCAAGCCAGGACATTGGCCTCTGCAGTAGAAAAAGGATTGGGTGACAAAGCATCCAGCGAGGAGAGAAGAGAGATTGCGGAAACAGTAAAGAGACTTGAAGAAACACCGTACAGACATACCGAGAAGGAGATGAACAAACTAAAAGAAATGATAACTCTCTTGGAAGCGAGACAATGAAAAAATAGGTCAAGGTTTATCATAGAATTTGTCTAGAATGCCTACGAATCATTGAGAGAATTTTTCCCGTTTCGTTTTACAAAGCTCTCCAGCTGATTCATTGATACCTTAAACATCGTGAACGCATTTTGGAATCTTGTTCTTCCCTCGTTGGTGGCTTCGTAAACTTTCTTCCCCCCTTCAACACGTGATTCTACCAATTTCTTTTCCTCCAACGAATGAAGAAGAGGGTAAAGAGTACCCGGACTTAGCAAAACGCCGAATTCTGTATGTATGGCTGCCATTATCTTGTAACCGTGCATAGGTTTGTCGTTTAATATTGCCAATACCACCAAATCAAGGGATGTTTTGACATACTTTCCAGAAGTTCTTTCTCTTAGTCCACTGATGCTTACAGCAGGATTGGTCACGCCCATATAACTCCCTTATTTACATTTTCGTGTCGTCTTTTGTCACTGACAACGATTACTATCAATTGTGTTCTTAATGCTTATGAATCTCAATCGTTTCACAGTCGGCTTCTGAACAAGAATATACGCTCGTTTGCTGCTGGAGCCTCAAGGCTTTCGTGGAATTTTGCATCGCCGATGCAGTTCATGTTTTCAGAGACAAAACCAGAATTCCTTTCCGTTTCCACTATTTCCACTGCCTACGGCTGCAGCTTGACTTTCATTTCTAGCGCGCACTAACAGCAAATCATGCAACCTTAGAAAAGCACGGCCTAGAAGTAGGCAACGCAGGCAGCGGTCGCTGAAAAATCATCATGACCGTTTAGACAACGCGTCAACGCGTTCTTTCCCTGTGCAGGGTTTTAGTCCGCCAAGAATACGTTTTCATCACGGGCGTTGCTCCATAGCCGCAGGCGGCACACCGCATCTTAGTCACGTTGTAAGATCTTCTTCCGCATCGTCTGCACTTTATGTGAACCTTTTTACCCTGGCGCTTGCCGAAAGAGGGTGTTCCCTTTCCCAACGGTGTCACCTTGGCGGCGGTGAAATAAGAACCACGTTGTCTCCTCGGACGATTATCTGCCCGAGCTTCCTAACGTTTTCAGAAGTCGTCGTGTCTTCCGTCTCTTCCAGAACGAGATTCAGGTGCTGATCGAACCCTTTAAGTTTTCCACGCAGGCTTTTCCCGCCTTTCAATCTCACGAGCACGATCTTTCCCAAGTTCTGCTCAAGTATCTCAGTCGTCATTTCGCTCATTTTAAACCCTCAAACCCATGAAGTCATGCCTTTTATACCTAAACCTACACATTTAAACCTTATCCAAGAGAGAAGCAGAATGTCTGGAAAACACAGACGATATTTCTTGAAAGCAAGAGAATCAAAGGAGCTCCTGGACAAAGCTTCGAAAAGACTCAGAATCGACCTGGAACAAATATTGAAAGACAGGGTCAACGTTGAAGTCGTTCAAACAGAATCCATTGAAATCTTCCTCATAAACGGGAAACCAGTCCTAGCCAAGACCGGAGAAAACATCTACCCGACACTGACTTTCAAAGAATTCCTCGACCAAGCACCCAAAGTCACCGTTGACATGGGAGCCGTTCCCTACATATGCAAAGGAGCAAACGTGATGGCACCGGGAATCAGACAGTTCCGCGGCGAATTCCAGAAAGGCGACCTCGTCCTCATAACAGACGAGAAACACGGCAAAACAATCGCACTCGGCGAAGCCCTCTACGACACAGAACAAGCAAAAAACACCAAACAAGGCATCATCATCAAAAACACACACTACGTCGGAGACAAAACCTGGAACCAACTAAAACAACTCGCCACCCCAACCTAACAACCCACCGACAACGAACCCAAACAACCCACCCGGCAAACAAAACCCCATGGAGCCTCAAAAAAATCACAGATTGAGTACTCAAACACAAGAACGCCAACTCTAACATGAGAAACTCAACACCCAAAATTTTTGACACTCAAAAACCCCGCGGAATTGAGTAAAAAAAGCACGGAACCAACATGCTTCAACAATGTTTTGAGTCTCAAAGAAATCACGGATTGAGCACTCAAACACAAGGCCTCACACGCCAACATGCACCGTTCATTTGTCAACATTCGGAGCACCAAAAATAGCGCACAGCAAACCATTTTCTTTCCTTCCCATCCATCAAGAACGCCCAAGGTTTACCTTTGCAAACATGGAATTCTAGAACACTTTAATAGTCAATTCACACTAACAGTTCAGACGTTAGACTAGGAAACGCTTAAACTCTTGAAAGCCAAATACAGGATAAGAGAGGAGAAGCTTGCCAGGATTAGGAGGATTACTCCGCAAGTCCAAAAAGGACGAGAAAGAAGCCGACGTTAAAGAGGGTTCTGGCAAAGCCTACCTGAAAGCCATGCCTCTCCGTGAACTGTCTGACATCGACTCGGTGAAGGCCGAGGTGAACTCAGGAAACATTCTCATCCTCAGGATAACTCCTCTTGCGAACAAAAGCATCGACGACGTCAAACGCGCCGTGAACGAGCTAAGCGAGTTCGCTGAATCCGTTGGAGGAGACATCGCAAGACTCGGAGAAGAAAGAGTCGTAATCTGCCCTCCAAACGTGAAAATCTGGCGAGAAAAAACGTCCGTCTCCAACGAGCCTATACCTACAGCAGCCTAAACGTCTCCATCACCGCTGGAACAAGAGTCTGAACTTCACATCTTCTCTCAATGAAATCAGCCATGCTCAAACACTTGGCCCTCTCACCGTGACACACAACCACCCTCTCAGGCTTCGGCTGCAAATGCGTCACGTAATTGAATATCTGCCGCCTGTCACTGTGCCCCGAAAAGCCTTCTATCGACTCCGTACGCAGCCTGACCTTAATAACGTCCATCTTGCCTTCAGCAGTCATCAAAGCCACCTCGTTCAAGCCCTTCTGCACCCTTCTACCCATCGTGCCCTCAATCTGATAACTCACAAAAACTATCGAGTTGTTCTCGTTATCCGCCAAGCTCTTGAAGTATTCAATCACAGGGCCACCCTCAAGCATTCCGGAAGTAGCCATTACTATACACGGCTCGCCCTCGATTATCTCCTGCCTGACGCTCGGATGCTCCACAATCGTGAAGTAATCCGACTGGAAAGGGTTAACGCCATCGTGAAGTATGCTGTTGCGAACCTCTCTGCCCAGATACTCCGGGTAAGCCGTGTGAATCGCCGTGGCCTCAGAAATCATTCCTTCAATGAAAACAGGAGCCTCCTTCATGATTCCGCGCCGCATGTAATCGTCAAGGACGAGCATAATCTCCTGCGCCCTGCCCACAGCCGGCACCGGAATCAAAACCTTGCCCTTGCGGTCCAAAGTCTCGTTCACGACAGCCGCCAACCGCTCTTCAGCCTCAATCCGCGAAGGCATAACATCATCCGGCCCACCGTAGGTGCTCTCGGTAATCACCGTCTCAACCCTCGGAAACTCGGTTGTCGCCCCCTCCAGAAGCATCGTCCGCGAAAACTTGTAATCACCAGTGTAAACAATGTTGTGCAAGCCTTCGCCTATGTGCAGATGAACCATCGCAGAACCCAAGATGTGACCAGCGTTGTGCAAGGTCAACCGAACGTCAGGAGCGATGTCAGTGACAACACCAAACCGCAAAGGAAGCGTGTGCAACACTGACTCACGAACGTCCTTCTGATCATAATAAGGTGTCACACCCTGCTTGCCAGCCACGTCCAAATAATCCAGTTGAAGCAACGTCATCAAGTTCGAAGTCGGCGCTGAACAGTAAATCGGGCCGTCATAGCCATACTTGTACAAGAAAGGTATCAGACCGCAATGGTCCAGATGAGCATGGCTCACGATAACGGCGTCCAGAGACTCAAGCTGAAACGCGGGATTGTCAAGCCTTGGAAAAGCCTCAAACGGTCTCGACGAACCTGGGTTTATTCCGCAGTCCAAGAGTACGCTGCTCTCCCGGGTCTGCACAAGAATCGCAGACCTTCCAACTTCCTGAAAGCCGCCGAGCGCCGTAATCCTGAGGTCCCCCACCTCAAAAGCCTTAGGCCTGAAAATCCTTTCCCCCACAGTGCGCAGTATCCGCTCTCTCTCCTTGCTTTCCGAGTGCAGATAGTGACGCATGTGAGTAACTATCTTGGACTTCAGCGGTGGGCTCCTCAGAACGTGCGGTCGCCACTTAGTCCGCCTGATGATCTCCTGCAGAACCGCCCCGTTCTTGCCTATGACAAGCCCAGGCTTCTTCGCGTCGATTATTATCTCGCCCAGGCTGGGGTCAAAGTTTATGTCCGTCACCTCTGCTTCAGGCGAGATTATGTCCTTCGCGATCTTTTCAGCCTCGGCTTCCTGAAGCCTGACCGAGGGATCAGAACGGATGACTATCCGTTTCCTTATGACGTTAACTATGTTCGCGATGACACTGCTCTGCTCAACGAGCACCTCAGGCCTCTTGGTGTACACGGCAAGCGTTGAGGCTTCGTACTCTATTCTCGTCACCTCAGCTTCTTTCGGAACATGCCCCAGAATGTACTGACTGATTTCTATCTTTTCCCTACCCGAGTCCTGCACCGTTCTAACTTCCTCAATCGGCTAGAAGCTGCTTCTTCTCCTTGTCAGTCAAATCCCTGTAGCCCTTCTCATCAATCACAGCAACGTTGAAACTGTCTCCACTCGCCGAGTCACGCTTCATGGAAGCATTAACAGCCTTGACAATCACGGGCAACATTTCCTTTACAGCCGCGCCCTCCCGGTACTTGTCCTCTAGAATGCCGTAAGCCACTGGCGATCCTGAACCCGTAGAAACGTATTTCTCCTCTGTCAGACTACCGAAGGGATCTATCGCGAACACGTGCGGCCCAGTGTCATCCACACCGCCCACTAGAACCTGTGCCAAGAGAGGCACGTACCTGGCTGAAAACAGGAGATTCGCCAAGAACCTTGCAGCAGAGTTCACGGGCAAAGGCCTGCCCATGTTCATCCTGTAAAGGTGTGCATTAGCAGTGAGTATGTCGACAGCCCTCTGAGCATCGGCAACACTTCCAGCAATCGTCATGGCCAAGTGGTCGTCTATCTGGTAGACTTTTTTCCCGTGTTTGTGAGCCACGTAGAAACCCATGGTTACCCGCGTGTCCGACGCCAATATTACCCCGTCTTTGCAGACGACGCCAATTGTCGTGGTTCCTTTCAACGCTAGCTTGTCTATCACATCATTGTTGTTTGCCATTTTCAATGGTCTCCCCAAAACCTAAATGCGGCACGGAATTACTTCGCAAGGAAGTAGCATCATCTAATCATGATCAAGGTGTTAATTAACATTGCGCTCAAGAACACAGAAACAAAAGCAACCATCGCGAACGAAAATCACCAAGCTCAAGGGGCGCCCGCAGGGCATGAGCAGGTTTCCAGATTGCGACCTCGCCTGTTTCGCCTACGCGTCAAAAGCCAAGCTTTCATCGTGTGCTCAGGCTTTAAGCACGATAGTACCTGACAGATAATTGAATATTCTCTGCCTTCTTTTAGAATGAAGGATCCATCCCAGAATCACGTCCAATGGAAACAGGAAAGCCTTTCCAACGCTTTCTATCGCTGCCTGCGCCATGTCCATGTGTTCACCGTCTAGCCGCGTTACTCTTAATCTCATGAGCATTTTGCCCAACGATCGCCCGTAGATTCCTTCCATCAACAACCAGTACAAGAAATAAACGACGTTGCTGAATCCGAAGTTCACGAACGGAATCCAGAACGGCAAACGTGGCACTATCGCGAAGCCAGGCCATCCTAACCAAGCAAGAACTCCTATCGGTGCCATGATGATCCCGAGAATAACAACGTCCACCAGCCATGCCAAGAACCTCTCGCCCCAGAAGGCCAACCTGAGCTGCCGTGCCGTTTCCACCAGCGTCCCGCATTTCGGACAGTAGGCTGCGCCTTCCGGCAACTCGTTCCCGCAGTTTCTGCAAGATGACATCTTTCTTTCCTCTGTTCCGAACATTGGTCAACCAAGTATTTATCTTTCCCCTCGCCCCAACTGCGCGCATGTGTTTCTATGAGAAGCCTTTTTAAGCTTCGAACGTAAATCGCTATAAAAAGGGCTGCAGATACGTGACTGAGCAGTGATCGTTTTGCCCCTGAAACATCATCGAATGCAGTTTCCAAGGGAGGTAATCGTTGGACACGGGGCGATAGAACGCATAGGCGAGATCTCCCGACGTTTGGGGTTCACAGAATCTGCGCTCATCATAGCTGGTTCAAAAACTCTTGACATCGCGGGTAAAAGGGTGAAGGAGCTTCTTGAGAAGAAGGAAGGAATGGCGGTTCAGACATTCCTCGTTGAAAACGCAACTGCACGCGATGTGAAAGCCGTTGAAGAGAGAATTAAAACCTTGAAGCCGCAAATCGTGTTCGCCGTGGGGGGTGGGACCAAAATTGACGTTGCAAAGTGCAGCTCCGCCAACCAAGGTGTCCCTTTCATCAGTGTGCCCACAACGGCTTCTCATGACGGAATCGCGAGTCCCCTGTCTTCTATCAAGGGTTACGAGAAACCGTACTCGGTTGTGGCTCAAGCTCCGTTAGCTATCGTGGCGGACACGAAAATGATAATGCAAGCGCCTTGGCGCTTTGCCGTAAGCGGCTGTGAAGACGTGATTGCAAAGTTCACGGCGGTCAAAGACTGGAAACTGGCGCATGAGGATAGAAACGAGTATTACGGCGGGTACGCTGCAAGCTTGGCTTTGATGAGTGCGAAGCACGTTATGCGGAACGTGAGGTTGATGATGACCGCGAATGAGGAGGGCTTGCGGATTCTCCTGGAGGCGTTGATAAGCTGTGGAGTGGCGATGAGCATCGCGGGAAGCAGCCGCCCTTGCAGCGGTTCAGAACACCTGTTCAGCCATGCGCTTGATGTCATTAGGCCTAACCATGCCCTGCACGGTGAAAGATGCGGCGTGGGAACGATAATGATGACCTACCTGCACGGGGGAAACTGGAAGCGCGTACGAGACTCCTTGAAGAAGCTCGAAGCCCCCACGAACGCGAGGGAACTCGGGGTGGAAAAGGAGGATGTGCTTAAGGCTTTGAGGATGGCCACTTCCATAAGGCCTGAGAGATACACGATTCTGGACAAGCTGAACCTGAGGCGTGAGTCCTACGAACACCTAGCAAAAGTGACAGGGGTCATCTGAAACGCCGAAGTTGCAAGGAACAGCAGTAACAAGCGAGAGCGGTGCTTTCGACAGCTTTTTTGGAAGACTAGGTTTTGGTTTCGGCTTCCGTCGTCGGCTTTGTCTCAGTTTCCTCTGCAGGCTCTTTTTCTGGTTTAGCCTCTGCCTTCTTAGGCTCAGTTTTAAAGGTTTCAGCGAACTTGACGGTGGCTATGCCTTCAAGGAATCTCTGAATATCCAAGGCTATGCCTCTTTTGGCCAGTTGAATTCCTTCAAGGTAGAAGGCTTCTTCGGGCATGTCGATGTTTACGGTTCTTGACTTTGCAGTGAACTGAAATTTGGCCTGCTCGACAGTCGGTATTCGACGGTGAATGAGTGCGGCGATTTTTTCTTTTGCTGTCTCAAGTTTCTTCTTCACGGTTGTGTCGTAGACGAGTGTCTTTCCAGCGAGTGGAGGGTTGAAGTCGAGGAGAACACGGCCGGCTCCTATGGCGCGGACTGTGGCCGTTTTGCCGCTGTATTCGATGCGCTTTCCCAACGTGGGTGTGATGTCTTTGGCCAGCAGCTGCTTCAGGGGAACACGCTTGACCTTTTCTGGATCTCTTGGGCCGAAGGCTTTGTCGGGCGGGATTTCGACTACGGCAGCTTTGTCCACTTCCATCGTTGCCAAGTTTTCGTCCAGAGCCTTGATGACCCATCCTTCGCCGATGACCACAAGCTTGGGCTCGTAGATGTCGCCTTCTTTGTATAGGTGTTCTTTCTTGGCCGTTTCTTCAAGGGTTGTGTCGAAGACTTCGGCTGTTTCCTTGACTTTGGCAACGTAGTCTACCAGTATGAAATCGCCTTTCTGTAGACTCATAAAGCACCATCTTCAAGCAGTATTGCCAAAGTAAGTTTTGAACTTCAATAAAAGCTTTCGGTTTGTTTCGTAGGCGATGGGTTTTCAATGTTCAAGGTGGCTCTGTGTCGAAGAGTGAATTGACTAGTTACTTGCGGAGTTTCGGTGAGATTGGTCGTGTTCAACTGCATCGACTTGGGAGACTGTCTGGACCGTTTATTGCTGTCCAGCAAGTGTGGTAATAATATAGAATAACATTCCAGAAAGTTTAAAGGTTCCAATTCGTCAGATATTCCATCAGACGTTGTAGAGGGGAAGAGTGGAACATAAGGAGAGAAAAACGTGAAATACAGGTTGAACAAGATTCTGGTTTGTGTTTTGATTGCAATGTTTCTTGCAAGCGCGGCGGGAATCGCTATCCCAGTGCGTGCAGCGGCGGGCGCAACAATTGCCTTAATCAATCCTCTTGATGGGTCAAGCAACTTCAACTTCACACCTGCCCAGAAAATTCTCGGAGACACTTTTGACATAAACGTAACCATCACCAATGCTACGCTGGTGTCGGGCTGGCAAGTGGGCATCACTTGGGATCAAACGCTTCTTGAGGGGGTCAAAATGGTACTTCCTTCGGACAATGTGTTTGCATACGACGGACCAATACCAGCCTTTGATTTGAGTCAGCCGGGGCTTGCTGTTGGTGGCGCAAACGTCGGCGTTGGTGCAGCATCTTTCAACGGCTCAGGAAGGCTTGCAGTGTTGACTTTGAAGATAATTAATGTGGTTGGGCAGGTTTCATGCAATATTGACTTCGAACCTAAACCCCCCACCCCAAATGGAGATACGTACCTGCTGAGGGGGCTGCTCACGATTTTGCCTGATGTGGTCGGTGCTAGTTACAGCTACACTGGGCCATCGGGGCCAAAGCATGATGTCGCCGTGACGAAGATTGTGACTAACGGGACCAGTGTTGTTAACGGCTCTTCGTTGAACGTGAACGTGACGGTGACAAACACTGGGGGCTTCACAGAGACTTTTAACGTGGCGGTCTTCGTTAACTCGGTGCAAGCAGCACCCAACCAGACAGCAACGGCCTTGCCCTCTGGTAACAGTACGACACTGACCTTCATATGGAACACGAATGGATTTGCGTTAGGCGGCTACGCCCTCAATGCGACAGCAGACTTGCCGGGAGATCCCACACCAGCAGACAACAACTTTCCGTTCGGTACAGTCCAAATCATACAAGAAGGGGCTGGGCATGATGTGGCTATTTTGAAGATTGTTCCTTTGAACCCTGCTTCTGTTGGTCAAGGATTTTCGTTGAACGTGAGTGTGACGGTGACTAACGACGGCTCTGGAGGGTTCAGTGAAACCTTTGGCGTCTCAATCTACGCTAACGGAACGCAGGCGGCGCCACTTCAAACTGAAACTGGTCTTAGCCCAAACAACAACGCAACTCTAACGTTCGCGTGGAACACGACTGGATGGGTGATAGGCAACTACACGCTCAGCGCGTTCGCTGATTTGCCGACTGACCCTACGCCTGCAGACAACAACGTAACCTACGGCAACATTTATGTGATGCTGCCTGGAGACGTCCTCAATACTGGTGTCGTTAACTTCAAGGGCATTATGGCTATGCTGCCATCGTTCAATGCCTTCGCCGGAACACCTCGGTACAATCCGTTCATGGACATAAACGCGGACGGCAGAATCGACATGAAAGACATAGTAATCGCCGTCATGAACTTCAACAAACATCTCTAAAACCTCTTCTTTTTTTTTATGACTTAGCCCACGTTGCCAGCCCTGTTCATTGCCTACTATGCGACAGACGGGTATCAAACCTTGCCCGCGCGCAGAAACGGCGTTGCGCCTAGGGCCGTTTTATCCACGCAGACGCAGACATTTTCTTCTCAGGGCCGACGTTGGTGAATTGGTGGACATCTTGGTGAGAAAAGCCTTGCTTTTGAGTACTCAATCCGTGATTTCTTTGAGTGTCAAAACATTGTTGAAGCATGTTGGTTTGAAGCTTTTTTTACTCAATTCTGCGAGGTCTTTGAGTGTCAAAAGTTTCGGGCGTTGAGTTTCTCATGTTAGAGTTGGCATTGTGTTTGAGTACTCAATCCGTGATTTTTCTGAGGCCCAAAACTGGCTTGTTGGGTGTTGTTGTGAGTTGTTAGATTGTTTGTGCAGGTGGTTTCTGGTGGTGGTTTTGGTGTGTTTGAGTTTGGTGGGGTGAGGTTTGGGGCTTTGGAAGGGGGGATTTAGGGTTGTTGCATGGGTGGGAGAACGGTTCTGAGTTGATTTTGTTTTCTGGGAGTGGCGCGCGTTCGCAAGCATAGAACAATGTTCCAAAAAAGCTTAAATCGCGCGCGCGAACAACTTTGCTCAGAACAACATAACTAGCGGCCTAAATCAAATATGCATAGTTGATGTCTTCAGCCAAGGCAACGCGATATACCACAACAACATCATAGGCGACACGCCGCTAGTGCTTGCGGTAAACGCTATGGACACTTGGAACAACGGTACTGCTCCCGAGAGTGGTGGAAACTATTGGAGCGACTACGTCACTGCACAGGGTGGCAAAGACAGCAACGGCGACGTGTTAGGCGATACACCGTACAATGTTACAGCTGACGGACTCAACCAAGACGAATATCCATTAATCAACGCGGTGTCAACGGACCTGTTGACGGCGGACATAAACGGTGACAGAAAAATCGACATGAAAGACATTGCCGCACTCGTAAACGCGTTCAATGGCGTTCCGTTTGAGCCACGCTGGAATCCATACACCGACCTCAACGCCGACCTCAGGACAAACGTGATAGACATCGTCTTGACAGTAATGAAATACAACAAGCACTACCCATAACCGCCTCTTTTTTTTGTCACATTATCGAGCTACCGTTACGCACGTTCTACTCCTTGTGACCACTACTTGTGCAAGACTGAAGAGTTGAATCAAGCATGCGAACAATAGCTGCAGAGACTCATGCCCATGATAGCGTAGCGCATGCGGATCTGTGAGAATGATGGCGACAATTGCTTTTGTTTTTCCCATCTCCCCCTGCTTGGGGTGAGCGTGGTGCCATCACTGAGATGAAGAATCCGCATGCGCCGCCCTAACCTTGGAACGTCACGGCAAATACGTCTTCTGGAACTGTTTTATAGAGGATTGTTCTGTCGGGTTCTACTGTAACTCAAACGATCATGCTATCCTGGTTCTCCTTAGAAGAAAGTAGGCAACTGCGCTTCAAACTCCAGAGCGGAACTGGCGGTTGCCAGAGCGCGTCCTCGCGTTAGCGAATCATGACTAGAAAACGTAATAAGAAGGGGGAGAGGTCATTGACTGTGGTGCTTTCTTGAATGAGTCATGAAGCTGTTTGTTTGGAAAGGAGACTTCTAGTGCCAGATGCCAAGGTTGATGATGTGGCTTTGGCCTGCCAGAAAGCTTTCAAGGAAATGGGCTTGAAGGTCATGAAAACAGAAAGAACCGAAGAGGGAATTACAACAGTGCTTGCCGGAGAAGGCGCGCTAGTGCCCTTGACGTTGAGGGCCCTACTGTATCCGTTCAGTCTGCAACAGTACGTCAAAGCAGCACAACGATCAGGAGTGCACGTGGTGATTTCGCCGTCAGAAGAAGGTACCATAATATACTCATGTGGGCTCGCTCTCGACGAACTAACCGGTAAACCCGCCAAGTACGTTTCTGACGAGGATGTGGAAGAAATAACTGACACGATGGAAGCTCTTGACTTTGAAAACAAATTCATAAAGAAGATAAAGGAACTCTTTCCAAAAACCAAGGAAATAGAATAGCGACAACTGGAATGACAGATAAACGCGCACTACTATGTTGTGGAATGGGTGTTTTCTTCCTCAAGAAAAAAAGGTCTGCGATGCAGTTTGCTGGGGTTTGAAAGAGTAGACTTGACAGGTGTTGGTCGTGTATGATGGGCTAAATTGTGGGGTTAGTCTTGACGGTGTCTTGCGATGGAGTCTGTGTTGGTGTTGCTGATTGTTCTTTTGCGCGCATTGAGTAGTAGTGGACTGTTAGGGTTATGGGCAGTATAGGTGCTATCAAGGCCGATATGATGCTGCTCAAAATCCAACTGTAGCTTCCGAGGGGGCTCGCGATTAAACCTGCAATGTATGAGACTATAGCCAGTATTATGCCTATTATGAGGAGTATAGCGAATGTCTTGAGCCATCCGTGACTCACCAGCGCTCTGCTTCTGGACATTCCTTCGATAGCTCCCACGTTCTCGATCATGATAGCTGAGATCGTCAGCGAGAACATTAGAGCCAGTATTATTCCCGGTATTATCAGGGCGATTAGTCCGACCGCGATTATTATGCCCAGCAAGATTGCCGCTGCCAACAGTGGCAGAAGCTTATCATACGGGCATGGGGCCTAAACCCCGACGAGATTCTGACTCGCGACGCAATGACGCAACCGCACAGAACCGTAATCGAACAGAACCAACCAGAACAGGAACAATTGGCTCAGCTAACCGCCGCCTTGCGACAGCAGATGCTTAAAGAAATCCGTGAAAACCAGCCTCAAAAAAAGTATGAATTGTCGCTTAAGAAGTGGTAGCCCGGGAGAGATTCGAACTCTCGTCGGCGGGTCCAAAGCCCGCTATGCTTGTCCACTACAGTCGGCGGAAAGGTATCCTTCCCTCCACCGGGCTTCTCCGGGCCAATCTGACAAGGTCACGTTGCTGACTCTACTACTAGCTTTGCGTTCGATCCTTCTTGAACTAAGTCTTTAATAAGTGGTTTTTGATTAAACTGGCAGTGTAAACTCAGACACTTACAGTCAATCTTACCACAAAATCGAATAAAAAAAGAGGGGAATTTAAGGTTTCTTCTTAACGACGAGCGCGCCATCTTTGAAATCGATGAGCAGGTCGATATGCGTCTTTAGCGGCCAGCCGATCTTTTCGAGTATTCCATTCTTGATTTTCAAGAAGCCGTAGTCGTTAATGAACGCTGGCTGCGGGAAGTTGATTTCTTTCGGCGTCGTCGTCTTCTTGTCGGTTTTCTTCGTAGTCTTCGGCTTGCTAGCTTTGACTTTCTCGATTTCTGCAGGGGCTTCTTTCGGTTCTTCGTGGGGGAGGGGATTCTTGTCTGGCTCTCTTAAGGGGAGGGGCTTGGCACGTTTGTCAGGCTTTACTTTGCCGCTGTCAAGTTTTCCGTTTATGACTTTTGCATCTAAAGGGGAAGTCAACTCGTAGTCACCTCCGGTAACTTGGCATATTCTTTTTGGACGATTTCGTGTAAAGTTTGTAAAAGTTGCCTCTCGTGCGGGTCTGGGTCGTCTATGTGTGGAGCCTTGTCAGCATCTCGATACCATCTCTCAGAATAGAAATCGGCACGCCAGTTCGTCGGCGTATGCTCTAAATGGTTTCTGACGCAGTAAACGCAAGGCGCAAAGTTTTCGTCATCCGGAATGTGTTTTTTCGTAGTTTCGCAGTCGTCTATGCTCTCTAACCCGCATTCGTGGCAGGTTTTCGTTCTTTCTTCGATTTCTGGCATCTTTTGAGCCTCAAAAGAACGTTTGGCTGCCACTGATTTAAAGCTCAGGCTTGAATTTTTGAGAGCAAGCAAGACGAAAAAGAAAGTTGCAACGCGCGCGCCCATCAATTCAGGCAAACAACGAGTCGAAGCACTCTTTATGATAATATTTGCTCGTGCGTGAACGCGTTTCATCCGTGTCCGTTCCTCATGGCGCATTCGTGGCCGACGGCAGACGCCCAGAGCGTCCGGTGTAAACCAGCGTGAAACATTGTCTCACAAGTCTTAAGTAGGTTGTCGGTTACACTGTTTGATGAGCGCGCGTTAGGGAAGATG
>Ga0116138_1000308_pt1 | contig 31120 bp, 30 predicted proteins | sample June2015DPH_20_1_2_FD_88971 | JGI IMG/M metagenome (GOLD analysis project Ga0116138, IMG submission 88971) | Peatland microbial communities from SPRUCE experiment site at the Marcell Experimental Forest, Minnesota, USA - June2015DPH_20_150 | ecosystem: Environmental > Terrestrial > Soil >... | reverse complement strand
TTTTTCCAAAATTGAAGATAGAAGTTCTGATGCTTTGAACTCCTTGAGTCCCAGCTCCGGGTTTGCATGAATAGTCTCGCTCACCTCAAATATTCTCGTCTTAAGGGAATCGACTACGTCGATAATGACTTCTTTGAGGTCTAGCAGATTGCTCTACACTCATTCGTCTCCGTTCCAGTTGATCAGAGATAAGATTTTTGCCCTCTCTCTTATGATGGAAATGACTTGAAGATGAAGAAGATTCTTAGGCTGACACTTTCGCCTTGACAAGTCTTTTCTCTATTTCAGTTTTCGTCGCATCAAGTTCTTTCTGAATATCCTTGGGCAAAGGAGGGTCTGGTTGATGAGTTGCCAGAATGTGTTTGACGCGGTCCTTTGCGACGTGAGCCAAATTCTTTGAACCTGCTTTTTCCCAGTCTCCTCGCGTGCGCTTGTCACTGATTTTTGGTAGGTATCTCTCACTGGTTATGTGGTCAAGGGTATGCTTCTCCGCCATGTAATGCCCACCGAGAGGGGCTATGGTCTTGATCAGTGATGTTGCCATCGTGTCCTCGTTTATTTCCATTCCGCGTGCGATTCTCAGCGCCATTCCGAACATTTCATCATGAATCACGAGCATCTCATATGATGCAGTGAAATGATACTCAAGAGCTCCAGCAACCACTCTGGTCCAGTGGGCTCCAGCTAGAACGGTTGTCAGCATCGATAGGGCACTCTCGAAACCTGCTTGGATATCTGGAAGTTTGGAGTCGCTTACGCCCCCAGACATCGCAGACGGACGTTCTCACGTGGTGCCTTATTTGCAGGGGCTTACTGGTATGTGATTCCTCCGGGTGTATGCATAGCGTTCATAGTCTTAGCGTTCACTTGCCTAGGGTATGCATTGGATGAGGTGTTGAACCCAAGGCTCCGCAAGAGCTGACATTTCGTTCGGGAACATTATTGGATTTGGCCCGCGTAGTCCTAACCTGACTCTGCTAGTGGCAGTCGCGACAGCCGCCAAAGTGGTAATGGCATCTCTGAGGAGATAGTCTTCCGCCACCCATATGGAATCAAAACCCTTCTCCTCAACTATCTTGGCGAGCTCCACGATCTCATGCGTGGTGTAGGGAACTCCGGCTAAACCTAAGCCTAATCTGTCCAAGGGGCATTTCAGGCCCACCGGAGAGCTCCAGCTATAGAAAAACATTGATGCATAAGGTGAAGCGTTCGCGAACAGTTCTTTTCGCGTTTAACTAAGAACAATTCATACTTCATATACAATAAAGGCCGCGAATAGAATAAAGTGCAAGTCATCAGACCCCATCAGGCAAGGGCCAAGAGGTTCAGAGATTGCGTCGCCGGTTAATTGTCGACTCTAACCGATGTACGGGCTGTGAGGCATGTGTTGACGTATGTACGATGCAAAACAATCGTATTATCGATCCGTCGCGCTCAAGGCTCTGGATCTCTAAAGATGAAGCAAAAGCGGTCTTCGTTCCTTTCATCTGTCAGCAGTGCGAATCAGCGCCATGTGAGAGAGCGTGTCCTGTGGGCGCCATCACTAGACACCCTGAAACACAGGCGTATGTGGTCGACCGGGAACTGTGTAATGGGTGCAAGATGTGTGTTTGGGCTTGCCCCTTCAGCGTCATTAGAATCGACGACGAGGGGAAGTGCGCTAAGTGCGAATACTGTGGCGGCGTTCCGGCCTGCGCGATAGTGTGCGCTCCGGGAGCATTGAAATGGGGAGACATAGACGACCCTGAAAACATCATCCACTGGGACTTCGCCGATAGGAGGTCCCGCGCCGAAGAGAGGGCTCGTGTTTTATTGGAGGAAAGTGGGCCATGAATGAATATCACAGCAAAATTCTGCACGTAGACTTGAACGACAGAAGGGTGTGGGTTGAAGACCTCTCTCAACAGACTTTAATCAGCCTCCTTGGCGGGCGAGGCATAAACGCTCTGCTTTTATGGAAGCACGTGAACGAAACTGTTGACCCCCTCTCGCCAGCGAACGTACTGATCTTTGGCCCGGGTTTGCTCGCTGGAAGCGGAGCGCCATCAAGCGGGAGAACTACAGTAACTTGCAAAGGTCCAATAACTAATCTCTACTTGAAATCGAGTATGGGCGGACACTGGGGTGCTGAGTTCAGGTTTACAGGCTTCGATCACCTCCTGCTCCACGGCTCTTCTAACACACCAGTCTATCTATGGATCCATGACGACGCTGTAGAGATCAGGGATGCAACGCGCTTCTGGGGAATGGATGCACGTCGAGCGAATCAAGAACTAAAGGAGGACGTAGGTGAAAAGGAGGCTGAAGTGGCCTGCATTGGCCCTGCAGGCGAAAAGCTGGTCCGGTTTTCCGCAATCATGAGTTCCGTGTATAATGCAGCTGCCAGAGGAGGCACCGGGGCTGTCATGGGGTCCAAGAAGCTCAAGGCGGTGGTAGTTAGAGGAACAAAGAGACTGAATCTCCATGACCCAGCGAAGTTCTATGAGTTGTCGATAAAGATCAGAGAGGCGCTAGGCAAGGAAGGCGAGATCCAGCTTCTACACAAGTATGGAACGTCTGGCTCAGTGGAGGCAGTAAATGCCCTTGGTGCTCTTCCGAACCGCAATTTCCAACACGGTCAGATAGAGAATGTTGGTCCTCTCACCGGCCAAAACTTGGTGGATAAAGGCTACCTGAAGAAGAGAATTGGGTGCCATGACTGTATCGTCAGTTGCCACCGCTATGTTGAGATAAGAACGGGGAAGTTCAAAGGCACCTATACAGGTGGCCCTGAGTATGAATCATTCGTATCTTTAGGTGGCCAGAGTCACGTTATTGATACCGAGGCTGTCATCAAGGCCAACGAATATTGTAACCTCCTCGGCCTCGATACCATATCGACTGGTGTCGTAATCGCTTGGGCGATGGAAACCTATGAACGAGGTCTTCTCGGGAAAGAAGACATGGATGGCCTTGATGTTGCATTCGGCAACGCCGAAGTCCTAGTGGAGATAATCCAAAGGATAGGGTACAGAGAGGGTAGGATTGGGAATCTTTTGGCTGAGGGAGTCAAGCGAGCCTCTGAAAGGGTGGGTCACGAATCTTGGAAATGGGCCATGTGCAACTCTAAAGGGTTAGAGCAGTCTAGCGTAGAAACGCGTTCAGCCAAGGGATACGCACTCGCTTTTGCTGTGAACCCGAGGGGGCCCGATCATCTACATACTCAGGTCTTCGCCGAGTTCGGCGCGAGCCCCGAAGCTTTAGCTTTGATAGAGCGGATCACAGGTGACAAGAAGTGGGCATCCCCCATCCTCACCGAATTTAGGCCAGAGATAATTAGATGGCATGAGGACTGCTATGCTGTGACCGATGCGCTTGGGTTCTGTTCCTTCACCACGACCGATGCCTACTCGGTAAGCCCGAAGGCCATGGCGGATTTCTTCACTGCTGCGACAGGTATTGAGTCCGATGAGGCGCTCATGATGTTGGCAGGTAGGAGAATTGTCACGCTGGAGAAGTGCTTCAACGTGAGAGAGGGTGCTACCCGTGAAATCGACGATCTCCCTTGGCGACTGATGAACGAGCCTGGCACATCAGCATGGGGAAAAGTGATGAACTCTAAACAAGAGCTCGACATGATGCTCGACCAATACTACCAACTCCACGAATGGGATTCAAAGACCAGCTGGCCCTACAGGATCACTTTGGAGAGACTAGGACTAGGCGAAGTAGCAGCCGAGCTCGAGCAGAAAGGCAAGTTGCCCGCCTGATCGAGTTGCTCCTGGAGCGCCTGTGTTGTAATTGGGACTTTCGTCGGATAAGCGAAAAGCGATAAGCGATTCGTTATACAAGCAACTGGAAGCGGCATATGATGGTATTGTGGATTTCAAGCTTGAAGACATGGGGAAAGGAACGAGAACGGTCATGCGGATAAGAAACATGCGAGACGTAGCCTTTGATTCGCAATGGCACCCGCTCAAGATCGCAGAATACTTCAAAGTCACATTCGACTAGTAGCCTTCCTACGATTTTTTTTCAAAACCAAGTTCAATGATCTTAGCCCTCATTCCACTGGCCCTTGGATGCTTTTGCTTTTTACAGCATTGGTTTTCAACAACTAGGTTCATCAGATAGCCTGGACATCAGACGTGCAAGGGACTAAGAATGCCGCATATTGCTGAATGTTCCTCTCGAATGGAGCTTTATATCGCCTAAAGGTGACCTTTCGCCGTGGCTAGATACGACATCATAATAATCGGTGCTGGTGTGATTGGGGTGAATTTGGCGTTCTGGTTATCTGAGTTATATGACTGTTCAATCATGCTTGTAGACAAGGAGGCGGGTGTGGGGTTCCATCAAACTTCACGAAACACGGGCGGAGTCCACAGGCCCGTATTTTTAGACCCGGAGGGTAATCAGGGCAAATGGTGGGAAAAGTCTTACCATCTTTGGCAGCGTCTAGCGCAGGAGTACGTCTTACCGTGGAAAGAGCTTGGTCGAATCACGCTCGCATTCGAGGAAGAGGACGCATTTCTTATCCGGCAATATGAGAAATGGGGACGATTGAACGGCATGACGGAAGAGGAGATGGAACTATTGGACGGTGCTGGCATCAAGAAACTGGAACCAGAAGTTCAATGCGTGTTGGGACTGGTATCCAAAAGAGAATCGATGACATCTTACGGTGACCTATGTGACCAAGTCTTTGCTCTGGCCAGGCAGAATGGCATCAAATTCGGTGGAGGAGTAGAAGTTCATAGAATCCGCGAGATGCCGGAAGGAGTTGAGATAGAGCTACATGATGTTGCCAGTGGTTCGATATCCTTTGTAACTTGTTCTTTACTCATCAACGCCGCCGGAGCAGCGGCTCTGAAGTTGGCGCGCATGCTCGGTTTGGGAAAACAGTACGCTGAGTTGCATCTCAAAGGCACATATTGGACAGTAGATGGACCGGTCGTGTCTAAAATCACCAGAAATATCTACCCCGTCACCAGACATGGGGTTGAAGGAATAGACATAGCCTATATGGGTCCACATCTTGTAACGCGATACAACTGCATAAGTGGTTGGAGAAAGGAGTTAGGACCTACGGCTGTCCCAGTCCTGGGTCCCTATGCATACAAGGGCTTTTCAGAGGATTTGGGAACCGCAATGGACACAATTTTCCGAAATCCATTTACACAACGGCTCAAGTTGTTCACAAAGAGGCAGTTCGTCTACTTTGCTTGGAGTGAATGGAGAAGAGCAAACTCAAAAGAAAGTATGGTCCGATATCTAAAAAATTGTATACCCAATCTGGACGAAAGAATGGTAGAAGGGAAAGGATGCTCAGGAATTCAATGGGAGCTTATAGATGACAGACATAAATTTGTAAATTCAATGCTATTGAAAGGTTCTTCTTCGTTAAGTATTCTCTATGGAGGAGCTGCAGCAACCGGGGCGCCTGCTTTTTGCGCTGGCGTCGTGTCCTGGCTTGCAGATGAAGGATGTTTGGACGTATATCATCGAAGAGAGGACAGAAAGCATGATTCTTTGTGGAACTTTGAATCTACGGGAGAGGTGAAGCCGGTTGCCGTTTCCTACAAATAAGTGCACCATCCCGGTAATCCTCTGTCGTCATAGCCGATTTCTCTAAGACATCTTATCACGGAAGGAATGTCCACGTTTCCCTGGCCGATCGGCATATGCTAGCAGCTGAACTCGAGGGCAAAAGAAGGTTGCCACCTAGACAACAGGTCGAGCACATTAGTTAGTTGCATATACCGCCATTTGTCAATACATTACTCAATAATTATGCTAATTCGAGGGAAATGTTTCCTTGGTAATTTCCTAGGAAACGTTCCAATCACCGTGGTGGTAGAGACTTTCATCACCATAATTCTTCGTCACACCCAACTTTGAATGAGTATCGAACGGAAAAAACGGGAAGCTAAGAAAAAGATCCGTTTCGCCTTCTACTCTTAGTTTACTTGACGAACTTTCTGACTTTCTTCCGAGCGACGAGGGCTGCTCCTGCTATGGCAGCGATCAACAGGAAAGCTATGGACGCGAAGGGGGATTCCGGAACCGGTGTTGGCGCTGAGCCATAGAATATTGTGATAGATGAAGGGTCAGCGAACACGGTCAACGTGTGACTGTTTTGGTCATATACCCACGTATTGCTGTTGACTGTCAAGCCCGCATCGGATTGGGATTCTGAGAGTTCATTGTCATCCGCAAAGACGGCGGTTGGTTTCGCAGACGAGTTGACACTGAGCTCGACTCTCCCATCGTGGTCGAGGTCAACTTGAACGACGCTTTCGTTGAATGCTACGTCCCGGATCATTTGTCCGTTCGAGCTGGCGTTGATTGCGATTTCAGCTAACTCTACGCCGTGCGTTCCATTCAGGAAGATTGCATGGGTTACCGCTCTTGCGACCACGCTCATGTTTGAATGCGCCCACGCGTTGACGAGACCAGGTGGAACCCCACTCTGCCTGCCATGGTTGCTATGTGTGTCGGAGGACTGAGAACTCTGCGTTGCGGTGGTCAAAGTTGCGCTCTGGGGTACATGTGGCCCACCAGTCGTATGGGACTTGGAAGCTGCTCCGATTTGAGTTGCGGTAGGATTTGCTGCGCCAATTTGACTTCTAGTGGCGGTGATTGAAAGCAACAAAAGACCAATCAAGAAGACTTTGGAAGTCACAGGATTCTTCATGCGATCCACTAAGCACGTGGAAAGGACGCAAACACGTATGAGTTTTAGTCTACAAAGAGTAAGTCTAAGCGAATTTCCACCAAGTGCCAGGTTGGAGTGATTCCCAGGTGGCTGCAATGAAGCTTCATGTCCGAAAGGTGGATTTGGTTATCCCAGACGTTCATGACTGCGGATTCTTTCTCCGGACGGATCATATCATTACGATTAGGAATACCCTTAGCGCTAAAGGTTCCGAGGCTGCGCTCTCGCGGTGAAACTATAAGACTTTCGATGTCTCAGTAGGTTCGCGAGTTTTTTACTTTACCAAAATCTCTACTGGAACATAATCGTAGTCAAGCCCGAAGTGTCTAGGACCAAAGAACTCAATCCCTCTCTCCAACCGCCACACCTCAGGTGCCTTTGCTGCTAGAACAGACACTTCCATTCCAACTTTGAGAGCATCGTTTGTCACTCCAAAACCTCGACTGTCCAGGAACATTATGAGATCTGGCGGCATTACTATAGGCTTCGCGTCTCGCCAAGCGAAAATATGTTCGTTTTTGATCCATGACCGAAAATCATGACCTCGGGATTCGCCTGTTCCGCTTAAAGTGACATCGCCAAACAAGAAGCCTTTCTCGTTTCGCCACTCATATCTCTGAACAACGCCTCGGAACAGCAACCACCCGCCAACAATGTTTCTTACCTCTTCTATCGGATCCTTACCTGTTCGGTTCGCTTTCCCCACCGCCCCCCCAACCGTCAGCGATTTGGAAATTGTGCCTGGGATAACAATTTTCTCGGCCGTGGTTTTTGTTAGAGGCGTATCGACCACTGCGGCGATTCCACCAGCCAGCACGGAAACATAGCGTGCCAAAGCTTCGTAATCGTCGATGTCGGCATAGCGTTCGATGAAGACAACATCGCCGGTCTCGCTCACAACGACCGCCGGAGCCATAGGTACATTGAAGACGTGTGCTGTGCTCTGGTGAAGTTCGGGTCCCGCTCTGCCCATCAGATCACCGTCTATGATTGGGATATCCAATTGAGCCGCCACGTGTAATGCTGCGGCAGTATTGCTTCCACCGAGCTCAGTGGCAACTGTTGCTGCTACCTTACGTTTGAAATGCCGCTCAATTGACGCAAGGCCAACACTGAAAGGTTCCGAGATTGTTATTCTCTTGCTTGGCTTCACGTCTGGAGCAACGGATCCCACATAGTAGGGGCTGACGACGAGAGCTTCGTCAGAGATCTCGTCTAGACTCGCGACGCGAAGCTTTCTTCCGGCCTTCAGATCCGATTCGAGAGTGGCTTTTCCTGTCTGTGGACTTCCTCCTCCGCCAGTGCCAAAGATCGTCGTTCCCACAATCAGATCCTCTACATCCTTTGTCGTTTCGAGCGTAAACATCGTTCTTCGTCAACCCTACTTGATGACTCAGCTATTCAAACGTAGATTGTTAACTCTTAAAGGGAGCGATGCCTTAGCCAGAGAGTTCATCTTTGCACTTGCCGATCGGTTCAGAGAACAAATGGGATTAGTGCTGAAGGACGATTACGCACTACTCCATGGCCTTTTGAGGATGGATCCCTATGAGTACGATGGTAAACAGACCAGAATCATCAGACCTGAAGACACACGGTACCCCAACTCCCATGGCGCGCGGACATAGACAAAACGATTCGTCGCGCAGACCTCGACGCCAGCCTGTTCAGCATCACGTAGGCAATGGGATCACCGAACATCTCCTCGTGATCCATATCCTCCTCCGGCAGATTCGAATCCTCTCCTTTACGCTTTGGTCCTAGGGGCGTCTCAGCATCATGTAGAAGTGCATGGGCCTGAATGCTGTGTCGACCGGGTGCTTCTCAACTACGTTGAACTGCTTGGAAAATGCTCCCTCAACTTCCTCTTCGCTAACGCCCGGTGGGCCGTAGCTCCAGCCCGAACCGGGAATAAAGAACCATAGTAGGTAGATGCTGTTAGGACGCGAGACGACCATAAGCGAGTCAACATATCTTTCCCTATTTTGCGTTGATAGGCTATGGAAGCATCCAACATCTAACAAAATGTCGAAAGCGGAAAGCGCTTTTGATACGGCTTCGGTGTCTGTAAAATCCAGCAAGTAGAAGGAACACTTCACGCTCTGCCGCTCTGCTTTCGCGACTGCCTTCCTAATCGCTACTCTTGAGGCATCCACGCCGAAGGCTTGAAAGCCTCTCTTGGCAAGGTAGAGGACGCTGGTTCCAGTCCCGCAGCCAATGTCAAGGACTTTGCCATCCTTCAAACGGCCTCCTTCAACAAGCCCTTTCAGCTCATCTGGTGGTCTTCCGGAATCCCAGGGAGCTCCGAAACGGTAGGCAAAATCCCACCAGCTAGGCAAAGCCGATTCGCCTGAGTTGACCTAGATCGCCTTCATAAATTGCGTTGAGAAGAAAGCCTTTTTTTGCCCAGTAAGTCACGTTACTATCTCTCATCAATGCCAGACTAATCAACGCTACCCCAGATTTCGAAAAATACTCCAATGGGTTCCGCACTGTCTGAAAGTAACGAACAGAAGCACAGCCGCTCTAAATAGCCTAAAAATACGATGGCCCTGCCGGAAAGCTGGAAATCTCGATCTTCATAGAGGATTGCGCTCATCGCAATAATTCAGAACGAAGGGCTAATTAGTAACTTGCCAGACGCACCACCGAAAGAGAGGAAGGGACGGCTCAACGAGTTGGATGGTCGAGCATAGAGCAGGTACTCGATCAGCATTTGGGATATTGCCAAAACCACTAAAGAGAACCGGTTTCACCATCCAGCAATGTTTCCAGTGGAACTGTGCAAGAGACTGATTGAAATCCACACAGTACTAAGGTCTGGGAAACGATGCATTGTCAGTTCAGCAGTGGGCAATGAGAACTATTCGCCATCTCCCCGATGTAATAAGCGAGCCATAGCCACTTTCGAAACACAAAACAAAAATCAGCAAGTGCAACAGTATAGGCTGTGGTTGTTAGTTAGTCATGGCGTTTAGATCTGAACCTGTGAGATTCGAACACCACAGTCGGTTTTCCCACCGGGCTACCACTGTTCGAATCTCGTTAGGAAGGCATCGTAAGGCAGCTGAAAGAGAGTTGCTAAAAGCTTTGAACCTTGAGTACAGCGCTCTCTCCCGGCTCCAAATAAAATGTCAAGCATCCCTCTGACAGGGACAGCATTCATCAGATTCCAGCCGGTTGAAGGAGTGACCAAAGTCTTCATGGAATGCGATTTCAGCGATTATCAGACCAAACTTGGGGACTTGCGTGAGTCCGCTGTGTTCAACTCGCCGTTTTTCTCAATGGTGCCATGAACTTTTCGTAGCGGCTCGCGGACACCTTGTGCCGCTTCATGGCGTTGACAACGAGGCCGTAGCCCTTCTGCCCTTTCAGAGTGAACACTCGAACGTAGCCGAGGGCCACCAGCTTTCTCATGACCTTCCAGACGTACCGTGAGCTGCACAGCTTCTGCGACTCAGCAAACTTGTGGAACGCTGCGCGGGAAACCCTGACGAGTCTCCACACATCGCCGCTCCTCCAGTGCGTGTATGTTTCCTGCCCTGTGTCCTTTCCGTTGTTGCGAAGGAAGAGGACTATCTCCTCGGCTACCTCTGCCTGCAGATTGGTGAAATATGTAGACGGCTCCCAGCGGAAGACCTCAAGTAGGTCGGCCTTTTGGCTGAATGCCCTGGTCGGTTCGCCTGTCAAGGCTCTCACCCTCACCTTTCGCTGCGAATTTAAGGAACGGGTTAGTTCGCCTAGTGAACCGATAATAACGCAAGGCACCCGGATGCCCTGCCAAGCCTTTCTGCGGAGCGCGTTTTCCTGAGAAAACGCCTTTCCCGCCGGAAAACTCAAAATGTCTATAGGCAGGATTACCGGCTCTTGGTCGCGAGTTCACAATTGGATGAAATCGTTTCCACGTTGGGAGCGCTGTCACTTCTCTTCTGGGCAATCAATGTAGTTCTGTTTGCGGTCAGATTTGTGAGAAGAGTCGGGCGTAAGATCCGAGAACCCGCCTTCGGTTTAATGGGCAAGAAGGTACTCATGCTTTGGACATGGTACGTTTTCACTCCGCTCTTACTGGGGACGATTCTGGCGGCCGCCGTACTGTTAGTTCTAACGGGAAATGTCTGGCTCAGCTTGTCGACACTCACCTTGGGGTCGGGAATCGCCGTCTTTGTGTGGTTGATTTGGGCAATCGTCCCCGCCATTGGCGAAATTGCGAGAAAGAGTATCGAACCATAGACCAGGGCTTTCCGTCTACCGCGTTTTCCCGGGAAAACGCATCCCAATGTCCGTGTGCCCCATTTGCGAAGTTCAGATAAGAGCCGTGCCCACACTTCTCCACGCATGAAAGAAGAGCGCGAAGTCCACCGCGTTGCGGTTCGCTTCAGCTGCGGAAGGGAGGTCTCTCCCAACCTAGCCGAGATCAAGTTTGACAAGTACCGGATCACAACTCTGCCCTCCAAGAGGGACCCGTTCAGCCCTAGCGGCGAAGACATGCTGCTCGAATTCCCCGACGTTTGGGAGAAGGATCAGATCGCATCAAACCCTGAAAGGGAAGCCCAGTACATCCTAGCGTGGCTTTCCTTAGCATTCGGAGCGAAAATCGAGTTCGACTCGGCCAAGATCAACACCGTCAACATCACTCTGCAACGAAGACAGCACAGGCAAAGGAAAAGCCCGATTGAGTCCGACTCGGAACTGAACCCGCTTTTCAACGGCCTCTGCTCCTTGAACGACAAGGACGCGCAGCAGTGCCTTCGCGCTTGCGAAGCGTACCGGGTCGCGGTCTCGCTGACCGAAGACAACCCCACGCTCGCCATGTTCATGCTGGTCACGGCGGTCGAGTGCCTGTCAAACACCTTTGAGACGGGCGAAGGACACTTCCTGAAGCTCTCCCACTTCATCTCCTCCCACCTCCCCCAAGAACTCGCATCCGAAAGGGACGACCCAAAGTTCCCGGAACTTCTGCGACAATGCTACGAGTCCAGGTCAGGATTCACCCACGGAGGCAAGCCCCTTTCATTGGCGTCAACAGTGGCAGACCAGGCCTCAGAAAGGTTCGTCACGCACTACGAGGACGGCCGCGAGACAGTGACGCCAGGCACCGCGTGGTTCGAGAAGATCGTGCGCTCAGTCATCATGGAGTTCTTGAGAAAGCAAAACGGCCCGCGGCGTGCGTCGCTCTCCGCTCTTGCCCTGCAGGAGGGCATACTCACTCTTCGGGCGAAGCGTTCCGTGGAACGCGGAAGTATCTTGACGAGAGACGATGTGAGCTTGTGACGAAGAGGCAACCGGCTCTCACGGCTTCCGCGAACAGGTGGCCGATTCACTGTCCCACCTGCAGTTTCCAAGTCTTGCCGCCCTCTGCAACATACATTGTTCCGCACGAAGAGCAGTAGAACTTTTCCGTGTAGACCCAGTCGTCACGCCTCCACTGCTGTGCGGTGCTCAGCAAAAACGCTTCGCGGCCGCACGTCGAACATCGCATGTGCCCTCGCAGGATGCGTTTCAATGATAACCGGGGCGCGGAGAAGCTTCGCAGGTGTCAGAGTCGAACGAAAATGACGACTGATGTCGAAGGCAAAGCGTTGCTTCAGCCGCTCAAGTTGACTGGCCCTGCGGCGGCCTTCTCGGCCCGCTTCAAGGCGGCCAGCTCGCAGGCATCGCACCACCGACACGCGTCTCCCGAGTCGAAGAACACCTCCTCGTAGACCTCGCCTGTCAACCGGTCGGCGAACTTCGCCGCGTAGCCTTTTCGTCCTCCAACGTTCTGCTTCCTCCCAACGGTGCTGGAGGCCAATAGAACACGGTCTCGGATGACCCTACGAGACTGGAATACCAGGCCGGCCGAGTCCTCGATCCGGACTGTCCGATTGAAGCTCTGAGGCCATCGACCTTCAGGCTCCTTTGCTCGAACGTAGAGCTGTGCTAAAGTTAGTCGCCTCGCCAGATGGAAAGTTGAGGCGGCCGATAGTTTCGGCAACGCCTGTTCAGACAGTGAGGCGGAGGCGGCACAAGAATGAGCATCCAGCCGCACTCGCACTGAAAAAGTTCCTTCTCTCGGCCCCTTTTGCGTTCATGAGGTCGACCATCGCAGTCGACGAGTTGCCTTTCTTCTCTCAACAGAGATTGCCGAAAGCTCTGTTTGTATAGTATTAAAGCAGACAAAAATAGCATGATCAAGCGTAGAATTGTGGACAAAGTTCCGTTCCAAAACAGGCCGACAACGCGGAAAGAGCACAGAATTGGAACGTGCAAACGCTTATACCCATATACGTGCATACGTTTCTCACATGGCCAAAGGCAAAGCGAAGAAAGGTGGGGAGGAAAGAACTGTGCGACTCAACTTGACAGTATCAGAGTCACTCGAACATGAGTTTCGCGAAACAGTTTTCAAGAAGTTTGGATTACACAAGGGCGACATTCAAAGAGCCGTAGAGGAGGCGCTTAGGCTCTGGATCGCCAAAAGGGTATGAACACTGGGTCCGTCCACGCTTCTGAATGCGTGCCTTCCTCCGGTGTGTTCCCCTCTTACGGTAGAGAGACTCTCGTTGTGTACTCGTTGTCATCGAGCTTCGCACCTTCAATTCCAATAGGATGCCGAAAGTGCAGTCTGGCGCAATCCGAACTGGCAGACGAGAATTTTGTACGCGGGTTCTTCTGCACTCAAATAACGTAGAGGATCAAGATAACGCATTGTTCGTTTCAAACGCGCAATGAGCGCGCAAATACGCGCAATTCACTGACCCTCAGTCGAACTCTTTACGCAGGCCCAAAATGGTGCTGTGGAACCCTTTTTGTCCATGGCACCGCTCAGACGCACCAAATTTCTTGGCATTTTGCCGTCCAACACACCAGAATCCGCCTACTGACACGAAAAGAGGTGAAAGACGCCTTCAAACAGCCGTAGTTCCGAGAAATGATGGGTTTCACCATTCTCGCATGGCCAAGGAACGTAGGGCTCCCCTATGAATAAAAAGTTCGAACTCGAACATTTTACGCGCAAACTCGAACATTTTCATTACTTTCACTTTCTCTCAGGCTCACGAAGTTCATTTTTCTTGACTAGAACGAATCGGCGTTATTGCGCGTCAGGTAAAAAATGTCGGCCGAGATAGAAAGCGCGAGCCGCTGTGATGGGAAATGCGATGATTACTTCGGTTGCTTCTTTTTCCGCTTGAACCGCCGAACCTTGGTCCGGATAGTTCGCTGGTTGTAGGAGTTTCGTCCCTTGTCGATGACGGACATGATCCGGCTGAGCTCTCCGGGTGCGAGGAACTTCACGCCTAGCTTTCAGATCTTTCAGATTATCTCGCGGAATCGGACGTCAGTGGTCGACGGCGGCGGACCGGCGGCCGAACCCTACGTTACTCGATGACGGTACTTGGCGACTTCGACGCTCACGAGGTCGGCCGCGCTCAGGCCGGGCTGCCTGAATCCGACTGTCGGACGACTGAACATCCTCGACTCCTCAGCGATCAATCCGCACTCAATGGCGGCCTCGTAGTCCTCCCGCGTGAAGCCTGCTGCTGCGAGGCGGGAAACGATCTTCTCGTTCTCGGCCGCTCTGTCCTCGTCCTCGGAGAACTCCTCCGGCATCATCTTGTTCTCTTCGATGGCCCTCATCATCTTGGCGAGCCTGCGCCCCTTCTCGGTCGGGCGGCATGGAACGGCTCCCCGAAAAGTCGAGACTGTGCGCCTCGACCTCGTCTCTGTCCTCGTCGGAACAAGCCGTTCTTCAACCAGCTTCGCGGACGAGGGCTCGGGCTCCAGAAGGCCGCAGGCGCGGAACTTGCTGACAACCTTAAGCACCGAAGTCGGATTCAATTTCTTCTGGTTGGACAGAGAGGTCGCATTCCAGCACTCGTCGCGCCACGCTGGCCCACGCTTGCTCCTCTTCGGTGAAGGACGCTCCTCGACGAGAAAATAGAGAATAGTAGTCCTCAATCGGCGAACCATCTGGCGGACACCACACAGTAGCCGTGGCTCCCCGCCGTATTATTCTTGATGTCGCGCACCCCCTCCGGACTAGTGCGCGGTGAATGCGCGGGATACTGCCCGCGAAATTCAAGGTGCTTCCCAGTGAAAAATATTGGGAAGCAAGAATAGTCCGAACGTGTGGGGCCAGGCGGCCCAAAAGATCAACCTTGTCAAAGGAAACAGAAAGATCCACCCGGCTTTTGGAAACTGGAGCCTGCCCGCACCCGAAACGTGCCTGAGGGCCTGGCAGTGCCTGGGCTTCTGCTACACTTTCAAGGTTCTGAAGGGCCTCCGAGGAAAAGTCAAGGCCGCATGGAGGGAGAACCTTCGTGCGTCGTTGAGGAGAGACTTCACAGACCTGATGGTCGCAAGGATACTGGATGTGGGGCTGATCGGCGTAAGGGTTCATGAGAGCGGAGACTTCCACACGAAGTCTTATGTCCTAGCTTGGGCGGAGATAGCCCGCCGCCTGCCCGCCGTCCGCTTCTGGTACTACACGAAGAGCCACGCCGCCCTTGACCTCTCACCGCTGACCGCTCTGCCGAACTTCACAGTCACAAAATCTGAGGGCGGCTTGGACGACGACAAGATCGACAAGGCGACGGACAATTACGCCGTGGTCGTAGACGAGCCGAGTCAGGCGAAGGCGGGCGAATACGTGTGCCCCGCCGACCTTCCCGGAGTGAAGCTGACCGGGCGAAAGGAGGACACATGGTGCGGCAACAAGTGCGATTACTGCTTGCCGCCAAACGGAAAGAACGGCCACCAGGTCAGGGTCGCCTTCGTGATGCGAAAAGAAGGCTGGAACGGTCCGACACCATTGGCCGCCAAGCGGCTGCAAGCACTCGAAGTCGGAGGCGCAACCGGCCCGACAAGACATTCACCCGTCCCCACACTCGCCTGGGTTCTTCCGCGTCCAAAGCCCGACAAGTACCCCGGCGGATTCCCGAGATATTTCGAGAAGAAACTCCTCACTTTGCTGGACAATCCTACGCCGGTGCTGCACCAGTTCGGAGGAATGGGAGAGTACGGACTGCGAATAGACCTGAGAACAACCCATCCACTGGCTGAGAGGTTTGGCTCCGGAGTGAATTGGAGGCCGCCAGACGTCCGGGCCGACGCGCACAACCTTCCGTTCCGAGACAACGTGTTCGCCCTAGTCATCTCGGATCCTCCATACAGCAAGGAGGACGCGACGGCCCGCTACGGCACCGGAAAGCTGACCTACAGCCAATACATACGCGAGGCCGTCAGAGTCTGCAGGCCGGGCGGACACATCGCGTCCTACCACGTGACGGTCACACCACGACCCGACGGAACAGTGTACAGCAAACGGATTCTTCTGGCCACGAGGGTTTGGCACAGGCTACGGGCTTGCTGCATTTTCCAGAAGGTCTTTTCTCCTGCGACCGCTGGTCGCCCTGTGAAACTGCTTCGTCAAGACTTTCCAGCCGTCTTTCTCAGCGACGCCGCGCACGCACAGAGGACTCGGATCATTGAATTGCAGGAGATTGAACGATGCTAACGCTTTCAATCGATGGGCGTGCCCTGGAGGCAGCGATGGAGAATCTGTGCTTCAAGTGCGGGTCAACACGAGCGGTGTCGAGTGTTCATACTAGAGACTCTGACCAAGCCCATGATTTTGAATTTCTGGGCTGGGCGTGCAAGCAATGCCGCGACGAGATGCTCCGTCTAGGCTACTTCGAATGTGGAGTGACGTTTGGTGATGAGGGCTTCTTGGATGATAATCTAACTGTCTACGACGAGATGGAGATCCATCAAAAGCTTGAGGAGTTCAATGAGCTGTTTGAAAACAAGGGTTGCAGCGCGTGGCTCGTCCAAGACCGCCAGGATTTCCAATGCCACATCGAATTGATTGTTGACGATGACCAGCCGGATCCAGTAGCTGCCGTCAAGGAAGCAGAGAGCATAATAGAGAAACTCTGCAGCCGTTATAAGATGCCATTTTCGAGGAAACGGCGTTCGGAGTTCGTTCCTATTTCGAAAAGTACCATGATAGTCGTCCCAATGAATTGGAGTTGAGGAGAGGGGCGAATAGTCGGGTGTTTGGCCTGGCCAACACTGACATGCTCAGGTTCAGAAACAGTTGCTTCTCTGATTCTGATTGGAACAAGAATATTATGCGGGAACAAGAAACGAAGGAGGTGAATCTATGAGCGTTAAGACGACGACGATCCAGATAGCGACGAAAATGGGCGAAAGCTGGGGGCCTTGGCACGGATGCCCCGGCCCTATCAGCGATGGTTGCGAGAACTGCTATGCGGTCGTGCGCCAGATGCCCCGCTACAAACGGTACAGGGGTCACGAACACGAAGTGACTCTAGGCACGCCACACTCCTTCAAGAAGCCCCTCTACTGGAAGCAGCAAGACCCGAAAATGGTATTCATCTGTCCTTGGAGCGATTTTTTCGTGGACGACCCAGTCGCAGACAAGTGGCGGCCATTGACCTGGAAGTTCATGCGGCAGACCTGGTGGCACACGTATCGAATATCTACAAAATTCCCAGGACACATTCAAAGTTCCCTTCCCCCAGATTGGGGTCCAAACGGCTACGACAATGTTTGGTTAGGAGTCAGCGTTGAAAAAGATAAATTTGCGCCACGCATCAAGTTCCTGCAAGCGGTCCCAGCAAAACTGAAATGGGTTTCAGCAGAACCACTGCTCGGACCAATAGACCTCAGGCCCTACCTCAAAGATTTGGGGTGGGTAATTACGGGCGGAGAGTCAGGGGACTCGAAGCATCCTCCACGCCGCCCAGAAGAGAAGTGGTTTCTAGACCTGGTCCAGCAGTGCCAAGCAGCGAAAGTTCCCTTCATGCTGAAGCAGCTCGGAGGGGACAGAAAGTGTACGTGTCACAGGCCGAAGAATCCCACAGCACCTAGCACACCTTCTCATGAGCCGGCGTACGGCTGCCGCGTACTCAACGGTCGAGTGTACGACCACATCCCACCATGGTAAGACCAAACGCGAAGAGACAAAAACAAGACGCCGAGAGCGACATCGTTTCGAGCCGTCCGTCTTCTTGAGGAAAGCGACCTTGATCACCCTTCCAAATTTTCCGTTCGGTGGAAGGCGCGCAAATCTGCCCAATTCACTATCCATCAGTCGAACTTTTTACGCAGGCCCAAAATGGTGCGCTGAAGCCCGTTTTGTCCATGCCATCACTGAGACGCGACCAGATTTCTTGACGTTTTGACGTAGGACACACGAGAATCTGCCTACTGACACGAAAAGACGTGAAAGATGCCTTCAAACGGCCGTAGTTCCTAGAAATGGTGGGTTTCACCATTCTCGCATCGTCAAGGAATGTAGGACTCCCCTAGGATGACAATGTTCGCCGACGAACTTTTTACGCGCAAACTCGAACTTTTTACTTGTACTATTAGTACTCGTAGCCTTACAGAGTTCATTTTTCTTGACTCCAACGAATCGTCGTTATTGCGCTAATGTCACGCCTTCATCAACTACTCTACGCAACTTAGTCGAGGAATCTTTCAAATCCCACCGGCCCCACCAAGTCTCTCTCTCGACTGCAAGAGTTCACGACCCAGAAAAACAAAGCAGCAAAACCCAAATGCCAAGGCACAAGGCGCTACCGAAGATTTAATGGATAGAGATCTCCAAACGGTCTGGAAGTGGACTGCGTACGCGAAAATGATGTGTCCATTAAGTGCAGAGCGCCCTCAGCCGGCGCAGTGACGTTTCGACGGGCAGACTGATTCATTATCCCCCGTCGACAATCTCCCGCGGCCCGTCTCGTTCCCAGCCTCCTTATGTTAAATCGAACTTCTTGTTCAACAGCATGCCATGCGAATTGGTCGCGATTACGCTGTACGGTTCAGCAGTATCTCTTCATATGTTGCCAATCACCAAGAACGAAGCGAATTCTTTGCAAAGTCTCTCGAGCTTCTGCTTGTCGAGATGAAATCTCCCGCCTTACTTTCATCATCAGTACGATTGGCTTTCCAACGTCGTTCTGATTTCGCTGGCGATTTGTTCACGGATGGCAAGAATCATAAGATTCAGGTGGTCCTTGTGTACGTTCCTTCACATTATTCGCGTTTGCGTCGTTGGTTTGGTTACATAGATGACGCCACGCTCTCTCAGGTGGTTCGAATATTGCATCAACTGTCACTTCGATGGGCGGAGTGGGAACTCATGATGTTGAGAGCACACGGCCTCAGAAATTGGCCTGATGAAGTGCTCCACATGGAAGGCCCATAATGTCCCAATGTTGGTTGGAATGTGACCATCCTTTATCTGAATGGAAGGAATTTGTCGCAAGCTAGGAAACGAGTGGCATGCCAGACTTTGCCGAGGAAATCAAGCGAATTTGGCAGATAGATCAGGCTGAATTTAGCCTAACGTTTGTTGAAGCCACTGAGATTCCCCACACGATTCCTCGCCCTGTGGATGGTCAGGTCCACATTGAGGTGAGAGGTGACCCATCTTTGGACATGGTCATTTTGTTTCATGAGGGGGCTCATGTTTTTCTCTTTCACTTAGGGTATCCACCCTCAAAAACACGAATCAACGGAGCAGTCCCCGAACTGACCGGAAACCCAGTAGATTTTCTCGCAGAATACTATGCGCTGAGACTCGAACTGGAGAAGAGATTCCATTCTAAGACCGACCGGCTAGAGGAATTGCGAGGCAGGTGGAATGATTCAATCGCCCCTGTCCCCATTCGAGGAGACCACCAGTTACGGCCAGGAGATGGACAGCTGGCAATTCATGCTGCTGTTTGTGCTCATCTCCTAACCGAGTGGGGAGCGCTAGCTGAAGCGAAACAGACTGATATGATAATGAAGGCCAGCTTCAGCGACCTTGCTGCAATCTACAGCCAAGTACTCTCGGTGCTGCAGCAAGCTCCTCCTCTCCCGCAGCAATCACAGAAATTCTCCAGTTATGAGGTGTCCAAGATCAAGAGCGTTCTAGCATCCTCAATCAATAGCATCTACAGAGGCTCGTGCATGCTCGAATTCATGTGAAAGCTGCGTCCCTTAACTGAGCAAAAGTGGTCATGGAAGATAATGCGTCCTTTAAGTTCAGAGCGCTCTCAGCCAGCGCAGTGATGGCATTCGACGGGCAGTCTGAAACCTATTCTCACCCGTCGAACCAACGAACAATCTTAGAACCCGCTTGAATTGTGCGATTCCACCGCCGCGAATGTGGATATCGTAAAATCCAACTTCACGACCGGCGCTGAAAGCTTAAATTTCAAACCCAGCCCCAACGGGGGGGAAACCTTAGTGGCGTGCACTGTAGTCGTCGGCGGTCAATTCGGCGACGAGGGCAAAGGACGCATTATCGATTATCTCGCGGCCAAAGCCGACATCGTCGTCAGGTTCCAGGGCGGAAACAACGCTGGACACACTGTCGTAAACGAACTGGGAACTTTCAAGCTGCACCTCGTTCCTTCAGGAATCTTCTATCCCAATGTGATGTGCCTACTAGGTGCGGGCATGGCAATCGACCCTTCATCGCTACTGGAAGAAGTAGCGGGGTTACAGGAAGCCCGAGTAAACACTGACAATATGCGCATCGACAGGAGGGCACATATTGTTTGGCCATACCACCGCCTTCTAGATGGAGCAGGTGAACAAAAAGGCGGTTTGGGCACGACACGCCGGGGAATTGGCCCAGCTTATGGCGACAAGGCCGCATACAGAGGCATCAGAATGGGCGACCTGCTACATCCGGAATTCCTACGACAGAGACTGGAAAAGGTTCTCCCACTCAAGAACCATGAGATGGCATTCTACGGCTTGAAACCACTTAGCCTCGAGGAACTGCTACGCGAGGCGGCGGTGTGGAAAGAAAAGCTTGGCAAATCAATCATTGATTCTGTCCCAATCATACAGAACGCGATCACAGCAGGCAAGAATATTCTTCTGGAAGGACAGCTGGGGGTGATGCGTGACTTAGACTGGGGTATATACCCGTACAGCACTGCCTCTTCACCGACTGCCGGTGGTGCGTGTGATGGAGCAGGTATCTCACCAAAATGGATCAAAGACGTGACCGGGGTCGTGAAAGCCTACACCACATCCGTAGGAGGTGGCCCCTTCCCAACCGAACTCTCTGACGCGGACGGAGAACGACTCCGAAAAGTCGGGGACGAATACGGCGCAACCACAAAACGGCCTCGCCGCTGCGGCTGGTTGGATGCAGTTGTGGTTCGATACGCGGCCTCATTGAATGGATTTACGGGGATTGCGATCACTAAACTCGATGTCCTCGACTCATTTGAAAGAATAGGGATCTGCACAGCCTACCAAATCGGCGGCAAAACTGTCACAGACATGCCTGACACGGTTGAGCTAGGTCAAGTCAAACCTGTATACGAAGAATGGAAGGGATGGAAGAAGTCAACTAGCGAGGCTCGAAAATGGAAAGACTTGCCCAGAGAAGCTCAAGCATTCCTGAAACGTGTGGAGGAACTAGTGAACGTTCCAATCCGCTACGTATCCGTGGGCCCGAGACGAGAAAACATGATCATCGTCTAAACGAACCGTTTAAGACTTCAGACTTCTCGCAAGCCAGGCCTCAACCGAGGTTATGTGCTTGAACGATGTTGTGATGGGTGACACAATCAACTCTGCAGGCACGGCGGCGATTAGTAGGTTCACCAAGTTGTAAAGCGCCGTGAACAACAACGTGTAAGTAAGCACGTCAGCCATGCTCGTCAAGTGCAAGCCGAGGGGAAGATTCTCCAGCGTAACCTTGGCAAACCCCAAGTAATCAGCCCCGAAGAATACAGGAGCAATGTAGAGTAGGACCACGTAGTTTACGACAGTCATCGCAACTATTCGCCACACTATTGCATTGCTGAGAATCATCGACAAGGCCAAAGTCGGACGGGCCGTTTTGCCTTTGAACCGTTGATACAGCACATTCCCGAACCAGAACCCACCGAGTGTCGACATGATCGCAACGAACTTGATTGCTGGACCGAGTGGAGCATCGCTTCCTTGGAAGTTGAGGAAAATCCATTGGATTACTGTTGAAATCGTGGCTGCGACGGGGCCGAAGAGGAAGAAGGCCATCAGAATCGGAATCTCCGAGAAATCAATCTGAAGGTACGGTATCAGCGGGAATGGAACAGAGGCCTTCGCCAGCGTGAGTAATGCGGCCAGAGCCGCAAATACAGCTGCCCCAGTCAAAGTGACGGTTGCCCGTTGAGATGGTGAGTATTCCGTCAAGTGTCATCATGGAGTCAAAGCCATCTACCCATAATAGCGTTCCTACTCAATCATGGGTGGCTGAATTGGCGCAGTTTTCGTAGGCTTCTTTTCTCGTTGAGGATTTCTGTGCAGTATCCATCGTTCCCTGCACCCAGACTATCATCACAGCACGGTCACTGATTTGGCCAGGTTGCGTGGGAAGTCAGGGTCATATCCTTTCCTGACCGCCATGTAGTAGGCGAAAAGCTGGAGCGGCAGAACGTATACGATCGGCGTGAGGATTGATGGAATACCTGTTGGCATTTTGATTGTTTCATCTGATAATCCGGAGATCTCACCGTCTTGCTCCGAGACTATGCTGATGATTTGAGCTCCTCGGGCCTTCATCTCCATCACGTTACCAATCACCTTCGAATAGGATTCGTCTTTGGGTGCAACGAAGATTACGGGATAGCCCTCCTCTACCACGGAGATGAAGCCATGCTTAGATTCGCCGGCCGCATACGCAATCGCTGGCAAGTACGACAACTCCAGGAGTTTCAACCTGCCTTCCAGGGCGGTGGGAACGCTTATTCCCCTTCCGAGATAACAGAAACTCCCCCTGTCCGAATATTTCTCAACAACTCGCTTGACCGTTCCTTCCTGAGTGGAGAGAACTGCGGAGATCCAACTGGGAAGCTGCCGGAATCCGGCTTCGATCTCGTCAAGCTCCGTTTTTCGCAAAACGCCTCTCTTGTGCGCCAGTGCGACTGCGATTTTGATGAGGACAGACAGCTGAGCGGTGAATGTCTTGGTTGCCGCAACCCCCATTTCCGGGCCAGAATTTTGGCCAATGTATACATCAGAAAGCCTGGTGAGCGTTGAGCCCATAGTGTTGCTAATCCCAAGAACCATTGCGCCTCTATCCTTCGCGCCGCGAACAGCACTTAGCGTATCTGCGGTTTCACCGGATTGACTCACAACGAGCACCACCGTTTCCGCATCCACAAGCGCGCTGTAACCATCCATGAACTCCGAGGCTACAACAGCCGTCACATGAAATTTCGCAAGGTTTGAGAAAACATACTCGGCTGCTAGGCAGGCGTGGTATGAGGTGCCGCAGCCTAGTAGGAAGACTTTCTTGGCACGGTTGAGGGCGGAGGCCATCAAATCCAAGTAAATCGGATGCGTCCTTAGCGCGTTCCGGACACTCAGGGGTTGTTCGGTAATCTCTTTCAACATGAAGTGTGGAAAGCCCGTTTTGAGGGCGGTTTCCACGCTCCATTCTACCGTGAATGGTTTGCGGGATATTTCCTCCCCGCTCTCAACCTCCAGAATCCTTACGCTACCAGCTGTCAGTACCGCCATCTCGCCCTCTTCGAGGAGGATGGCCTGGTTGGTGCGGGAGAGGAATGCTGGAATGTCTGAAGCGCAGAAGTTACCGTTCGCGCTTGTTCCCAGAACCAGTGGGCTTTCCTTTCGAACGCCCACCACCTTGTCGGGTTCCGTGGCACATATGAACGCCAAGGCATATGCGCCCTTCAATCTCCGAACCGCAAGCCGAACCGCCTCAACGAATCCTTTGCCCTGTTTCAGATTCTCTTCCACCAGGTGGGCCACGACTTCAGTGTCTGTTCTGGACTTGAACTGGTGGCCAGCCGACTCCAGCTCTTGCTTGAGTTGCATGAAATTCTCAATTATCCCGTTGTGGACGACGGCGATAGTATCCTTGCAGTCTGTGTGTGGGTGGGCGTTTTCCTGTGACGGTGCGCCGTGTGTGGCCCAACGTGTATGCCCAATCCCAACTCGGCCTGTCAAGCCGCTGATGTGGAGCGCTCTTTCAACCTCATCGATCTTGCCCTTGTCCTTCCTGACAACAATCTTTCCGTCTATGACTGTGGCTTCGCCCACTGAATCGTATCCTCGGTATTCCAGCCGCTTCAGGGAATCGTAGAGCACTGGACCAACGTTGCCAGTTTTCAAAACGGCAGCTGAAATTCCACACACAGCAAGTACCCAACCAGAGAGAATTCGCCGACCATCTCGAATTCCGGTGATAAGTATTCCTGCGGGATTCGTTTGATGAATCGACCCAGATTATCGGATATTACCCAGGAAACGAGCTCAAAATGGGCAAAATCAGGTTTAATGGTAAAAAAACAGCGCTATCATAACCCGCAATCCCGAGCAAGCCGGCCCACCTGTCAGGTCCCAGAAAAATCACACCAAATTTCGAACCTAACTTCGGCATAAATGAAGTTCGCTTCATGAACTCGACGACCGCAAGAATGGTTGAAGGAGATACACTGATCTAAACTGCGCGACCAGTCAAAAAGTGGCTTTATTAATCGTGAATCATAGAGAAACCGAAGAAGCCCATGTCATACCTAGTAATGAAGGAACGACACAACAGCCAGCTAATGCCGGCCCGCATCTTCTACGACCCCAAAATCGCGCAGTCCGTCCTGCAGCCAATGCGCTGGAGAATTTTCAGCGAACTTACCGCGGGTGAGAAATGCGCGAAAGATCTGTGCGAAGCATTCAATGCCAGTGAGCAAGTAATCTGCTACCACCTAAGGGAATTGGAGAAGTTTGGTTTCATTAGGCTCGAACGGACAGAGAAGAAAAGAGGCGCCACGGCGAAATACTACACAGCCGAGCGGAAGGCAGTCGCCGTAGTTCCGCGAACAGGTAATCCAAGCAAGGCTGTGCAGAATCAACCGCAAGAAGCATTGACCGAGTCAGCCTCGAAGCTGCTCGACCCATTCATCTCCCAAGGCCACCTAAACGGGCACATCGTTCTTGGCAGCCCCGACACGCATGGCATCTTTCGAAGTAGAGCTAGGTGTGGGGACAGAGCCACCGACCTTGCCCTCTTCCTCGGCTCGCTTCTCCCGCTAACACGGGAGAGCGTGGTACGTTTGGACACCGAGATCTCGCAACAGGAACTGCTGCGCAACCTCCTCCTTGTTGGTGGCCCAAGAGTGAACACAGTCACTATGATGGTTAACGAATGGCTTCCGATCACCTACGAGCTAACTGGCCACAACATGATGATGTCCAGAGTCTCCGGCAAGACATACTCAGGAGATGACGAAGGAGCAATCCAAATGATCGTCAACCCTATGAATCAAGAATCCCGCGCAATCATTATCGCGGGCAACAGCTATCAAGGCACCAGAGCCGCAGTCCTCGCTTTCATCAAATACACCGACAAAATCGCGGAAGGCAACGGAATGAACAAAGACGTCACAGCCCGGGTAGTCTCAGGGTTGGATGTCAATAGTGACGGGCTGGTTGATGACGTGGAATTCCTAGAATAAGCGATAGAACCTATTTCTTCGCTGCCTGGGCGAGCTTTTGTTTCAACTTCTCGTTCACCTTCTGTGCGTCAGTGGAGCCGCGTACCTCAGACATAACTGATCCCATCAAGGACGAGAATGCGCCCTGCCCCCTCTCCTGAATCAGTTTCATGTTGTTTTCAATGTGGCGTTCGATAACTCGTTCCAACTCTTCGTCGCTGAGCATTTTCATGCCAAGTTCCTTGACTCCCTGCCTAGACTCTGCGTTCAGGTTCTTTGCTTGCCATTTGAGCAACTCTGCGACAGCTTCCTTCGTCACAGCTCCCTCATCCACCAGTCGGAAGATTGCCTGCACTTTGTTATCTGGAACCGAGCCGATGGGTACTCCTTCGCGGTGAAGGCTCTTACACGTCTCCGTTAGTATTGTGGCAACGAACGATGTCTGCACCTTGCTGGTTGCGGCGATTTGCTCGAACAGTTCGAGGTAATCAGAATCAATTAACTGCTTGGCAAGTTTCTGGTTCAACGCGTACTTTTCCATCAATCGCTTCGCTGCAGCCTCGGATGTTTCGGGGAGGTTGGCCTTCAGGTTCTGAATCAATGCCTCCTTGACTGGGGCAGGCGGAACATCAGTCTCCGGATACATCCTAGCGGCACCCGGCCTTGGCCGCATGTACCGGCTGGTACCATCTGGCATCGCTGTCCTCGTCTCCTCAGGGACACCCTTCAACGCCTCTAATGCTCGGTCTACAACCGCGTCCAATGCGTCGATGGTTCGGGCTTTCTCGTCCGCAACTAAGACAAAAGCGTCCTGTGATCCCATACCTAAACGTTCCTTGGTGCGCTGAACTTCCTCCTCAGTAATCCCGTAGCTAGGTAGTTCGTCGGAGTGGAAAATTCCTCCAACGCCGGCCCAAAATATGGCGTGGCTCGACATCTCAGTTCCCAGTCGCAAACCCGGCGCCAGCTCTTTTCCCACCAGTCCCCCGAATTTCGGAAGTTTCACGCCGAGCACAATTCCACCCTTTGTAACTGCTCCCTGTACAACCCGTGCCTCCGATTTGCTGAACACTTCGGTCAAATCAACGTATTTTCTCTCAATCGCATCGGGCTGCACTCCTCTTCGTTTGAGTTCGTCTCTTATCTCGAGCAGCTTTTGCTGCCGGCTCATTTCGAACTCCACAGCCTTGTTGAGAATCTCAAGCTCCTGGACTCCCTTGAGCTCTATGAGCGCACCCTCCGGAATCGAGACGTTAAGGTCCTGCCTGACGCTTCCGATACCCCGTTTCACCTTTCGAGTCGCTCTCAGAATCGTCCCGATCGCCAGCGCAACCTTTTCCACCTCGTCAGGCGACTCCAAAACAGGGGCAGTAGTAACCTCGATCAATGGGACGCCTAATCGGTCAATTCTGTAGCTTATGAGATCGCGGTTTTGGCTCGTCTTCCGCGCCGCGTCTTCTTCCAATGAAATCTGCTGGATCGGGATATCCTTCCCGTCTACCTTCAACATACCGTCAAGGGCGACGACACAAGTACGCTGGAAGCCTGTTGTGTTGGAGCCGTCGATGACGATTTTGCGCATTGCGTGAATTTCATCAACTGGGTCGGCCTTCATGAGCAGTGCGGCGGACAAGCAAATTTCAACCGCCTCAGAGTTCAGCCTTGCAGGTGGTTCCTCATCCATCTCAACCAAGCAGGCAGTTTGGCGGTCTGATTCATACATCACGCTTCTTCCACGGTGAAACTCGAACAACGCGGCTTGGTCCACCTGCCCAAGCTCACTTTGCGTTGGTCTTAGCCTTCGAAGGAACTTCTCCTCGGGATCCGTTTCCGCCAAGTCGGTGGGGCAGGCGCAGAAGAGTTTGTGCTTAGTATCGAGTTGGCGATGGATTTCGAGGCCTACCTTAACCTTGAGTGACTCTGGCTGCTTGCTCATTCCTCTGTCGCCTCGACGAGTCGCCTGTCGGATGATTCGTTGGCGATGTTGCGGCTCATGGTTTCTTTCACCTTTGCGGGGTCCTTTTCCTGCCCGAAAGCCCACATCATCTTCACGAGCGCGGTTTCCGCGAGCATGTCGCCGAGCGGGATAACACCCATCCTGAGGAGGTCTCTGCCTGTGGAGTACACGGTCATGTGAACGCGTCCCCAGACACATTGGGAGCACATGGCGACCACAACGCCCTCGCTTATCGCTCTCTCCAGTGCGGGGTAGAGCGCGCTCCCCACATGTCCAAGTCCTGACCCTTCGAGAACTATCCCCTTGTAGCCGGTCGCAGTTGCCCAGTCAATCATTCCCACTGACATGCCAGGCGTGAATTTCATGAGGGCAACGTTCGGGTCGAATTGCGCTTGAACTTTCAAACTTGCTTTGTCGCGGCGAGGTTCAACAGGGCCTTGACCTAGCTCGAGTGATCGGTGCACAACATCGTAATACCCCATCGGCTGCGAGTTAACGCTCTTGAAAGCATCGCGCCTGCTTGTGTGACATTTGCGCACTCTTGTTCCCCTGTGAATGGATATCATCTCGTCAGATATCCAGTCGTGCATCGCTACGACAACCTCACCGAAGGGTGCTTTCCCCGCAACTGCTGTTGCGGCGAGCAGGTTGGTGGCCGCGTCTGAGCTGGGCCTGTCTGAAGACCGCTGCGAACCAACTAATACTACTGGGACAGGTAGCTCTCTGAGCGCGAAGCTCAAAGCCGCAGCCGTATAACCCATCGTATCAGTTCCATGGGCAATTATGACTCCGTCTGCACCATGACGAATCTGTTCCGCCACGGATTCCGCGATCTGCGACCAGTGCGGAGGGCCTATGTTCTCACTGAAGACACTTAACAAAACCTTGGCATCAATTTCGGCGAGTTCTGCGAGCTCGGGGACAACGCTGTACAGGTCTTCAGCATCGAGGGCTGGCTTCACGGCCCCAGTTCTGTAGTCTACCTTACTTGCGATTGTTCCGCCGGTGCTTATGATTGAAACCTTCGGAAGACCTGCCGTACGTTGAGGGGGAGGCGGTCTTGCGAAATGCGGTTGTGCCCCCTTTCCCAGCACGCTAATCTTGGCTGATTGGTCAATTCTTACGCCAACATTGTACCCAGTTTTCAGTTTGACCACAACGTAGTCATCGTCGCGTTCTGCTTGAATGCGTGGCATCAACAAGCCTTCTACGGTCTCGACGCTCGTTCCATGCCTTAGGTCCAGGAGAATTCGATCTCCGATTTGCGCCCCTGCCTTGGCTAACATGTCGCGGGAGAGCCCGAAATATCCTGATAATGGTTCTTCCGTCAACAGTATCTCCTCCACGGGTTTGCGAAGAGACTTGCCTTGAGCCTTAAGATGTTAGTTGTGTTTGCGGCTGAGGGTTAGTTTAGCGTCTTTCCCATGTATGGGCCGACGTGGTCGTACCCAACCCGCTTGTAGTATTCTTTCGTTCCAAGCGCACTAATCACCAAGATCCTACCTGCGCCCTTCTGCCGCGCGATCATCTCAGCCTCCCGAAGTAGCTGCCTTCCGTAGCCCGCGTGCTGCCATGCACCTTCATACCTTTGCCCGACAGGAACCTCGGTACCGTAAACATGCAATTCCCTAATCATAGCCGTAGAGCGATCGACCTCAGGCCTGTGGGCCTTTGACGAAGGCATCCTCAACCTCAGATACGCTATCAAAGCGTCCGCTTCAGGTTCCTCGAGCGACATGAAAATCTCCCTTCCTTCACCCGAGTCGTACTCTTGGCGACCCATCCTAACCTTGTCGGGGTCTACTGGAGTCTCTTCTTTTAGCGTACGGTGGCCGACCTCACGGCATCGAATGCATCTGCATTTTTTCCCACTTTCCACGAGTCTCCGTAGGGCAAGTTCTCTCAGGTTCCCGCTCTTGACGCCTGCAATGATGAGTTTGACTGGAAATTCTCGGTGGACCCGCATTATTCTGACCCAAGGCGGAATCGTTTCTTTAACTTGGGCAACCAGCTCCACTGCCTGTTCAGTCTCGAATGCCTGGTACTGGCCGTTTTTCCACGATTGATACAGCTCGGTGCCCTCCATGACGAGGCAGGGGTAAATCTTCAGCATATCAGGGCAGAACCGAGGATCTTGGAAGAGAATTCTGAAGGATTCGAGATCCTTTTCGAAGCTTGAACCCGGAAGGCCGGGCATCATGTGTGCAACGATCTTGAATCCTGCGTCTCGACTAATTTGAAAGGCCTCAACAACATCCTGAACTGTGTGCCCCCGGTTTGTAAGAGCGTAGATCGCGTCGTCGATTATCTGAACGCCGATCTCAACTCGTGTTGCCCCAAGTCGCAGCATTTGGTCTACATGCGGCTGTTTGCACCAATCTGGCTTTGTCTCGATGGTCAACCCCACATTTCGCATTTCGCTTGACTCCGCCATGACTTTCGCAGCGTCCAGTGTCGGTGCATCAACAGCATTGATCGCGTCCAAGCACCGTTTCACGAAATGCTCCTGATACTCCAGAGGGGCTGCCAGAAATGTTCCTCCTTGAATTACGAGCTCGAGTTTTGATGGCTCGTGTCCGATCGCTTTCAGCTGGTGGATTCTGCTGGTGATTTGTTTGAACGGGTCATATCCAGACTGCAGGCCCCTCATCGCGGCGGGCTCCCCTGAGGTGTAGCTCATCGGGAACCCTTTCTCCACGGGGCAAAAGACGCAGCGGCCATGTGGGCACCCGCGGGGAGAACTCATGACCCCAATCACGTTCACTCCTGAGATGCTTCGCACTTTCTTGATTCGAAGTCTAGGTGCCAGCTTCTCCCTCACTTCGGGAGCGAGGACATTCAGGATATCCGAGTTGCGAGGCATCCAGCGTAGGTGGTGCTCTTTGCAGAATTCAAGTTTCATGCGATTGAGGCTGTCGGCATCTACTGGCTTAGTCTCGATAATTCGAGAAGCGAGCTCAGAGAGCAACGACGTATCTAGCTCAGCCTCAAGTTGCGCACCCAATATTGCTCACTTCAGCGGTACTAGTAGCCGTACTCTGAGTGAGGAAAAAGGGCGCTGGCGTGTCTTATGCTTGTTGCTTGCCCGATTCAACAGAAATGTACAGAATATTGCTGCCACGAAGAATTACGTTGCCATAGTTCGCCGTTGGAGAGTTACCTCTGTATTCTGTGGCCCCCTCAAGGATGATGTTCATGTGGCTGTCGGCGTCGATCATGTGTCCGCGGTACTCGACGTCGTTCTTGAGGCGGATGACGACTTCGGCATTCAGTTTCTTGACCAGCAGGTTGAGTGGCTTTCTGGAAGGCTCCAAGCAAATCACTGGATTATTGCGGAACGTTCCTCTTTACGGTAAATAAACTTGCGCCCTTGCCATTCGGCGGCTTTCATGCAAGAAAATGGCTGAGTTTCATGTCTTTTCGGCTCTTCAGAACACTAAAGCACTTTTCGGGGGCAAGCCTGACGAATTCCAGCTCTAAGCTCTCCAACAATGGCTGCGCGCTCTTGCTCAGCTCGGGTGCAACTATGATCCCCCGAATGTTTCTGGGGACGCGTTTCCTCAAAGTGTCCAAGTACCGCTGCAGCTGCTTTACCGCGTCTTTGGTCGCTGCATGGCGCTTGATTTCTATGACAACGAGATGACCGTGATTGTCCTCCGCGAATATGTCTGTGAAGCCAGCTTCCCCTAGGCTCTTCTCTTCTTGGAGTGGTTTCAGACCTTCCTCCACGAGGTTGGGAGCCGTCAAGATTGCCTGCTTCATCTGCTCCTCGGTAACATGAAGTGCGAACTCTCCGGAATCCTTCATTGTCCCGGTTATCGTAAGAGAGACCTCGCGAAATTCTATCGAAACGTTCTCCCTTGGTTGCGACCTGGACGCGCTGACAACAAGGCAACCTGAATCGTCAACCCAGGCCTTGACCAAGCATCCTGTAGGCTGCCAGTTCACAGGCTCGTAACCAACCGGCCTATGAACCAGTACCGATCCATCTTGCTTCACTATGGT
>Ga0116138_1000301_pt1 | contig 31609 bp, 27 predicted proteins | sample June2015DPH_20_1_2_FD_88971 | JGI IMG/M metagenome (GOLD analysis project Ga0116138, IMG submission 88971) | Peatland microbial communities from SPRUCE experiment site at the Marcell Experimental Forest, Minnesota, USA - June2015DPH_20_150 | ecosystem: Environmental > Terrestrial > Soil >... | reverse complement strand
AGCAGATCGTGAGACCCGAACACGTGGGGGAATTCGACCTGATGCACAGTGCCCCATCTCATTTCTTTGATCTCGCCGCCAAACCTCGCCTTCAGGTCGCGTAATCCATCATCGACGCTCCGTCGAATGATTTCATCCATCGTCTCGACTTGAGGGGTCCGCACATCGTCGAACCAGGCAGACGATCCTTTCTTCATCAGCTTCGTGATGGCAGCAAGCGGAATGGTCGGGAGTGTGTCATAGACCGCCAATAACTGCGGTCCCATCTCATCTTCAAACGTGTTCTGGACCATCCTGACCAAAAATGACTGGAACAAAGTCGTTGCGACATCGTTCTTGCCCATCTCATAGTTCCAGTTCCTGAAATACGCAAGGGTTATCTGGACATCGGGATCCTGCGGAGGAGCAGAAGCATACGCGTTCAAGATGATCGGCACCAATTCTCTGGCCTGCGGCGAGAAGACATCCTGCTGAATCCGCTCCATGTCCTCCACCGAAAACTGTTCCTGTCCGTGCAGGGCCTCGGTTATTCTCGTGATCCGCCAGTCGGGCTCCCAAAGGTTCGATATATAGTACGGATAGGAGTCTGCTACAATCTTGTTGTTTGCTGTTGCAATGAACCCTTCGGGCGGATTAAATGCCTGCGGCATCTGCTCGAACGGAACGTATCCCTTCCAATCGTACTCATCAGTCCAACCGGGAAATGGTAAGCTCGCAGATTTTGTCTTACGAATTGGAATGCGCCCACCCGTATGGTACCCGATGTTGCCGTCCACGTCTGCATACACGAAGTTTTGCGCTGGCACAGCGAAATGGCGCAGCCCCTCAAGAAATTCATTCCAGTTGTGGGCGCGGTTGATCATGTAAAACGCCTGGACCTCATTGGAAACATCATGCCCAACCCATCGCATGGATAACAACTGACGCGAAGTTTGCGCGGCCGGCTCCATTCGGTTGACGATCGGTCCCCGATGCGTCCTGTACGTTGTCAGGAGAACGGGTGGTCCGTTCTTCACCAGAATTGTATCTATCTGTTGCTCGACCGGACGCCAGCTCCCATTGAAACGGTAACGCGATGGATGCTGCACAGAATCAACATCTTCTACATAGAAGTCTTCATCGTCAAGCATGGCATTTGTCACGCCCCAGGCGACAGATTGGTTGCGCCCGATCACGACAAAGGGAACTCCGGCAATCGAGGCACCGGACACGTCGAGATCAGGACCGACGATGTGAATCTCATACCAACGTCCCGGAGCAGAGAACAACAGGTGCGGATCGTTTGCGAGAATCGGTTTCCCGGTTCTCGATTTCGCCCCAGCGACAACCCACGCATTGCTCCCCGATTCCAACCCAACATTTCCCAGAAGCTGCCTGAATGCCTGATCCGCCGCCAGCAGCTGGTCCGCCATCGCCGTGGTTCGTCTTCCCTTGAGCTCCTCGGGGATGATCAGGGGTGCCCCCTCGGGCCACGTTGGAAAAATCTCCGACGCCTTCGCAACCCCAAGCCGCTCGACAAGCTGGCCGAGGACAATGTCAACCCATCGGGAGTAATTCAACTCCCATGCCATGAGCCGGCTGACCAGAAGGGAATGGGCCATTGTCCATGGCTCAGGCTCGAAGTTCAGTATATCAAATTCGATCGGGTATTTTCCTTTGTGTGCAGCAATATAGTTGGTTACTCCATCTGCATACGCCTCCAGCGCAAGGCGTGTATTTGCATCCACCGTCGGAACTGTCCGCTGCGCCTGTTGCCAGAGCCCAAGCGTTCGGAACATCTTGTCAATCTTCAGCGCAGGTTCGCCAAGAATCTCCGAGAGCCTCCCCTCGCCAGCCCGGCGGATGAGCTCCATCTGCCATAATCGATCCTGTGCGTGAACATAGCCAACAGCATAGTATGCGTCGTATTCAGAATTCGCGAAGATGTGAGGCACGCCGTAGTCATCACGATAAATCTGGACCTCCGAGCGAAGGCCTGCGACCTTCTCAACACCCGATGTCACAGGATAAGATTTCGTGATCAGATAATAAAAGAAAACAGTGAGTGCGAGAGCCAGAACCAGCAACGTTCCAACCACACCGAGAATGACCTTAAGGCGAAAGTGCATGCGATAGAAGAGAGATTAGGTGGGGAATGATCCCGTTATGATCTTACGCGGAACGGGACTAATGTAAAGAAAGATGTGGGGTCTTGCAAATATTCAGACGCAGCAATCAGCACACGATCGGCCAGCGATGAAATCCGGGTCAGATAAAGCGGTCAAGCGGAGACCAACAGCGAAAAACGAGATTCGATGCCTGAAGATCATGGTCTCACTCCTTCCATGCGGTTCAAACTGCAAGCCCCAATGTTATCCGAACATCGGGGCTTGTTTCGAACATCCGGATTCGATTCAGATCTAGAATCGATACGAAAGAGTAATGTTAAACGTACTCGTGTTCACTGACTCTGACGTTCGCGAAGGGGGCGTATCCACGCCTGAGAGGTAATAGTTATCTCTCAACGTGCTCCACTTCCCAAATGCCAGTGAAGCATTCAAGATTACATTTTCATCGACGGCAGTACCAATTCCAGCCGTGTAGTAGAGTTGATCGCGTGATGTTGGATCCCCCTTATACGGAGACGGATTGTAGATCACACCACCTCGCAATCGAATGCCCTGGTTCAACAGTGAAACCTCCGCCCCACCTCTCAGATTTGTCGTAGCACGAAATACATCGCGTATAACACGGTTTTCATCCACCAAATCCGGGTTGTCGTTCGTAAACTCCATTTGCGTCCAGTCGGTATACTCAGCATCTCCTGCCAACAAGAGCCAATCTGTTGCCTGGACAGACACTCCGCCTGAGAAGACGAACGGAGTCTTGACAGTGTACTTCGTCGAACCTGAGCTTTGCATCTGAAAATGGTCGGCATTATAGAACCAGCTGTTGCCGATGTCGGAAAAATCCTCAGAAATATCATAATACGTCGGAGTCCGAATCGTAAGTCCGAGCTTATATTTCCCCTGCTTCTTGTACATCAGGCCAATGAGGAGATTGTATCCGCTGATATCGCTATTGATGGTGCTCTCGTACTGAAACCGGTTGAAGTCATCGCGGTTGAGATTGAGAAGATAAACCTTCTTCGAATCGGACTCAGTATAAAGCCGATCGTAGGTATACGACCCCGAAAGGATATTGACACCCACCCCAAGGGATAGCCCCTTTGCAATCTCCATCGCCCCACCAAATGACCAACTATTAAGTCCTCCTCCTTCCACGACGTTACCTTCCTGCTGCACACTGTCAGTGACGTTTGGTTTCAATCTTCCCCCTACAGTATCAGAGAGAAAGATTTGGAAAGGTATGTTATTGTCGAGAAGGCTCTGTCGATCGGCGTCTGACATTGAATTGAGATTGACATCCGGTGTCAGAGATCCAACGATCGAGCTGCCCGGATTGAATCCTTTGTAGGAGACTGCTGTGGAGTAGTTTGCGACGCGCGCAAATCCGAATGCAAACGAAAGGCTGCCCCGTGCGGTTGGTACAGGGTACACAAGTCCGAGATTGTTGAGATTTGTCACTCTGTTATTGGCATTCGTTGTCGCGCCAAAGAATGTAGCATCATTATTGTATCCTGCATTCGAGAGCCCGGCCGAGAACTCAAAACTTCGCAACGAAGCCAGGCCAGCAGGATTCGTAAACAGTGCGGAATAGTCATCGGCAAGACCAACGGAGGCATTCCCCATGCCGGTGGATCGGGCACCGATTCCCATATTGAATGTCGAAAAGCGAAGCACATCTTCAGCATATTGCGCACTTGACAAACTCGGTATGAGCAGGATTGACAGCGCGGCACCAAGCAACAGACGAGCGGCAGATCGTGACAGGGTTGACTTCATGACTCACATCCTCCTGAGATTTCGGTTAGTTCCGACCAGTTCGCGTTGCACCACTGCTCCTGCTTCCTCCATTGCCGCTACCAGTACTTGGTGCGGGGCTTGAAGAAGCGGGGGTCGATGATGGCGAGTATGATGGAGACGGTGAATACCCCGGCGCAGAAGACGTGCTCCCTCGCTGCGGAGCTGCCCCCGACCTGTAGTAACCCGATGCTGGAGCATCTGAATATCCCCTGCTTCGGCTCGCTCCACTGCTCCTTGTGCCTCCTTGTGGGCTTCGGCTTCCACCGCTCGACGGCGCAGACCTAACGCTGGGTGCGGCTGACCGACTTGGTGCCGCGTAACCACGACCACCGTTGCTTGACGGCGAGCTATAGGTTCGCGACGCACGAGTTGAAGATGATTGGCTCCGTCGCGCGGCCGGTGCAGCATTGCTACGAACTTGGCTACCGGAACGGCGACTTGCCGGGGCAACGCCAGGCGTGCTTCCTGTCGATCCTACAACCGACCCAGAGTATCCTCCAACGCGAGTACTTCCACCCGTGCGACGATATCCTGCATCTCTTGTCTGGCTTGTTCTTCCACCCGGGAGAGAATAGCCAAAATTGCCGGAGTATACGACGTAGGGATATCCGCTATAGTACCCGTAGGGAGAATATCCACCGTACCCATAAGGATAGTATCCGGAACCGTATCCATAGTAGGACCATCTGTTCCAGTACCCGTAGTAGTTTGAATAAGGGGACATCCATCCATACGAGGGCCATCCGTAGTAAAACGGGTCGCCGAAAGTGATATCCCAGTACAAACTCGACGGATAGTAGTAGCCAAAGCCGACGCGGGAATGAAACTGATCGTACTCATCATAGTTTGGTTCTTGGACGGCCGCGGTTGTATCCTGCAGTTCGCTTAATCGGGCTCTTTCGGGTTTCGATACGTACGAACCCTGATCCTCGTCTTGAGTCGTGGCAAGCTGAGTGTAGCACCCTGAAACGAGAAGAGAGAGAGCAAACAGCGGGACCACCGTCATTAGAAGTCTGATTGAAGGTTTCATAAAGTCACCTATTCCTTTTCTCGATAAGAATCACTCAACAATGGTGCCACCTAGTCTAACGAAAAAACCCCAATATTGGGCGAAAATTGGGGTTTTTGGCGCAGTTTTAACCACATGGTATATACTTTTGTCAACACTAAAATCAGGCACTGTACACCTACAAAACATCAAAAAGTCCCTACATATTCGAGTTGGAGAGTCCTATTTCCAACACTGATATCACCTTCGTTTTTGAGAATATCCTTGATGTTCACTCCAAGCACGAGCCCTTTCCCCCAACTCCAACGAAATCCCAGGTTGAGGTAGCCGCGGCCACGACCCTTGCCGATAGCATTTGCACTGTTGTCGTTGAATCCAGGGTCATATTCCGCGAGCAGAGAGATATCTTGTCCCAATGTTTTTTCCGCACCAAAGAAGAGGTCGAGATCCTTATCACCATCGCCGCGTTCCGTCGAAAGGTTGATCCCACCGTGAACGCTCAGATTTCCAAGAATCGCATAGTTTTGACTCGCGACCGCATAGAACCCAGGAGACTTGATGGTGTAACGCTTCAAATCGTCGATATAGGGGCCACGTCCCTGCCAATCGAATCCCATGGCTACCGCTGGCGCTACAAGGCTTTCGTCGAGGAGACGAATCTTGACATTGACTCCCGGATACGGATTCATCCTGGGCTTGTTTGTTCCAAGTACGTCGGTACCCCCGTAGGAGATTCCGAAATTGAAACGATCAATGAGCCCGACAGAGACGCCGAAAAGAACTCCTCCCTGTTCAAAGAACCCGGCACTTACGTAGTAAGCGCCCCGATGCAACATTCCGGCGGTGGGCCTGTCAATGATCATCGTCGGTTCAATGTTGGCTGATGCACCAGCGTTGCTTTGAGCATGGACAGAGCAGCATACCATGAGGAACGCGACGAGTACGAATACTGCATTCTTCTTGTTCAAAGAGTCCCTCGCATTATTGAAGATTCAAAGTCTCGGGAAATCAACTTTTCCTCCAAACCGTTCCGTCTTTCTTATCCTCGATTGTGATCCCGAGTTTCTTGAGGCCGTCCCGAATTTTGTCCGAGAGCGGCCAGAGTTTCTGTGCACGAACGTCGGTGCGAAGATCGACAAGGAACGAAACAAGATCAGCCTCCAGCTTTGCATCGCCTGCAATTGAGGAACCCGAATGCTGAGGAACAATCCCCAACACGCCTCCTCCGAAAGTTTTGAAGAACTCCTCGATGCGGCGAAGTGACTCCAATGTGTACTTGCTCTCGAGACTCAGCAATGCATTCGTTTCCCTCGAGAGATCGAAGAGGACTGCAATGGCCTGCGGCGTATTAAAATCATCATTCATCGCACCGACAAAACGAGCCTCGTACTCGCGCAGGTCAACGGCTGCTTCAGTGCTGTTGCTCTCGGCTCCGGGCTTCGAGATCTCCTCCCTCAGATTCCTCATCGTGTTCAGCAGTTTCTCAAGACCAACTTTTGCTCCGTGAAGCGCTTCGTCACTGAAATCGAGCGTGCTGCGGTAATGGCTCTGGAGTATGAAGAACCGGACGACAAGAGGATCGAATTTTCTGAACGCGTCCTTCAGCGTGACAAAATTCCCGAGAGACTTACCCATCTTCTGACCGTTCACTGTCACCATATTGTTATGGAACCAGTACTTGACAAACGGCTTTCCCGTGGAACATTCGCTTTGCGCGATCTCGCATTCATGATGCGGAAACTGATTCTCGAGACCCCCTCCATGGATATCAAAACTCTCGCCCAGGTACTTCATCGACATCGCCGAGCACTCAATATGCCAACCGGGAAAGCCTTTTCCCCAGGGACTTGGCCACTGCATAATGTGTTCCGGCTCCGCTTTCTTCCAGAGTGCGAAATCAGCCGGGTGCCGCTTCTCGGGATTCACCTCCACCCTCGCACCTGCCTCAAGATCTTCAACACTTCTACCCGAGAGCTTGCCATAACCCGCGAACTTCGGAACATCAAAATACACTGATCCGTTGGATACGTAGGCATATCCATTGCGAAGGAGTTGCTCCATAATCTCGATTTGTTCGATGATATGCCCAGAGGCACGCGGCGAGATATCGGGACGAAGGATTCCCAGAGCATCCATGTCTTCGAAATAGCTCGCTGTATACATTTCTGCGATCTGCATCGGGTGTATGCGGTCGATCCGGGATTGCTTCTCGATCTTGTCCTCTCCCTCATCTGCGTCATCCGTCAGGTGACCCACGTCTGTGATATTCTGAACATACAAGACCTTGTAGCCTGCATGCCGAAGATAACGAACGATAACATCGAACGAGACATAACTCTTGGCGTGACCGATATGAGAGTGCCCGTAGACCGTCGGCCCGCAGACATACATTCCAACGCGACCCTCCTGGAGGGGTTTGAATTCTTCTTTCTGTCGTGTGAGCGTATTATATACTTGCAGTGACATTTTAGGTCAATGATTCGTGGTTAATTCATTCAGCCTATTTATGAGCCAGTCCCATGAGCTCCCGCGCGCCACGAAGTCCGGCGTCTGTAACCTGTGATCCGCTCATCAATTTGGCAACTTCCTCCACCCTTTCTCCGAGCTCGAGCTTCCGGAGACGTGTGCGCGTTCTCTTTTCACGTTCAGTCTTTTCCACTATAAAATGCGTGTCGGCCAATCCGGCAATCTGCGGAAGGTGCGTGATCGCGACGACCTGGTGGAACTGCGAGAGGGTTTTGAGACTCTTTCCAACGGCGAGAGCGATGCGCCCACTTACCCCCACATCGATTTCGTCGAAAATCAGAAGGGGAAGCCGCTCAGATTTCGCCAGTATAGTTTTCAGTGCCAGCATGATCCGCGAGATTTCACCCCCAGAGGCAACTTTCACCAATGGTTTCAACTCTTCACCGAGATTGGTGGAAATGTAGAATTCGACGAGATCGATCCCCTTCGTCGTCGCATCGTAGAATTCCCGGCCGAGCTTCACATACGCTCGCGCGGGCTGAGGGGTGCCGTTTGATTTTCCCACCGCCCTGTTCTCGATGCGAACATCAAATCGGGCGTTCGAGATGCCGAGCTTCGCCAGCTCGGAAGCCACCGAGCCGTTGATCTTTCCGACATGCTCGCGTCGTTTCGACGATAACCGCTGAGCTGCCGCCGAGCACACGCGCCGCTCAGCCTCGATCCGGTCATTCAGCTTCGCGATTTCTCCCTCGAAATTTTCGGCCAGAGCGAATTCCTGACCGATCTTTTCCCGATGTTCGATGACCGCATCGACAGAACCGCCGTACTTTTTCTTTAACAGAGCCAGCTTGCCGAGCCGATCCCTGATTTGTTCCAGCCTCTCCGGATTGAATTCAATCTTCGAGTTGTAGCTCTGGATGAATTTGGCAACTTCGCTGATGATTGCAACAGCCGAGGCGCATTCGTTTCTGATCTCCTCAAAGGCTTTGTCGATTCGCGAGAGATCCTCCAGCTGATTCCGGGCAAGCACTATCTGATCGTATACTGCCTGCTCTCCTTCATAGAGCAGCTGGTGTAGATTCGATGTCGCTTCGAATAGCTTTTCGGAATTCTCGAGGATTCGCAGTTCCGTCTCTAGCGTCTCTTCCTCTCCGCGCTGCGGAGTTAACGCATCTATTTCCTGAATCTGGAATTCGTACAGATCCTTGCGTTCCCGCAGCAGTCGTTCCTTTGACTGCAACACTTCAAGCTCTGTGAACAGCAGCGTGAGCCGGCCATAACTCGCTTCATATTCTTCCTTCAGACCGGCCAGGCCGCCGAAATCATCGAGCAAATCGATATGAGTTTCCGTCCGTAGAAGGGATTGATGATCGTGCTGGCCATGGAGATCTACGAGCATATCACCGAGCGATTGCATCATGGACAAGGTCACCGGGGTGTCGTTTACGAAGCACCGGTTGTGTCCTTTTGCTGAGATCTCGCGTCTCAGGATCAGGTCGTCCTGAATTTCAAGATCCTGTGCTTGAATGAAGCTCTTCACTCGTCGATTCCCTGAGACGTCAAAGAGTGCCTCGACAACCGCTTTCTCAGCTCCCCGGCGAATCACATCGGAATTGGCACGATCCCCGAGAACAAGGCTGAGGGCGTCAATGAGAATCGATTTGCCGGCGCCGGTTTCACCGGTGATGATGTTAAGGCCGCTTTCAAATTCGACTTCGACCTCTTCAATGAGGGCGTAATTCTTTATGAGAAGGGACTTGAGCACTGTGTTTTGTCTTCGTTGACTCGAAATGTAACAAAAAAAAGGGGGATTTCAATGTGGCTCAGGCAGGTGTGGCACGAGGCGAGCATCGAGACCGCGATTCAAGCCGAATGGAGACCTTTTGAACTAATTCACCGATTGTGCGGGAGGCGTGGGCTCATCGAAGAAGTTCAGATCGGGCACATCGGGTAAGACTCCGTGGAAGTACGCATAGCGGAGGAACTCAGACAACCCCGCTTGTTCATCTTCGCCCAATCCGTATGAAAACGCAGCGAGGTAATCCCGAATTGCTCCTCGCGAGAGATTGTGTTCACTCGCGATAACCTCGGCGATCTCCGCGAGGTGGATAACGCCTTGCTCCTTCGCCCGAATCAGAGGTGCGACAATGTCCTCTCCCGCCGAATCCTCATGACCGACCCAGAAACCATGGACGTACGGCAAGCCGGTCAGATCATTCCATTCCTCAACGAGATCGAGCGCGAATAATTCGCCCGGCACATGGTTCTGCGGATGGAAGTTGACGACGAGCGCGGCATCGGCTTTCCGGAGCATCTCATCACGCTGTCCGAGCATTGGAATAAACTGAAGGGGATTGTTTAATGACTTTTCGTTTGGAAATTTTTCAGCCAGGATAATCTTTGCCAGAATGATCTCCGACGTCACACGGATATCAACAGCCAGCGTATGGACGTTCCGGACGTTTGCATTGATGAAGAGTTGAATGGTGTTGGATTGCGACGAAGAGGAAACCCCGACGCCGGGGACAATCAGATAGTCGCCACCGTGGCGGGCATAGTCGATGGGAGATAAAAAAGCGCACCGGAGGGATCCGATGCGCTGTTGAAGTTTGACCGCAAGCTGGGATGGAATATCCACAAGAAGCTCGAGGTTGGAGGAGGAATCCCTCAATCCGTACAACAGGGGCCGAATATACGACGCCCCTGGCACCCCGAGAACGTGCTTTTCAACCTCAGGCACTGGTTTTTTGCGTCACTTGTTTTGCCGCAAGTTTCCGCAGGTAGTACAGCTTCGCGCGACGGACCTTTCCTTCTTTCACTCTCTCGATCTTCGCGATGCGGGGTGAATGCAGCGGAAAAATACGCTCAACGCCGACGCCGTCGGAAATTTTCCGGACGGTGAACGTCGAATTCAATCCAGCGCCGCGTTTGCTGATGACAACGCCCTGAAACTGCTGGATGCGTTCCTTGTCTCCTTCGACAACGCGTACGTGTACGTTGATGGTGTCTCCCGCATTGAACGCGGGTCTATCCGTTTTGAGTTGTGTTGCTTCGATGAGTTTCATCTTATCCATTATTGCTTCTCCCAGCTAGTAACGTATCTCTGTTTACGAATTCTTTTTCAATGAATCTGAGCGACGCGATTCTGTTCGCTCCGCTCTCTGGCTCTGCCGCCATTTTTCGATTTCCGAGTGGTTTCCCGAGAGCAGGACGTCCGGCACCTTCATTCCACGATATTCCGGCGGCCGCGTGTACTGTGGAGCTCCCAGCAGACCATCCTGGAATGAATCGCTCAACGCAGACTCGCTGTCATTGAGAACGCCCGGAACCAACCGAACGACCGCGTCGACGACAACTGCTGCGGCAAGCTCTCCACCAGTCAGGACAAAATCGCCAATTGAAAGCACTCGCGTCACCAGCGATTCCCTGACACGCTCATCCACACCCTTGTAGTGACCGCAGATGAGCAACAGGTTTTCTTTCAAAGAAAGATCATTGGCAACACGCTGATTCAGCGTTTCGCCATCTGCGGCCAGGAGGATGATCTCATCATACACGCGTTGTTGCTGCAGATGTTCAACACACTCAAACACCGGCTCCGGTTTCAGAATCATTCCGGCGCCTCCGCCGTACGGCGTGTCATCGATGGTCTTGTGCTTGTCGTGCGTGAACTCCCGCAAGTCGTGAACAAGAATCTGGACTTTCCCCTTGTCCTGAGCACGCCGGATAATGCTTTCCTGAAGCGGACTCTCGAGTAACTTGGGCAGCCCTGTCACTATATCAATGCGCATCACTCCAACAGCCCTTCCAGCGGACGTATGACCACCCTACGGCGCTGCACATCGACTGATCGAATAACATCTTTGATCGCGGGAATCAGGATCTCCCCCCCTGCCCCCCCCACTACCCACACATCGTTTGCGGGGAGTTCCATCACTTCCCGCACCGTTCCGATTGTTTTGCCCGATTCTGTCTCGACATTCATCCCGATGATGTCATGGATGAAGTACGAGCCCTTGTTCGGAACAACCGCATCTTTTGCTGCTACGAATACCAACTGACCGCGCAACGAATCTGCCGCAGTCCGGGAATCAATTTCCTTTAACTTCAAGACTACCGCGGAGCTTGTCACTCTCACAGCAGTGATAGTATGTTTCACTGTCTGAGACTCGTCGGCCCCAACCCACACTGTCTTCAGTTTCTCGAAGCGCTGCATGGTGTCGGTGAGCACTGCAACGTTCAGCTCGCCCTTGAGCCCTACGCCTCTGGTAATTCTTCCGACAGCGATCATCAGAAAACGACTCTGTGGTTCAACGTTTCGAGAGTCACGCTCACCCTATGATATCGAGCACGGCCTTTTTCCCCTCTTTTGCCGCCACTGCCCGCAGGAGCACTCTGAAAGCCGATGCCGTACGTCCTTTTTTTCCTATGAGTTTTCCCACATCTGACTGATCAACCCTGAGCTTAAAGATCGTCTTGTCTTCCTTCTCTTCCAGCTCTACGACAACCGTCTCAGAATGGTCAACGAGATGCTTGGCAAGGTATTCCACGAATTCCTTCATGATCCACCTCCAGGTTTAAGGACAGGGCCTTGCACATCGCGTACGAAAGCACTCACCCTTTAAACATCGTGGGAAGAAATTCTGTCGAATCAATTGCCAGGGGGATTTCCCCCTGCAGACTCAGCTTATGCTGCGGGTTGCGGCGCCGGTTCGGCTGCTGCTGCCGGAGCTGCTTCGGCCGGCTTTTCAGCTTCCTTCTTCTTTTTCTGAGCGCGGCGGCTTTTGCGGTCGGCCTCGCGCTGCATGCGCTCGGTCTGCTGCATCTGCCATTTCTCGACGATACCCTGCATCTTGGCATCATCGACACCACGCCTGATCAAAGACCAGCGCAACCACACACCCTTCCGCTGAAGAAGCGATCGCACAGTGTCCGTCGGCTGAGCACCCTTCTTCAGCCAATAGAATATGCGCTCATCTTTGAACGAAAGGGATATCGGATTTACGTTCGGATCATACTGCCCCACCGACTCAATAAAGCGGCCGTCGCGGGGTGAACGAATATCCGCAGCAACGATCTTGTAGATCGGATGCTTCTTTTTTCCTGCTCTACGCAAGCGTAACTTTACCACCGTGTAACTCCTCGTAGGTTTGAGATTAGAGTTTCGAGTTTTGAGTTTAAAGTCTTGAGTTTCAAGTTTAAGGTTCTGAGTTTCAAGCCGCGATGTTCATGTCAAAGAAATCTAACGGGTTGGGAATCGCATTCCCTGCATCGTCCGTTTCATCCCACTCTTGGTGAAACGCTTCATCATTTTCTGCATCTCTTCGAACTGTTTCAACAAGCGGTTCACCTCTTGTACCGTAGTCCCGCTTCCGAGTGCGATCCGGCGACGGCGACTACCATTGATAATCGATGGGCGGACACGCTCATCCTGCGTCATCGACTGAATCATCGCCTCAATCCGTACCAGAGCTTTGTCATCGATCTGTGCATCGTTCGGGATGCGGTTCATCCCGGGCAACATCCCAAGAACCTCGCTGAGAGGACCCATTTTTTTGACCTCGCGGAGTTGCTCCAAGAAGTCTTCAAGCGTCAGCTGCGATTTGCGGAGCTTCTCCTCGAGCTTGACAGCCTTTTCCTCGTCGAATTGCTGTTGGGCCTTCTCCACGAGGGTGACAATATCACCCATGCCGAGGATTCGAGAGGCAATCCGTTCCGGATAGAACGGCTCAAGTGCATCAAGCTTTTCGCCGATCCCTATGAACTTGATCGGCTTCTGGACAACTGAACGAATCGAGAGTGCAGCGCCACCGCGGCTGTCACCGTCAAGCTTTGTCAGCACCACGCCGTCAAAGTCAAGACGATCGTGGAACGCCTTCGCGGTGTTTACGGCATCCTGCCCGGTCATCGCATCGACAACAAACAGGATCTCATGCGGCTTCGTGATTTCCTTGATCGAAGCCACTTCCTGCATCATCTCTTCATCGACGTGCAGGCGGCCGGCAGTGTCGATGATGACCGTATCGCGGATATTCTTCCGCGCGAAATCGATCGAGTCGCCGGCAATCTTCACGGCCGATTGACCCCGGTCTGTAAACACGGGAACATCCAGCTGCTTGCCGAGGGTCATCAACTGGTCGATCGCGGCGGGACGATGGACATCGGCTGCAACCAGCAGAGGATTGCTCCCCTTGCTCTTCAGATATCCCGCGAGCTTTGCCGCAAAGGTGGTTTTCCCCGAGCCCTGAAGGCCTGCGATGAGAACCACGGTCGGGGGCGTCTGGGACGACCTGATCTCAGCTTTCGACTCGCCGAGAAGCTTGACCATCTCATCATAAATGATTTTGATGATCAACTGTCCCGGGGTGATGCTGTTCAGGACATCCTGACCGAGAGCCCGTTTCTGGACGTCTTCAATGAACTGCTTGGCGACCTTGTAGTTGACGTCCGCATCTAAAAGAACACGTCTGACCTCACGGAGATTCTCGGCTACATTTGCCTCGGAAATCCTTCCTTCTCCGCGCAGTTTCTTGAAGACCGATTCTAGCTTCTGACTAAGGCTTTCAAACATCGAAACTGACCCTCTCTCCCTAACAAAACTTCCGAAATCTCCCCGCCAGTTGAGATTTCGGAAGCCAGAGGTCTCAAAATTTTGGGCTTATAAGGTAGCGAAAAAAACACAGCCAATCAAGGCATTTTGTGCGCCATTCAGGCTGTTCTGCAGCCTCTTTGTCAACAAAAAACCGTTGCCATTTCAACCATGGCAACGGTTTCAAGCAATTCTTGAGGTCTCTTCCCTCAACTCTGAACTGGCGAGAGGCTCAGCTTGCCTTTGTCAAGGCCTCGGCGCCGCTGACAATCTCCAGCAGCTCTTTTGTGATCGAAGCCTGACGGGCATTGTTGAATTTCAGAGTCAAATCATGAATAAGTTCTTTTGCATTCTCCGTGGCATTGTCCATCGCCGACATGCGCGCCCCCTGCTCTGCCGCGTTCGACTCCAGGAGAACCCGCCACATCTGGAAATTCAAGTGGCGCGGAAGAAGCGCATTGACGATCTCCGAACTCGATGGTTCGTAAATATAGTCGACTTGCGCCAGGGAATGAAGATCCCGTTTGCCCGTTATCTCTTCAGGAGGGATGGGAAGCAGCTGTTCGATGACGATTCTCTGCTGGATAACCGACTTGAACTCGTTGTAGATTACATCCACCCTGTCATACTCACCCTTTAGGAACCCTTCAATGACTTCCTGCACAATCTCTCGTGCGTCGGTGAAGTCGAGATCTGTGAATATGCCCGGATGTTTTGAGATCACATTGAAGTTCCGCTTGCCGAAGAAGTCCGTTCCTTTTCTGCCGACAGTCAGCATTTTGACATTAAGGCCAGAGCAGGTCTTCAGGTGGTTGACTGCCGCCTTGATGATATTGCTATTGAAGGAGCCGCAGAGGCCCCGATCGGCAGTTACGACGACGAGGAGAACGTTCTTCGTTTCCCGGTTGACAAGCAGAGGGTTGAGATTGACATCGACCTTGGTAACAAGATGCCGGAGGAGTTCACCCAATTTCCTTGCGTAGGGGCGCGTGGAAATGATCGCTTCCTGTGCACGGCGAAGTCTGGCCGCAGCAACCATTTTCATTGCCTTGGTGATTTTCTGGGTGTTTTTGACACCTGTAATCCGCTGTCGTATTTCGCGAAGTGTTGCCATGCGTTAGAGGTACCCGCCAGGTTCTCAAAACATTGCGTTATGCAGCCTTGCCTGAAGCTCTGAACTTGCCGGCAAATTCCTTCAGGACCTCATGGAGTTTGGTCACTGTAGCATCGGAGAGGTCTTTCGTCCCGGTAATCGTCGTATAGATGTCCGAGTATTTCATCTCAATGAATTCGTGTAATTCTTGCTCGAAGCGCTGCACATCTCCGAGCGGAATCACATCAAGGTATCCGTTTGTGCCCGCGAACATGCTGACGATTTGCTTTTCAATGGCCATCGGAACGTATTGATTCTGTTTAAGCAATTCCACCAAGCGGGAGCCGCGGCGAAGTTGCTGCTGCGTCGCTTTGTCCAGATCCGAACCGAATTTCGCGAAGGCTTCCAGCTCGCGGTACTGGGCAAGGTCCAGGCGCAACCGGCCTGCGACCTTTCGCAGTGCTTTGATCTGGGCATTGCCGCCGACGCGCGATACCGAAATACCGACGTTGATTGCGGGACGAACGCCGGAATTGAACAAGCTTGATTCGAGGTAGATCTGACCATCGGTGATGGAAATGACGTTTGTGGGAATGTACGCTGAGACGTCGCCGGCCTGTGTTTCAATAATCGGCAGCGCTGTGAGGCTTCCGCCACCGAGATTGTCATTCAACTTTGAGGCGCGCTCCAACAAGCGTGAGTGGAGATAGAACACATCGCCGGGATATGCTTCGCGTCCAGGAGGACGGCGAAGAAGCAGAGACATCTGACGATACGCCTGAGCATGTTTTGAGAGATCGTCATAGATGACGAGAGCGTGACGTCCGCTATCGCGGAAGAATTCACCGAGCGTTGCACCGGCGTACGGTGCAATAAATTGAAGCGGAGCAGGGTCGCTGGCTGTCGCCTGGATGACGGTTGTATATTCCATTGCTCCAAACTCTTCCAGCTTGCTCACAACCTGTGCCAACGTTGAGCCCTTTTGACCGATGGCGACATAGATACAAAAGACGGGCTTGATCCCTTCGCTCTTCGCCTTTTCCGTGTGGGTGTACTTCTGATTGATAATCGCATCGAGTGCAACGGCAGTTTTGCCAGTCTGCCGATCACCGATGATCAGCTCGCGCTGGCCCCGCCCAATCGGAATCATTGCATCTACGGCCTTCAGTCCGGTTTGCAGCGGCTCTTTCACAGGCTGACGCTGCAGCACGCCGAGGGCCTTTCGCTCGAGCGGAAGATATCGTTCGACTTTGATCGGGCCCTTGCCATCGAGCGGCTCACCGAGCGGCGTCACGACGCGCCCGAGCATCTGCTCTCCCACCGGCATGGACGCGAGGCGTTTCGTGCGTTTGACGACATCCCCTTGCTTCACGAATGAACTTTCGCCGAACAACACGCAGCCGACGTTGTCCTCTTCGACGTTCAGAACCATGCCGAACACATCATGCGGAAACTCCACGAGCTCGCTCGCCATGACCTTGGACAAGCCATAGACGCGCGCGATACCGTCTCCGACCTGGAGGACAGTTCCCACATCATACACGTCGACTTCTTTTTCAAAACCGGAGAGCTGTTTCCGCAATATTGCAGAAACTTCATCAGGTCTCACTTCAGGCATACGATTTCCTTTTGATCAAGTCTGATTATCAAAACGGCCCTCTAGTTGCGGCCAACCCCTTCGGCGAAGCGGTCACGGAGCAGCTCGAGCTGCCGCTGAACACTGCCGTCATACACAGTGTCGCCGACCCTGGCGACGAAACCACCCTTCAGCTGTTTGTCGATGCTGAAAGCAACACGGATCTTCTTTTGCGTGATCCCTTCAAATCGCTGTACAATGGTCTGCTGCTGACTCTTTGAAAGCTCAGTCGCTGCCCTCACATCGAGCGTGACGATTCCCAACCGGTCATCGCGGAGCTTGAAGTACACACTGATGATGTCCCCCAATATATCCTCCCGCCGCTTCTCGATGATCATGTTCAGGAAATTGAACGACAGGGCACTGATGCGGGATTTGAAAACCTCAGTAAAGACGGCCAGCTTCTTCTCTTTCGAAATGACTGGGCTTTTCAGCAGCGCAAGAAACTCAGGCGACTCCTTGATAGCCTTCCAGACCATCTCAAGATCGTCTGCAAGGCGTTCACCCTGCTTCTGTTCCTCGGCAAGTTCCAATGCGGCTTCAGCGTAGCGCCGCGCAACACGATATGCACTCATAGGTTCACTATCCGCCCGCAATGTCGAGAGTACCGAGAGGTCCTTCGTGCGACAATCGCCGCGCGAATCGACAGCTCTTTGTACCGGCCCCCGACCATTCGTTTAGCTGTTGGGGAGTTGGTTCAGAAAGTTGTCAACGATTTTCTTGTGCTTCTGCGCGTCCAGCGTCTCATCGAGAATCTTCCCTGCAGCCTGAACTGCAAGGTCCGCGACCTCCGTCCGCAATTGCTGTTTTGCTGCGTCGACGTCGCGTTGAATCTCCTCCTTCGCCTGCTGGATTTCCCGTTGTGCCTGTTGGTGCGCTTTGGCGACAACCTCCTCTTTCAGTTTCTCGGCGAACGCCTTGCCTTCCCGGATAATCTTCTGGTACTCTTCTTCGGCTTTCACGAGATTTTTTTCGTTCTGCTTCAGGAGTTCCGCAGCATCGACGCGGGCCTTCTCCGCCATCTCAAGAGCCTGACGGATCTTGTCTTCGCGATCCTTCAGGGACTGCAGGAGCGGCTTCCAAGCGAACTTCGAGAGAACGATGAGGAGGGCCACAAACGTGGCGACCGTCCAAACCATTAATCCTGGATTGATATCGAACATGGACTGTGTTCCCCGTCTACTTCAACGTGGCGAGAATGATGCAGATCGCCAGACCAAAGAACGTGGCGCCTTCGATAAGAGCGGCTGCGATAATCATTGCAGTACGGACCTGACCTGCGACTTCCGGCTGGCGTCCCGTGGCTTCCATCGTGGCTGCCGCGAGCTTGCCGATTCCATATGCCGCTCCGATGACGATAAGACCAGCGCCGATACCCGCTGAAAGATAGGCAAGTGCAAATGTTCCCATTGTATGTACTCCTCCTGATTAAATAGGTCGTTCAGATTGTGCTGTGTTTTTATTCTCAGTGAGCCTGCTCAGCATGTTCTTCACTGTGTTCCGTCTCCATGCCGAACCCCATAAAAAGTGATGTCAACATGACAAAAATGTATGCTTGCAGAAACGCGACAAAAAGTTCCAGCATCAGGACTCCGACCCCGAAGAGCACGGGGAGCGGTGCCAGGATTGCCGACCGGAAGAGCAAAACCAACCCGATCAACGCCAGCAAGACGATGTGTCCTCCCTTCATGTTCGCGAAGAGACGCATGCAGAGAGCGAACGGCTTCGTGAACAGACCGAGAATCTCCACGGGGATCATGATCGGCCAGAGCGCCCAGTGGACCCCGCCCGTGAGATGGGCGATATACTGTTTCACGCCTTGCGCGCGTATCGCGGCAACCTGAATCATAATGAAGGCGATGAGCGCCAGGGCACCTGTGACTGAGATGTTCGAGGTCGATGTGGCGCCGTATGGGACAAGCCCAAGAAGATTCATAATGAGGATGAAAAAGAACAAGGTCAGCAGGAACGGCAGGTATTTGAGACCGCCGGGTCCCATGTTCGGCAATGCGACTTCATCCCGCAGAAAAACGAGAAAGACTTCGAAGAGATTTCCAACACCGGTTGGCACGATGCTCTTCCGACTCCTGCGCGCTGCGTAGATCGCGAGGACAGCAAGGATGATGGCAGCGACAAGGAGAAAGAAGACATGCTTGGAGATAGAGAGATCGATAATCCAGTCTCCGACATGCACCGGCTGAAAATGCGGAAGCTCAATGCTTCCCCAGGGAAGCTCGAGCTCCTGGGAGTTTTTCATGTGATCCAGCAGATGGCCGAACTCGAAACCTCCGCCATGCCGGGCAAGGCTGTCCGCTACGGCTGCAGAGGAGGTGTCAGCGACACGTTCTACAGCCTGCCTTGTTGTGTCAGCAAATACTGTCGTATCGATCATCGAGGTAAGACTAACGCTTGAGAGCAACCTTTTTCTGGAGAAGGTGAATTTCAAGTGCCAGATTCAGCACAAAGAACAGCAAGAACGAGATCATCAGCGACGTCGCATGGAATTGATATACCCGGATGAGCGTGAACACGATACCGACCAGCAGAACCATCCGGACAAACGTTCCTCCCAGAATGATCTTGAGAAACGTCGTGTTGGATTTCTCAAACCCAAATTCAATGCACACGTACCCAAGCAGCAGGTGCAGCAGACTCACAACACCGCTTGCGACAACACTTTGGAGGATCTCTTTGTTGGAGTACATCGAGAGCGGAAGCGCTACCAGGACAACCACCCCGAGAACACAGTATGCAACAAGCCTCAAAAATGCCCAGTCGATCTTCACGGTGTTGGACTACGGAGACTTTTCTTTATTGCCGAACTCGACAGCAGATTTCAGAAACTTGATCAAACCACCGATCGAACCGACACAGAGGCCGATCAACTTAAAGGTCGGCGAAGTATCGTATCGTGTATCCAGCCACCATCCGATCAGGAAGAATATCACGATGCCGGCCGCAAGCTGTATTCCCAACGTCAGATATGGCGCGACCTGGCGAAGTATCTGATCGGGAGACGGTCCTTCAGGCTTTCGGGATCCTGATGAATTCGGTTCAGGCGACATTCGTACCCTCTCCGATGGGAGTGAGATTCAGTGACGAGCCTCGTACAGCTGCGTCTTCTCAGTCATCACCACTTTTCCATCAAACAGACATCCTTCATCGATCACCAGCTTCGATGCGCGGATATCACCTTTGATGACTGACTTTCCCTCGAACACAATCTTTTCCGACGCAATGATGGAACCCCTCACCTTTCCGCCGATCGTGACGTTTTTTGCCGACACGTTTCCATCGACCTCACCCGTAATCCCGACGGCCAGACTTTCGCTTGCGGTGATTTCGCCGGTGACTTTTCCATCAATTCGAACGTTTCCCTGACTTCGGATCTTCCCTTCGACAACAGTTCCCGGGCCGATCAGGTTGAGTTCTTTGACCGGATCAGTTTTCAGAGCATCAGCTCCTTCAGAAGTTAAGGTTTAAGATATAGTTGGCCGGGTCGACCGGGACACCGTCCCTCCAGATTTCGAAGTGGACATGTGGCCCCAGACTCGTTTCGCCCGAGTTGCCCAGTAGTGCAATGGGTTCGCCGCGCCGCACGTGCGCATTCATCGCTGTCAACAACGACTGATTATGTTTATAAAATGTTAAGAAACCGCCAGGATGCGAAAGGATGATCTTATTTCCGTCATCGCTCGTCCATCCCGAAAAGACGACATATCCATCGGCTGCCGCGTTCACCGGAGTACCGACGCTCCCCGCGATATCCAATCCATAGTGACGCTGCGCAGCGTCAAATCCCCTCGTGATGTATCCTGTTGTAGGCAACACGACGGGAAAGACCACCCGATTGTTTTCCTGAGGAACAGATTGTATCGTTCGCGAGCCGATGATTGGTTTCGTCGCTTCCGGCTTTACAATTTCCGGCAACTTCTGCGAGCGATCATCTTGTTTCCTGGAGGCAGACTTCTCAGTTCTTGAGTTGCCGACGACTGCCACGCCCGAATCTGTCACCACCGCTTTCTCTCCAAGGGCGTTGCGCAACTTTGCATTATATTCCCGAAGAAGAAGCAGTTCCTGCATCACCGAAGTCATCCGCTCATTGAGCGAGATGAGCTCTTTGCTGTACCTGTTGACGAGCCCAGGATTCTCAAGAGGCAAGAGAGATCCAATAGGGGTATACACAAGCAGGCCCAGGACAACACCAACGACAAGGACAAGCGTGCTGGCTATCAGAATATAAAATTGCCAAGGAGCGAGACGAAGCGATTTTGCCCGGCCGGCATCATCACGAGGTACGAGCACCACATCGTAACCTACCTTTTTCGATATATGATGCTGGTCTCCCGACATTTAGCCTCTGCACTCCATGCGAGCTCGGTACGATCTTCGAGATCGTGCACACCGAGGAAGCTCCTTCGCTAGGTGGATTTCCTCCCCCCGGAATCGACAAAAATCGGTCAAATCGGGGCAAAATTAAAGAATTGGATTGATAATTTATGCAAAACGTGCCCAAAAGTCAAAGGAATTATCGCTGTTACGGTGATTGCTGGCGTAGGGGATGGTCAAAAATTGAGGAACTTAACAATCTCAGTTTCTTGGAGGGAGGAGAGAAGTCACTTTCTGCTCGACGTATTGACGGTAGGTTTCTTTGAATTTTCTACGGTCGAATTGCTCGGCGTGTGCCCGAATGCTGAAGGGATCAAGCTCCAATGTGTCAAGTTTTCCAATTGCGCCCTTCAATGCCTCCGGTGTCTGTTCATAGAAGAAGACGCCGGTGCAGTGCTGCGGATCGTCGACAACGGTTTCCAACGCACCCCCCTGACCAAAGGCCACCACAGGCTTTCCACTCGCCATCGCTTCAAGAGGAACGATGCCGAAGTCTTCAATTCCCGGAAAGATGAGAGCCCGGCATCCCGCATAAAGCCTGGCCAGCTCGATATCCGGTTGCCATCCAAGAAATTCGATATTTGCGGAAGCAAGAGATTGAAGTCTGTTCATTTCAGGCCCTGTTCCCACGACCAGCAGCCGCTCACGAGTCTGCCTGAACGTCTCGATTGCGAGGTCGACCCGTTTGTACGGTACGAGAGCACTGACGATGAGGTAGTATGCATCATCCTTCTCGGAGACGGAGAACTGGTCAACATTCACGGGAGGATAGATCACATCTGCGCTCTTCTGATAGTACTGCTGGATGCGCTCTGCAACGTTGCGCGAATTCGCGATGAAGGCATTCACGCGACTGCTTGAAGCGACATCCCATTTTCGGAGACGCGGAGCAACAAACGACATGGCTCCTCGAGTCAAGACGTTTGCGCGCCCAGGGCCAAAGTACTGGTTGTACAGCTCCCACACGTAGCGCATCGGTGTGTGACAATAGCAGATGTGCAGAGCTCCACGCGCCGGGACGGCTCCCTTGGCAACTGCGTGGCTCGTAGAGAGAATGAGATCGTACTCGGAGAAATCAAACGATTCTATTGCACGCGGGAATAGTGGAAGATAGTTGCGGTAATGCTTCGCCTTGAATGGAAGCCGGTCAACGAACGATGTATGGATATCCCTTTTTTCGATGATAGGGGAAACGCTCCCCCTGTTGTGAAGAAGCGTAAACAATGGTGCCTGCGGATAGAGTTCGCAGAGAACCTCCAGCACCTTCTCGCCTCCACGCATGCCCGTGAGCCAATCGTGAACCAACGCGATTTTCAGATCACGCATCTTCGGATATCAATCAAGGGTTCCGGTATAAGGAGTTGAATGAAAGTACGAGTTAATCACCTCACATCAAAATGAGGTGGATTGCCTTGCATCCCAGCAGCCCCCTCTTTATATTTACTCCGAATTCCGTTTGTCACCGACGAGATCTTCAGGACTTCAGCGTATGTCTATTCTGCTGGCACTTCTCCTTTTCGCTCTGTTGTTCCTGATCACCGCCGCCGCGACGATTTTCGTTTTCGGCCCTCTCCTGGTTCTTCAACCTCATCTCAGAACTCGTGAATGGTACAGCACTTTTACAAGCCTCTTGGAGCCTCGCGATGCGGGACTTCCGCAGGAAGACCTCACGCTGACGACACAGGAAGGGTACAAACTCAGTTGCTGGTTTGTCCGCCATCCCGGGAAAGCCCGGGGCACGATAATTTACCTCCACGGGGTGGGCGATTGCAAGATCGGGGGTGTACCTTATGCGAGGCTGTTTTTTGGGAAACAGTTCAATGTGTTTCTCTACGATTCACGTCGCCACGGATTGAGCGAAGGGCCTTACTGCACATACGGCTATCACGAGAAAAGCGATCTCTCCATCGTTCTTGACTATTTGAAGTCCCGGACTGATTCAAGGATCGGCAAGATCGGTGTGTTTGGCACTTCGATGGGAGCGGCGACAGCATTGCAGGCAGCCGCTATCGATCCGCGAATCGATGCAGTGGTTGCCGAGGCGAGCTTCACTGATCTTCGGACCATCATGGTCGACTATCAGAAACGGATTATCAAGCTGCCATGGCATTTCCTTCGCAACCTCGCGATGAGCCGATCACAGAAACTTGCCGGATTCAAAGCGCGGTTCGTCTCGCCAATTCATGCAGTGCAACACGTCCGGAAGCCGGTTCTGTTTATCCACGGCACGGACGATACAAGAATCCGCGCGGAATACTCGAAGGTTCTCTACGAGAACGCAAACCAGCCAAAGGAACTGCTCCTCGTCCATAAGGGAGACCATACAGACCTGCTCAATGTTGGCGGAAGTGAGTATGAGCAGAGGATCGTGGATTTTTTTGAGAAGTATCTTTAAGGAAAAGCTCCAATTCCATTCACACAATAATCGGGATGCCATGACGAGAAGACTGATCGCGCTGCTTCTTTCTTACGCTTCCATTTCTTCTTCCTCCGGTCAGACGCAGACGCCATTTTCAACGGACAGTTCGACCGCGTATTTGCGCACGATTTCGGTTGACATCGGCGCACGTCCGATGGGATCACCAAACGAGCGAAAAGCCATGGAATTCGCTCTCGCCAAATTCCGTCAGTTCGGCCTCAACGATGTCTATCTGATGCCCATCACAGAATACCCCGGCTATATGAGCGGGACTCCGACGAATACGCGGAGCGGCGTTGCGGTGGGAGTCTTGCGAGGTGCGACCGAGCGCATCATCGTTCTGGGAGCGCATATGGACTCGGCAGACCCTGATGTGCCCGGCGCAAATGATGACGGTTCAGGGAGCGCGGTCATATTGGAACTGGCTCGGGTACTTTCGCAGCGGAAGAATGAGTCGACCGTCGTCTTTGCCCTGTTTGGAGGCGAAGAAGCGGGGCTTCAAGGATCCAAGTATTTCGTCGAGCACTTTCCTGATTTGAATCGAGTTGCTTTGATGCTGCAGGTTGACATGGCGAACGGGACTCCCCTCCTCTTTCCTACACTTGATGCCGGAGGGCGCAGCGCTCCTGAGTGGCTCGTGCGAGCATCGTACGAAGAGTTTGCGAAGCTTGGACACACAGGCCTTCATTTTCCCACCGATTTCTTCGTTTTCATGAATGCCATGCCGGGGGGTGGCGTCGGTTCCGACCACGAGCCGTTTCTCGAGAAGAACATTCCTGCCATTGATTTCACCTCAGATGCACGGGATCCGATTCACACTCCGCAGGACAACTTTGAGAATTTCAAGGTGAGTGGCTTGAAACGATCAGGAGACTTGATCTACAAGCTCGTTGAGAGATTTGACAGCGGCGTGCCAGAAAAGAAATCGGACATGTACTTCTTGTACCAAGCAGGTTCCAACCCGTTCTTCATTCCCCTCTGGGCGCTTTGGTGTTTCATTCTCATTTCACTGGTTGTGTCGGTCGCGGCCTTGATCATTGTCCGGAGAAGGAGGGAAATCTACGAAGGGACTGCACGGCCAAAGATCCCGGGACTGAAGTTGTTCCTTCTCATGCTCATCATTCAGATTTGTGTCTGGCTTTCTGAGAATGTCGTCTCGCTGATCAAAGGTGTACGTCACCCATGGATGACCGACATCAACGGCTATTACATCCTCGCTTTCTTTGGGGCGTGTCTTGGAATCTGGCTTTCACTCCGCCTTTCTCCGAGGCTCCGGCTCCGGCATGACCCGTATGCATATTATCTGCGCGCGTTTGTGTTTCTTGTTCTGTTTGTCGCATTGGCTTCGATCAGCTCAGCAAAGCTGGCGTTGTATCCGGCCACAGCATTGTTCCTGCTCGGTCTCGCCATGATTGTCAGACAGCCAATTCTAAAACTCCTGCTCTGGCTCCTTTCACCGCAATTCATGTTTCGGCTCTTGTTCACCGAGGCATTTGACTTTCTTGCAAGGTTCATGCATTCCCAGCCGGAGATCACTCCGCTGATCAACAGTATAATAGTTATCAGCTTCATTCTATTCTTTTCGGTCTGGGCATTTCCTTTTTTGCTTGGGTTCGCCGCGATATACTTTGATTCGTCAAAGGATCTCTTGTGGTTGAAGATTCTAAAACAGCGCACTGCTGGAATCGTCGCTGTGGCGCTTTTCGTTGTCACGGTTGTTGTCCTCTTGCAGGAGAGCTCATATTCACAGGAATGGAAGCCATCTGTCCGCATCGAAGAGAATTTCAATCTGGATTCCTCGAGCGGGAGTCTCTCTGTGCGAAGTCCTGAATACCTGGGAGGTACCCGGATCGCTTTCGCCGGCCTCGACACAATCATTGCCGGGAAAACAACCGAGGTCAAATTCGAACACTCCCTGCGTCTTCCAGCTGATCCCTGGATTCGGATTGTCCGGACGGTGCAGACAGGGCGCAAGGACAGCATGCTCACGGTGGATCTTGTTCTAAACTTGAACATGAAACACCGCCCCATCCTGCTCAAGGTCGGCTATTCAACCATGAAGGGGAAACTCGTCAACGCTTCTTCCCCATTTGCTTCGGGGGTCACAGGAGGCTCCATCTCGCTCCAATGGGCTTCGTTTCCGGACACCTCACTCACGATCCCGATCAGTTTTTCCATTCGAGCGCGGGACAGCGTGGGCCTGCGGGAGCATCTTGAGGCATCCTTCATGGATGGTCCCGTGCCTGTAAACGTCGAGGCGAGGCAGCCATCGTCCCTCATTCGAAGATCCTATTTCACGCTGGACGGCCTCGTTAAAATGCGGTAGAGCGCAAGGTTGCAGACGTAAAGTTACGCCCGAGACGGGGATCCGACCGCCAAGTTCCGCACCGGGTGTTCGGCTTGACTTTACCTAAATTTCTTTTAATTTAGCCCTCACAAGGAGGGTGCGCTCAAGCACGAACACCACCGTGCTCGCACGTTCGTGCATTCCTAAATTCCCCCATTCAACCCTCTGAATCGTAGTTCCGATTGATCGCTCTTGTCAGTTCTGTCGCACCGGCGGTTTCATGAGGTAGATATCCCATCCCTCATTTGCAGGAACCGAGAACGATAACACAGACTCATCCCAGCAACACAATCCAGTCCAGCTCTTAAGGACGTATCAAGCGACTCTTGCATCATCCCTGTCATTTTGACCGGGGTGTCGCAAGTTGTTTGATCGTGTCACTTAACTTCCTACAGCAGGGGAAGCGATGAGCTATTTTTATTCGCGACTTCGAACGATCGTTTTATTAGTGAGAGTCAGGAACAAAAATCCGGCAACTCTCGCCGCCAAGAGCATTCGCTGTTGAATCCGATGTGAGCGCTACACTAATCCACCAACAGACAACAGAGGAGGTAGCATGCGAAAATTCCATTGCTACATTTTCGTCTCGCTGATCGCGCTGGCGTTGGGAACATCCGTTGCCCTGGGACAGCTCGGCACGATCAAAGGCACGATCACCGATGCGCAGACCGGCGAGGCCATGATCGGAGCAAATGTCTTCCTCGAGAAGACTTCGTACGGTGCGGCGACCGACAACAAGGGCATGTACACGATTCAAAATGTCCTGCAGGGCTCTTACACGCTTGTTGTCAGCTACATCGGCTATGAACAGTACCGAGTACCCGTGTCGGTGCAGGGAGACAAGACTGTAACGGTCGATGTCAAACTGAAATCGAGCGCGGTTACGCTGAGCGGTATTGTCGTTACCGCGAGTGGCGCAAGAGTCGAGCGCGAAAAACTGGGCACCTCGGTCTCCAGCGTCAACGCTGCGTCGCTCGCCACGGTCGGTGTTCATGACGTGATCACGAGTCTTGCGGCGAAAGGGCCAGGGATTCAGACGGTTGAGACGACGAGCGACCCTGGAGGGTCAACGAAAATTGTGTTGCGCGGCTTGCGTTCGCTCAGCAACACTGGTCAGCCGTTGATCGTCGTCGACGGTGTTCCGATTTTTAGCACCAACTCTGTTGGCGGCGGACTCAGCGGGGGCGGCGGCATTAGCAGTACCGTTGCCGCGGAATCGAGAATTAACGACATCAACCCCGACGATATTGAATCAATCGAAGTGTTCAAAGGACCTTCGGCATCGGCGCTGTGGGGATCACGGGCTGCAAACGGAGTCATTGTTATTACGACCAAGTCTGGTGGACAGACCGGCAGCAAGAAGCTGAGCGTAACAGTGCATTCCAAGACGTACGCCGACCAGCTGCTGCGACCGTACCCCCTGCAGACGAGATTTGGTCAAGGCGTCGACGGGGCGTATTCCTTTAACTATGCCAGGAGTTGGGGAGACCCGATCTGGTTGCGCTCTGGCACTGCGGATTCCCTCCAACGCACAAACTATGCTTATCCAACAATTGTCAAGAAGAACTCCACTTCAACGTACGATCACGCCACAGACTTCACGCGGGATAACGCCATCACATCGGATTACGGTGTCACACTCCGGGGCGGAGATGAGTGGAGTGACTTCTACCTCGATTTCAGTCAATTGAACCAGCAGGGCATTTATCTGACGAACTCGGACCTGCATCGGACGTCAATTCGCACCAATGCGACTCGTCGTTTCACGGAGAACATTATTGCAAAAGTCACAGCCTCCTACGTGAAGAGTTCTACCATGCGAATCCAACAGGGATCGAACACCTCCGGGCTTGCCCTCGGCGGTTACCGAACCCCCCCCGATTTCAGCAACAATCCGTACCTTGTTGATTTCATATCTCCAACCGGGACGGTCACTCTTGGCGTCCAGCGGACTTTCAGAAACTCTTCCGGTAACCCTGCGTTAGGACCCGGATTCGACAATCCGCTCTATATAGTCAATTACATTCCCACCCAGTTGAATACAGACCGTCTGCTGGGCACGGCTGAGCTAACGTACGAGCCCGCTAAATGGCTCAATATCATCTACCGGGCTGGGGCTGACTACTACACCGATCGCCAATTCACAACATTTCCTCCGGGCACAGCGAATGATCCGACGGGCTACACTTACCGGGCAGCGAATACCAATTACATGTTCAATTCAGATCTTTTGGCAAATGCGAATCAGGAGTTGACGAACGATATCAGCGGAACATTGACGGTCGGATTCCATCTGGATCATCGGCGATCTGACGCTACGAATGTCGGTGGAACCGCATTCGTTCTGCTCGATGCCCCGGCAACCTTTTCCAATACCCTGAACTATACGCCGGGGGAAGGATTAACGATCACCCGCTCTGCTGCTCTGTACGGAGAGGCATCGCTCGACATGTTCAAGCAGGTCTTTGTCCGGGGCACCGGTAGGATGGAGAGCGCATCCACGTATGGTCCCGATGCGAAGCAGTCCTATTTCTATCCCTCTGCAAGCGTCGCCTGGCAATTCAGCGAACTTCCTTTCGTCAAAGAGAAACTGGTCAGGGACAACAGTATTTTCAGTTTTGGTAAGCTTCGATTCGCGTATGGAGAAGCTGCGAACCAACCTGGGGCATACCAAACGAAAACGTACTTTGGCGTTGCCAATCCCGGCAACGGATGGACTGAGGCTCTCCGTGGGACCCAATACACCGGAGGGGGCACGTCCCGAAGCACAAGCCTTGGCAACTCAATGCTTGGACCGGAAATGACTTCCGAGACCGAGTTTGGGTTCGATCTTCGATTCCTCAACGACCGCATTTCGTTGAGCGCGTCAAAGTACGTGAATAAGACCACGGACGCTCTGCTTGCCGTAAGTGTCGCAGCATCCGCGGGGTACACATCACGTACTGCGAACGCTGCCAAGCTCGAAAACAAGGGGACAGAACTGCAACTCATTGCCGAGTGGCTCCGCATTGAACCATTCTCATGGACGACCACAATCAACTGGTCACAGAATTTTAACAAAGTAACGGACCTTTCTGGCGTCACAGTTGTCGGCATCGGCGGATTCACCGGGGCAGTGTCCAGCATCGTGCTCAATCAACCTGTTGGCGTGATGTACGGAACCCGATGGGCACGAAACCCGGATCGCTCCCTCATGTTGGACGCCAACGGTTTTGCATACGCGGATGCGGCATCCGGAGTCATCGGAGATCCCAATCCAATCTGGCGTGCCGGCATCATCAACACACTGCGCTATGAGAGACTGACGCTCAATGTTGTCCTCGATATCTCTCATGGAGGGAAAATCTGGAATGGCACGAAGGGTGCCCTGTATTCTTACGGAACGGACAAGGACATGGATATGTGGACCACGATCTCCGCAGCTCAGGCATCAACGTTGAAGAACTGGTCCGGCAAAACCCCCAGTGCAGTAATCGCTGGCTCTGCAACTCAGAAGCGATACTACTTGAATTCCGACGGCTCGGTTTCCTTCCGCGGCAAGATCGGCAATTTTGGAGGCCCGGATGTGATCCTCGATCAGGATTGGTACAACCTCGGTCCGGGGGGTGGAATAAATGGGGCCCCAACAGAAGCGTTCATGGAAAACGGCGGATTCGTGAAGCTACGCGAAGTCTCCCTTTCCTACACATTCCCACTTCGTTACTTCGGGATGCAGTCTGCAACCGTCAGCGTGACGGGACGCAACCTGAAGATATGGACTGATTACACCGGTGTCGATCCAGAGACGAACCTCGGTGGATCAGGCACGAACGCGTTAGGAATAGACTACTTCAACAACCCATCCACGAAAACCTGGATCGTTTCGCTCCAGATTGAATATTAAACAAACGGGAGTCCGATCATGAGAAAATTCATTCTTATACTCACAGTCTCAATCTTCATCGCGGGATTGGTCGGATGCGAGAAGTTTGTCAGCGGATTCGATGCCAACCCTCTCTCACCCGTTGACGCGAGCGCATCGACCACGTTCGTCGGGGCACAGCTCAATTACATGATCTTCATAGAAGGAAATGCAGCGTTCACCTCTGCGCTCTGGACCCAACAGGTTCATGGAGCGGATCGTCAGTTTCTCCAACTTGAGACGTATCAGACTACCACTGATGACTACACGAATGACTGGAACTCCGCGTATGCAGGGGTCTTATCGAACCTTCGTATAGTTGAGGGCAAATGCGTAGGCACCGGCCTGGCTAATCTCAAGGGAGCAGCAGAGATCCTCGAGGGGCTCCACATGGGAACAGTGGCAGCTGTGTGGGGTGATGTCCCATACTCGCAGGCGATACAATATCCGAACCTCACTCCCGTCTTCGACGGGCAGTTGGCCGTCTACACTGCCGCGCTGAGTGTCCTGGATCAAGGCATCACCGATTTCAATTCGAATCTCGCTCCACTCGCGCAGGATGCTTTCTCGCTTGGTGGGGTCGGGACCCGGTGGGTGAAACTTGGTCATTCCGCGAAGGCCCGCTATCTTATGCACACAGCTCGTTCACTAGGGTACAGTGCGGCGGTTCTGAACCAGGTCATCGCTGAAGCCCAGCAGGGCATACTCAGTACGACCGGATCAGAAGATGCGCTGGCTACTCACGGAACGGTCCAGAGCCAGAACCAGAATCTTTGGTATTCGTTCATGATAGTCGACCGCGCCGGCTACATGGATGCCACTGTTGCTGGAACTTTCGCGATACCGATGCTGCAGGCCCGAAAGTTCGATGGCAAGTCGAGCGAAACCGGAAGGCTTGGCTTCTATTTCAACCCGGCCCTAACGAATCTCAACACGACGAGCACCGGGGCGTATGCCATCAACGCGTCATACCCACTCTTCAGGGCGTCGGAGACTCATTTGTTGATGGCAGAAGCGTACGTCCGTCTTGGCAACACTGCGAGCGCGCTTACTGAGTTGAACAATGCCCGGACGTATAACAACAGCGTCTTCAAGAACACATCAGCGATGTACGTCGCGACCGATTTTGCAACCCCCGCTGCTTTGCAGCAGGCGATCTTGAACGAGACGTATCTTTCATTGATGCATCAAGTTGAAGCCTTTAACTTCATGCGACGCATTGATTATGCCATCTCGTACAAGGATTCAGCCGGCACTACGAAGACCATCGCTCCGACACGCGGAACAATATTCCCTCAGCGTTTCCTCTATTCCACGGGCGAAGCGACCTCCAATCCCAATCAGCCAGCTGAAGTGGCCAACGGTCAATTCAACCGTACTCCAGCAAACAAGTGATGCTGGATGCATCATCGATCATCAAAAACCGAGGCCCCGCGATCATTCGCGGGGCCTCGTTGCACTTTCGTATCATACCCTACCACACGGTGAACCAAGACCTCGGGGGAAACCAACGTATGGACAGAATTCTGACGGCGGTCTTTCTTGCTGTTCTCATCAGCGCGTGTTCGTCGCTTAAAGAAGGAACAACTGGAACGTCGCAGGGGGATGTCTTGACGGCTGAGGAAATCGCGACGACAACCGCACTCACTGCATACGACGCCATCAGCCTCAGACGTCCGTTCTTCCTGAAATCCCGAGGCGTACGAAGCCTTCACGAGGCTCCGGTGGGGCAAACGGTGGAATACCCTGTCGTGTATCTTGATCGCATGTACTACGGAGAAATCGAATCGCTCAAGGACATACCGGTCGCGACCATTAACGAGATTCGCTACCTCGATTTCAATGCAGCGACGGT